>Ga0209514_10000125_pt1 | contig 171095 bp, 162 predicted proteins | sample Subgrocontami58m_FD_187452 | JGI IMG/M metagenome (GOLD analysis project Ga0209514, IMG submission 187452) | Subsurface groundwater microbial communities from S. Glens Falls, New York, USA - GMW37 contaminated, 5.8 m (SPAdes) (version 3) | ecosystem: Environmental > Aquatic > Deep subsurface... | reverse complement strand
AAGTGGAGTCCCATGGAGAAGCGTGGTATGTGTATCCTATTGATGGTCTCCGATATTACCTTGGCAGACCAGATGATGCGTTTAGTATTATGAGACAGCTTGGATTGGGGATTACGAATAAGGATCTGGCAACTATTTCTTCAGGATCTTCAACCACTCCACCGCCTTCTACGAACGAAGTAAAAATAAGTATGACTGGCGGAGATACTGTGTATTTTAGTGATCCAAAATTCACCCGTCCGGAATTTTGTGTGAAAAATAATCGAGCTTATCTTGCACTGCGGCATTCTTTAAGCAGTACAGGAAAAGCACAAACAGAAATTGCGCTCAAAATATTTGATGTAAACTCAGATGGAAGTTGGAATGACATCACAAAAAATTCTTTCGGATCTATTACAGAAACTTCTTTTGACGCTGATACCTATATTCTTTACCCGGCCAATGGTAAAGAAGGATCATTTACAGATCATCAACTTGTCTGCGACGATGACGGATTTCTTCTCATTTTCGAAGCTGGAGGAACTGAAAATAGCTCTTCTTATAAGCAACTTGTTGTGTATCGATTTGATTCAAAGTGGAAATTAGAAAATAAAACAACACTTTTCCGAGATTCCGCTGATCTTATCACTCGAAAATACAAATCTGATGATCCAGGAGCCGCGCTTTTAAATAACACACTGTGGCTTTGGCTTATTCCACGAAATAGTCAACGCGTGCCAACTGGTTTTTCGATGTATGGACTTGATCCAAAAACGTTAAAAATTGTAAAAGATGATGGAAATAGCGGACCGTTCCTGCTTGAAAATCCAAGAAAAGCCGCGTTTCCGGGTGTGGCGGATTTTATTGACAATGAATATCATATTCTCACTTCGCCACCAGTAACTGGAAGCACTGATCCATGGAGTTTTGATGGACTGATTGATTATCGATATGATTCGAACTGGAAATATCTTGGAGTAAAAGAAGCAGAACATTCTTTTGGAGACTCGAAACCGCTTTATACCACCGGACGACTTCATACTGATGATTTTGAAATTTGGGCATTTGTGGTTGAACCGCCTGATCGAAATAAAGGAAACGTTGGAAAAACTGCCGCGGTAAATCAATATGTGAATGTTGGACAAGCTTGGGTAAGGATTGAAGAAAAAGATGGAGATGTTTCGTATATGTATATTTCCGAGAAAGATACTCTCGGCGTTTCGGACGATATCCGCCACATAGAACTTTCACTCGTTGAAAATACACTTTACATTGGATATAAATATCTTACTGACCAAACCACTCTCATAAAAAAATATACCATCAATAAATAATCTTTCTGGTATTTAAGAATTTCTATTGGCTCGTTCAAACACAAAAAAAATAATACTCAATAAAAATAAAGCTGTTGAAACAGAGGCAGAAATAAGACACCAAAAGCAAAAAGCTTGAAGAAGAAATGTTTGGACATACAAAAACCACAATGATGCTAAAAATCCAGATACGCTTATTCCTCTGACCCATTGCAAAATTTTTGTTCGTCTCTCTGGAAGAATAGCAATAAGCCCAAGAATGAACAAAAATACATAATACAATAAACCAAAAATCGCCACAGGAATTCCTCCCCAAAGAGCATACGAACTTCGAAGCACTGCGTTACAGCTATGAAAAATAGTGCAAACAACCGGCGTTGGAGTGAAATGTTTGAGCGTCAAATAAGCGCTATCCATCATTCCGAGAAAACTCAAAATAAAAAGCGCTATGAGGAAAAAAAATTCTGCTTGTTGAAAAATAAATTTTTGACTTTTAAACCATTTCATAAAATAAATTTATTTTTCATAATGTTCTAACGAACTTGTACTTCCAAGGTTGGAAATTGAAGATGAATTTTTTCGGCTACAAGAGAAAGTGAAATCTCTTCTGTTCCTAACATATTTGGTTCTAAAGTTTTTTTTCGCTGAATATTTTGAAGAAAATATTTTTCTCCTGGTTTTAAGTGGCTAGCAATGGAAAGAAAATCCTCTTCTTGTAAAACTCCCGGAAAAAAGGTAGTGCGAAATTCATGATCCACGTGGCTTTCTTGAATAAGATGAAAAGATTCTTCGCAATTTTTTAAAAGGATTGGGTTTATGATTTTTACCACTTGCTCATACTGTTCCCAATTATGTTTTATGTCCATAGCAATATAATCCAAACACTTGTCTTGCAAGAGATTTCGCAGCATTTGCGGATTGGTTCCGTTCGTATCAAGCTTTACGCGCAATCCGAGCGCACGAATTTTACGAATAAATTCTGGTAAATCTTTTTGAAGTGTGGGTTCTCCGCCAGTAATACAAACTCCATCGAGAAACCCTTTTGTGTCATGAAGATAAGAAAAAACTTCTTCCTCTTGAAGCGTGGTTTCTTTTTGTTGAGACACAAGTTCCGGATTATGACAATATGAACAACGGAAATAACATCCTTGCGTAAAAACAACTGCCGCAATAACGCCGGGAAAATCTATGAGCGTCATTTTTTGCAAACCGCCAATATTCATACATAAAAACCCATTCAAATATCTTTATAAAAAACTTTAAGAAATGGGTAAAAGAGTTTCTTTGTCAGAAAAAAGAGGAAGAGATTTTTTTTCTTCAATTATGGTATAGGCAACACGTTCATCAAATTCACTTTGCTTTCCTTTGTTCCATTGAACAACCGGACGAAAATATCCAACAATCCGCGACCATATTTCACAAATACTTCCACACGTTGGGCAAGTTTCTTTTTCTCCGGTTAAATATCCATGCACCGGACAAATGCTAAATGTCGGAGTAATAGTAAAATACGGAAGATGAAATCCATATGCAACTTTTTTCACAAAATCACGACACATTTGCCAATCTTCCACACGTTCGCCGAGAAAAAGATGCAGTACAGTTCCGCCAGTATATTTTTTTTGAAGTTCATCTTGGTGTTGAAGGGCAAAAATAGGATCATCAGTATAATTCACTCCAAGGTGTGAAGAATTTGTATAATACGGCGCATCTTTTGTGCCAGCTTGAATAATGCCGGGAAATCGAACTTGATCTTCTTTGGCAAAACGATATGTGACTCCTTCTGCAGGAGTAGCCTCGAGATTATATAAATGACCGGTTTGTTCTTGAAAATTGGCAAGAATTTCGCGTATGAAATCCAAAACTTGGAGCGCAAATTCTTTTCCTTCTTCTTGGCCAATATCTTTTCCTAAAAAATTGACACACGCTTCATTCATTCCATTTAAACCAATAGTTGAAAAATGATTATGAAGCGAAGGAAGATATCTTTTTGTAAATGGCAGAAGGCCTTTTTCCATATTTTCTTCCACGACTTTTCTCTTTAACTCCAAAGATTCTTTTGCCACATCCATAAGTCTTCCTAATCGTTCAAAAAATTCTTTTTTCGATTTTGAAAGATAACCAATGCGCGGAAGATTAATGGTTACAACTCCAACACTTCCTGTCATTTCACCAGATCCAAAAAGACCGCCGCCTCGAGCACGTAATTCGCGAAGATCAAGTTGCAATCGGCAACACATGCTTCTGACGTCGCAAGGATTTAAATCCGAATTCACAAAATTCTGAAAATATGGAATGCCAAATTTAGCAGTCATGGCAAAAAGCGCTTTGGCATTTTCGCTTTCCCAGTTAAAATCCTTTGTAATATTGTATGTGGGAATAGGAAAAGTAAAAATTCTTCCATGATAATCGCCTTCAGTCATCACCTCAATAAATACCTTATTAATAACATCCATTTCAGCTTGACATTCTCCATAAGTAAATGATTGTTCCACGCCGCCGATTTTTGGTTTACGATCTCGCAGATCATCTGGACACACCCAATCAAGAGTAATATTCGTAAAAGGAGTTTGTGTCCCCCATCGCGAAGGAACATTCAAATTAAAAACAAACTGCTGAATAGATTGCTTGACTCGTTTTTCATCTAACTTGTCAATTTTTACATAAGGAGCTAAAAAAGTATCAAACGAAGAAAAAGCTTGAGCGCCAGCCCATTCATTTTGCAAAGTTCCAAGAAAATTTACCATCTGGGCCACTGCGGTTTCCAAATGCTTGGGAGGCGCTGACTCCACTTTTCCTGGAACACCATTAAACCCTTCTTCAAGAAGCGCGCGAATACTCCAACCAGCGCAATATCCGGAGAACATGCTTAAATCATGAATATGAAAATCTCCTTCAATATGAGCTTCTCGAACCTCTTTTGAATAAATGATATTGAGCCAATAATTGGCAATTAATTTTCCTGAAGTATTTAAAATCATTCCTCCTAATGAATAGTCTTGATTGGCATTTTCTTTTACGCGCCAATCATTTTTATTGAGATATTCATTCACAGTATTTTCAACATCAACCAAAATATTTTTTACCGATCGCACTTCAGCGCGTTTTTCTCGATACACAATATACGCGCGAGCTGTTTTAAAATATCCTGAACTCATCAAACTAAATTCAACCAAATCTTGAATTTCTTCGACTGAAATATTTTCTCGGATTTTCGAACTTTTTTCAATAAAATAAATAATGGTTTCCATGAGTTTTCTCGATTCAGAAATCGGAAACTCTCCAGTTGCTTCTGCGGCTTTTTCTAAAGCATGAAGTATTCGAATTTTATCAAAAGAGACATGCGTGCCATCACGTTTGATGACGATGGGGTACGTCATATAATAAATATCAATTAAAAATAGTGTGATTATTATATCGCGCTTTTTTCCTTGTGGCAAGGAAAATATTTTTCATGACTTTATAGAATAAAAAATGACTTAAACAAAATTTGACAGAATTTCCAAAGTATGTAATACTCAAATCATAATAATTTTTAAGGTGTTTTGTCAAAACTTCTAAGCTTCAAAAAGCGGCCGAGACTCCACTTTTATAACCTTTGGTTCTCTTTCTGGTGGCTCAGTTTTACAAAACTGTGTTGTTAAATCAATGCCATACCAAGATTTCTCCGGTAGCCGAAAAACCTACCAAGGGAATTGGACCTGTTCGGGATGTGGAAGCGCAATTACTGAGCTTCCATTTGAACCGGACGGGAGCCGACCACTTTTCTGTCAAACCTGTCATCAGGAACGTCGCGGAAGTGGAGATCGAAGATCAAACACTCGTTCCTCATCTTTCAACCGAAAGATGTACGAAGGAAATTGGTCTTGCGCTGATTGTGGAACCGCTATTCGCGAACTTCCATTTGAACCCAGATCAGATCAGTCAGTCTATTGTCAAAACTGTTATCGTTCCCAACGAGGAAACCGATAAAAAGGTTTCATTAAAATAAAACAACCCTTCTCAAAGAGCGGGGTTGTTTTATTTTTTCTATAATCAATCTGTAATCAAATAGATTCCCTCGTAACTCTGCTTCGAAATAGTTCATTATTTACTATTTTATTATTTTATTGACACTCAAATAAGATCATTCTATAATGATTATCGAAGGTTCTTGAAAAAAACCTTTTTGTATTTATCCCGTTTTACGGGGTTTAGAACTCATCACAAGAAAATGTCTTGGGGTGAAAAAATCTCGTGTCCCCTTTCCCCCCACTTTGGACACGAGATATTTTCCGCGGTAGCTCAATGGTAGAGCAGTTGACTGTTAATCAATTGGTTGCAGGTTCGAGTCCTGCCCGCGGAGCCAAATTGCATGAAGCCCACTCTTTCAACCTTGGAAAAAATCGTTAATGCGCTAGGAATTTCTAGTAGCGAACTTTTGAAATGAATTTATGTCTACGAAATCACTAAATGCCAATCTGCATAAAGCCAGTCAAGCTAAAAAAGACGAATTTTATACCCAGCTTATTGATATTGAAAAAGAGCTGAAGCATTACAAAGAACAATTTCGGGGTAAGGTGGTGTATTGCAATTGTGATGATCCCTATGAAAGCAACTTTTTTAAATATTTTGCCACCAATTTTAATGCTCTTGGTCTCAAAAAGTTAATCACCACCAGTTATACAAAGTCGCCAATTGCCGGAAGACAGTTGTCACTCTTTGAAGTCAAAGGTTTAAAACCGAAAGGCAAAGAGCCGTTTAAGATCGAGCTCAATGAAGTGTCGGACACAGATGCGGACGGCGCAGTAGGGCTTACTGATGTGAAGTGGCTTTTGAAAAACGATGCCAACATCGCCACTTCCCTTAAGGGCAACGGCGATTTTCGCAGTGACGAGTGTATTGAACTACTCAAACAGGCCGATATTGTCGTAACCAATCCGCCATTTTCGCTCTTTCGTGAGTATGTGGCGCAGTTAGTTGAGTATAAAAAGAAGTTTATTATTCTTGGTGATCAGAACGCAATTACATACAAAGAATTTTTTAAACTTATAAAAGAAAACAAACTTTGGCTTGGCTATGACAACAATGGGACAAAATGGTTTCAGGTTCCGATGGATTACGATATACCAACCGAGTCAAGAAAAAAAATCGTAAATGGCGTGAAATATTTCAGTATGGGACGAATCGTATGGTTTACAAATATGGAAACCATAAAACGTCATCAGGAGTTAACTCTGTATAAAAAATATACACCCGAAGAGTACCCAAAGTATGATAACTACGAAGCTATAAATGTTGATAAAGTAAGCGATATGCCAATGGACTACAAAGGAGTGATGGGTGTGCCAATTACTTTTCTTGATAAATATAACCCTAAACAATTTGAAATAATAAGCTCTAATGATATTAGATTAAATAATAAAGTTCCATTTAAAGAGCATGGACTTATTAAAGACAAAGACGGCGCAATAAACGGCAAGCCTACTTATGTTCGTATTGTAATAAAAAATAAAAAAGTCAAAAAAATAACATGAAAATTGATTTACATCTAGTTTACCTGCCTACCGGTCAGGCAGGCATCTCACTTGCCAATATAAACAAAATAGCACAAAACGTTTACATTACTATGACCAATATAAACAATAAATGATATGAAAAAGAAACAAGCGCAAAGTAATATAAGTCCAACTATCTTTGAAAAAAAAGAAGTTCGTCGGGCATGGCACAATGAGCAGTGGTATTTTTCTATTGTTGATGTGATTTCTGTTTTAACAGATTCCGTTCAGCCTGAAGGGTATATCAAAGATATGCGTCGTCGTGATCCAGAAATTTCTAAAGGGTGGGGGCAAATTGCCACCCCCCTTTCAATTAAGACAAGAGGGGGTATACAAAAGCTTAATTGCGCCAGTTTACAAGGTGTTTTTCGCATTATTCAATCTATTCCGTCACCAAAAGCTGAACCTTTCAAGCAATGGTTGGCGCGAGTCGGTCAGGAACGCATTGAAGAGATCCAAAACCCCGAACTCGCAGTAACCAGAGCCAAAGAGATATATGATAAAAAAGGATATCCAAAAAACTGGGTTGATAAACGTATGCGTGGTATTGCAGTGAGAAACACATTGACTGATGAATGGAAAGAACGAGACGTGTCAAAAGGCTTTGAATACGCGATTTTGACTGATGAAATTTATAAAGCAACTTTTGATAAAAGCGCTAAAGAGTATATGGATTATAAAAACCTAGACAAAAAATCTGGCGACAATCTTCGCGATCACATGGGAGACATAGAGTTGATTCTAACAATGCTGGGAGAAGCCACAACAACAAAAATTACAACTGAGAATGATTCTCGCGGTTTAGACAAATTGAAAAGAGACGCACAAGTTGGAGGAGGTGTTGCAGGTAGAACTAGGAAAGATATTGAAATACAAACAGGTAAAAAAGTAATCTCAAGAGATAATTTTAAAAATCAGAAGTTTTTGAAAGGAAGTAAGAAAAAATAATATGAAAATTGATCTAAACAAAATACCAATTCGTGAAGTGATTGTCGGCTACAAAGATAGCGCCGAAGAAGGCGTTGTCGCTTATGGTGGTAAACTTGATATTCGTCCTAAATATCAGCGCGAATTTGTGTATAAGGAAAAGCAACGCAATGCCGTGATAGAAACAATCAAAAACAGTTTTCCGTTGAATGTTATGTATTGGATGATTAGAGAAGATGGCGGCTATGAAGTTTTGGATGGTCAACAGCGCACCATCAGCATCGGACAATATGTCAACGGGGATTTTTCCCTTAATGATCGTTTTTTCCATAATCTGCCCACCATCGCGACGAAAACGCCGAAGAATTGTGGCAGTATTTTCAAGATGTGATTGCATGGGCGCGCAAAATTTTTACGAATTATCGACGAGAAATGAATAGTGTGCAATGGGGCGAGCTGTATAACAAATTCAAAGACAATAAACTCAACGCTGGCAAACTAGAAACCGAAATCAAAGAATTGATGCAAGACGAAGATGTAACGAAAAAATCTGGTATTTACCATTATGCTCTGACTAGACAAGAAAAACATCTTTCAATACGCGCGTTTAATGACAAAATGAAGCGCGAAGCCTACGAGAGGCAAAAAGGTATTTGCCCGCATTGTAAAGGCGAGAACAAAAAAAAGAAATGGGAAATTGAAGAAATGGAAGCTGACCACATTAAGCCGTGGCACGAAGGCGGAAAAACGATTTCAAAAAATTGCCAGATGTTGTGCAAGGAACACAATCGAACTAAATCTGGAAAATAAATTATGACTGACAAAATTACAAAACCAAATATCGGCTCTGAGTGGAAAAAATGGGATCTACATATCCATACTCCAAACACCAAATTGAGTGATAATTTTAAATCTACAGACGGAACCGATCTGTGGGATAAGTTTTGTGAATCGTTGGAAAATTCAGATATTGAAGTTATTGGTATAACCGATTATTTTTCCGCAGAAAATTATTTTACATTTATAGAAAAGTTTAAAGATAAATATCCGCGATCAAAAAAGAAAATTTTTTATCATTTTTATTAATTAATTTTTAAAATATGAACCAGAAAATTATAATTGGTGTTATCGCAGTTGTTTTGATTGCTGGCGGTATCTATTTTGTTACGAGTCGTAATTCTGACCAATCAAGCACCCAACCAATAGAAAATGCTAATTGGAAAACTTATAGGAACGAACAATATAGTTTTTCAGTAAAAATCCCCCAGGATTATAAAGCTGGGACTTTGGTACAAGGGGCTGGCGGAGGTCAAGGAAGACAAGTAGGTATAATTTTTAACTCCGATCCATATGATCCCAAAAAACCACGAGTAAAGATTTTCTTGCCTACGATTAATGATGTTACATACAATCCAAATGCCAAGAGTCTTACAGATTATGAAAAGAGCTACACAAGAACTTATAAGACAGGCAATAGTAATACACTATTAGTTACAATAGAAAGTAACGAGGAAGTCAGAATAAATGGTATTCTTGCGCTTAAACAAGTAACTAGCGTCTCCCCACAAGATTTTATGGGTGCCCCAGTGTCCCATGCTGTAAGATATGTGTTTTACAAGAACGGAAATTTTATAATCTTGCATTCAACAGATGGAACCGCAGCAGACAATAAACTTCTTGATGATATCGCAAAAACCTTTGAGTTCACTAAATAATTTTTTAAAAGAATTTGCCGCCAAACAGAATTATTTTTTATAATATCGACCTGAAAAATAATTCTGTAATGAGTTTTTAACTCATTAGAAAAACTTGAAATTGTCATCCCAGCGGCTTCGCCGATTTTGCAGTTTCCGCCCGCCCGCCAAAATGGGTTCGGACTATTTCCAGTATACAGAGCAAAAAAATCCTCTCAAACTTTTGAAATTATTTTACCGATTAAAAACAATCTGTAAAAGTGCTACAATACAGAATATGAAACTCTATCATTTTAGTCCAATAAAAAACGAGCAGGAATTACTGGAAGCTATCAAGCATACACATTTTGCTTGTTTTGAGTTGTGTAAAAAAGCTTTTGGTAAATATCTCCCTGTCGCTGGAAATATGGGAATATTTTGCCATTATGACGATGAATATAAATTTCTCACAAAACTGCGTGAAGAATTAACAGAACAATCTGATAATTTTAATCAAAAATATTTTCGCCTCCACAATCCTATAATTATCCCTGCTCACGAAGATGTACCAGAAACTACATATACATACCTTTACATTCGCAAACCAGACCAATACAGGGCACAAGTTGGCGATGTTGATTTTGTTCTTGATGACGAAAAATATATTGAGCTTAAAAAATCTTTGCAAGGTGGTTCACAAATCAATGGAGTGAAAATATTTGATCGCCCTGATTTAGATATGGTTGAACTATCTGACCCAGATATTGATGCCCTTGTTTATGTAAGCACGAGAGCGATGACGGAAAAAGTTAGAGTTAAGCAATAAAATTATGGCGACAATTCACAAAAAAGTTTGGCGAGAATATTTTGAAAAAATCGTTTCCGGCAAAAAGAAGCTAGAATTGCGTCTTGCTGATTTTGAGGTAAACGAGGGCGACACTTTGGTTTTGGAAGAATGGGACAAGGACAAGAAAGAATATAGCGGAAGAAAAGTTGAGGTTGTCGCTACTTATATTCTCAAAACCAAAGGCCAAACTTTTTGGCCACCGGAGGAAGTTGAAAAACATGGTTTCCAAATTATCCAATTTGAACAAAAATAAAAATATGGCAGAGGATTTTTTAAAAAATTTAGTCAAACGATATAAATATTGGGAAATTTATATCCACGAAAATCAGGGTTATCTAGGGCGTTGCGTTGTTTGGTGCAAACGCGATGACGCTCTTGATTTAGCCGACGCAACGCCCGAAGAACAAGCAGAATTGTTTTTGGTTTTGCGCGACTTGAGAGAAGCGTCAAAAAATATTTTTCAACCGGACTGGTTCAATTACTCGTTTTTAGGAAACGAAACACGACATTTGCATGGACATTTCATTCCTCGTTATACAAAATCAAAAACATTTATGAATATTGTGTTTGAGGACAAACTCTATGGGCATAACTACAAAACCGACCACGACTTCAAAATATCGATGGAGTTGTTGAATGAAGTACGAGATAAGTTGAAGTCGGTTTTGTAATTAGTAGCCACCGATTTTTTCAAAAAAGAAAGCCAACGCCCGCATTTTCCCGTCTCTGGAGTGGCGTGCCGACGGCTGAATTGTTTAAATAAAACTATGAAAAAAGATAATAAACAAATTGCGATTTATCAAGCGCCAAACGGAGCAGTGGAGGTGCGTTTTGATGTAAACAAGGAAACGATTTTTTTGACGCAGCAACAGGTGGGTACGCTTTTTAATGTGCAAAAGGCGGCTATTTCCAAGCATATCAAAAATATATTTGAAACAGGAGAATTAAAAAAGAAATCAACTGTTTCTATTTTGGAAACAGTTCAAACCGAGGGGAAAAGAAAAATCACCAGAAAAATTGAATACTATAATCTTGATTTAATTCTCTCTGTCGGTTACAGAGTAAATTCGGCAAACGCTACAAAATTTCGTCAATGGGCGACAGAAACCTTGCGTCAACATATTATAGAGGGCTACACGATAAATGAAAAGCGGCTTTTGGAAGCAAAAAACAAATTTCATGAACTTCAAGAAGCGGTTTTATTTTTGCAAAAGCAATCCAAAAAAGAAGCCAGCGACTTGTTTGGACAAGAACGAGGCAGAAGTTTTGAAGGATGGCGACTTAGTTGAACTAGATGCGGATAATGGCGTAGTTAAAATCGTAAATTATGAAAATAAATAATACATTCAAATGATGGGAAGGCAAGACAATAAAGAATCGTTCAAATAGTGATTCTTTTTGTGTAAATTACAAACCAGGCAAACTCTTGATTTTGATCTTTGACGAATACAAAAAATTGACAATTTTCAATAATTAAAGTATATTAAAAATCTACAAAAATATCCTTAGGAAATTAGTCGAGCTTCTTAAGCGAAATAATAATTTGTAGTTATTCAATAGTTATCTATAATTATGAAAGGCACTATTAAAAATATAATTTCTGATAAACACTTTGGATTCATTACACCAGAAGATGGTTCTAAGGATGTCTTCTTCCATGAAACTGGTTTGGAAGGAATCCAATTCTCTGACTTGAAATCCGGCGACACAGTGAGTTTTGAACAGGAACAATCAGACAAAGGACCTCGCGCCATCAACGTCACTCGCGACTAAACCTGTTTTGAAGATATAAAAATATCCCGCGCTCTATTAGCGCGGGATATTTTATTTATAATACTCTTTAGCCGTGAAAATGGTTTTGGAGTTTTATGCTTTCTCTTTTTTCTTTTTCGGTGAAACTTTTTTAGAAACAATTTTTGTTTTTGCAATCTCTTCTGTGATTATTTCTTTTTTTGTTTCATTTTTTTTATTTTTTTCGCCCGAGTCAACTGGAGTCAACATTTGCATAAGCTTATCAAGTTTGGTATTTAACATCTTGATTTGTTCCATGATTTCACCAGAACCCTTGCTTCCTGTTCCGCCTTTTTCAAAACAATCACTGCAAAATACTGGTTTATCAGTCATCGGACGAAAAGGTACCTGACAATCATTGCCGCATTTAGCACAAACAGCATCATGCATTTGTTTCTCGTCAAAACGAGATCTTTCTCGTCTTCCATCGCCAAAATTATTTGATCTATTACTGCTACTGCTACCGCCTTGATTTTTGAAACAATCACTGCAAAATACTGGCCTATCTCCAGTCGGGCGAAAAGGAATTTCACAGTTCTGACCACATTCACCACAAGTGGCTTTATGCATAACTGGTCTGTTATCATCTCTTCCTTCAAATCTGTTTCCGTATCCAGATGATCTGTTGTTGCCAAATCCACGGTTAAAACCACTGCCTGGTCTTTTATTACCTCGATTAAAATTTCCCATATTTTGTGTCTGAATTACTTAAAATCTTATTTGTGTTATTGTAACCTATTATTAAATAAAAATAAAGCATTAATGGCGACGAAAATTTCTATTCCTGCCTTGAGATGGTCTGCGAGTTTTATATCGTTGGTCAACAGGATTTCCTTCATAAATTCTGTGTTCACTAGATCGAACCATGCGGCGTGGCGGTAAAACTGGAAGAGTTGCAATAGGAATGGCTTTTTTGATAAGTCTTTCAATTTGTCTCACGGCCATTCTTTCATTTGGACTAACAAAAGAAACGGCCTTGCCGATATTACCTGCGCGGCCAGTACGGCCAATACGGTGCACATAATCATCTGGATTGTCTGGTAAATCATAATTAATGACTAAAAAAATATTATCAACATCAATACCGCGAGCAGCAATATCTGTGGCAACAAGCACACGATATTTACCGTTTTTAAATCCGGCCAAGGCAGCTTGTCTTTGATGGAGCGAACGATTCGAATGAATTTCAATTGCCGAGTGCCCCATGTCTCTTATAAGGCCAGCGATTTTTTTCGCACCATGTTTTGTGCGAGAAAAAAGTAAAACAGTGCCAGAATGATCAGCCAATAATTTATCCAAAAGCTGAATGCGCGCGTCTTTTTGCACCACAAATATTTCTTGTTCTATCTTAGCGGCCGGTGTACCAGATGGAGCCACTTCAATTCGCCATGGCGTTTTCATATAATGGCTTGCCAATTCGGTAATAGCTTTGGGCATGGTGGCAGAAAACATTAATGTCTGGCGTTCTTTGGGAGCAAAACTCAAAATCTGTCTGATCTGCGGGGCAAAACCAATATCAAACATTCTATCTGCTTCATCTAAAACAATCATTTTTACTTTTTCTAAAGACAAATTTCTGCGTTGCAAATGATCAATCAAGCGCCCTGGGGTTGATACTATGATGTTCGGATGACGACGCAAAGATTGAATCTGTTGATGTGAAGAAGCGCCTCCAATTAACACTGTGGTGCGTAAACCAAATGTTTGACCAATAGCGTGAAGCACTTCATTTACTTGCGTGGCCAATTCACGAGTAGGCAATAAAATTAACCCTTGACCATTATTTTTCTTCAACAATTGAATCATTGGCACACCAAAAGATAGCGTTTTACCTGTACCGGTTTGAGCAATACCCACAATATCTTTTCCGCTTAAAACCGCGGGAATACATTGATGTTGAATGGGCGTAGGAGAAGTAAATCGTAAACGATCTAAGACTTCAAGTAATTCTGGAGAAATGCCTAATACATGAAAACTAGGCACAACTTCTTGAGTTTGTGTCATAAAAAAATATGTGACCCGAGTTTCTGCTGGGCCACACAATGACACAAGAGATTCGAGTCGTTGGTCATTTCATTAAGACCAACATCTAATTATTTATTATAAATATCACAAAAAAATATTTTTGTCAAGCCAAACAAATAAATCAAACAAAAAAAACGCCTGTATTTAATAATCTAAAAGTTTTCGACTTGCATGGCTTGCCTGAATTTTTTCCAGTGCCTTGGCCTCAATTTGACGAATGCGCTCTCGAGTAACATTAAATTCTTGTCCTACTTCTTCCAAAGTATGACTCACACCATCCACCAAACCAAATCTCATTTCTAAAATTTTCTGTTCTCTTGGAGAAAGTTCTTTAACAGCCAGAGCAACATATCCACGAAGCAATTCAAGCGCGGCAGAACGATCTGGTGAAGGTGTTTTTGTGTCTTCAATAAATTGTTCTAATGTGCTTTCATCATCATCGTCGTCCCCTACGCTTGTCCCCAAAGAAATAGTATCTTGAGAAATTTTTATAATATGTCGAACTTTTTCAATATCCTCCCCAAGCTCAGTAGCAATCTCTTCTGGGAGAGGATCACGACCAAGGTCCTGCAATAATTGACGTTCAATATGTTGAAATTTATTGATCGTTTCAACCATGTGAACAGGAATACGAATGGTTCGTGATTGATCTGCAATGGCGCGAGTAATAGCTTGCCGAATCCACCATGTCGCATACGTAGAAAATTTATATCCTTTTCGGTAATCAAATTTTTCTACGGCGCGAAAAAGACCAATATTTCCTTCTTGAATAAGATCAAGGAGTGAAAGACTTTTTCCAACAAATTTTTTTGCGATCGAAACCACCAGACGAAGATTAGCTTCAATAAGCATTCGTTCTGCTTCTCGATCACTTTGTTCCTTAAGTTTTGCAAGCCGAACTTCTTCTTCAGAGGTAAGAAGCGGAACTTTTCCAATTTCTCTCAAATACATTTGTATTGAATCCGAAGAAAGTTCACTAAAATCCAAGAGAGGTGTTTTTTTTGAAATGTTTTCTGTGGAGATGGCATGAGTTTTTTTTCCAGAACTTGCTACAGTTGGTATTAATAAAGAAGAGGATGATTCGACAATTTGAATACCCCGAATTTCAATTTTAGATAAAAAATCCTCGTACAAAGAAAGATACATTTCCAACCAAGGAAAAACAGAAAGAATTTCTTGTTCTGTAATAAACCCGCGCATGAGTCCTTTTCGAAGAAGATTTTCTATCTCTTTTTCTTTTGGCGGAATTATTGTTTCCTCTGTTTCGATAGTGGCCTTTCTTTCTCTCTTGGTTATCTGGCGTCTTAAAACAGGCTTTCGAAATTTTCTTTTTGGACGAGATGCGAATGATCGCTTTTTTGATTCTACTTTTTTCTTTGATTTTGAAACACGATACTTCTTTAGCTTTTTTTTGGTTAAAATTTTTGATGCGGATTTTTTCATACAGATGAAGAAAATTCTTTGATTTTTTGAATTATGAATAAAAAGCGGCGTTCGAGTTCATTGAGCCGCTCTTGCGTTCCTTCTCGCTCGGCTTCTTCTATAAAACCCTGAATCAAATGAAGTTCCTTTTGATAAAATAATTTTCGCAAAAGAAGTATCCCCTTTTTTATCTCCAAAAACTGTTCTTCACGGGTCATGAAAGTATAATCTTTTGAAAAAAGTAAATTCAATCTGATGATCATTTGATATTCTTCTGGTTTTAACCTTTCTGAAAGTTGTTGTTTAAAAGAAGAAAAATGAGGGAAAGTTTTTTCATTATAAAATAATATGAGAGTTTTGTAAAGATCACCATATTCAGAAACTGAAAAACAGTCTGCTTCAATATGACTGAAAAGATATTGAAAAAATTCTTCATCTTCAAGACTTAGTGAAAGAAGATATTCCGCGATACGGACATCTTGTGATATTTCCGGAATATTTGAAAACGGATCAGGCGCGATTTTTGTCTCTTTTTGAAATTCTTCTCTTCGAATATTTTTGCTGCTTATTTGTTCCACTTTTTCAAAAAGTATTTCTTCGCTGATTTCCATGGCACGCGCGATTTCATGAATCCAATGTTCTCGTTCAACAGGATCATGTATAAGAAGAATTTTGGAAAGAAGAATTTGGGCTATTTCTTTTTTGGTAGAAATATTTTTGATGTCATATTCTTTCAAAAGCGATTTCAAAAAATATTCCATAAAAAATCCTGCGGACCGAACAGCATCAAACCACAGTTCTGAATTTTCTCGAATACAATCATCAGGATCTTTCCCTTCTGGAAGCGTAATAACTTTTATAGAAAATCCTTGCGCCAATGCCAAATTCACAGCTCGATCGGTAGCTCCTTTTCCTGCCCGATCCATGTCAAAAGCAAACATAATATTTTTTGTATATCGTCCAAGCAGATCAAGCTGTGCGTGTGTGAGAGCCGTGCCTGAAGAAGCAATGATATTTCGTGTACCAGCCTGCCAAGCGCTGATAACGTCCATCTGACCTTCGGCAACAATAACATAATTTTGTTTTTTTATGGCGCTGCGGGCTAAATCAAAATTATAGAGCATCTTGCTTTTATCATAGAGCTCGGTTGTAGGGGTATTTACATATTTTCCTTCAAGGGATTCAGTCCCTGGCAAAAGACGTCCGGTAAACCCAATAACATTACCTTGAGGATCACGAAGAGGAAACATAATACGATCACGAAATCGATCAAGAAGATTTGTTTTTTTACTTTGTATAATAACGCCTGTTTTTAAAAGTTCATCACGCCGAAATCCTTTGGATTGTAAAAACCCCGCCAATGCATCCCACGAAGCCGGAGCAAAACCAATTTGAAAAAGATCAATCGTATTATCTTCTAAACCACGATCCCGCAGATAGGTATATGCTGAGGGAAATTTCTGATCACGAAGTTTTACCGCAAAAAAAGAAGCTGACTCATGAAGAATTTCCAAAAGTCGGGCTTTTTGCGTTTGGTGTCCTGGGTCATGAAATTCTAATTTTACTCCTGCTCTTTGGGCCAATAATTTTAAAGCGTCAATAAATTCGATGCCTTCATCTTGTTTTACAAATTCAAAAATATCGCCTCCCTGCCCGCATCCAAAACAATGCCATATTTGTTTTTCTTCTGAAACCATAAATGACGGGGTTTTTTCTGTATGAAAAGGACAGATCCCTTTCCAATTCGCTCCGGCTTTTTTAAGAGGGATTTTTTCTTGAATAATATCAACAATATTAAGCTTTGCTTTTATTTCTTCTGATTGTGAAAATGCCATATAAATTATGATAACACGATAACATTAAGATGCAAATTTTCCAAAAAGCCAAAAAAATACTTTACAATTATATCATATATGATATAATAAAATATTATTTTTAATGTGGCTTATTTTATGGTTCATGCAGAACAAAAAAAGATCGGAATTTTTCTTTCATCGCTTCGGCAAGAGCAAGGTCTCACGCAAAAAGAATTTGCAAAACGCATGAAAACCAGTCAAAGCGCTGTGGCGCGCATGGAAGCTGGCGAACAAAATTTTTCTCTTCTCATGCTTGGAAAAATTTCCAAAGTCCTCCATCGAAATGTGCTGACGCTCTCGGAAACTGGTGTGAATCTTGTGATTTCTGGAGGACAAAAACTTTCTGGCTCTATTACAACAAACAGTTCAAAAAATGCTGCCATGACACTTTTGGCGGCTTCACTTCTCAATAAAGGCACAACACTTCTTAAAGATGTGCCCCGAATAGAAGAAGTGCATAGAATTATAGAAGTCCTCCGAAGTATTGGCGTGAGTCTTGTGTGGAAAGATCGATCTTTACTCATACGGCCTCCACAAAAAATCCTCATAGAAAAACTTCAAAAAAATAGCGCAGAAAAAACACGAAGTATTCTTCTTTTTCTTGGTCCGCTTATTCATTTTTTTCCTCATTTTAAACTCCCACACTCCGGTGGATGTCAGTTAGGCAAACGAAGTGTAAAACCTCATTTTTTCGCGCTCGAAAAATTTGGTGTGAATATTAAAACGTTATCCGAAGAGTATGAGATAAAAGTTCGCTTGAAACCACCAAAAGAAATTATTCTTTATGAAGCTGGCGACACAGTGACAGAAAACGCAATTATGGCAGCGGCAAAAATTCCGGAAAAAACCATTATACGATTTGCCTCAGCAAATTATCAAGTTCAAGAACTCTGCTTTTTTTTAGAAAAACTTGGAGTGCGTATTCAAGGAATTGGCACCACTACACTTCTCGTGATTGGAAAAAAAGACATTGAAAAAGATATTGAATATCCATTAAGCGAAGATCCAATTGAAAGCATGCTTTTTTTGACTGCAGGAATTTTAACAGGCGGAACATTAACTGTAAAACGTTGTCCTATTGATTTTCTTCTTCTTGAGCTTTTGAAACTTGAAAAAATGGGACTTCGATATTCATGCGGACATGAATATTTCTCAAAAAATGGCAAAACACGGCTTTGTGATATCACAGTAAAACCATCAAAACTTGTTGCGCTCGGCGCTGATGACAAAATTCATCCAGCTCCATATCCCGGACTGAATATTGATAATCTCCCCTATTTCACGGTCATTGCCACTCAAGCAAAAGGGCGGACTCTTATTCACGATTGGGTGTATGAAAAACGGGCTTTATATTACACCGAACTCACTCGTTTAGGAGCAGATGTTACTCTTGCGGATCCGCATAGAGTTTTTATTGAAGGGCCAACTCCTCTCCGGGGCGCTGAAATGATTTGTCCTCCAGCGCTCCGCGCAGGCGCGATTCTTCTTTTGGCCATGCTTGCCGCAACAGGAAAGTCCATTTTGAGAAACAATTATACGATTGCGCGTGGATATGAAAATTTAGCCGCGCGCTTAAACAGCATTGGAGCCAAAATACATGTGCTTGATGAAATGTGATTACACTATTTTTACTATGCCGTTATCCGCATCAACTTCAACCATGTCCCCGTCTTTAAAATCACTCATAGCATTTTTCAGACTGACAATGCATGGTATGCCAAACTCGCGCGCTACAACAGCCGCATGACACGTCAGACCGCCTGACTCGGTAACAAATGCCGCGGCCTTTTTCATGGCAGGCAAATTGTCAACCATTGTCGAGTAGGCAATAAGAATATCTCCCTTTTCCACTTTGTAATTATCGTCTGGAGTTGGAACAAGCTTGACGCGACCACGAACTTTACCTCTGCTCGCAGTAATTCCTTTTTTTATCTGGACAGTATCAGAAGCTAGAGAAGGCATTTGTTGTTCTTCAACATAGGCAAAAAGTTTTTCGGCTTCCTCTCCAAAAAAATTTATTTTCTGTTTTGTGTTTCCATCAAGTCCCCAAGCGCGGATACGTCCTTTACTTGCGAGAATAGCTCGCGCATCCGCTTCTCCTTTAAGACATGCTATAATTTCTGTTTCATACAACGTTCGCAATTCTATGATGGAAAGATCCAATCGTTTTATCATTTCGTCATATAAAGGAAGCATATAAAAACCAGCGACTGAAGCAACATACTCGGCCTCATTACGGACATCTATCGCCAAACCGAAATCAATAAAAATTTGTAAATCATCAAGAGAAATTTTGTATTTTTTCACGACCTTCTCAAAATCAGCATCTCGTAGACCTGTATAATTTTGAAGTGAGGACAATTCATTATTAAGTGATTCTCTATCTTGCAACATAACATTTTCTAACTCGTGCGCGTATTTGTTTGCATCCCAAGGAATGCCGTATGCTAAGACTGGCATCCAACCATATTCTTTAGCTAATCGAACCGAAGCGTCTTTTATGTTTTCATTTCCCGATTGAATCCGAAGAGCCTGCTCCGTGACAGATCGTTTTTCTTCAAGCGTTGTAGATATTTCACGTGGTTTTGTAAGCGCAAACAAAACGTCATTATAATCTGGCGAACATTTTACAAGACCAAGTTTCTGAATAAGAACCTGATCCATCAAAGAAATCCAATAATCCTCGGCAAGCCAAGTAAATTGGTCGTACGCGACAATCCGATGTGCCGCGTTTCGATTGCGAGCATAGGTATCTGCCAATTCATTATTGGTAAGAATGGAGATATCAGATGGATTTATTTTTGGAATTTCTCTTTTTGCCTGCTTTTTTTCTTCATAAAATGGCAGCAATATTTTTTCCATCGGCTTGTGATCATTTGAGGTGAGGTAATTGATACGCGCATGGAGTTTTTTAACAAAAGATTCTGGAACATACATGTGGTTACTATATTCTTTGTCAAATACACATATTGCCAATATCTCTCTCCAGACACCAAAAATTTCTTCAAAGTAACGTGAAGTATGAACAGAGTGCCACAATTCGGCATCGGCAGGATAAGTAGCCCACCGACCCTTCTTGATGAATTGCAGACTGCGATAATACTCGTCTTCGGAACTTGATATGCTTGGTATCATAATTTTTTTTGTTATTAACTGACTGAATGAAAAATACACATGGTTTTCTGACAAAAAATCCGCAGATCAATTTTTGTAGTTATCGTTCCTTTGACTTCTCTGTTTTCTGGTTTAACCAGTAACCAAAATTTCTCCGTCTTGAAATCCATGATCAGCGTTCACATTAAGGACAATCCTTGCCTTACCACTAATGTTATTTTTCGATTCTATTTGTCCTTTCAATATTTCGGTCATTACCTCCTATCAAATGAGAAGAAACAAAATAAGTATTAACTTCCTTTATGGCTTGATCGATCGGGAATTCAAACATCTTTACACTACCAGAGTAAGGAATTAGGTCAAGCAATAAATTCTTTTAGAGCATACTGGGAAGTAAGTTCTATATCTGATTCTGATAACCAAACCTGAGAAAATCCATCTCTCATTAAAACCAATAGATCAAGCTTAAATTTATTGTCATACCATTTCCTAAAATATTTTTGGATATTAAATTCAGAACCCAGAAAAAAAGCTGAGTAATTATTTAATGGCAAATACAACTTGTTTTTCCCTATCAACCGAAGGAAATCTGTCGAAAGATTATTTTTGTTTTTCTGTAAAGTCATAATTGACTTTGATTACACATTCTTAAAACAAGAGTGTGGTGAAACAATGCGGGATTGTTTTTTGGTAGGCAAACTATTGACTTCCAAAATCATATACCCTATACTCTAGGGTATATGGTAAAACAAACATTACATAAGCACGGTGAGCGAAATACAAAAGCCCAAAAAGTTATCAATATGGCAGTCGGGAGTATTAGTAAAATCCCTAGCATGGTTCTAGAAAAGCGTTATTGTCCCGAGATTATTCAACAGATTGATAGCGTAATTGGCTTACTTAAAAGTGCGCGAACAGAACTACTTCGCGGACATCTTGATTCCTGCCTTTCGGAACAACTTAAAAATGATAAAGAGGGAGCGGTCAAAGAACTATTAAAAATCTATAATATGAAATAACTTTATGAATGAAAAATTAAAAAATCTAATAAAAAATATTAAGCTACGTCAAACACGCGCAATCATAATAGTGATTGGCTTAATTTTTATGCTTGCTGCTACAGGAGTTTCCGCTTTTTATCTAGTGAGTAAAAGTGATTCAACAAAAATAGCAAATGATGAATCTGCTAATAAAAATCTAAGTGAGACAGATTCAATAGTTGCCGTAGTGGGAGCAGAAGATTCTTCTATTATCGGAAATACCAAATCAAACAATTCGTGGTCTGGAGAAATTATTTCTCTTAATAATCTACAAGTGCAACCTGATCGCGAGGGCACTATCTCGCAGTGGTATGTATATATTGGAGAACGAGTTAATGTTGGCCAAGTTATTGGGAAGCTTTCTCGTCCACCGCAAACACCGGAGATGATAAGTATGCTATCAGAAAAATTTCAAATGTTGGGAGAGGCGCGTATTAACGCGGAGGCTCTACGTAATTATACAACAAAACGTATTTCGCAATTACAACAACTTCAAGCAAATACAGAAAATTTAAATAAGCAAAAAATTGGTTTATTATCGGATACAGAAAATTTAAATAAGCAAAAAATTGGTTTACTTGGATTAAGTGAGTTAGAAAATGATAGCGCATTATTGTCTTTGATTGAGACGAAAAAGAAATTAGCGCAAGAAATTCTTCGCGGATCAATTTCAACAATTTACCCAATTATATCCTATCAGACCATCGTTCCAAAGATAGGATTAAATTTTAATATTCAGCTCAAATGGACGTTTGGAGTCGTAGACTCAAATTTACGTAATAAATTTTCAAGTGTTCTTTTTGAGGCATTATCAAATTTAGAAGATAAAAATACAATACCAGAAAAATCTGGATTGCTTTATTTTGACACAGTAATTAAACTTGCGAACGCGTCAATTGCAGAAAGTGAAACACTGTCAGAAGCAAGCCTGGAAGCACTTAAGAAAATGGTAATTGAGGATCAAGCTAAATTTATTACAGTGATTGGTGAAATTAAAAGCTTGGAGCTTGAAAAAGTCAATACAAAAAGAGAGCTGGAGCTTGAAAAAGCCAATACACAAAGAGAATCTGTTGGTCTATTAACTGAAAGAACTGATAGACAAAGAGAGTCTATTGATACACTGGCCGAAATTGATGCAATGATTATTGAATTGAAAAAAGAGCTTACGATGTCTGAAGGAGAGGTTAAAGCAAAAGAAATAGCATACGCGAGTATCAGAGATTCAATTACTGCTGGTTATTCTATAGTGGCTCCCAATAGTGGCGTTGTATCAAGTATCATGAAAAAACCGGGTGAATTTGTCGGCCCTGGTATGCCGGTGGCCACAGTGACTGCAGAAGGTAATGACCGCATGGTAGTGAGAATGCTCATACCCAATAACATACAAAAACCGAAAGAGGGGGAAGTGCTTTCAATTATCCGTCCCGGCTTCGGAACAGACGTGCAGAAAGTGCGCCTTGTCGGTATAGGTAGTTCTCTTGATGATGGATCGTATATGGCCGACGCGGTATTTACAAAGGAAACAAAATGGCCAATAGGAGCTTCGGTTAGAGTTCTTGAGCCTGTCAGTTCTTCAGGCGTGTCCATTAAATATTCATCAATTTTTTGGAGCGAAGGAGGCACTCCAACCATCTGGGCAATATCAGAAGCCGACAGAATTTTTGCAAAAAAAATAACTGTTGGCCGTTCTCTGGGCACTTTAATTGAGGTATACACTGGGCTTAAAAATGGCGATCGTTATATAACTGATCCGACATTAGACATAAAAGAAAGTATGTTCCTTGGCGATCTTGTAAAAACCTCTACTCAAAAAGAGAATGATACCGCTATTCCAGCTAAATCGGGCAAAGACAAGGATATGCAAGGAATGGAAATGTAATAGAAAATATATGTTTAACAAAATCATTTCTTGGTCTCTTGAAAATAAAATCACCGTGCTTGTTGTTGCGGGCATTATAACCACAGTAGGTTTATGGAGTATCGCTACAATGAAAGTAGATATTCTTCCGGATATTAACAAACCAACCGTTACTATTTTCGCGGAAAGTCCGGGCATGGCGGCCGAGGAAGTTGAGCGACTCATTCTTAATCCGATTGAATCTGCGATTGCCGGAGCTCCCGGTGTCGAGAGAATACGAAGTAATGCATCCTTCGCACAAGCGACCGTTAATATGGAGTTTGCATGGGGAAGCGACACATTGCGTAATAGACAAATAGTACAGGAGCGTTTGGCGCAAGCAATATTGGCATTCGGTGTAAAACCAACTCTTGGTCCTTCTACGTCTTTATTGGGAGAGATCATGTGGGTAGGTATAACATCGCCTGACTCACGGATTACTCCGATGGAACTTCGAACACTTGCGGATTGGACAATACGTCCCGCGCTTCTCAAAACTTCGGGAGTAGCAAATGTTTTTGTCATGGGCGGTGATGTGCGCGAATGGCAGATAAACATTAATGCCGAAAGAATGCGTCGATATGGCATCATGATCGATGATGTCCGCAAAAGCGTGGAAAATACCCTGACAAACAAAAGTGGCGGTATTCTTACTGAAAATGAAAAAGAATATGTCATTCGTATTCTTACCGCGCCCGCAGAAGCTTCAGAATTGCAGGAGATTTCAATAGGACGTAATGCAATGGACGGTCGCCCTCTTCGGCTTGGAGATATTGCTTCGGTCGTGGAAGGGGCGAGTATTATCCGTGGAAACGGAGCGATTGATGGCCAAGACGGCGTTATTTTAAGAATTATCAGGCAACCGGACGCGCAAACCCTCTCTGTTACTGATGATATAAACAAAACATTTAACTCTCTTTCCGCCAGTCTCCCCGATGGAATAAAACTTCATTCAAATCTTTTTCGACAAGAAAATTTCATTCGTGCCGGATTAAGCAATGTAGAAGGCGCGCTTCGCGACGGTACCATTTTTGTCATTGTAATTCTTATTATTTTTCTTATGAATATGAGGATGACGATGATTACACTCACTGCAATTCCTCTGTCTCTTCTCATAACCGCAATTGTGTTCAAATTTTTTGGTTTATCAGTAAATGTGATGACCTTGGGCGGTATTGCAGTCGCGGTTGGAGAGCTTGTTGATGATGCGATTGTTGATGTGGAAAATATTTTCCGACGGTTACGTTTATGGATGGTAAGCGGTAAGAAAGAAAATCGTGAACATGTTGTTTTGAAGGCATCACAAGAGGTTCGTAATTCAATTGTGTATGCAACAATACTCGTTGCTGTTGTATTTCTTCCCATATTCTTTATGCCGGGAATTGAAGGGCGCTTGCTTATTGCCCTTGGGTCCGCATATCTCGTCTCTCTTTTTGCTTCGATGGTAGTATCGCTCACTGTAACGCCAGTTCTATCAGCATTATTACTTAATGACAGATCGCTAGCTGGGCATGAAAAGGAAACCAAGGTTGTACAAAAAATTAAAGAGCGAATTACCCCGTGGATTTATTGGTGTATCACTCATGTAAAAATAATAGGCAGTGTTACGGTTATTGCTCTTTTCCTTACAGGGGGAATGTATTTCTTTGCGGGCAAAGAAGGAATTCCTCCATTTAATGAAGGGTCTATGGTGGCTATGGTATTTTTGCCTCCCGGCACAGCATTATCCACCACAAACGAATATATGACAAAGCTTGAAAAATCCATTCTTCAAGTGGAAGGCGTACGACAAGTAAGTAATATTGCCGGACGGGCATTAGCAGATCCTCACGGTGGCAGTGCAAATTCCAGTGAAGTTCAAATTGCGCTAAAACCGGGATCTGAAGATGCTAGAGACAGAATTTTTAAAGATATTCAGGCGGTGCTTGATCGGTTTGGCGGAGCGGATTTCAGCTTAGGACAACCGATTACGCATCGCGTAGAAATGTTGCTTTCCGGCGTACGTTCGCCCATTGTAGTAAAGGTTTTCGGGGATGATCCCGAAAAAATGGACCGTGCGGCCAAGCAGGTACTTTCTGAACTTGGTAAGCAAAAAGGAATTGAAAACCCGCGCATTCAGCAAAATACTATTGTGCCGGAATTTCGTATCTATGTTGATAGAAATCGATTAGCTGAATATGGTTTGTCTCCCGGGGAAGTTGCCAATGATCTTGAAATGGGAATTATGGGAGATAATTTAGGACAAGTCCGTCTTGGTCCTGCCTCGGTTAATGTTATTGCGCGTTATGACGCGGAGTCAAAGGGCACCATGGCATCCTTGCGCGATTTATCGCTCCCTTTTGTGGGGGCGGGGTCTCTGGGAAGTGTCGGCGATGTTTTAGTAGAAGGTGGTCGCAATAGCTTAGATCATGAAGGAGGAAAACGCGTCCTTGTGGTTTCCGCCAACTACCATGGTTCTGATGTGGTAGGGGCCGTAGGGAGAGCTAAAACCGCGCTGGAATCACAAAAACTCCCCACCGGAGTAACCCTTTCGTTTGAGGGAAATTATAAAAGTCAAAAAGAGAATTCGCGGCGTCTGGCTTTAGTATTTATTGTTGGGCTGATAATGATTTTTGGAGTGCTGTATCATGCCTTTGGGTCTATCCCGATCGTGTTTTTGATTATGACTAATATCCCAACGGTTTTAATCGGTGGAATGATCGGTGTGTGGCTTACCGGCGGATCGGTAAGCCTTGCTCATCTTGTGGGGTTTATTTCGCTCGCGGGAATTGTATCTAGAAATGGGATTATGTTAATCGGCCGCAGTTTAACACTTGTACAAAATGAAAAGTTGCCATTTGAGCCGGAGACAATCGTTAAAGCCACGCTTGATCGCGTGGTTCCGGTACTGATGACTTCACTTGTGACAGCTCTTGCTCTCATTCCTCTTATCATTTCAGGTGGCGAACCGGGAAAAGAAATACTTAGCCCACTGGCAGTTGTGGTATTTGGAGGACTTATCTCCTCAACAGTAATTTCATTGTTCTTAACACCCGCGCTATTTTATCGTTTCGGAAAAAAGGCGGCATTAAAAATAACAGACACCGCGTCAGGATTTTAAAATTATGAGATGCATTAATACTGGGCGTGAACCTCCCATATAAATATGAGGATTACACATCTGGCAAAGGAAGGTCAATAATTAAAAGATTAATAAATTAATTAAATAAAAATATGAAATTATCAAAAATAATGCATATCATCAGTATCATTGTCGGCTTTGTAGGAGTGATTACATTTGCAGGTGCAGTAATAGGTGGTGCTGATAATATTGTATTCGGGATTACAAAATTTGACGCTCTACTTTATTCGGGAATTCTTATTCTTATAGCAATCTGGACTGGAGTTGCAACGATTCATCACATGATGCTTGAGAAGAATGGTGAAATTATCTAATAAATTAAATAATTAAAAAAATATGAAAACAACAACATTGGTTATCAGTATAGTAATATCTCTTATCATTGGCGGTAGTGCTGGATATTTTTCCGGAAAAAGCGCAAATGATAATAGTGATCAAACAAAGAAATTACAAGATTCAATAACTATGATGAAAGAACAATCATCGAGTATTCAAAAAATGGCGGAGATGATGAAATCTAACGGCTTAGTAATGCAAGAAATGGGAAATAAATATAAAGATGACAAAACTATTTCTAAAGGAAAAGATCTACAGATGATCGGAGAGAAATATATGGGAGAAAATGCAAAAGCAACGGAAAAAGACGCCTCTATGAAAGAAAGCATGAATTAATATAGTCCTAATTAAAACCCCACAAAAATTCTCTGTGGGGTTTTAATGTTGTGAGAATATTCTTCTGCAAAAAACCAAAAGTCAGCCGAAGTTTTAGCAAATCCCTGCCTAACGGCAGGCAGGCTTTCCCCAGAAAATTGTTTTGCTTTGCCTCGTCCGCATTTCGCCCCGCCACACTGCCTGAATATCTTTACGGGCAGAACCCCAAAAAGAAAAATGTCCTTTTCATTTTCAGAAAAAATTGGTCGCGCGCAAATTAGAAATACAAGGAGTGTTTTTTTCGGGGTTGCCGGAGTTTTAAAAATAGGTGCGAGCTTGGTACCGCGTACGGGAATCGGACCCGTGTTACAAGGATGAGAACCTTGCGTCCTAGCCACTAGACGAACGCGGCATACTGTTATAAATGGAACGATATTAAAGTAGTACCGCCACGGGGAATCGGACCCCGGTTACCAGGATGAAAACCTGATGTCCTAACCACTAGACGATGGCGGCAAAATAAAAAAACACCAAAAAGATGTTTTTTATTCTATAATAATGTATGTAAAAATGCAAGAAAAATTTCTGGAGTTCATATTTTCCATTCAGGGCCTTGGCGCACGAGAAGTTCTTTGGCGCGCAATGGTTCAGCAAGAATTTCTTTCACGGCCCGCTCAAGAAAAATACCATTTTGAGAACCTTTAAAAAGAACAATGTCCCCTTCTTCAATTTTTTCTTGTACAAACTTTCCCGCATCAGAAGAATTATCAAAAGAAATAATCCGTCCTTCATCCATACCTTCTTTTCGAGCGGCTTCGGCCATGTGTTTTGATTTTTCACCAACAGTGATAAGCCAATCAATCTTTTCTTTTGCGATATACTTTCCTATCTCTTCATGAAAATCTTCTGAAAATGCTCCAAGATCATTCATGTCCCCCATCACAGCAAACTTCTCTAATTTTTTTCCACTTATTTCTGGAAGTTTGTATGCAGCCAAAAAACGAATAGCTTCTAAAGCGGCCTTTGGCGAAGAATTATATGAATCATCAATAATTTGCACATTTTTAATTCCCTGAAGATAATGCATTCTTCCTGGAGGAGGAATATACTTTCCAACTGCTTCGGCAATTTCAACAAGATTCATATCAAATGCAATACCAACTCCAACAGCTGCCAACACTGCTCCGATGTGCAATTCTCCAGCAGCTTCATGAAGAAAAATCGGCACTGAGGAACCTTCAAAAACTATTTTTGCATTTACACCCTTTCCCCAATGATGAATAATTTGCGTTGTATAAAGATTTGCTTGTGGTTGAATAATGGAATATGTAAAAATTTTTGCGCGAACCGAAGAACTATATTCTTTAATTTCAGAAAAATCGATATTTAAAATCGCGATTCCATCTTCTGCGATCGCGTCTAAAAGAAGTTTTTTTTCACTAAACAAAGAATCAATATCTCTAAAACGTTCAAGATGAACTGGTGAAAGCGCTGTCAACACTGCTATATGCGGCTGTGCTATTTCGAGCAAATAAGCAATATCTCCGGGTCTATCCGCGCCATATTCTAAAACAAGAACCTCAGGAAAATTTGAATCATAAAATAGAAGCTGTTGTATTCCAGAAAGAAAAATTTTCATCCACCGCCACATTGAACGTCCTGGAATATCAAATCCTAAAATAGCAAGAGGAAAACCAATTTCACTGTTAAGACTTTTTTTGTCAGCTCGAACTCGAAATTTGGATTCTAAAATGGCACAAATCGCGTATTTGGCAGAAGTTTTTCCAACAGTTCCAGTAACGCCAACAATTTTTGGATGATACTTCTTAATAAGCGCATGGGCTAAAAATTTTAAAAACAGTTGAATAGAGTGTTTCATGGTGTGTAACTTGGTTCAATTTCAAGATATTTTAGCAAGAAATCAGCAATTTGTCTAAAAAGCGGAACTACTGAACCTTCAGCAAATCGTACTCCTTGTGGTTGATCCATGCGAACAAGCATAACAAATCTCGGATCTTCCACTGGCCCAAAACCAACAAAAGTATGTATGGTTTGGTCTGAATACCCTCCTGTTTTTGGATCAGGAATCTGCGCTGTGCCTGTTTTTCCGGCAATATAATAACCAGAAATTTTTGCTCTTTTGGAATGTCCTTTTTCAACGACTTGAACCAACATTCCTGAAATAAGATTTGCGGATCTTTGAGATAGAGCTTGACGAATTTCTTTTGGATGCGCTTCAATAGTTTCTTTATGAGGATACATGATTTTTGCCACAATAAAAGGTTTCATAAATTTTCCACCATTTGCAATAGCGCCATACGCCGCAAGAAGTTGAAGCGGTGTAACAGTAATTCCTTGGCCAAATGACGCGGTTGCAAGATTAATCGGACGATGAGTATCAAGTGTGCTTAAATTACTGTTGGCTTCCCCTGGAAGTTCAATACCAACACGATCGTCAAAACCAAATTTTTTCATATATTCTAAAAATGTATCCACGCCAATCGATTCAGCGACAAAAATCGCGCCAGTATTAATGGAGTTCTCAAGAACCTCGGTCATAGTGGCCTTACCATAGACTTTGTCGTCAGCATTTCGAATAATATATCGATCAAACTGCCTTGATCCTGTATCCTCAAATACGGTTTCAGGCGTCACTTTTCCTTGATCAATCGCGCTTGCCATAGTAATTGGTTTAAATACTGATCCAGGTTCATAGGCATTAAAAATTGCTGGATTATTAAAATTTTCTAATTGAGTTGCTTCTTCATAAAAATTCGGATTAAAATCTGGCGAACCGCACATCACGAGAATTTTTCCGGTTTTTGGATCCATAATTATAACGCTTCCACCTTTGGCTTTATATTTGGCCACGGTTTTATTCAATTCACTGCAAGCATAATATTCTAAAGTATGATCAATCGTAAGATAAATATCTGCGCCATTTTCCGCTTCTTTATATGACACGTCAGAGACTCCAATAATGCTTCCTTGCGCATCACGTTCTGCTTCAAGATAACCATCTTTTCCTGCAAGTTCTTCTTGAAAAAATCCTTCCACGCCATATTGTCCTTTTTGAATTTTCCCATCGAAACTCACAAAACCAAGCAGGTGGCTTCCAATATTGTTTTCCGGATAATAACGAAATGACTCCTCCGAAAAACCGATCCCAGTCAAATTTTTTTGCTTTAAAAGCTCTTGCTTCTCCCATGAAACTTTATGAAGAATAGGTTCATAAGGATCCTCACTTTTTGAAAGACGAAGAAGGAGATTTTCTTTTTCTGCTTCAAGCTCAGGAAAAATGTTAATGAGCTCGAGCACTGTTTTTGGAACATCAGAAATGAGATACGGATTTGCATATACTAAAACATATTCCCGATTTCCTGCTACTGGAAAAAAATTCTCTGGATTTTTTTCTTGAGTAAAAAATATTTTTCCCCGCTCGGGGTGCAGTCGGCGATAAAAATCATATTGACTGCTTGCTAATGTTTGATATTTTTCATGGAGAAGAACCTGAATCGAAAAAAGTTTCCAAATAATGAGAAAACCAAAAAGAAAAATACCGATCCCTAAAATGCCAAGCCGTCCAAAATGAAAAAATTCACCTAATTGATAACGGTGTTTTATACTTTTCCTTGCCATCTTTATCTTCTTCGCTCACATTTAAGAGCAAAACAATTATTTTTTGATCACCAATGATAAATTTTTTTGTGTTTCAAGATATGATATTTCTCCCGGAGAAACAAAAGAAAAATCCTTCATGCGATTGTCTAAAGAAGAAAGCGCTTCAAATTGTTGTGTCTCAATAAAAAGTCTTTCGTTGGTTTTTTGAAGCAGAGAAAGACGATTTTCAAGATCCGAAAGAATAAAACCTGTAATAGAAACTTCATTTACCAAACGCAAATACCACACACCAGTAAAAAGGATAACGCCAAAAAGAAAAACTCCAAAAAAATGAAGCTGAAAAGAAGTATTTTTTTTTGTTTTTAAATTTTTGGAAAAATTAATTTGATAATTTCGCGAATAACTCATAAAAAATACTTAAAGTTTCTCGGCAATATACATATGAGCACTTCTGGCGCGAGGATTTTGTGAAATTTCATCTTGAGTCGGAAGAAGTGGTTTTTTTGTTTTTAAAATAATTTGCCGCGAGTGATTGCACAAACAAATAGGAATTTCTGGAGGACAAATACAATCTCGCGTTTCTGTTCGAAAAATATTTTTTACGATTCGATGCTCGCCGCCATGAAAAGTAATCACTACAAAATGCCCGCCCTTTCGAAGCAACGAAATTCCGTCTTCAACAGCTTTTCTAAGATTGGCAAATTCTTCATTAACTTCAATGCGTAAGGCAAGAAATATTTTTCTTGCTGGATGCGTTCGGCTTCGTCCATGATAAAAACGATGATACAAACGATCTACGAGCTCGACAAGCGTTTGAGCCCGAAGAGAACCATTTTTTCTTAGTTCCAAAATCCCTTTTACAATAGGTTTTGCGAGTCTTTCATCTCCGTATTCGCGGAAAAGACGCTCCAATTCATAACCATGATAAGTCTGTAAAATATCTTGTGCCGTTTTTTGTTGTTTTTCTGTGTCCATCCGCATGTCTAATATATCTCCATGATACGAAAAACCGCGATCTTCATCATCAAGTTGAAATGAACTTACTCCCGCGTCCAAAAGAATTCCATCTACCTCAATAAATTTTTCTTTCTTGGCAATCTGAACAAGATTTCTAAAATTTTCATGTTGAAGTAATACTCGTTCTAAAAGTCCTTGCGTTTTCAACATTTCCTGTGTTTCTTTTAAAGCTTTTGCATCAAGATCAAAAGCAAGAATCTTGCCTGTTTTACCAACTTTTTTTGCCAATGGGATTGTGTGGCCGCCAAAACCTAAAGTAAGATCAATCATTCGATCACCCTCTTTTGGTTCCAATGCTTTTATAACTTCCTCTAGCATGACTGGAATATGTCGCGTGAAATTCATATTGCTTACATGCCAAGCGATCCCAAAGTTTCTGCGATTTTTTCACTCTCCTTTTCAGATTTCTGACGATATTGTTTCCAAAGAGCGTTATCCCAAATTTCAACCCGATTATACAGTCCGACAAAAACAACATCCTTTTTCAGTTTTGCATACGTTCGAAGATATTGTGGAATCATGATTCTCCCCTGTGTATCGACAATCACTTCCATGGCGCCGGCAAGCATAAGGCGTGTAAATGCTCGCATGTTCGCTTGAGAAAAAGGAAGCAATGCAATTTTGGTAGCCAACTTCTTCCACTGAAAAATATCAAAAAGAAATAATGAATCATCAAGTCCACGAGTTACAACAGCTCCACGCAGAAGGGCTTTTCGAAATTTTGCAGGAATTGCTAACCGCCCCTTAATATCCATCACGTGTTCAAATTCTCCAATAAACATATTTTTCTTAAAAATTCACCACTTTTCACCACTTTTCACCACTTCACTCTAAGTTATCCCATTATTCATTTTCTGTCAATCAAAGTTGTCCACAAAAAATAACTCCGCCATGAGTCTTACTCGAGTGCAGGATTATCGAAAATTGAAGTAAAAGATGAGGTGCGTGAACCAAAAAAAATTATTTTTTTGAAAAAGTAAGATTGGGTTCTTTATTATAATATGGTATTGGGAGAATAAAATTATTTTTTTGGAAATGGTTTTTTTCCCAATCAGTGCGACGAATCCCATAAACAGGAATGTGAAGCACAGCTCCGAGAGTATTGCTTATAGTAATTCCCACTCGAAGAGCGGAAAATCTTCCTTCTCCCACACAAACCACAATAGTCACGAATGATGATAAAGTAAAATGATGCTTTGTTAAAAAACGATCAAGATACCATAAAACATAATGATTTTTTTGAGATGAAAATCGATACGTTTCAACAATGTCCGGTGAAACATTTAATTTCTTTCCTATTCCAAGAATCAAAGTATTATCGTATGTGGTGTTGAGATAAAGCACCATAATCAATTTTAGCTACAATCGGAATATGCGTATTTCCAAAAATATCTGCTAAAAAACGATCCACGAGCGAAAGACGATATTGAAACTCTTGTGGTGGAAAAATAGTATAATAGAGTTCTTCGCCAAATTCCTCTTCAAAAGCACGGATCAATTTGGCGAATTTCCATCGATTTAATCTTCCAACTACCAAAATATCGGTTTTTGTTTCTTCTACAAGACCAACAAATTTTCCTGTTAAAATAAAAAGATCAATATTCTCAAATGATCGAACCGAATCAAAAAATTCTTGCTTTCGTAAAAATCGTTCTTTCTGAAACATTCCACGAAGTTCTGAAGTCAAAAGAAAATGCTCTGAAAGCATAAAAAAACCATCATCGGTTTTTTGAATAAGGCCAAAAGATCTCAAAAGCTCGATTTCCTTTTTAACATTGCGCAATGGAATTGAGATGGTTTGAGCTAATTCTTCTTCATTTTGAAAACATGCTTTCTCTAAAAGAAGATATTCTAAAATTTTTGCTCTTCCACGCGATCCCAAAAGTTGATCTAATATCATAATAACATTTTTCAAGAAGACGGGGTTTACTACTCTTCCATCACTATAGTATAATACCCTAGAGGAGGCAAGGCGCTTTTCTTGCAAAAAATCTTCAACTCATCTTTCTTTAGTTATGATTCAACGTTCAAATTTACAAACAAGTCGTCTCATTCTTGAACCAACTCCTCGAAATGCCACACTTGAATTATTTATTGCGTCACCAACTCTTTCCGAGGAATATGCTCTAGGAAAACTGTTTGGTCTCATTCATGTTGAATCATTAGATGACGCAGCGTATGAATTAGCCATAACTCTTCGAAGAGAAATTCAGCGCCGTTATTATCAAGGATTCAATTTAAAAAAAGATATATCAGTAGAAAAAAAATTTGAAGAGACACTCGCGAGTCTTAATCAAGTCATCGCCGAATGGATCGAAGGAAATCATATTAGCCTGAAGCTTGAACATATTCATTTTATTCTTGGGGTGATTCATAATCACGAACTGTATTTTTCACAAATTGGCAATACGAAAGCGTATCTTATTCATAAAATCAAAGGAAAAGATTACCGACCAATAAATATTTTAGAATCTACCAACGGAAATAATGTACAGCCATCGTTGGCTAAGCTTTTTTCTAATGTGATTATCGGAGAAATTGGTCCGCATGACGCTCTTCTTTTTTGCACGGAAAGTTTAATTGATTATCTTTCATTGGATAAACTCAAAATTACGATCACCAACCATGCGGCAGGAGAAGCTACAACACACCTGAGTTCTCTCTTGAAAGAAATTAATCCCCAAACATCGTTTGGCGCGTTGATTTTAAAATATCCAAGTATTACATTTGTGGATTCTGAACGTCAAAAAAAAATTGAAACGAAAATTGCTTCAGGAAATTCACAGCGTTCTATAACTGATCTCAAAAATACTGAAGATCAAATTGAAGCGATTCTTGCGCCATCGCTTTCAACAAGTTTTAAACATTCCCTCAGTGAATTTTTTCAATTCATAGTATCAAAATTCAAAAAAACTTCTCCATATCGCCGAACGCGAAAACCAAATCAAGTATATTCCGCGCAAACCAATATTTACCAACGACTCTCTAAAGAAAAAAATCGTTTCCGAAACAAAACCCATCTGACGAGTAAATTATATCGTACTTTTCTTCACACGATTTCTGCGTGTCTTGGAGGAATCGTTTTTATTTTTCATATCTTCGTCAGCGTGTGGAAAGGATTGTCTCATAATTTGTTTCGGATTGAAAAAAAAATTATTTCCACGCCCCTTGACACTCCACCCTTTTCTCGAAAGGAAAATATTTTTACCTACTGGAAAGAAAAAAATTTTTCTTTCACTCGTAAACGATGGATAATAACAGGAATTTGTATTCTTGTTATTCTTTTTCTTGGCAGTGTCATTTGGATTTCGGAAAAAAAGAAAAATGAAAATAAAAATCTTGTATTCGCAACGCAAATGCAGGAAATTGAAAAAAATCTTACACAAATTGAATCCATACTTATTTATGGTGATGAAAAACGCGCGTTAGAATTTTTTTTAAAAACCGAAAAAATATTTCCTACCCTTTCCCCAAGAACTGAAAATCAAAAAAAAATAAAACAACTTGCGGAAGAAAAATTTTCTCATCTCCAACAAACAGTACAAAAAATAGAAGTTGTCTCTCAAACAAAACCTTTTTATTCATTGAATAGCCTTCAAACAAATGAGGTTTTTCTTCAAAGTGGAAAAATAAAAAATGATTTACTCTTACTTACCAACCAAAGAATCCTCATTTGGAATGCGCAAACCAAAGAAAACACTTCTATTCTTTGGAAAAATGATTCATTGCCGCGACATCTTATTCTTCATGGAAATACTATTTTTGTGATGGATGAAAAAAACAATATATTTCGACTTGATATTTCTTCCCGCACATGGAAAAATCTTGTTATCCCATCAAAACTTAGCGCTTCACCTATTCAAGCTGTGATGCCATATCTTGATCGGTGGTATTTGCTTCTTGCTTCGGAAAACCAGATTCTTCGAATGGATCGAGGTGGAGATAACTTTGGAAAAGCAAATTTTTGGCTTAAAGAAAAAATTTCTTCGCTGACAAATGCTCGTGATATGGCGCTTGACGGCTCTCTTTATGTTCTATTGAACAATAATGAGATATTACGCTTCTTTGGCGGAAAATTTGAGGAAACACTTAACATAGAAATCGAACCATCTCTCAAAGAACCTCTTAAAATAGTAACAAGTAATGAATCCCAATTTCTTTATATTCTTGAAAAAAGTGAACAACGAATCATTGTTGTTACCAAAGACAAAAAACTCGTAAAACAATATCATGCTTCGGAATGGAATGATCTAAAAGATATGATTGTTGCTGAAAATGAGAAAAAAATCTATCTTGTTAATGGCAATGATATATATCAGTTTGCTATCACTCATCTTTAAATCATAAACACATAAGGGACATTTTTTATATCGCTTACTGTATTCTTCAGCATCGATACAAAACAATATCCCTTATGTGTTATTTTATTGGAAAAAGAGTCGTTTTATTTGAGTGTTACGGTCGCTCCAGCTTCTTCAAGTTTCTTTTTCATATTTTCCGCTTCTTCTTTTGCTACATTTTCCTTAACCATTTTTGGAGCTCCATCAACAAGATCTTTTGCTTCCTTCAAACCAAGCTGAGTCAATTCACGAACTGCTTTAATAACGCTAATTTTGTTCGCGCCAGAAGCAGTAAGTTCTACATGGAAGTTTGTCTTTTCTTCCTCGGCATGAGCAACTCCCTCTGCGCCCATACCCATCATACCTTGCATCATAACTGCTGGAGCGACAGCGGCTGATACTCCAAATTTTTTCTCGAGAATCTTCACCAGTTCTGAAAGATCCAGAACAGAAAGAGTTTCTATGCTGGCCACGAGATTTTTAAATTTTTCAGGAACTTCTATTATCTGTTCCTCGTTTTTTGTATCTAAAGACATATAAAATATTTTTTAGGATTTAATTTTTATATTTTTTGTTTAGCAACTTGATCTAAAACATTCACAAAATCACGCATGGAAGCAGAAAGCACAGAAACCATGCCTCGCGCCGGCAAAACAAGAGTTCCAAGGAGTTTTGCTAAAAGTTCTTCCTTTGGCGGAAGCGCTGCTAGAGCAACTATACTTTCGGCAACTACATATTTTTTCTCTACAATACCGCCAATAAGTTTTATTCCTTCGTGTGTTTTACTCATTCCAAAAAGAATTTTTGCTGGAGAAATTTCATCAAGCAACCCAAAAGCCACAGCAACCTGACCAGACGATGAAAGCGCTTCTGTGGAAATATGAGATGCTTTTAATACTTTTAGGAGAAGCGTTTTTTTTGCTGTAATATACTTTACTCCTTTTTCCATGCATTGTTCTCGTAGTTTTGTGACTTCCGCCACACCTAATCGATCAAATGAAACAAATACTGCTGATTTTGATTTTTTGAAGGCATCTTCGAGTGTAGCAATAATAGCTTTTTTTTGTTCTAAAGTTTTTGACATAATTTGTACAAAAATAAAAAATGTTTGCCAATGGAAGACAAACAAATAAAATAAAATTTCATCGGTTTGCCTCTACAGAACTTATAATGATCGAAAACCAAATGTCTGTATTCTTTGGCAACTCATTAAAAATATAAATCAAATTTAAAAAACTGTCAATCCCTTCGATGTTACCAAGAAAAAGGTCGCGCAAAATTATTTTAGAACGGCAAATTCTACTGGAATATTCACAAGGTTCTCACGACTTCCATCTTTGGGCGAAAGAGAATATACTTCAACAAAGCCGGTTTTGGTATTACGAAAATAAAATCGAATCTGAATCTCAAATTCTCCAAACTCACCTGCGTTTTTGGCTTTGGCAGTAGCTATTTCAGAAATCATAACTTCGCCATTTTCTTTTTTGATATCAACATGGACAGTATTTTCAAAAACTCGCGCTTTTCCTTGAATAAAGATTGGATTTTGAAGAATATCTCCAATTTTTGGAGTCTCCACAATAATATTCGCGGCGATATTTCCAGAAGTAACTGCATCTTCAGATTGCTCTTCTTTCTGAAAAGACTTTTCATTGGTCGATAATTCTTCTTTAAAAAAACCTGAATTTTGTTTGTTTGAATTTACAACAAATTCTTTGGAAGGAGATTCAAAAAGACATCCAGAGAAAAAAAGAACGCTTCCCAAGAGCACGGCAAATCCAAAATTTTTCAAAATGAGTTGCTTCATAAAAAAATTTCATCTATAGTGATACTGTTCTAAAATATAAATTTTTTACTTCATTCCTTATGCAACTAGATTCAAACTATTCACTAGTTAATCAAAATTACTCAAAAAAGTCAACAATAAATGGAGTTGAAATCATTCCTTTACGAACTTTTCCTGAAGAAGGAGGCCTTTTTTGTGAAAACCTACGAATCCAAGAAAACGGACAAATAAGCTATTGGAACGCACTCGGTGAACAAAAAATTCTGGAAAAATTTATTCTGCGTCAAATAAATTCTTCGGTATTGCGGCCAGAAACTATTAAAGCATGGCATATTCATAAACTGCAAACTGATGTTTGGATGGTTCCACCCGGTGGCGGACATCTTTTTGTTGGTCTCTGGGATCTTCGCGAAGATTCTCCAACGCACAAAATTTTCATGCGAATCTATTTAGGAGAATATCATATTGCTCTTTTGCGAATTCCTCCAGGAGTCGCGCATGGAGCGCGCGCATTGGAAAATAATTCAGCGCTTCTTACCTATTTTATTGATCAACATTTTAATCCCGAAGACGAATTTCGTCTCTCATGGGACGCACTCGCCTTTAATTGGGATATTGAAAACGGATAAATATGACAAGCAACTTAGAAAAAAAGCTCCCATTGCTTGGAACTTCACTTTTGGTTGGAGCTGATGGCGCCACAGGCATAATCATTGTTCGTGAATTTAAAAAATATCAACAAAATTTTTTCGCGCCGCCGCTTGAAGAACTGGATTATCGAAATATTTCACAAATTCACTCAATTATATCAAAAACAACTCCGGAAATTATTTTTTTAGTTGGCGCCTACACCAATGTTGATAAAGGCGAATATGAAGACAAGGAACTTTGTTGGAATATCAATCGAGACGGCATTGCAACTTTTCTCCAAACGATTTTTAAACTCCAAAATCAAGGTATCTACACAAAACAACCAAAAATTATTTTTATTTCCACTGATATGGTTGGTTCTGGTGATCATCCCTTAAAAGAGAATGAAAATGTTTGGGATATTCCAAAAGCCGTAAATGAATATGGAAAATCAAAATTGGCCGGCGAAAATATTATTCAAGAATTCCATAAAAAAAATAGTGAGAGATTTTCCTATCATATTGTGCGAATCGCCACTCCTTTTTCCGGACTTCGAAAAGGAAGTTTCCTAACACTACTTCATAACTCCGTAAAAGAGAAAAAATCTGTTCAACTGGTGACGGATCAATATGTCACTCCAACTTATGCCGAGGATCTGGCATGGAATCTTATTCTTATTGCACAATATGGAAAAGAAAAAGTGTATCATGATGCGCCAAAAAATGAAAAACCTCTGAGTGTCTACGACATTGGAAAAAATTTCGCGCAAATTTGTGGATGGAATTCAATTGAAATCAAAGAAATGAAAATGCAAGAAATGTATAAAAATGGTTGGTGGAGGGCGCCACGCGGGCATTCCAATGAACTCGAAATAAAAAATCTTCTCTCACTCCCCTCGCCCATTCCGCCAAAAATTCATTCTCTTTCTCAGGTTCTTACGGAATTCAAAAAATTATATATTGATCACTCAATAATCGTTCCCTGAAATTTTTCTCCTTGCAGAATATGAACAAGGTTTTTAAAATCAGCGCCCAAAGCAATAATTACTTTGAGTTTATATTTTGCGGCTCGACGCGAAGCTGTTGGATCAAAAGGAAAATTAGCGCCAGCGTTCCAAGTGTTTCCAACAATTTTTCGAAAATCTTCCCAAGAAATACGGTCAATTTTTTTGGCATCGGAATATTTCTTCGGATCTTTTGAATACACATGAGTAATATTGGTAAGATTAATAATAACACTGGCTCCGTGAGAACGGGCCAAAGATACTGCCACTCCGTCAGAACTCTGCCCTGGCTTCGCTCCACCGGAAATCAAAATCTTTTTCGTTGTTTGGTAACGCTTAAAAGGATGATCTAAAACTTTAAAATAAGATTTATCATTAAACATAATACGAATGAGTTCTGCATTCACTTTGGTGCATTTAATTCCCATCCAATCAAGTTCATCTTCTGACGCTTCTGGATTAAGAGCGCGTGCGGCAAAATTATATTCACGGCAAATTTTTCCTCCGCCGGTGACAATAATCACGGTTTGATTGCTTGTTTTTATATGAGCTAAAATAATATCCCGAAATTTTTCCAGATAAGAAACATTAATTTTTTTTGGATAAATAAGCGACCCGCCCAAAGATATCACAACAGGATTTTTATTTTTTTTCATAATGTGAGTAATAAAAAAAATCCCTTTTTTTAAAAGGGAGGAATTAATCTTCAGAGGCAATATCAATATCTTTGGTAAATTTACGTTTGACTTCTGTCACTTTGATTTCCATACTTTTCAATCGTTTTTTTAAATCAGCGGCTATTTGAAGTCCATCTTCAAATTTAATAATAGCTTCATCTAAATCAAATTTCCCTTCCTCAAAAGCCGATACAAGCTCTTCGAGTTTTTTGTATGATTGTTCAAATGAAAGTTGTGTTTGTTTGGGAGCCATAAAACAAAATTAAAGTACGCGAGATTCAAGTTCTCCATCATGAAATTCTGTGACCATGATATCACCCGAGCGCAAAAGAGTGTTTGAATTTATAATTTTTCCGCTCTTATCTTTAGAAAGAGTAAATCCACGCCGCAAAACATTTTTTGGTGAAAAACTTCCAAGAAGCTTCAAACGAAGTTCTAACCGCCATGATACTTCAGAAAACTTTTTTTCAAAAAATGATAAAAGACGTTGTTGTTGCCATTTGGTCTGTCCAATATTATACGCAATTTTTCCTTCTAAGGCAATGAGATGCGCTAAAAGTTCTTTTTCAAAATTTTTATAACGAGAAAATTTTTTTTCAAAAGCGCGATTTAATCCATGAAACACATTTGCAAGACTAAACGTATATTGTTCAAACGAAGATTCAATCATAGAAAAAATTGAAAAAATGTGATGATCAAGTTCGCGAGAAATATTCTTTTGATTCGGCACAAGAATTTCAGAGGCATGAGAAGGAGTAGATGCGCGACAGTCTGCGACAAGCTCCGCAATAGTAATATCTCTCTCATGCCCAATGGCGCAAAGCACTGGAATGCGTGAACCATAAACAGCGCGAGCAATGTCCTCAGAATTAAAAACCATAAGATCTTCAAATGATCCCCCGCCACGAGTAAGAACAAGAACCTCTGGTATTGGTGTATTTTGTGATGAGAGATCGTTAAAATATTCAAATGCCAAAACAATCTCTCCGACAGCATCCGCGCCCTGAACACTCACATGATAAAAATCAATAGAAACGTGAGGCCAGCGAGTGGTAAGAATTTTTAAAAAATCAGAATATGCCGCGGCTTCTCTTGAAGTAATAAGGCCAATACGCTGAGGAAATTTTGGAAGCTGGCGTTTGCGTTCACTCAAAAAAAGTCCTTCTGATTCCAATTTTTTATATAAAAGATCAAATTGTTTTTGCCATGCGCCTTCACCAACGGTTTCAATATATTGTGGTTTAAAGGTAAATTTTCCAGAACGACTGAAAACCGTGGGAAATCCGGTCGCTCGAATTTCCATGCCATTTTCAATAGGGAGATCTGGACTTTTTCCATGTTGGTAATCCAAAGACGGACGCGATGGCGCCATGCGCATGCCGTTTAATTGCCAAAGTGTTAAAAAACAATCCATGGCCGCATGTTCATCCTTAAGTGTAAACCAAATCCATTTTCCTTGAGAAAGCTTAAGATCGCTCACCTCACCTTGAATGGTTACCATATCAAAATCGACCATGAATACATTATTCACAGCTTCAAGAAATTCTACAACAGAATATATTTTATTTTCATTCATGAAAATTTTGTAAAAAATGTTATGAGTTCCTTTTCAGAAAAAAATTGAATCATATCGCTTTTCCGTTCTTTGAATTCAAACTTCTTTTGTAGTAAAGTTTTTTGAGATACTATCACGCGATATGGAATTCCTAAAAGATCATGATCCACAAATTTTTGACCTGTCCCAATATCGCGATCATCAAAAAGTACCTGCACATCTGCCCGTTCTAATTTTTTATAAAAATTTTCTGCCTCTTTTTTCACCTCTTCATCCTCTCCAATAGAAATAAGATTTACATGATAAGGCGCGATATTCTGTGGCCATGACAGGCCATGTTCATCACTACACGACTCAGCAATGACTCCCATAAGCCGGGAAGTTCCAATGCCATATGAACCCATGATAACAGGATGCAATGAACCATCTTGAGCCGTGAATGTATATCCAATCGCTTCTGAAAATCGAGTTCCTAAAGGAAAAATATTTCCAACCTCTGTTGCGCGAATTTCTTGAAATTCTCCTTTCTTCCCGCAACCAAGGCACGCCTCATCTTTCTCGAAAATTTCTTTATTGTGAGCAACTCCACAGCCGCAAAGATAAATGGTATCTTCACCAAAACGATTCTGTGTTTGAAATTCATGAGAATACTCTTTGGTAAAATCTCCACCACTGGCAAATGTATAATAAGTAATCGGACCAATGCCTAAACAAGAAAAAATTTTATGATAGGCCTCTGCAACTCTTTGATAATACTGCTTTCGATCTTCTTCACTTGCATGAAAAGAATAAAGATCTTTCATACGAAACTCACGCCCACGTAAAATTCCGCTCTTCGCGCGAGGCTCATTTCGAAATTTTGTTTGAATTTGGTACACAGCCACCGGAAGATCCTTATAAGAAAAAGCATATTGCTTCACAATGGGAGTTATAATTTCTTCATGAGTAGAATTAAGAGCATATTCACGCTTTTCCGCCGCAGGTACTTTAAAAAGAATATCAATGCTATTCCATCGGCCAGTTATGTCCCATGCTTCTTTTGGAGCTAAAGCGCTCATAAGCATTTCTTGTCCATCAATGGCATTCATTTCTTGTCGCACAATATTCTCAATTTTATTAAGTACCCGAAGACCAAGCGGTAAAAATGAATACACGCCAGCCATTTCTTGATGAATATATCCTGCTTGCGTTAATAATTTTGCATTCAATGATTCAGCATCTTTGATTTGTGTTTTTGAAGTTTTTGTAAAAAGTTTTGAAAGTCTCATAATACTTTTACTCTTGAAATTATTGGGGTTAATAAAAATTAGAATATCATTTACTATCCGATAATACAACTCTTATGCAAAAAAAAATTATTTTTTAGAAAAATGATAATGTCTTCGTTTCCAAAACCAAAATGGAAAAAGAAGCGTTGCAATGAAAAATTCAAAAGTAAATCCAAAAGTAAAAAACGATATAAGGACTTGAAGCGTTTGTTCAATAAAAGTTACATAAATTTCAAAATACAAAAATGCCGCGAGGGTAAAAAAAATAATAAGAATTCCCAACCACGCGTTTTTAAAATCTTGATTACTTGGGGCGATGGCTGTTGTCAACGCAAGGGCAAGATAAAGAAAAATCCAAAACATCCAATTCCGAAACTCTAAATAAAAAACTTGAATTATTCCTTGGCCAACTTTGATGATTTCAGAAAAAAAAGATGTTAAAGACCACTCTTTGAACTCAAAAAAAAGAAATTTATCTTCAAAACCAAACAAATACATCAGCCCAAAAAGCGTGAGCGTGCAACCAAAAAGTGGCGCCATAGCAGTAAAGGGCACTCCAATAATGGGAATCTTTGGTTTTGTGTGAGTGACGGATCCTCCTTTTTTTGAAAAAAGCGAAACATCAGTAATTTTGGCACCCATGCATTTTCCAACAATTCCATGAGAAAGTTCATGAATAAGAATTCCTGGCCAAATAATCCATCGATAACGCGCTTTTGGAAAAAGTTCTGAAAGAAACCAATCTAAAATTCTGGAAAATATAATAACAAGAACCAACCAAACAAAAAAAAGAGAAAGTAAAAGCATATTTCGAGGAATTTTGCCAAAGGCGTAATTCCTAAGTTAGTTCAAATATTTCTCGCGATTTATATTATGTTCATATTGATTTTTTGCATAATGCACACTTCCATCCTTATCAGTAAGAAAAAAATAATAAGGATTAGCAATAGGTAAAATAGCTGCCAAAATTGCATTTAATGATGGATTATTAATTGGCCCAGGCGGAAGGCCTGGATACTTGTACGTATTATATGGTGATTCAATTAAAAGATCTTCAAAAGTGGAACGTTCCCGACCAGAATCAGTGATAAAATTTATAGTAGCATCTGATTGAAGCGGAATCCCGACTTTTAAGCGCTTTAAAAATATATCAGCAATCATTTTTCGATCATCGCTTTTTTGAGCTTCGGCTTCAATAATACTTGCCAAAGTGAGAACCTCATGCAGATTTCTTTCTTGTTTTTCTATTTGAAACAGAATATCTTTATTCACTTTTTTGGTAAAATTTTCTAACATTTTTTGTATAATTTCTTCTCCGGATGTTTTCCAAAAAACTCGATAGGTATCAGGAAAAAGATATCCCTCCAAATCAACACCGTCAGGCAATTCTTGGAGGAAAGGAAATTGTTTTACCAATTCACTTGAAAGATGCGCAATGGTAAAGAAAAAATCTTCTTTTTTTACCAATCCTTCTTTCTCAAGATACAAAGCAATTTGCTTGTTAGTCCATCCCTCAATAATGGTAATGTTCCGATCTCTTGGTTTTGTGGGGCCGTTAAAAAGAAGACGCGTAAGAGATCGAAGAGAAATATTTTTTGGAATAGTATAAGCGCCTGCAATAATTTTTCCCTCACTTCTTAAAAGCCATACCCATGTTTCAAATACAAACTTATTCTTTACCAATTCATTTTCAAAAAGTTTCTGACTGATTGCATTCACGCCCATTCCTTCAAAAAGCTCGATATTTATTGTTTCATTTTTTGTCGTGGCCGGAACAAAAAATATCTGAAAAAACCAAACGAACACAATGATTCCTCCAAGAAAAAACAATAAAAGCATAATACGCATCCACCAAAAAATTGAATGTGACTTAAAGATATTCTTCATATTCGCTCTCTTTCAATTTTGCAATAAGTTTTTTTACTTCCTGCGCTTTTCCTTTGGTGCCAACAAAAAGCACATCACCAGTATCAACAATAATCAAATCATCAAGCCCCAAAGTGGCAATGAGTTTATCTTTCGGACCGTAAATCAAACATCCAGACGTATGTAAACCCATCCATTTTCCTTTGACTACATTTTTATTTTCATCTGCTTTTTGAAAAAGTTGATCATACAGAGCATCCCATGCGCCAATATCACTCCAACCAAAATCTCCTTGAATAATAATCATGTTTGATGGAGGAATTTTTTCTGTAACTGCATAATCAAAAGATATTTTTTCCAATTTCTGATATTCTTCCATTACGCGCTTATCGTCTTTTGTTTTTAATAATTCGCGAATGCGTACGAATATTTCATGCATGTCCGGCCGATATATTTGAAAACTTTCAAGAAATCGTTCTGGCGTCCACATATAATAACCGCTATGCCAAAAGTATTCGCCGCTCTCTATATATTCTTGAGCTCGCGCAAAATCAGGTTTTTCTTTATGTGCGCGAAACTCAAAAAGATGCATTCCGTCCATCATGGGTAATTCTTTTCCAACATGAATATAACCCAACACCGTAGAAGGAAAAACAGGATGTATTCCAATGTCAACAAGTTTTTTTTCTTTTTTAATAAGTTTTTCCGCCAATCGCAAGGTCGCAAGAAATCGCTCTGTGTCGCCGATACAATGATCAGAACAAACAAACGCAATAGGTTCATTGGGAAATTGTAAAGACAAAAAAGTTGCAACAAAACCTATGGCCGCGGCGCTATCACGCTGTTGTGGTTCTAAAATATATTGTGAAGAAGGAATTTCAGGAAAAATTTCTTTGAGAAACAAAGCAAAAGAATGATTAGTGGAAAAATAAATATCTTCCAAAGGAAAGCTGGTGCGAAAACGATTATACGTATCGCGAATCATAGAATCCGAAGAAAGCACTGGATAAAATTGTTTTGGCCTTTTTTGACGACTCATCGGCCAAAGTCGAGTTCCAGAACCGCCGCAAAGAATGATAATTTTCATAAACAATTCAATAAATTGAAAAATTTTTATCTTTTTTATTCAATAAGTATATTTCCTGTCATCTCTGGCGGAATTGAAAGATGCATACAGTGAAGCAATGTTGGAGCAATGTCTGAAAGAAGACCATGAATGGGAAGCAAACTTAAATCCGTTCCAATACTTTCCCCCACACCGGCATTTTTCCCTTCATAAGCATTGCCAACAAGAATAAAAGGAACCGGCGCCGTGCTATGTTCCTTATTGATAGTATTCATTTGAATGTTAATAACTTCTTCAGCGTTTCCATGATCAGCAGTAATGCAAATAAGGCCATCATAAAAAAGAACCTTCTTAACGATTCTTCCAATCATATCATCTAAAATCTCAACGGCTTTTATGGTGGCCTTAAGATCACCTGTGTGGCCCACCATATCAGCATTGGCAAAATTGATTACAATAAAATCGTATTTCTTCTTATCAATTTCTTTTTCCACTACCCGAGTAATTTCTAAAGCGCTCATTTCTGGTCTTTCATTATACGCGATCACGCCAAGTGATGGAATAAGTATGCGAGTTTCATTCAAAAATTCTTTTTCCTTGCCACCATTAAAAAAATAGGTCACATGAGCATACTTTTCTGTCTCTCCCACATGAAGTTGAGAAAGTCCTTCTTTTGAGATAATCTCAGAAAAAGAATTTTGAAGCTCCTGATCAGGAAAAGCAACCTTTACAGGAAGATAAGGATCATACGAGGTGAGAGTGGTCATCCAAAGTTGGGGAAAATACGGGCGATAAAATTTTGCAAAGCCCGGCAAAACAAAAGCTTTAGTAAGTTCACGGGTGCGATCCGGACGAAAATTCCAAAAAATGATCGAATCGCCATTTTCTACTTTACCACAATGATGATTATCATTATCTACAATAATCGTTGGAGGAATCATTTCGTCAAATATTTTTTTTTCATAATAGCTTTCAATCGCTTCCAAAGCATTATGATACGATTTTTCCGTTTGCGAAAAAACCATGGCGCGATACATTTTTTCAATACGATCCCAATGATTATCTCGATCCATGGCATAAAACCTACCTGAAAGAGTTGCGATTGTCCCAATTTTCAATTTTTTTAATATCTTATCTAAATCTAAAAGATATTTCACGCCAGAATTAAAAGGAGAATCTCTTCCATCAAGAATAAGATGAAGAAAAACATTATTGTACTTCTCTTTTTTGCAAAGTTTAAGAAGTGCATAAAGATGTTCATTATAACTATGGACGCCAGCATTACTCAAAAGACCTAAAAGATGTAATTTCTTTTTATGTTCTTTGGCTAATCGGATTGCTTTTATAAGTTCTTCGTTTTCAAAAAATGTTTTATCGGAAATAGCTCTTGAAAGGCGCAAAAGCGGCTGATAAAAAATTCTTCCAGCTCCAATATTTAAATGTCCAACCTGCGAACTTCCCATTTCTCCCCAACGAAGTCCAACATATTCACCCGCGGCCTGAAGAACTTTTACTGGATACGTGGCAATAAGATGGTCAAGATTTGGAGTATGAGCCAGTGAAATAGCATTCCCCTGATGCGGTGGTGCAATGCCAAAACCATCAAGAATAACAAGCACTACCGGCTTTGGTCTTTTATTTTCATTTTTCTTTCGCATACATTTTTATTACAGGGGAAACTTTACATTTTTCGAAACAATGAGTTTCCAGTCATCTCCTTTGGTTGAGGAATACCAAATATTTTTAAAATGGTAGGAGCAATATCACAAAGCGCTCCACCATCTCGAAGCTTTTTCCCGCGAAACTTTTTTCCTATCACCATAAAAGGAACTGGAAATCTTGAATGTTTTGTATCCATTTCATTTGTTTCGTGATCAATCATCTCTTCTACATTTCCATGATCAGCAGTAATAATAAGAATGCCGCCGCATCGAGCCACAATCTTGGAAATTTTTCCAATACATTCATCAATTTTCTCTACGGCAATAATTGCCGCGCGAATATCTCCAGTATGCCCAACCATATCGGCATTGGCAATATTCGCGGCGATAAAATCGTATTTTCTTTGCAGAATAATATGTTCAATTCGTTGAGAAAGAGCTCTGATGCTCATCTCAGGAGCCAAGGAAAAACTTTTTACTTCTGGAGATAAAACTCGTATCCGAGTCTCCTTGGCAATCGGATTTGCATATCCACCATTAAAAAAATAGGTAATATGGGCGTATTTTTCACTTTCGGCAAGGTAACATTGATTATAACGCAAACCAAAAACAAGTGGAAGAGTCATTAATAAGGGCGAGGACGGAAATGCTGTAACAATGCTGTCTAAATCCGGGCCAAAATCAGTAAATGCAACAAAAAAAAGATCCTTAAAAATTTTTTTTCTTACAAATCCACCGCCTCTTTTTTCAAAATCATTCTGCACAAATGGTTTTGCCATTTGTCTCGCCCGGTCACTTCGAAGATTTAAAAAAATAAGGGCATCATTATTTTTTATTGTCCCTACTGGTCTATGGTTTTTTGTTATCACGCTCGGCTCAAGAAATTCATCGCTTAATCCAGATTTATAAGCATGTTCAACGGCCATAATCGGATCTTCAAAAGTAATGCCCTCGCCAAGAACCATAGCATGATAAGCTCGCTCGGTTCGATGCCATTCTTTATTTCGATCCATTGCCCAATATCGTCCTGTGACAGTGGCAACTTTTCCAACTCTTGCAAAAGCACGCTTATATTTTTCCAAAAGCCGTAAAGCATCAAATGGCGATGAGTCTCTTCCATCGGTAATAAGATGAAAAAAAACTTTCTTTAATTTCATGATTTTTACAAAAGCCATCAAAGCAAAAAGATGATCTGGATGAGCATGGCCATTTTCCTTCGCACTCAACAGAGTCACAATATGAAAAGCGCTTTTCTTTTCTCGCACATAATGAACCGCGCTTAAAAGCGCTCCATTACGAAAAAAAGTTCCATCATTCACTGCATGACAAATTCGAACTCCATCTTGAGCGACCACTCTTCCGGCTCCAATATTTAAATGCCCTGCCTCAGAATTTCCTGGTTCGTCTGAGCCAAGACCCACGCGCCGCCCAGATGCAACAAGTGTGGTAAAAGGAAAAGATTTTCTCAGACGTTCAAAATTAAAAATTTTTGCTCTCCCAAGAGCATTTCCAAAGTGCGGCGGTGCTACTCCCCAACCATCAAGAATAAGGAGCACAACGAACGGTTGGTTTTTCTTCTGGAGTCTTTTTTCTTTTTTCATGAAGATAATTTTCAATTTCTAAAAGCCGATTATATTTTGCCACGCGTTCACCTCGCGATGGAGCTCCGGCTTTTAAAAATTCAGCGCCGATGGCCACGGCAAGATCAGCGACAAAAGAATCATTTGTTTCTCCACTACGATGTGAAACAATAATTTGATATCCGCCTCTTCGCGCGGCAAAAACTGCTGCCATGGTTTCTGAAAGTGTGCCAGCCTGATTTGGTTTCACAATAATCGCGTTTGCCGCATGTTCTTTAATCCCGCGTTGAATTCGTAATGGATTGGTGCAAAAAAGATCATCACCGACTAAAATATAATTTTTTCCAAACTCCTCAGTCAGCATTCGCCATCCTTCCCAATCATCCTGATCCATTCCATCCTCCAGAAGTAAAAATGGATATTTTTGAAACCAAGACCGATAAAGTTCAATAAGATCAAAAGAATTCAGAACGGCTTCGTTTAACGTAAAATGATATTTTTGAGTTTCCTTGTTAAACAAAGTTGATGCGCCCACATCTGCTCCAAGAAAAATTTTTTTTGATTGATTTTGAGAACTTGCAATCGCTTGCATAATACTTTCAAAAACATGCATAGGCGATGCCATATCTGGCGCGTAACCTCCTTCAAGACCGACATTGGTATTAAATCCATTTTCATGAAAAATTATTCCAAGCGCGTGAAAAATTTCTGTGCCAACTTCCAATCGAGAACTAAAATTATCTTCTGGCAAAAGAAAAGGAATAACATGAAATTCTTGAACATCAATATTCGTATCCGCATGTTTTCCGCCATTTACAATATTAAAAAGAGGGACAGGCAGTTTCCACTCGTTCGGAGGAAAATCATAGGTATACGCCAAATACTCAAAAAGTTCAACCTTTTTTGCCATGGCTCCAGCGCGCGCGCACGCGAGTGAAACTCCTAAAAGCACGTTTGCTCCAAAATTTGATTTGTCTTTGCTTGAATCCAGCGAATTTAATTTTCTGTCAATTTCTTTTTGAAAAAAAATCTCTTCTCCACGAAACGCCGGAGCAATTTTTTCTTTTATAATTTTTAAACCGCCTTGCACTCCCTTTCCAAAAAATCGGTCTGCATCGCCATCACGGATTTCTTTTGCTTCGTAGACTCCGATTGAAGTACCTCCAGGAACGCTGGCTGATGACCGAATTCCATTCTCAAGTTCTACGTTCACAAGAATGGTAGGAAACCCGCGCGAATCAAGAATTTCTAATGCAGTGATATCACGAATATTCATATAATTATTTTTCAAGAAGCGGCTTCAGTGCAGGAAGAGTCTTTCCTTCTAAAAATTGCAATGTCGCCCCGCCAGCTGAGGAAATATAATCAAAACTTGATTCAATTTTTGCAGAATGGATTGCGTGCATAGTATCTCCTCCACCAGCCAAAGTATAACCTTTCACTTTTTTTGCGGCCCGGAGCACTTCAAAAGTTCCTTGCGAAAAAGCTTTTATTTCAAATTTACCCATGGGGCCAGCAAAAAACGCAGTACGAGCGTTTTGTATAATATTTTGATACAGCTTTGTGGTTTCTGGTCCGATATCAACAATAAAACATTTTTTGTTTACATCTCCAATAGCATCGATTCTCATTTTTTTAGGGCGCTCCATACTCTCGCTCATGAGCGCATCTACAGGAATATGAAGTTTTCGGCTAGTAAGAGGAACGGCTTTTATTCTTGCAATCATTTCTTTCTCAATAAAAGATTTTCCAACAGAAATACCTTTTGCCGCGAGAACCGTATTTGCCAAAGCTCCGCCCAAAATCACATGATCTACCACACGAAGCATTCGAAGAATGACTCCAAGTTTTGATGAAATTTTTACTCCACCAATAACAGCTACCACGGGATGTTGCTGATGAAGTAAAAATTTTTCGATGGCAGCTACTTCTGCTTCAAGATGAAACCCGGCATATGAAGGAATATATTGCGGCACTCCTACCATAGAAGCGTCATTTCGATGTGAATTTGAAAAAGCCTCATTGATATACATATCTCCCAAATGAGCGATTTGCTCCGCAAACAGAGGATTATTTTCTTTTTCCCCGCGCCAGAAACGAAGATTTTCTAAAAGAACTATTTCACCTTCTTGTAATCGCGCAATTTTTTTGGAAAGAATGTTTATGTCTTTCTCTGGAATAAAAAAAACCTTCTTGAGAAGTAACTGAGAAAGAATTTTGGCAATTGGCTTTGTTGAAAGCCGCGCAATTCGTTTTCCAGAAGGCCGACCAATATGCGTCAGAAGAATAATGCGTGTCTTTTTCTTTTGAAGATATCGCAGAGTTGGAAGCGCTTCTTTTATTCGGCTCTCGTCTTCGATTTTTCCATTTTTTGAAAGCGGCACATCAAAACCACACCGAACGAGAACACGTTTTCCTTGAAGATTCTTGGCATCAAAAATGGATCGTAAACGCATAAAATTTCTTTATTCTTTTCCTATTTCCAATGCCATTTCAACCAATCGATTGGAATATGCCCATTCGTTATCATACCAAGCGATCACTTTCACAAGATCTTTGTCGATAACATTGGTAAGCGAAAGATCGATAATCGATGAATGTGGATTTCGAATAATGTCCGAAGAAACAATAGGTTCATTCGTGACTTCAAGGATATTTTTATACAGAAAATTTTTCGCAGCTTTTTGAAAAATCGCATTGACCTGTTCTTTCGTTGTTTTCTGTTTTACAAGAAAAGTAAAATCTGAAAGTGATCCAATAATAACTGGCACACGAAAAGCAAGACCATCAAAAATACCTTGAAGCGCAGGAAGCGTTTCCGCAGTAGCTGATGCGGCGCCGGTAGTTGTAGGAACAATATTATGTGCTGCGGCGCGCGCGCGGCGAAGATCTTTGTGCGGTCCATCCTGAAGATTCTGATCTGCGGTATATCCATGAATGGTAGTCATGGTCGCTTTGATGATTCCTAATGTATCATTCATAATTCGCGCGATCGGAGCAATACAGTTTGTAGTGCATGAAGCATTATTGATAATTTTTTCATTTTTATAATTCTCATGATTAACGCCCAAAACAAATGTCGGAATACCGTCGCCTTTTGCTGGAGAAGAAAGGATCACTCGCCCCGCGCCAGCTTTCAAGTGAAGCGATGCTCCACTGACATCCCTAAAAATTCCAGTACATTCTAATACTATGTCAATCTTGAGTTGTTTCCATGGAAGACAAGAAGGATCTTTTTGTGAAAAAACCAAAATTTTTTTCTTCCCTACTACAAGAAATTTTTCATGACTGCTCACTTCTTTAGAATATTTACCGTACACCGTGTCGTACTGCAGAAGATGCGCCAACGTTTTTGTATCAGTGAGATCATTCACTGCAATAACTTCTAAACCTTTCTTTAAAAGAGCGATTTTTAAAGCATGTCGACCAATACGGCCGAAACCGTTAATAGCAATTCGCAAGGACATAATAAAAAAATTAAATTATTCATTTTTTTATATTATAGCGTAATTTCTAAAAAAAAATAAGAGGCAGCAGAAACAATACCGCAATCATCTTGTCGACATCTGTTAAGCATTCAAAACTCATATTGCGTTGAAATATAAAGTCTGCTTAAATAAAGATGTATAAAAATTCATGCAGTTTATTTCGTACAATATTCACATGGCAGTTCGACTTCCTGTCATACTCTCCGAATTCAAAAAACGCGATCTCATGACAAAGACCGCTATTTTTTGTCTGCAGGAAGCGAGTGTTAACGGATTAAAAAATAGTTGTGATGAGATTCTCGAATCGTTTCCAATGCTTCCGCTTGCCTATAAATTTGAACCGTGCAATGAATTAAACGGAAAAATACAAGCCAATGGGATTATCTATCGAAAAGATATTTTCGAACCAGTTTCTTACAGCGCTATACAACTCCCAACACTGCCAAAAATATTTCAACTGATTGGAATATCCATTTTCTGGAAACGACGAATTGAACCTCGGATTTGTCAAAATCTTCTTCTCAAAACACAAGATGGAAAATATGTTCGAATCTTAAATACTCATCTTGATTTTCTTGGAGGTTGGATGCATACGTTCCAACAACTTGGAAAAATACTTCACATATTTCGCAAGAAACGAAAAATGGCCGATGTTACACTCTTGTGCGGCGATTTTAATACTATGATTTTTCGAAAAAGACATAAAAAATATCGCGAGAAATTACTTGAATTTTTAGCGATCCATCATCTTTATGATATGACCAAACATATCAAAAATACCTACCAATTTAAACCCGCGGAAGTTAAAAAATTTGTCGCGGCTCCTTTTTTTTCACAACTTGTTGGTTATCTGCGCATTCCTATCCGACAAAAACTTGACTGGATTCTCATATACCGAAAAGATAAAACACAAAAAATTCCTGATGCCCAAGTGCTCTCCATGCCAGGATCTGATCATCTGCCGCTTGTGGCCAATATTGAAATATAATTTTTAAAGAGAAAATCGAATAAAGCGAGCAATACGAATATTTTCTCCGAGAGAAGTAACGGCAAGAGAAAGAAGATCTTCAATTTTCTTCGTGTCATCCTTTACAAAACATTGTTTCAAGAGACAGGTTTCTTCGTAAAATTTTTCCAATTTTCCCGGAAAAATTTTTTCTACCATTTCTTCAGTTTTTCCTTCGGTAAGAAGTTGCGCTCGATAAATTTCTTTTTCTGTTGAAAGAAGTTCTTCCGAAATATCTTCTGGTGAAAGATATTGTGGATTGCGAGCGGCAATATGAAGAGCCACGTCGTGCGCCAAATTCTTAAATACTTCATTTCTGGCAACAAAATCAGTCTCACAGCGTAACTCAACCAAAACCCCAACTCTTCCACCCGCGTGAATATATGATTCAATGATTCCCTCGCCAGTAGTACGATCCTGCTTTGCCAACAATTTTTTTTCACCGCGCTTTCGAAGATAGATAACTGCTTTTTCCATATCTCCACCACTTTCTTCCAAAGCCTTTTGACAATCATTTATAGGAGCTCCTGTTTGTGATCGAAGAAGAGAAATAAGTTTCGTATCAAGCATATTATTTTTCTTATTGAGATTTCTCGATTATTGATGAAGGAATTGATTTTTGAGCTAATTCTTTTCCTTCTTTCACAGCTTGAGCAATAAGTTTTGTAATAAGTTCAATGGTTTTGGTGGCGTCATCATTCGCAGGAATAGGTTGAGTAACTTTTAAAGGATCCGTGTTAGTATCACAAAGAGCAACAAGAGGAATTTTTTTTCGATTCGCCTCGCGAAGCGCCGTGTCTTCAACACGAATATCAACCACATACAAGGCATCAGGAATTTTTGTAAGATTTTCTAAACCTCCCACAAGCTTTCTGAGTCTTTCCATTTCTTTTGCGAAAAGAGATTGTTCCTTTTTTGTATAGCGCTTGAGTTCTCCTTTTTCCATCCGCTCTTTGAGCGTTTTATATTTTTTAATAAGTTGATACACAACTGAAAAATTGGTAAGAAATCCTCCAAGCCATCGCTCGTTGATATATGGCATGCCGCATTCTTGGGCATACTTTTCAATATATGGCTGCGCTTGTTTTTTGGTTCCGACAAAAACAAGAATTCCGCCTCGAGCAATAAGATCTTTGGTAAACTCGAGCGCTTTGGAAAGACAACGGAGTGTCTCTTCAACATTAATAATATGAACTCCTTTACGCTCCCCAAAAATAAAAGGAGCCATTTTAGGATTCCATTTTCCTGTGCGATGCCCAAAATGGGCGCCGGCCTCAAGAAGTTCAGTAATACTTGGAAGTTGTGGCATAATACAGTCCTTTAACACACGCGCAACAGACACAAGATATTTTCAGTTATAAAGAAATAATCTTTATCTGAGGACAAATATCTTCTCGAAAAAATCGCGCGGTGATTTTTTAAATAAATACATGAAAAAAAATAAAGCTATGTTGAGCTTTCATTTCGAGAAAATACTACCAGAAATGAAAAAAAATCGCAAGGGGCATCATTATTTTCTCCAAGAATCAATTTTGAGAATTCGTAACGTGAAAACAATAATAATAAATATTTCCAAACTAAAAAACAAAAAATTTTTAAACCACCACGCTATAATATCCCATCGCCCGAAAAAAAATACAGATGGAATCAATACGAAAAACGAAAGAAATATTCCGCTGATATAATCAATAGGCAATCCAAAAATCCATTTTTTATGCCAGTCGATATATTCTCTTTTAAAATTTTTTAACGGATAATGAGGATTTAAAATAAACCAAAGAAAATCCCAAATCACAAAAAAGAAAAAAAGATAGGACACTATTTTGGACCAGCCAAGAAATGTAAAAGGAGCTCCAAAAACATACGGCAGATGAAAAAGAAGAATAACAAAAAGAAACATCATAAGATGATAACCTGTCATTTCTTTTCCGAAAAAAAACTTTTGAAAAACGCGAGACCATATTCCATTTTTTTCTGCCCGCCACGAAGGAAGATTTTTTGCCCATCCATGCGCTCCTTCAATTTGAATTTCCAAAAGCGCCAAAACAATGGCCATTAGAAATATATAAAAATTTGTAAAAAGGAAAGGCATATTTACATCCTATTTTTTTCACGCGCGTAAAGAGCAAACTGAAAAAAATAACGATCAATATCTTCCAAACGTGTTTCATACTCCGGAGAAAAAAAAGCAGCGTAACAAAATAATTCTCTTACGCGAGCAATTTCTCGAAGACGAAAAAAATTCCATCGAGGATCTGCAAGAGTCAGCTCAAAAAGTTCTAAAACACGATCACACGCTCCATCAAAAATTTTCTGATCTTTTTCTTTCCAACGAATGGTTCGACCTACTTCAGTTCCAATATTGGCGAACTGTTCAGCGAGGGAAAGATTCCTCCATCGCCCATCTGAAAGTTCTTCATGCAAAAAAGACATATTTTTAAAAACCTTACAATGTTATTCGACTCTCAATTGCAAATTTAAAAAATTATAAAAAAATTTTAAATTTCAAATTATTATTCTCTGACAAAAATATTTACTATTTCAAAAATCTTTTTTCGGATTTTGGTTTCAAGAATATCTCGCGAGCGATTTCCATCGCGAGGTCTGACATTAATCATAGAATCAAATTCTACAAAATCCTCGCCAAATTTTTCTGGATACAAATTTATTCCCCACAAATATTCTTGTTTTGATCCTTGTGCAAGAAGTAATGCTTCTTCATCAGCATGGAGTTCACCGCCGATAGCCATAATACCTTTTTCAATATCAACCACCACTTTTACCATATCTCCATACATTCCAAGAGTGTATTTTTTGAGCTCATCTCTTGTGATGGACGACTGAACAATCTTCATTTTTTCCATATATTTTTTCATAACTTTCTAAACCCCATGGCATTTTTTGAATTTTTTTTCACTTCCACAATAACAAGGATCATTACGGCCGATTTTATTACCAGATGTATCGCGAGAACGTTCACTCACAACAGAAACAGTGCGTTGCGAAATTTCTTTGGCTTGTCCGGGAACCCGCAAAATAGTTGAACCACCTCGCTGCATTTCTTTTTCTGGAGCGGTAAATTCAATATTTCGAGTATTAAAAATCTCCGGAGCCATAACTACCGCATCTCCTACTTTAAAAATCGTCTCCACAACACGCTTGTCAATAAAACCCATGAGTTCAACAAAAAGCCGATATCCTTCGCGCTTATATTCAACAAGCGGATCCCGTTGTCCGTATCCCTGAAGTCCAATTCCAGTTCGAAGATAACTCATGGCTTCTAAATGTTCCACCCAAAGCGAATCAATAGTATTTAAAAGAATACTTTTTTCAAGATCAAGAAACGCCAAAGGAGAACCTGTCTTTTCGAAAAGTTTTTTTTCGATATCTAAAAATTTTTCACGTGCGAGCAATTCTAAATACTCAATGATTCTTGTTCGACCATGAACATCCGAAAGTTTATCTTCGCCTTCTTTTTGCCTCAACTCAAATAATTCTTTTTTCTTTTCTTCTGGAACTCCAAAAAGCGCATGCGCCACTTCATAAATTTCTTCCATATTCCACTCTTTTTCCTCTTCTTGGGATGTATGAAAGGAAACTATGTGTTCAATCTCATTATCAATCATTTCAAGAAAATTTTGTTTCATGCCATCTTCGCAAGAAACAAATGGTAATGGTATTGTACTGGTCATGTTTACTTCTATTGGCTCCCGAAAATTTTCATACAAGGTGAGAATTTCATCACGACGACGATAAATCGTCTCTCGATGCTTATTCATAACATCATCATACTCGACCAAATGCTTTCGAATATCAAAATTATGACCTTCAACACGTTTTTGGGCTTGTTCCAAAGATTTTGAAACAATGGCATTTTCAATAGGCATATCATCTGGAACTCGAAGCGTATTCATAAGCCGCTTCAGCCGATCACCGCCAAAAATACGCATAAGATCATCATCAAGACTCACATAAAACTGGCTCTCGCCGGGATCACCTTGACGTCCGCTCCTGCCGCGAAGCTGATTATCAATACGGCGTGATTCATGACGCCCGGTTCCTATCACTGCTAAACCTCCCAGAGACACTACTTTTTCGTGTTCAGTTTTCCAAGACTGAAACGCTTTCTGAAAAACTTCGTCGTTTTCAAAATCTTCTCGCTCAGGAGGAATTCCTCCAAGACTAATATCAACTCCGCGGCCAGCCATATTCGTTGCCAAGGTTACTGAACCGGCTTTTCCAGCTTCTTCAATAATATGCGCCTCGCGTTCGTGTTGTTTGGCATTCAAAATATTATAAGAAATTCCTCTCTCTTCCAAAACTCGAGAAAGCGATTCATTTTTTTCAATGGAAATGGTTCCAATCAATACCGGCTGACCGCGTTTTTGTTTTTCTTCTACATCTGCCATGACGGCCTGAAATTTTATTGCTTCGCTTTTATAGATACGGTCAGATTTATCTTCGCGAATGACTGGTTTATTGGTTGGTATAGCAATAACATCAAGATGATAAATTTTTGAAAATTCTTCTGCTTCAGTAAGCGCTGTGCCTGTCATTCCTGAAAATTTTTCGTACATTCGAAAATAATTTTGAAAAGTAATCGTTGCCAGTGTTCGGCTTTCACGTTGGATCGGAACATTTTCCTTTGCCTCAATTGCCTGATGAAGTCCTTCAGAATATCTTCGGCCTGGCATCAGTCGTCCAGTAAACTCATCAACAATGACCACTTCTTTTCCTTTTTCCCCATCTTTGACAACATAATCACGATCTCGTTTGTACAACGAAAAAGCGCGAAGAGCTTGTTCGATATGATGAACCATGGTAATTCCGCCTTCAGTATAAATATTTCCCATTTGAAGCCAGTCCTCCATTTTTGTCATTCCATCTTCAGATAAAATTGCCGAACGCATTTTTTCATCCACATTATAATCTTCATTTTCCACGAGACGCAGAACCAATTTTGCAAATTTATAATACAAGTCAGCTGACTCCTCGGCCGGAGCTGAAATAATAAGCGGAGTTCGCGCTTCATCAATAAAAATGGAGTCGCATTCATCTACAATGGCAAAAATAAGCCCGCGTTGAACTTTTTGCGAAAATCGAGAAGCCATGTTATCGCGAAGATAATCAAAACCAAATTCATTGTTGGTTCCATAAGTAATATCTGCGTCATAGGCTTCCTTGCGAGATACTGGCCGAAGATGAACAGTGTATTTGTCTCCTTCCCCGTCAATAAAATCCGGATCAAAAATATACGATTTCTCATGAACAATAACTCCAACACTCAAACCCAATCCCCAAAGAAGCGGGCCTGCCCATCCTGCATCACGACGAGAAAGATAATCATTAACAGTAACAACATGAACTCCTTTATTGGTTAAGGCATTCAGGCCAGCTGTGAGCGGAGCAATATAAGAAGTCTTCCCTTCGCCAGTTTTTACTTCTGCGATTTTTCCTTGATGAAGAACAATTCCTCCAATACATTGAGCCGAAAAATGTTCACTTCCACGTTTACGAAGAGAAATTTCTTTTTGGGCGGCGAAAAAGTAAGGCAAAATTTCGTCAAGACTTTTTCCTTCTTTATATTCTTCTTTCCATCGAGGGGACAATTCGCGAAATTCTGCGAAAGACAAACTCTGAAATTTTTCTCTGGCAAAATGAATATCTTCTAAAATTGGCTTAATCTTTTGGATTGCTTTTTCATTGGGATCGCCCAAAATTTTGGTAATAAAAGACATAAAAAAAATACTTGGCAAAAGAGAACCTCATTGAACCATAAAATTTTCTTTCTGACAATCTTTACTCTTTTTCTCCTCGCCAGAAAAAAATTGATTTTGCAAATCTTGCCATTCTTCCATTTTTCTTTCGTGAGGCATCTTCACGATCTTTGAGATCTCGTATTTCTCGAAAAACAGTATCTTTTAATTTATCAATCGCGGCATAAAGATCTTCATGAGTAACCTCAGCGCGAACAAGTTTTCCGGCGGTGTGAATATTGACCTCAGCGCGAAATACTTGGCCTTTTGCATGATGATGAGTCGTTTTTTCTACCTCAGCATCAATTTTTATAATGGGAACATGAAATTTTTGAACCTCCGACAATATTTTTGCTGAAAAATATTGTTCAATAGCCGGTGTCAGTTCCATGTTGCTGGCTTGTAAATTTATTTTCATATAAAAAAATTTAGAATTTTTTTTGTGATTGTGCCATATAAATACTCAATCGATAAAGAATATGAGCGCCAACTATTGCGTCCCATGCTCCATCTTTACCTGGAGTAACTTCGCAAAGATCAAAACCAATAAGAATTTTCTTGTTCCGAAGCATTTCTTCAAAAAGAAAAAATATTTCATTAAGTTCAAACCCTCCTGGCACGGGCGTGCCTGTGTTCGGGCACAATTTTGGATCCAGACCATCAATATCAAAACTCACATAAACATTTTTAGGAAGTTCGCGAATAATATTCGCCACGGTTTTTTTCCAAGAAATTCCGGCATATTCCCTTCTTCGAATTTCTCGATCCGTTAAAAAAACCAAACGTCCTTTTTGAGAATGAACATACTCCATTTCTTCTTTAGCGAAATCACGCATTCCAATATGGACTATTTTGGAAATGTTCTTTATCGCAGAAGCATTATACAAAATGGAAGCGTGTGAATACGTAAATCCTTCGTATGCTTTGCGTAAATCAAAATGCGCGTCAATATGTAAAATGCCATACGATGAATACTTTTCTGCCAGAGCTTCCATATATCCTAATGAAACACTATGATCACCGCCAAGAATTCCAACGCATTTGTTGTCTTCTAATAATTTTTTCGATTCGCTTTTTATCCATTTTTTACATTCTTCTCCCCAATGATTGATTTCGTCGAAAAGCAAAGCCACGCGAGGATCAGTAATTTTGCCTCCTTGTTCCAAATATTGAATACATCGTTCGGCTTTTTTTCGAAGTTTTTTTCCAATGGCTTTCCATCTGGCATTTTCTTTTTTGAGCCATATTCCATGTTTCCATCCTTCCTCTAAAAAAGCATCATAAAGATCAATTTGACAGGAAGCCAAAAGAATCGCGCGCGGCGCATTTGCTGTACCCGCTCGATATGAAACAGTCACTTCCCACGGAATTGGAAAAATAACAACTTCAGAATCTTCATAATTAAATGGAAGACCAAAAAGTTTTCCTTTGAAACCAACATCGCCAGGATGAAAAGCCAAAATTTTATCCTCTTTGGAAAGTATTTTTTTCGTCATGAAAAAAATCAAATATTTTTATTATTCATTATAAAACATTTTTTAAAAAGGGTCTATAATTGTTGAGAAAGAAACTGGAGATGTGCAGAAAAAACAATGGCGGCGGTTTCTGCGCGAAGAATCGATGTGCCAAGAGAAAGAACCAAAAATCCTTGTTTTCGCGCCCAATCAAGCTCGCGACGTGAAAAACCGCCTTCTGGCCCGATCCAAATTCCATATTTTTTAAGACCGTTACAAAATTTCAGAGAAAAATTTTCCTCGGCTTGCGGATGAAAGAAAAAATGAAGCATATCTTTTTGATGGGAATCTTCGTCTTGGGAAATAAAATTCATATTTTTTTCTAACATGTCACTCATCAGCGCTGGCTCGCAAAGAATTGGAATTCGTGTTCTTCCGCATTGTTCAGTAGCTTCCTCTACAATAATTTGCCAACGAGCTGGAATTTTGTTCACTCTTTTTATGGTGTGATCAGTAATAAGAGGAACAAATCGATTCACGCCAATTTCTGTTCCTTTCTCAAGTACCCACTCGAATTTATCTTTTTTCAAAAGTCCCATATAAAGAGTAAGTTCGGGAACAGAAATAGCATCAAGTGCAGAAGCGCCGCGAGAAAACTTTTCTTTCTGATCCAAAATTTTTGCCACAAAACCACTCTGTTGCTCCATGGCAAGTTCAACAAGATATTCTTGGCCTTCTTCTGCGAAAACACAAAATTGATCTCCGATTTTCATTCGAAGCACATTTCGAATTTGATGAACATGCCTCATATCAGTGATCTCAATCATTTTTTTGCCAATATTTTTCTGTGGAACAAAAAACCGATGCATACTCTAAAAATTTATTACATTTTTTAGTGTTATGAAATCAACATATCTCGAACTTTATAAACATCACCAGCGCCCATAGTAACAAGAATATCCCCTGCTTTCATTTTTGGAAACAAATATTTCACGGTTTCTTCTATTCCTCCGGTATAAAATACATCCGGATGATATCGAATCATTTCTTCAAGAAGCTCTTTGGAAGAAATAAGATCAGCTCTTTCGCGAGCTGAAGTAAAAATGTCTGTAAGAGCCACATGATCCGCGGCGCCGAATGACTGAGCAAATAATTCTTTCAAATGAAACGTCCGAGTGGCAGTATGCGGTTGAAAAACACACCAAATTTCTTTTCCAGGGAAGCGTTCTTTTACTGCTTCAAGAGTCACACGAATCTCAGTTGGATGATGTCCATAATCATCAATAAACAAAATTCCTTTATGCTCACGAATCTCAAATCGACGAGCTGAACTTGAAAAATTTTTAAGCGCGTCTTTCATAACCTCAATGGAAATTCCTTCACGGTACGCAACAATAATACATGCCAACGCGTTTTGCACATTATGTTTTCCAGACATCTTTATATGGAAAGTCTCAAAATACTTTCCCAAATGAAAAACATCAAATTGCATTCCTTCTGAAGTAGAGAGAATATTACTCGGCTGCCAATTGGCCTGCCTGCCGGTAGGCATGGCCTGCCTGCACATTCCATAGGTTTCGACAGAAGAAATATTTTTTTCTAGAACCAATTCATGAATAAGGGGCCAATCAATACATGCCACCCAATATCCATCGCTTGGAATGGTTTTTACTAATTTTCGAAAACTTTCTTGAATTTCTTTATCATCTTGATAAAGGTCAACATGCTCCCATTCTACAGATGTGGTAATGACTACTTTTGCCGGAAGATCAAGAAACTTTGGAGTTGGATCGCTAAAACTTTTTCGATATTCATCGCCTTCAATAATAACATATTCACCGGTTCCAGCTCGAGCATTTCGGCCGAGATTCGGCACTTCGCCAGTACCAATAAGAAAAGTTGGATCAAGATCCGCCTTGGTAAATATATAAGCCAAAAGCGCGGTGGTCGTAGTTTTTCCATGAACACCAGAAACCGTAATTCCATATTTGTTTTTCATAAAAATTCCACGCAATTCGGATTCAAGAATGATCGGAATGTTTTTCTGTTTTGAGAAAAGCACTTCCACATTCTCGTCGCTAAAACTCATTCCAAAAACTACAAGATCAGGATTCCACGAAAGATGTTCTTTGGAAAAACCAGAAAACACTTTTATATTTCCACGATCCAATGCTTTTTGCGTAATAAAATTTTCTTCAACATCTGAACCCATAACTTCCTTTCCTAAATCAAGGCACATGAGTGCAAGTCCTGTCATAGCAACACCCTTAATGCCAACAAAATAAATTTTTGAAACTTTGGATAAATCCGTAAAAATTTTTTGCTTCATACCTTTCTTTTTTTTAGAGTATCATTCAATAATTGAACAATAAGTTCAACAATTTTTTGCGTTCCGTTGTGGGGCATCATTTTTATAATATTTTCTCGAAGTTTGTCCCGACGCGCGGAATTTTCTAAAAGCTCTTTCACTTCTTGAATTATTTTTTTTGGGGAAAAATTTTTTTCTTCACAAAGAACAATCGCATTTTTGTTTGCGAACGCCCTCGCGTTTTCTTCTTGATGAGTGCCAGGAAGCGGTACAATGATGGCAGATTTTTGAAGAAGCGACAACTCGGAAAGAGTTGACATGCCAGCACGTGAAATAATGATTTCTGCGATTGCAAGCGCATCTTTCATTTCTTGATTGAGAAATTCGTATTGCCGATACCGCTTTATAAGAAGAGGATATTTTTGAAGATGCGCTTTTTGGAAAAAAACTTTTTTTCCTTTGCCAGTAAGATGAATAATTTCTGCAAACTCCACTATTTCTCCCGCGGCCTCTGTAATAATTTCATTTACATGACGCGCGCCGGTTCCTCCTCCGGTTATCAAGAGAACTGGAAATTCTGTTTCAATATGAAAATATTTTCTTGCGCGTTCTCTGCTACCGTCAAAAATGCTCGATCGAACTGCATTTCCAGTAAAAATGGTTTTTTCGGTTGGAAAATCTTTTAAAGATTCTTCCAAAGTTACAGTAATCCGATCAGCGCACCAGACAACCATCCAATTGGCCAATCCCATTCTTCGATCCTGTTGATGAATCAATATCTTTTTTCGAAAAATCCACGCAGCCCAAATTACAGGAACAGAAACAAATCCTCCGACGCTTAAAACAATGTCCGGCTGAAAACGAAAAACATGCCAGAGCGATTCCAAAAAACCCAAAAAAATAAAAAACGGATCAGTGACATTTTTTAAACTCCAATATCGACGAATTTTCCCAGAAAAAATTTTTTGAAATGGAATTTTATATATTTTCACTATTGTCTCTTCTGGTCCGCGTCTGGTTCCAATCCAAAGACAATCTTCTTTTTTGGAAATTACACCACGCGATTCAAGTTCTTCCTCCAAAGCTAAAAGCGGCAAAACACTACCTCCAGAACCGCCTCCAGCAAAAAGTATTTTCATACATGTTTGGCAATATTGACTAAAATTCCAGAAGCAAGAAACGAAACTAAAAGTGCTGTTCCGCCATAACTCATAAATGGAAGCGGGAGTCCTGTGATGGGAAGAAGCCCAACCATAGCTCCCATATTTACAAATGCTTGAAAAACTAACCATGCTACAATTCCAGTTGCTAAATATTTACCAAAATGATCCCGGCTTTTCATGGCTACTTGCAAACCAAAATAGGCAAGAGCAAGAAAAGCTAAAGGAACAAAAACCGTAAAAAGAAACCCAAGTTCTTCGGCAATAATAGCAAAAATAGAATCTCCAGCAACTTCAGGAAGATAAAGAAATTTTTGACGTGATTGTCCAAGACCAACCCCAATCCAACCACCGCCGCCAATGGCAATAAGCGCCTGTCGTATATGATATCCAACGCCTTGTGGATCAATATCCGGATGTAGAAAAGTAAGAATCCTCGCGGCACGATATGGAGCCACTCGAATAACGCCCCATACACCAAAAACCGCGACTCCTAAAAGCAAAACAATATCTCGCCACGCAAGCCCAGCAACAAAATAGACTGAAAAAATCATCAGAAGAATTATAAAAAGAGTTCCAAAATCCGGTTGAAGCATAATAAGCGTCGCAATAATTCCTGTCGAAAAAAGAAAAGGAAGAAAACCTTCTTTCCACGTCTTTAATTCTTTATCACGCCTTTCCGAACACCATGCCGCAACATAAATAAGAAAAAAAAGTTTCACGAGCTCTGCCGGCTGAAAAGAAAATCCTCCAACATTGAGCCAGGAACGCGCTGTTCCGTATTCAGCTCCCAATCCTGGAATAAAAACTAAACAAAGAAGAAAAATTGAAAAAAGAAAAAACCACAATCCAAACTTTTTGAGTTTTTGATAATCATATCGAGATAAGAAAAAAAAACCTATTATCCCTGGCAAAAATCCAAAAAAAATTTGCTTTTTCAAATAAAAATAAGAATCAGAAAATTTTTGAAATCCTATTGGAGCGGAAGCAGAGGAAAGCATAATAAGCCCAAAAATTGCCAATCCTCCAATCAAAAAAGTCAAAGCGACATGAGAAATAAAAAAAGAATAAGTTCGCGCTCTCATACAGACATTTCTTTTACATACTTTTTAAAAAGATCGCCTCGTTCTTCAAAATTACAAAAAAGATCAAAACTCTGGCTCACTGGCGAAAGAAGACAAATTTTTCCTTTTTCTGTATATTGAAACGCTTTTTTTACAGCTTCTTTCATGGCTTCTTTTCCATTATTCTCAGTAATTTCCACAACATTAGGTTCGTACATTTCTTTTTTTTCATAAAACAAAGATTGGCGCTTGAATTCCGCAAGAATTTTTTTTCGATTTTGACCTAAAATAATCAGAGTCGAAATTTTGTATTCAAAAAATCGCTTCATAAGAAATGAAAAATCTTCATTATTATCAACTCCGCCCAAAATAATAGCGCCAATACGTTCACCAAAAGTCTCAATGGCCTGGAGCGCAGCCTCAGGAGCAACAGCAATAGAATCATTATAAAATTCTTTGCCATCAAAATTTCCAACATACTCAAGCCGATGCGGCAACGGAGAAAAATTTTCTATTGTTTGGGTAAGAGTCGTAGGTGAAACTCCAAGAATATGCGCCGCAGCCACAGCGGCCACGGCATTTTCTTTATTATGTTTTCCTAAAAGTTTAAATTTTTTTAAAGAAACAAGTTTTTCTTGTCCGCAAAAAATCCAATCATCCAAAAAATGATATGAATCTTGGTGATTATAAGGAATAGTTTTTCCGTGAGAAATTCTGGCTACATTCAAAAGTTCGCGATAATGCGCATTGTAAATAAAATAATCTTTGTTGGTTTGATGTTGAACAATATTCTTTTTTGCCTCGAAATACGCGTCTAATCCGCCATGATATCGAAGATGTTGAGGAAAAAAAGTAAGCCAAAGAGCTATATGCGGCGAAAAAGAAAGATCTTCCAGCTGATAACTCGAAAGTTCATACACAAAAAGATTTTCTTCTCCAATTTCATCAATAAAATCCATTGCGGGATGACCAACATTTCCCACTAAAAAAACTTTTTTTTGAGCAGATGTAAGCATTTCATACAAAAGCGTTGCAGTAGTTGATTTTCCTTTTGAGCCAGTAACACCAATAATTTTTTCTCTGCCGATGGTCTCAAAAAATATATTCGTTCCTGAAATAAGTCTATTTTTTTTCTTGATTTCAATTATTTCCGGATGCCATGAAACACCCGGAGATTTTACCACCAGTTCATACTTTTGAAGAGAACCCAAATATTCCGGACCAAAAAATTGCTCTACATTTTTCGATTCTTTAATAATTGTTTTTGCTTCTGGGGAAAGATCATCAAATACTTTTTGATCTGCCACTCCAAGAGGATTCTCTGGAAAATGTTTTTGTAGAGCGCGAAAAATACTTATTCCCTCTCTGCCAAAACCCAGTATTAAAATTTTTTTGTTTTTAAGATCTTCAAATTTCATTTTTTATTTCATATCATTTTTATATTTGATTTATTGAAGAATATCAGGATAATCCTTAGGGATTCTGGTTCTGCGAGAAATTTTCAATAATGCTTGAATTGTTTTTTTTGGATTTTTTATTTTCGAAAAAATATTTTTTTGGAAATATTGCATCAAAACGTCATCAGAAAATTCATTTTTTTGTGATGTCATATACAAAGCCATGCTCACTTCTTTTGTTGTGCCAACGCACTCAAAAGGTTTGTGACCAGAAATACCAAGCAATTCTAAAAACAATGGAAGAAGCGATGCGTCATTATAAAGATTTTTTTGAAAAATTCCAATCAATTCTTTTTTTGAAATCCACGCTCCAAGCATAATAAACGTAAAAAGACATTTTGGACATTTATTGCACCACTCGGGCATCTTTGCTTCTTTTCCAAAACGAAAACTCATGTTACAGCTTTGAAAATAAGAAAAAAATTCTTCGTGCTTGGAAAAAATCTGCGCGATTTTTAATTCAGAAAAACCTCGCAAAAGACTAAAATATCGAATGCTGGAATCAACATATTTTGTAACATATTGAGAAAAAAGTTCTTCAAACTCAAGACTTTTTGACCATTGATGATTCACTTTCATTCCAAGATATGTGATATTTTCCTCGCTTGCGCTTTTTTCATCACTCAAAATAATGTCTGAAAATCCATAAAGAATCGCCACAACCACAGCAACCGCAGAAGTGATAGAAGTAAAAGGAACATGGCCATGATACAGCGCTTTCTTCTCGGAAAACTCAAAAAAATTCTGCGAAAGACGCCGATCCACTACCAAATAATCTCCATCGATTTTTTTGGCGAATCGTTCAACAGCCGGAAAATGTCTTAACATAAACATGCCAAAAGGAATTTTCAAATCCTGTAAAAGAGCAACAGACACTGCAGAATCTTTTCCTCCTCCAAATGGCACTAATACTTTTTTTTGCGACGAAACAACCTTTTTCTGAAATGGTTTACTCTTATATTTATCACGATCAACGCTTTTTTCTGATGGAAAATTTACCAAACCACGAAAATCAATGTTATTTTTATAAAAAAATTCTCCTAAACCATTTTTATACAGCGTATGAAAAAATTGAGCTTGTTGCGACGAAATTGTTTTATTTTCAATGATTATTTTTTTTGGAGCAAAAAATTTCCAATAACTCATTCCTGCTGTGATCCAAAGAAGAAAAAAAGCTTGCTCCAAAGATTTTGACTGAAGAGGTATGTATTTTTTTTGTTTTGGAAAAAAAAATTGTTCAGTAAAAAAAAGTTTTTTATCAAAAGAATAATTCAATTGAAGCTCGCCTGTTTTGGGTGAAAAAAAATAATTTGTAAAAATAAATTTTTGGTATTTCATTTTTCGAACCATCTCCGGTCGTAAAGATAAAGCGCAAATTCAACAGTAATAATCCCAACAAGAATCCTTTTAACATTTTGGAGATGTTGAGACGGAATAAAATTTTCAAACCAATATCCATATTGATACAAAAAAATAAAAGCCACAAGACAAAAAACAAACGACCATGCCAAAGGCGTCAAAATATGATTTTTTGGTTTTTTTTCTTTCTGAAAAATTGGTGGAAATGATGGAGAAGAAAAATAAGTTTTCATACTATAATTTTATGAACACAAACATTGTGTTCCTATGAAAAAAATCCCTTATCAAGAATTGCAATAATAATTCCAACTACAGCCATGACATCTGCAATAATCCAAGCGCGCATCACTACTTTTGGCTCAGGCCATCCTTTTGCCTCAAAATGATGATGAATGGGCGTAGAAAGAAATATTTTTTTCTTTCTCATTTTTTTCGAAATAACCTGAATAATAACCGACAAAGATTCTAAAATAAAAATAATTCCAATAATTGGAAGAATGAGTACTGAGTTCGTAAGCATGGCAACAATTCCAAGCGTAACGCCTAACGACATGGATCCGGTTGCACCCATATAAAATCGCGCGGGATAAATATTAAACCAAAGAAACGCAAAGAGTGAACCAACAATGACTCCACACAAAGCCGCGAGATCATATTTTCCTTGAATAAATGCGATGGCGCTAAAAGCGCTAAAAGCCGCGAGAAGCGTGCCGCCAGCTAACCCATCTAAACCATCAGTCTCTTTGACCGAAAAACCAGTTGCGATAATAATAAAAATAAATAATGGAATATACCACCAGCCCAATTGAAAATTTCCAAAAAACGGAACATGAATAAAATCCCAGCCCAATTTATAATAAAACCACCATGCTCCAATTACAGCAATAATAAAAAAAAGCAAAAGCTGATCTAAAACGGCAAAACCGTATGCTTTGCCAGAGTCAGATCTTCGCCGCCAAATATTATAAAGATCATCAAAAAATCCAACTATGGCTGATGCTATAAGCGCGCCAAGAGGAAGCAATGTTTCTTTTCGTGAAAATAAATTCAAATTTTCAAAAAATGGTTGCGGAAAAAATTTGGCTGTATAGTAAAAAAAAATCGTAACAAAAAGAACAGTCCCCCAAATAAGAATTCCACCCAAAGTTGGAGTCAACGGCTTTCCTGCGTGGAGACTTGCCTTGATAGGCGCGTCGCTCTCTGGCCGTGGAGATTGAATGGCTCGATATTTATAAAGAAAATGAGTCAATAGCGGAGTCCAAATCATGGCTACGACAAATGATGCTCCAGCAAGAAAAAAAATAATGACAATTTCAAAATTCGGCATAACGCGCAACTCAAATATTAAAAAGTAAAATAAAAATAATACTTACAAAAAGAATAAGAATAATTCCAAGGCTCGCAAAACTTAAAAAATATCCAAAAATCGAACCGCGATCATATAAAAACCATGTAAGCATCATATTCATAATCAAAAGAACGAATCCGCCCAATGGCAAAAATAAAATCTCGTACCATTTTCCAACATAATTAATTCCAAAATGAACATTATAATGAAGCGGAAAGGTTTCGTATCCTCCCAAAGTTACCCGCGGCATCTTGTTCCAAATAAGAAACATCATCAAAAAAAATCCTATGAAAGCAAAAACATACGGAAAAAAAATACGTTTTTCCTCCCAAAAAATTTTTTGACATTGTTGGTAAAAATTTTCAATCATATATACTCTCTTTTCAATCTTCTAATATATTCTAGCAAGCATAGCAAAAATTTTCAATCTGAATTCAATATATTCAAATCTCCTTAAAAAATTTCTCAAAAAATGCTATTTGAGTCAAAATGATAAAAATGGTATACTAAAAAAAATATTCCTTATGCTCGAAACAAAAATACTCCGACGAATTCTTTTTCAAAAAAATTTCACCCAAACAGAATTTGAAACTCTAGAAAACAAGGCAAAAGAAAAAGCAATTTCTCCGACCACGTATCTCTTGCGAAACAATATTTTTTCCGAAAACAATCTTTATGAGTCGCTCGCTCTGATAATTGATCTTCCTTTTGTAGATGTAAAAAATGAAACATTAGATACTGCTGCCATGCAGATGATTCCGCGATTTTTTTTGGAAACCGCAACACTCATTGGATATAAAAAAAAAGAAACACAACTCTTTGTTGCCACTTCTCAACCATCGCTCATTAACAAAAAAATTGAAGAATACCTTCAACGTAAAACAGGATTATCTCTTCGTTGGAATATAAGTTCACCAAACTCCATTCATTATTACATCCAATCTTTTTTCAATATTTCAAAAAAAGAAAATAATAAAAAATTGGGTTGTCCATTAACGTTGAAAAAACAAGAAACACCGCCTCTTAATATTTCTCAGAGAAAAAAAATTCAAATTTCTCTTTCTGTTTGGGAAAAAATTCAACACTTTTTTTCTCGCAATCCAGGAATTCTTTGGATCACAGGACCAGATGCCATTGGAAAAAATCTAGCGCTCAACCATATTTTACGCGCCATTGATAGCCCAAACAAAATCACATATTTCTTTGGAAAAGAACCTGTGCTTGATTCAAAATGGGTTCAAAACCTTCATGATGGACAAAAAAACGCGCGCAAAAAAATACTTGAAGGTTTTTTAAAAACAGATGCAGATATGATTTTTCTTTCCCGCGTGGAAGAAGACGAAACATCTTTACTTTATCGAATTGCCAATTCTGGAAGATGGGTCATTGGAAATTTTTCAACTCCTTATACAAGCCCAATTCCTCCGCGAGAATTTCGCGATGTGCCAACATTGATACTGCGAACTGAATTCATTCCAACTCTCTGCCCTTACTGTATTTTACGCGACACAAATGAAAACAAAATTCTCGCGCAACTTAAAGACCAAGTGGCTGATTCAAAAATACGCACACAGTTTCTTTCATCCTTTCAACATTTCAAAGCAAAAGGATGTCAATATTGTAAATTCACCGGCTTCGCAGAAAAAATTCTTATTCTGGCTTTGGATGAATCTTCGTTTTGGCAAGAAATTTTATCTAAAATGAAACAAGGAGTCATTACTTATAATTCCAAGTGGTAATTTCATTGTTTGTTTATAATAAAATTGATATAATAAATTTATAAAATCATGAACCTTAATACCATGGCTTCATTGTATCGAACACTCTCAAAAAAAATTGAGGAAACAAAAAATCCTTATTCATTTCACATTCTTTTTCAAAAAATTCTTCGAGCGATTCTCGGAGTTTTGCTTTTTGTTTTTCAAAAACCACAACATGCCTTTGAATCCACAGCGCCTCGCACTCCAGATGGAAGTTATATCATGTCGTATCACGACTATAAACATTTGCAAAGAAAAACTCGATATTCATTTGCTTCGAGTTTAATTATTCTTTTTTTTGCCGCTATTACTATAAGTTTTTATTTTCCAAATTTTCCAGGCAGAGAACCAAAAATCGCGTTCGCCGCAACTTATTATGTTGCCACAACCGGAAACAATGGTAATACCTGTCTGTCATTGGAAACTGCTTGCCTTACTATCACTGGAGCGCTTGGAAAAGTCACGTCCGGTGATACTATCAATGTTGCAGCAGGAACATATACTGAAGATTTAAGTCTCAACGGCTCGCACAACAATATTACATTAAACGGAGCGAACAAATCTACAACCACAATTAAAGGAATAATTATCTTTAACGGTGGAACTGGCATCAATGCTTTCCAGATTCAAAATTTTACGATCAATGCAAATAATAATCCTCAAGCTATTTCAATCCGTGACGGCATTAGCGGCGTAACTATTACCAACAATAATATCATGGGTTATAATTCCGTGCCGGCCAGTGTTGGCGCTGGAATAGAAATTTATCGCGGAAGCAATACCAATACCATTACTGCAAATACGATTTATGGAGGAGTTTATGGACTTCATATTGGAAGCGCAGGAACAGAAGGAAATCCTATAAGCAATATTACCATAAAAAATAATACTATCTACAGCAATACCGTTCATGGAATATTTATTGATAGAGACCCTATTACCAATCTCACCATTTTAAATAACACTATCAGTGACAATGGAGCTGGTCCGAGTACTGGAGATGGTATCCATATAACAGTCTCGCTTAACAATTTTACTGGAAGCATTAAAAATAATCTTATCACTTTTCAATCGAGTTATGGTATCAATGCCAGTGGCGGAGGAAGCGCCACCATCTTCTCTTATAATAATGTATTTGGAAATACTTTAGGAAACTATAATGGACTGACAGCTCCTGCAACTCATATTTCTTCTGATCCGCTCTACACGAACAGAACTAACCAAAATTATATTTTACTTTCCACATCTCCCTCCATTGATGCCGGAAATCCTGCTGATTCCTATTCCGCTGAACCAACTCCTAATGGTTGCCGTATTAATCAAGGTTCGTCTGGAAATACCACAGGAGCCACTATTTCAAACTCTGTTGGATGCGTATTTTACGTCAATGGCGGTACTGGTAGCAACAGTAACACCGGACGCGCCACCGATGTTCCTTGGAAAACCATTACCTATGCCATGGGCCAAGCTCAATCAGGAAACACAACTACTGTCACGGTTGCTTCTGGAACTTATAATGCGGCTTTGGGTGAACTCTTTCCATTAAATCTTGTTTCTGGCCTTACCCTTACTGCAAGCGGCGGGGCTTCAAACACAAACATTGTTGGAGGAAACAGTGATACTATTATATTTTCCAATAATAATGCAACACTTTCAACAACTACCGTGAATGGTTTTACTGTTGAAGCGCCAGCAAATAATTCAACAGCTTTTCAAATACAAAATGGCTCCGCAGGAATCACGCTTTCTCAAAATATTGTGAAAGGCGCTTGTGGAACTGGCATGGCCTTCAATCCAAGTAGCGGAACTCTCTCAAATAATATTATTTATAACTGCACCACGGGCATTGCTATATCTGGAGCAAGTACTGTTACTGTAAAAAATAATACACTCTATAATAATTCCACAGAACTTGGAATTATTGGCGATACAGGAAATGTAACTGTACAAAATAATATTTTTCAGCATGGATCTGCAAGCGCTGGTAGTATTGGCATCAACCGCCCGGGCAACGCCACTCTTACCAATACCTACAATAATATTTATAATCACGAAAATAATCGAGTAAACTTTGCTCTTGGAACAGGAGAAGTATCAATTGATTGTAAATTTGTTGATGTCGCAACCGCAAATTTTCTATTAAAAAGCGACTCTCTTTGTCAGGATGCTGGCAATACAATTGAAACAGATCCCAATGGAAGCCGTATTGATTTAGGCGCTTATGGAGGAACAGCAAGCGCTTCAGTTCTTGCAACCGTTACAAAATTTTTTGATATTACTCCTCCTGGCACGCCGCAACATCCAGAAATTTCCATCAACAAAGAATGCAAAATTGTTCTTAAATGGGAAAATCCAAAAGATATTGATTTGGAGAGAATCCTCATTTTACGCGGAATGGAAGAAAACGCCCGAAAACTTCCTATAAGCGCCAATCCGTACGCGGCCATTGCTCGCGGAGTAAACCAATTTGTTGATGATGATATTAAAACCAATGGCACATATCATTATATAATTCGCGCGGTTGATTCTCATGGAAATCAAACTGGAAATGAAGAAATTCAAACGATTTCCACATTAAAACCCGAATCAACAAATTTAGAAATCACAGAAACTCATACAGATGGTTTTACGGTGAGCTTCGGAGAAATTGCAAAAAATCAATTTTTAGTACTCAAATATTTTAAAGCGCCTATCACAGAAGAAAATTTTAAAGACGCGCCTGCTTTTGTGCTTACGAACGATGATCAACAAAATGGCCAAACGCGCATTACCGGTCTTTCCGGAGACACAAAATATTATCTCGCCGCAAAAGTTGGATTTGGTGAATGCTTCCTTTCAGATCTTTCCAATATACTTTCCGGAATTACTTCTGATCTCACCCCGCCAGGACCGCTTGAAAATCCATCAGTCAAGAAAAAACAAAAAACCCAAAAAAGCTTTGGTATTGCCTCTTTTGGTATTTCCGCGATTGATGGAGAAAAAAATGGCGTGATTACGCTGGCATGGGTTGAACCGTCCGACAATGGATCATCAACAGATGTTCGTCCCATCCAATCGTATTTGGTCCGATATAGCAACACAGCTATTACCGAAGAAAATTTTTTCTCGGCAAGTGAATATATTTACGATACCAATGATCCTCTGTGGCATCCAAGACGGCCAGGAGAAATTCATGAAGTAACTATCAATAATCTTCCTCGTGAAACAGAATACGTGGCAATTAAAGCGTGTGATGAATCAAAAAATTGTTCAGCGCTTACTCTCTTTCAATTCTCTCTTCTTCCGCCAAATCCCATTACTGATCTTCTCATCATCAAAGAAAAAATAACTGACACAAGTTTCACTCTCAAATTTACTCCTTTTGATCAGGAAAAATTTCCTAATGCTTTTCTTGATATTCGATACAAAACCGACGGCGCTATAAATGATGAAAATTTTGAAAGCGCCACAAAATATATTATCAGTGGCCCGAAAACAGAAAATATGAATCCTGGAGAAATTATCCTCTCTGCGCTCTCTCCGGATCAGACATATTCTTTAGGAATAAAAATTATAAATGAAAATGGCGCGTCAAAACTCTCTAATGTAGTTTCAGACGCGACACTTGACAAAACTCCTCCAGAAAAAGTTGAAAATCTCACTGTGGTAGATATTTCAAAAGATGAAGCAAAAATTTCTTGGAAAGAACCCGGAGATAACGGAGGATCCTCTGACACAAAATCTGTCACATCATATTCTGTTTCCTTAAATGGAAAAAAATTAACCATTTCTGAAGCTGATTCAAAGTGGAAACCAATGTCCCCTGGTGGAATTCATACCATTACATTATCCAATCTTTCTGCTGCACAATATACTTTTGCTATTTCTGCCTGTGATGAAGTCCCTCTTTGCGGAAAAGAAAGCAGTGTTACATTTGAAATTTCACCTGAAACTCCTCCAGAAGAATTGCCGCCATCAAATCCTCCGGTCACTCCTCCTCTGCCAGAAGAGAAAATTGACACCACTCCACCCGCAATTGCTATCATCAATAATGTCAGTTTCGTGCTCAATAATATTCCGATACCTGGATCATACGATGTTTCCATGAGTGTTTTGGGAAATAATATTTCCGAACCGTTGCGAGAATTACAAATTTGCTATGCTTCAGTCAAAAATAATGAAATTCTTCTCTCTGAGGGAGGATCATTTGGATTTGCGCCAGAAAACATTTCTCCAGAAACTGTGTGGTCAGCAAATTTTCAATCAACTCTCAAAAATGAAACCATACGAATTTGGACTCATGCCACTGACCTTTCAGGAAACACCAGCGGCTCTCCTTGTACGAAAATTCCAGAATCATCAGAAGGCATAACAATCACTTGGTATCATCAACCTGGCGGCGGTACCGAAACACCTTATGCTGTTTCCTACTCTGTTGATCAAGAAAACACTGTAACAGAAACTTCAATCACATCCGAAACCATCAATGAAATAGAAAAAAATACAGGAAGCGGATCTCTTTCCGAGGATATTTCAAAACCAATCATTTCACGGCTGGTTCTTTCAGACATAACGAAAGAAAGTGATAATCGTTACCTTGCCACGATCAATATTGAAGGATACAAAACTCAAAAATCCTCATTTATTACTCTACATATTGAAAGTGATCCGTTTGAATTTCGCATTGCAGTTCCAGAGGAATCTTCAAACTGGAATGCATCTATTCGATTAGGATTTTCTCCAGGAACACACACCATGTATGCGTGGGCAACGGACGCTTCTCTGAAACGATCAGAAAACTCTGACACTATCACCTTTACTATTTCGGTGACTGGTGAAGGAACTGCATTTCTTCCAAATGGCGAATCAAAACCACTGGAGGAGTTCATTGCTGTTTTAAGTGATACCAAAAAAACCACTTCAACCACGATCTCTTCTCCTGTCATAGAAGTTCTCAAAACCACAGTTGATAATCCTACACTTGAAGACGTGAGTTCGAATGTCGCTCCGGCAGTGCTTACAACTATTGTTCTCGCTAACACCATCGCGTCAAGCACTGGATTTAATATTCTCGCCTATCTCCAATATCTTTTTACTTCGCCGATTCTTCTTTTGGCGCGAAGAAAAAGAAAAGGCTGGGGTATTGTGTACAATGCCCTTTCCAAAAAACCCATAGATTTAGCTATTGTTCGACTGTATAATAGAAAATCCAATAAACTTATTCAAACCAAAGTTACTGATCATGATGGACGTTATCAATTTATGGTGCCAGCTGGACAATATTATATTACTGTCATAAAACCCGGTTTTGAATTTCCAACCTCTTTTCTTCAATCCAAAAATAAAGACCTTGAATACCTTGATCTTTATCATGGCGATACCATTAACATTACCGGAAAAGAAGGAAATGTTTCACTCTCGATTCCTCTTGATCCTCTGGAGCAAACAAAAGAAGAAGTTTCTCATCTTCTTAATAAACGTCTCCTGTGGAGGGGCCAGTCAATCATTGCCTATAGCGGCATCCTCTTAGCATTTATTTCGTTTGTTATTTCACCTATTCCACTTATATTAGCGCTCCTGGTTGCGCATGTTCTTCTTTATCTTTTTTTCCGAAGGCTCTCAGAAAAACGAGCGCCTCATAGTTGGGGAAAAATTATTGACGAAAAAACTGAAAAACCAATTGCGAATGTTGTGGTGCGCATCTTTGACACAGAATTTCATCGGCTCTTAGAAACTCAACTTACGGATCGTGAAGGCCGATACTCCTTTTTGGTAGGAAATAACCTTTATTATCTCACAGTTGAAAAAGAAAATTATCAAACTCTCACTACAGATCAAATCGATTTAAGAAAAAAAGGAACAGAAAAACAAATAAACAAAAACGTAGCGCTTTCTCCATTAAAATAATTTCTTTGGTCTTTCCTGTTTGAGAAATATTTTGCTGAAGGCAAGAAGCGCCAAATCTATTTCTTCTTTCGTGGTGTCTTTTCCCAATGTAACCCGTAAACTATTTTCTAAATAGGGATTTTTAATTCCAATGGCGCGAAGAACATGAGATGATTCCAAAGATCCAGTAGAACATGCCGAACCAGTTCCTATGGCCACACCCATAAGATCAAGCGCTATAAGTGTCTTTTCTCCGCTTCCCCAGGGAAAAGAAAAATGAATATTATTTGGAAGCCGATCTTTTTCTAGCCCATTCCATTGGACTTCTGGAAAAATAGCTTCCAAATTTTTTCGAAAATATTTTGCGAGATCTTCAACATGCGCTCTTCTCGGATTTCTATTTTCATGAGCTCTTTTCACAGCTGATCCAAGACCAACAATCAAAAAAGTCGGAAAAGTGCCCGGGCGCAGTTCTTTTTGTTGTCCTCCTCCAAAAAAAATCGGCGCTATTTGAATTCCATTCCGAATATAAAGCATTCCAATGCCCTTTGGGCCATACAATTTATGGCCGGACAACGAAAGAAGATCAATGTTCAACTCTTTTGGCGATATAAAACAATAATTCCATGCCTGAACCGCGTCAGTATGAAAAAAAACTTGTTCTTTTTTTTCTCTCTTACTATTGACCTCTTTTATAATTTTTCCAATTTCTGCAATAGGTTCAAGAGTCCCAATTTCATTATTGGCGAACATGACAGAAACAAGCGCTGTGTTTTCATGAATATTTTCCCGCAAAAATTCAATATCTATTTTCCCAACACTATCAACTGGACAAAAAATAGGAATGATTCCTTTCTTTTCCAAAAATCGGATTGGTTCTAATATTGACGGATGTTCAATAAAAGACGTTATAATTTCAGGATTTTTTCCTGGATGATTTTTTTTCCAATCTTCAATAATTCCAAAAAGAGCCCAATTATTACTCTCGGTGGCTCCGGAAGTAAAAAAAATTTCATCGTGATCAACTTGGAGAACAACAGCAATGTTTCGACGCGCCTCATCAATACCCCAAAAGGCCTTTTGCCCTTCGTCATGAAGTGAAGAAGCATTGCCAAAATATGTCGTCAAATAAGGAAGCATATCCTCAAAAATTTGAGGGTCCAATGATGTGGTTGCCGCATGATCAAGATAGATTCGTCTGTTTTGTTTCATAGATAGAATATCATGACAAGAAATCTAATAAAGTACAAGCCCTTGATTTTTTTTTATGATATGATAAAGTAAACAATACTTATATGAAAAAAGATATTCATCCACAATATTTTTCCGAAGCGCAAGTAGTTTGCGTATGCGGAAATAAATTTATCACGGGATCTACCGTGGAAGTTTTACATGTGGAAATTTGTTCGGCATGCCATCCATTTTTTACTGGCCAACAAAAACTTATTGACACAGCTGGCCGCGTAGAACGTTTCAAAAAACGACAAGCAAAAAAAACCGAAGTATCTCTTTCCCGAAAAGGAAAAAAAATTAAACGAGCAATCAGAAAAACCAAAAAAGAAAAACAATAGCATTAGAACCTTGTTTCATTACTCAATTTTGTTTAAACTAAAGAAACAGGGTTTTTTTATTGCCAAGTAAAAATTGTATTCTTTGTATATGCAAAAATTTCAATCCCTAAAAAATGAATTCAAAGAACTCGAATCAAAGCTCGGGGATGCTTCTTTTTTTTCTGACGCTAAAAAATACAAAGAAATATCCGAGCGCTATACAGAACTCAAAAATATAATGGAAAAAATTTCCATCTTGGACAAAAAAGAAGAAGAAAAGAAAAAAAATGATCTTCTTCTTGCTTCCACTTCTGATTCTGAACTCCATGTTTTAGCTGTCACTGAAAACGAAACGCTTGAAAAAGATATAAAAAAACTGCAAGAAGAAATTGAAAATGACCTTAAAGAAAAAGATCCCTTTGATCGAAAAAATATTATTATGGAAATTCGGGCAGGAACAGGCGGAGACGAGGCAGCTCTTTTTGTCTCGGAACTTTTTCGGGTATATGGAAGATTTGCTGAAAGACATGGATGGAAAACTCAACTTATTTCAAAAAGCCAAATTGGCATTGGCGGAATGAAAGAAGTAATTTTCTCTATTCTTGGAGATCGAGTTTATTCTTATCTCAAATATGAAAGTGGAACTCATCGAGTTCAGCGCGTTCCAGAAACAGAAAAAAACGGCCGCGTCCATACTTCAGCTGTGACGGTGGCAGTGCTTCCGCAAGCAGATGAAGTTGATATTCATCTTGAACCAAAAGACCTTCGCATTGATACGTTTTGTGCCGGCGGACATGGCGGACAAAGTGTAAATACCACACATTCAGCAGTAAGAATTACGCATATTCCTACCGGGTTGATCGTGAGTTGTCAAGATGAACGCTCTCAAGTGCAAAATAAAGCAAAAGCGTTTCAAGTTTTGCGAAGCCGGCTTTTAGCGATTGAACTTGAAAAACGCAATAAAGAACGTTCCACATCGCGAAAACAACAAATTGGTTCTGGAGATCGCAGTGAAAAAATCCGCACCTATAATTTTCCACAAGATCGCGTAACTGATCATCGCATAAAAGAGAATTGGCACAATATCGCTAGAATTATGGATGGCGATATTGATGAAATGATCACAACGCTTCAAAAAAATTTCCAGTAAATTTCTTTGCATGTTGGAACCAAAAAATAAAATTCAAAGCATAAAAAAAATCCTTTCTGAATCAGAAATAAATCTTAAACACATTTCTTCTTCGCCAGCGCTCGACACGGAAGTTCTTCTTCGCCATGTTCTTAAAAAAAATAAAGCTTTTCTTTTTACTCACCCAGAATATATCCTTAAAAAGAGTGAGCAAAAAAAATTCGAGCACATGCTTGCGCGAAGAAAACAGCATGAACCTATCGCCTATATTCTTGGAAAAAAAGAATTTTATGGCAGAAATTTTTTTGTGGACAAGACTGTTCTCATTCCGCGTCCGCGAACGGAACATCTCATTGAAGAAGCGCTCAAAGAACCATCGGATATTTATCTCGATGTGGGAACTGGCTCTGGATGCATTATCATTACACTTTGCAAAGAAATTTTTAAAAATCATCCGAAAAAAAAACACCTTCCGATCTTTCTGGCAACGGATATTTCAAATAAATCTTTGAAAATCGCGAAAAAAAACGCAAAACTTCATAAAGTAAAAAAATATATTCAGTTTTATAAAGGTGATTTATTATTACCAACTGTAGTGGCAGATAATTATTCGCCACTTCAAAATATATGCATCATTGCCAATCTTCCTTATATTTCTCCAAAAAAATATAAAACGCTCGCAAAAGATATCCGATATTATGAACCTCGCTTGGCATTACTGGCAAAAGATCATGGCCTTTTTTATTACAAAAAACTTTTTCGAAAAATAAAAAAGAAAAGTTTCATTGAAAACTTTTCGAAAATTCGATGTATTTTTGAGATTGAATCAAATCAAAAAAGATTTTTTGGCGCGATGCCATGCTCCACTCCCCAAGAAGGAATAATTTCTATCCAGGTTGTACCACGAAGAAGCGATATATCTTTTCCTGCAAAATCATAAAATTGTATTCGGCTTTCTTTGGACGATTTTTTCCAAATCGTGTCAGAAAAAATTTTTCCTCCAGAAAAAATTTGCGCTTTTCCTTGACCAAGAGTCTCAAAAGCGCGCCTTCCAATATCATCCAAAATCCACATTTTCATTGAAACAAGAATAACATTTTTCGCTTGAATTTCTTGATCATCTCTGTCTAAATCTTTTATCCATCGATCGCTGGGTGTTTTTTTATATCTAATATACGAACGACTCTTAACATCATATTTCCACAAAACTTCATTACTTATTGGCAAAAAAACAATAAATGGTTCAGAAACTTCTTGTTCTGATATAAACACATCATCAAGTTCATCTCGGTAAGACCACATTTCAAAGTTCACATTTTGCTCGTGTCCTCCAGAAACAATATATTGGCGAAGTTTTTGAATGCTGCCATACATGTTGTGCGGCGCAAAACGCTCTTGTATGCGCCAAAAATAATCTCTTCCTCCAATGTCATCAGCGTCAATAATTTTTTTTGCCTCTTGTATAGCTTTAAGTCCTTGCGGAGAACCTCCAACATGAGCAACCATAGCGCTGACTTCTTCTGCAAAATCAACAAAATATGGTCGAATAGAACGAACTGGACCAACATGAATATCATCATCTTCACTACTAGAAAAAAATGCCAAAAAACGCGTAATACCACCTTCAACTGGAGCTTCAATAACAAGAGAGGCCTTTCCAATTCCATCCTGCGGCCTTGCGATTGACAAATTATCAATCATAACCGCAATGGGTCGCAATGTTTCTTGTCCTTTTTTTACCAATACACCATCTAAAAACCGTGGTAAAAGCTCTTCTTTTTGCGTTATTGCTTCTTGTTTTTCTGCAATTTCACCTTGTGCGATTTTTTGTATTTTTGTGGAAAACACAATTTCTTTTTGAAAAAAAATAAAACTGCTTCCAATCCCCAAAAAAACAAAAAGAATAAAAGTTAACAGCCAAAATGGCCGCTTATTCTTTTGAGATCGAAAAAAAATAACAAACTTCTCGAAAAAATGTTTGAGAAAAGACATCTTTTTTTTAAAAAAATGAAAAAAATCGCTTTCAAACTCATTAATCTTGGTTTGGAAATGATGAGCTCAACAAATTATTCCTTTTTATTTGTATCTTCTTCTGTTTTCTTTTCTTCTTTTCCTACGACCACAGGTTCTGAGGCCGATTCAGTTGGAACTTCCTCGAGTTTGGCTAATTCTTCTTCAGAAATTGGCTCAGAAACCATAATCACCACATCGTCTGGATTTGCAAGCACTTCAATTCCATTTGGAATAGGACAATCTTTAATATGAATAATATCTCCAAAATTCTTAAACCCACTAATATCTATTTCAATAGTATGAACAAGATCCTTTGGAAGACATCGAATTTTTATTTCTTTGATCTGTGTATTAAGTATTCCTCCAAGCTCTTTTACCGCTGGGGCAATACCAACAAACGCCAAACTCACTTCTGCTTCAAGTGGCTTATTCATATCCACACGCAGCAAATCTCCGTGCACAATAGTATCGTCGACTGGATTACACTGAACATCTTTGATCAAAATTTTCACTTCTTCTTGCCCTTCAATCTTCAAATCGATAAGAGTGCTTTCACCGGCGTCTTCAAATATTTTTCGAAATGCTCGAGCGTTTAAAACAAGTGACTGCGGCTCTAATCCAGCTCCATACAGAATCGCTGGAACTTTTCCATTTTTTCGCAGTTCTGCGAGACGAGACGCTCCTCCTTGTTCTCTTATTGTTGCTTCAAGTTGTATCATACAGTAGAATGCTTTAAAAATTCAAATTCTTTTTGAATGCGAGGATCCCCGGAAAAATTTTTTAATGCTGAATACCAAAGCAGTGTTTCTTCACTTGTTATTGGCCGTGATTTTAATGTCCTTAAAATTTCATGTGAAGAAAGGTCAGTAAGAATGCCAATAGAATGAACGCCCATTTGCCCAGCGTAATTTAAAATAACAGTGGCTCCATGACATTTTTTGCACTTGAGATGAAAAAGTGTCGCGGATTCAGTATTTTTTAAAACGCGAATATCGATATTTGGAATTCCTACTTGGCAAAGCGGACAAAAACAATTCGTTCGTAAATATTCACTGTCAAAAAAACCAGTGTTATTTTCATGCGATTCATGAGGCATATTTTTTTCTTCTCAATATTAAAAATAATTCCGACCGCAGAAGATACGGTAAGCATAAAAAAATTTTCCGCTTTTGTCAACCTATTCGGTGGCATTCAGGATTGATCCTATTTACATTCGTTTATGAATAATCACACTCTGAGCTAATCCAATGAGAAACAAACTCGAAACTAAAGAGCTTCCACCATAACTCAAAAAAGGAAGCGCAATACCAGCCACAGGCAAAAGCCCAATATTCATTCCAATATTAATAAACATTTCTGAGAAAAGAAGGAGAATAATACCCAGAAGAAGAAGAACGCTTGGATCATCCTGCGCCACTTGCGTCATTCGAAAAACACGATAAAAAACCAATCCATAGAGAAATAAAACACTCATGATTCCAGCAAAACCAAGTTCTTCTGCAATGACCGCAATAATAAAATCTGTGTGCGCCGCCGGCAAAAACCGAAGCTGACTTTGCGGCCCAAATCCAATTCCTCGTCCAAACCATTGCCCTGACCCGATAGCAATCTGCGCTTGGCTAATATTATATCCTTGTCCCAGTGGATCTCTCTCTGGATACAAAAATATACGAACGCGTTCTTTTTGATAATCCTTCAAAAAGAAAAACCAACCGAAAGAAATACTTATCAAAAGAGTCAGGACCAGAAAAAAAATGTATTTTTTTTTAATCCCAATAATCAAAATATATCCAAGCCAAAGCAAAAAAAGAATCACAGCGCTTCCAAAATCCGGCTGAAGAAGCACCAAGAAAAAAAGAAAAACGGTAATAAGGCCGCTCACAAAAATATATCGAAATTCATTAAGCTTACGTCCAAAATGAGAAAAAAAATGCGCCAAAAAAAGCAGAAGAGCAATCTTCGCTCCTTCAACAATCTGAAAATGCCATCCGCCAATCTGAAGCCATCCTTGAGTGCCACGAAAAGAAACTCCAAAAAGAAGAACACTTATTAAAAAAATAATGGCAACCAAATATAAATATTTACTGGCAGAAAGAAAAAATCGATAATCAAAAAGGCTCACGATCGTCATACAAATAACGCCAATAATGGTTGCGATAAGTTGTGTTTGAAAAAAAGAAAAATCTGGAGTCTCTTGAGAAAGAAGAAGAGAATAAATGGCCGACAAACTAAAAGAAATTAAAAGTATGATTCCTAAAAAAAGATACCCATCACTCAGGCGCAATAAAAAAAAATATCTCCTCAGTCTTGCGAACATATTAACATATTTTAAGAGAGCCCGAATTTACACAAACACATTTTTTTTATTTCTTCTCTCCAGCCATTGATTGAAAATCCATAAACGCGTTGGGATCCAAAATATCAACTTCTGGATATATTTCAACAGTTATGCCAAGTGGCAGTTTTCCAAACCAACTTTCATCAAAATTTTTCGTTTCATCAGAAAGAAATATTCCAGAGGCAATGTGATTAGCTCCAAGAATTTTTTGATTCGCGTGGAGAAGAATAACAAAACCAACATTCCAAAAATTATACGTGCTTTCATTTTTTACTCTGAATCGTATTCTCGAAACTGGAGTCTCACCAAGAGCCCCAAGTTCTCGGCTGGAAACATATTCTACTTCGTCAATCCGAAAATGCTTTCGAAGTTTTGCGTATGAAGAATAATCCCAAATTTTATAAAAAGCCAAACGTTTCCATTCTACTTTTTTAACACGAAGCCGCACATCTCTGAGAGAAAAATTCTCTGGAACACGAAACTGTATAAGATATCGTTCCTCCTCCGGGAGAAGATAGGTTTTTTGAATTTCTAATCCTTCTCCATTGATCTCAAACTGATATTCCAAGGATTTTGCGTACCACGTTGGATTTGGATTTTTTACACGCGCCAAAAGATCAAACGTATCCCCGCTCTTTGAAAGAGTCACTACATCAAAAATCAGAATGGGTTTTGGAGCAATTTTTGAAAAATATGAAACAAAATCAACTTGCGGAGAAAGAATAGATCGAGAAATTTGCGCAAAAAAATCCGGTTCGAGAATAAAAAATTTCGTGATCCGCCATAAAGAAAAAATAAAAAGAACGCTATTAAAAAATATCAAAATTACAATAAAAACCCGTCTCAAAAAAATTTTATGATTCACATACCAAAGAGACCACTCCAACGCTTGTCCGGAAAAAGGACGCGTTGGAATATCAAGTTCGTGTTTGTTTTTTTTCTCAACCATTATAAAAGTTATTTCTCTATTGTGCCACACTTTTCGAGAAAAAACAATTTGTTGAATATGTTCAATTATATTCTGAATACATCCACCCACATTCTGGACTTTTCTTTGTTCTGATGCTAAAATATCTTAAAGCAATTTCTTGCTATTTTTCTTTTTTTTACTGTTTTTTATGCCAAAAGAAATATTGAAATCATCAAAAACGCCAAACAAAAAAAAACACGCTTCCCAAGAATACACTGCTGAACAAATCACAGTTTTAGAAGGATTGGAGGCCGTGCAAAAACGCCCAGGAATGTATATTGGAAGCACGGGAGAATCCGGGCTACTTCATCTTATACGCGAAGTTGTGGACAATTCCATTGACGAAGCCATGGCCGGATTTTGTAATGAAATTGTCGTTAAACTTCTTCCAGACTCTATAGTTGAAGTCAAAGACAATGGCCGTGGTATTCCTGTTGATATGCATAAACAAACAAAAAAATCAGCGCTAGAAACCATTATGACAACGCTTCATGCCGGAGGAAAATTTGGTCAAGGAGCATACAAAGTTTCTGGCGGATTGCACGGAGTCGGAGTTTCTGTAGTTAATGCACTCTCTTCATGGGCAAAAGCCGAAGTTTATAAAGATGGAAAAATCTGGGTGCAGGAATATCGCCGAGGAAAACCAGTAAAAACTGTTCAAGCCATTGGAAAAACAAAAGAAAATGGAACGATCATAACTTTCCAGCCTGATAACACAGTTTTTACGACCATCGAATGGAATTGGAACGATATTCTTAATCATTTTCGTCAGCAATCTTATCTCACCAAAGGAATTACATTGCGATTTTTTGATTTCCGCGAATGTAGTAATATCGAACTCGCGCCTCAATATACTTTTCATTTTGAAGGCGGTGTTGCTTCGTATGTCAAACATTTAAATCACAATAACGAATCAGCGCACGACGAAGTTTTTTACATGCACAAAGAACAAGAAAATATCCAAGTGGAAATCTCGATGCAATACATTAAAGAATATCAAGAAAATATTTATTGTTATGCCAACAATATTGTTAATCCTGAAGGCGGTTCTCATTTGGCTGGATTCCGCGCGGCGCTTACTCGTTCTCTGAATACTTATGCAAGACAAAATGAAATTCTCAAAGAGAAAGATGAAAACTTAAGCGGCGAAGATGTGCGCGAAGGTCTCACGGCTGTGATCTCTGTTAAACTCCAAAATCCACAATTTGAAGGTCAAACCAAAGCAAAATTGGGAAACCCAGAAGTTCGAACTGTGGTAGAAGCTCTTTTTGCGCAAGAATTTACCACATATCTTGAAGAACATCCGCGAGACGCAGAAGCCATTTTAGGAAAGTGCATGCTGGCCGCCAAAGCCCGCAAAGCCGCGCGTGCCGCAAGAGATAGCGTACTTCGAAAAGGCATGTTCGAAGGTCTTATGCTTCCTGGGAAACTTGCAGATTGTTCGAGCAAAGATCCTTCAATGTCAGAAATTTATCTTGTAGAAGGAGATTCCGCAGGCGGAAGCGCCAAGCAAGGCCGCAATCGAGAGTTTCAAGCCATACTTCCCATGTGGGGAAAAATGCTCAACGTGGAAAAAGCTCGGCTTGATAAAATTCTCACATCAGACAAACTTCGCCCGCTTATTTTGGCGCTCGGCACCAACATTGGAGAAATGTTTGATCTTACAAAACTTCGCTATCATCGCGTGATCATTATGGCTGATGCTGATGTTGACGGCTCTCACATACGAACTTTGCTTTTGACATTTTTCTATCGGCACTTCCGCCCGCTTATCGAGCAAGGGCATCTTTATATTGCTCAACCGCCGCTCTATCGAATTCAAAAAGGAAAAGAAGTTTCCTATGCGTACAACGACCGAGAAAAAGAAGAAACTCTTGCAAAAATTGAAGCACGCCGTCTCTCGCGCCCGCCTGCTGGCGAGGCAAGAAAAGCGGGGCAAGCCCAAGTTTCAACAAACATTGAAGAGGAAAATCCAGAAATCGAAAAAAACACAAGCGGCGTGACAATTCAACGCTACAAAGGTCTTGGAGAAATGAATCCTGAACAACTTTGGGAAACAACCATGGATCCAGACAATCGCGTCACGCTTTTGGTCACTGCTGAAGACGCAGAACTTGCCAATGAAACTTTGGAGATCCTCATGGGTTCAGATGTTGCTCCTCGAAAAAAATTCATTCAAACTCATGCCAAAGGCGTAAAAAATTTGGATATTTAATTTTTTTGGACATTTGATTCTATAGTACTAAGTTGATATACTAAACTTATGCAAGGCAAAGAACACCAAATGAAATACTGGCATCAAGCGGCGATAAGGACACTAGAAACGGCTGACGATCTCTATCGTCTTAAACATCGTGATGCGTGTCTCTTTTTTGGTCATCTTGCTCTTGAAAAACTTCTCAAAGGTTTAATCGTAAAGCGAACAAAAGATTTTCCTCCTCTTATTCATGATCTTGCTAAGCTTGCCAAAATCGGAAAAATTGAACTTGAAGAAAAATATATTCAAGAACTCCGAACGATTACGACATTTAATATTTCCGGAAGATACGATGATGTAAAGTTTGCTTTTTATAAAAAATGTACGCCAGCATTTACTAAAAAATATTTGGATCTCACAAAAAAACTCTTTCTATGGTTCGAAAAAGAATATCAAAAAAAATAGATAAAAACATTCAAGAATATATTGATGTTTTGAAAAAAGATAATCTCCCTATTGATGGTGTGTTCCTTTTTGGTTCATATGCAAAAGGAAAAACACATCCTTGGAGCGACATCGATTTATGTATTCTCTCACCAAAATTCCATGACACGTGGGATGCAATGCAATATCTCTGGTCAAAACGAATCTCCGACTCTGGGGTTACTATTGAGCCAATTGGTTTCACACAAAAAGATTTTGCAGGATATCAAAGCCCTCTTCTGAATGAAATTAAAAAAACAGGGATTCAAATTCTTTAAAAAATTCATTCAAACTCATGCCAAAGGCGTAAAAAATTTGGATATTTAATTTCTTCAAAATCCTTAAAAAAATTGTGAATTAAATATAATTTATTTTCTCTAAAATAGCATATTTTTATACTCTTAATTTGACAAGATTTTAAAAATATGCTATTTTGAATTGTTCATTTTGTCGCGAAATTTTTTCTTTCTTGGGCATAAAAACCCGAGATTCAAAAAAAATCGCGCGATTCGAACACGGATTACGGAACGTTGTTTCAAAACTTGAGGCTTTGGGATTCGATTCCATTGTCTCTTCACGCAGGAGAAACGCGATGGCTAGCGAAAAAACCATGTCCGTAAAGCCATTCTACATGATCCTGGCACTGATCGCCGGACTGCTGGCATGGACCATTTTCGTGATTCTTCAGACTTCCGAAGACACTATCCAACAACAAGTCGTACTGGCGGCGGATGATGCGGAAATCGAGCTGAACTTCGTCCAGACGAATCAGATTTCTCGCTCGCTCCAGATTGGAAGAAGAGAAGAACAAATCTTCATACAATCTGAAGCACAAATCCATAGCATCTGCTGGGGCTACGACTTCGAAAGTGCTGAGTGCGTGCCTATCGTCACTCCGGATGAGCTCGTGAAACTCTTCAGAGATAGAGGTTTTAGTGTCTTTGGACACATCATGCTTTTTCTCAATCTTCTTGAAGACTGGAAACCAACACGAGGCGAAACATCGGACGAAGAACTGCTCCAAACCAAAACGCGAGAGGAAATCATCTTAGGAGCTGGGCAACTGTTCTACGATTTCTTCTCGATCGAGCAAAGGAGACAAGCGCCGCTTTCTGATCCACCACGGCTTCACCCAACTGATGCTGATAGAGCATTGTCGTTCTAACCGACAACCAAACCTTCTCCCCGGCCGCCTATGCAATATTGCGTGGGTGGCCGGAACCAAAATTTTTCTCAAATATTTTTAAAAATATATTGATCATATTCATCGTTGGATGAAAAAGCAAAAATAATTTTACTTAAAACTCTGTATATTCCGGATATATTCCAGTGCTTGACATCTTTTTCATATCTCTGCTATATTAGAAGCATCTTATCCGCCTGGGGCGGATTTTAAAATACATGATTTTATGAAATTATCTTCTAAAATCGCATTACTTTCAAAAAACCCAATCACTCGTTATATTCAAGAATCATACGAAGAACTTCAAAAAGTTTCTTGGCCAACTCGAGAACAAACCATAAGACACACTACCATTGTTATCATTTTTTCCTTGACAGTAGGAGTTTTTATCGGTCTTTTTGATTTTGTTTTAAGTAAACTTTTTTCCATTTTTCTTTAGAAAAACTTTATGAGCCGACAAAATCCATTACAAGGCCAACATTGGTATGTGCTTCATACATACTCAGGGTACGAAGAAAATGTCGCGCAAAATCTTCGCCAAAGAATTGAATCTATGGGAATGCAGGATAAAATTTTTGAAGTCCTTGTTCCAAAAGAAAAAAAAATAAAAATAAAAAATGGAAAACGAAAAGTTATTGAAGAAAAAATTTTTCCTGGATACGTGCTGGTCAATATGATCGTGAGTGATAGTTCGTGGTATGTGGTCAGAAACACGCCCAATGTTACTGGTTTTGTTGGCACAGGAACTGTTCCTACGCTAATTTCTGATGAAGAAATTAAATCGCTTCAAAAACGCATGGGTATTGAAGATGTTATTTATAAAATTGATGTTACTGTTGGTTCACAGGTTCGAATTACTGATGGGCCATTTAAAAATTTTGAAGGCAAAATTTCTGACATTGATGAAGAACGCGGCAAAGTGAAAGTGCTTGTGAATATGTTTGGACGAGAAACACCAGTAGAGCTCGATTTTCTACAAATTAAAAAATTATAAAATATAAATGTAGGGACGGCACATATGCCGCCCGAGTCGCGCAGTGCGCGATCCCTACAAAAAACTATGGCAAAAATATTAAAAACAACCATCAAACTCCAAATTCCTGGAGGTCAAGCCAATCCTGCTCCTCCGGTTGGGCCGGCGCTTGGACAGCATGGACTTAATATTCAAGATTTTTGCGCGAAGTTTAATGAAAAAACAAAAGCAGAAATTGGAAATATTATTCCTGTTGTGATTAGTGTTTACGAAGATCGAACGTACAGCTTCATTCTCAAAACCCCGCCCGCGGCCGAACTTCTCAAAAAGGCGGCAAAAATTAAACAGGGTTCAGGAAAACCTCTCACAGAAAAAATTGGAAAAATCACTAAAGCACAACTTCGAGAAATTGCGCAAATGAAAATGATTGATCTTAATACAAAAAATATTGAAGCAGCCATAAAAACTATTGAAGGAACAGCCAAGCAAATGGGAATCGAAATTATATAATTATAGAAATTAATTTTTTAAAAGTGGGAGCCCCGCCCCGCCCTTCGCGAGGGGCGGGGCGGGGCGCTCGCACCACAATAATATATGCCACACGGAAAACGATATCAAAAAATTGCCAAACTCATTGAAAAAAATAAAATATATTCTCTGGACGAAGCGCTTCTGCTCCTTCCGCAGACAGCTAAAACAAAATTCGAAAGTTCTGTAGAAATTCATGTTCGGCTTGGAATTAATCTCAAAAAACCTGAACACAATATTCGTACTGTTACTACTCTTCCTCATGGAACAGGAAAAAAAATACGTATCGCAGTTTTTGCTGAAGGTGAAAAAATAGAAGAGGCCAAATCCGCCGGAGCAGATTTAATTGGCAACGAAGAACTTATAGAAAAAATTCGAACTACTGGGGAATGCGATTTTGATATCGCAGTCGCCACTCCTGACATGATGAAAAAAATGGCTCCCATCGCCAAAATCCTCGGACCGCGCAATCTTATGCCATCACCAAAAAATGAAACCGTAACCACCCAAATAAAAAAAATTGTTGAAGAATTAAAAAAAGGAAAAATTACCATGCGAAATGATGCCACTGGAAATCTACACCAACTTGTTGGAAAAATTTCTTTTCCGAAAGAAAAACTCAAAGAGAATATTCTCGTTTTTTACGAAACGCTCAAAAAAGTCAGGCCCGGAGGTATAAAAGGAAACTTCATTGAATCTATCACCCTCACCACCACCATGGGGCCAGGAATTAAGGTTATAGTGGAATAGAATCACGAAAGCACGAAAAAATAAAAATGTCATTCTGAGGAGTCCGCCATGGGCGGACGACGAAGAATCTAGCGAAGCGTTTTTAAAGACGGCCTTCGGCCTAGATCCTTCTCCCGACTAAAGTCGGGATCAGGATGACACTTTTTATTCTACATTCTCTCTTCTACTACTTTCCAATCAATAGCTTCAAAAAATACTTCAATATATTGAACGCGCTTTAAACCGTAATCAAGCATAAACGCATGCTCAAAAACATCCATAATAAGCAATGGTTTTGTTCCAGCAAGATTCCCTTTATCATGTTCATTCACCCAAATATTGATAAGCATATCTCCAAAAGGATCATAAGCAAGTACTGACCAACCAATCCCACGCATGGCTCCAGTCGCTTTAAAATCTTTGCTCCAATTCTCAAAAGATTCGAATTGTACAGATATTTTTTTTGCTAAGATACTTTCTGTGTTTGCTTCTTTTTTTTCTTTGGTCATATTGCCAAAATAGAGTTCATGAAGTCTCATGCCATTCCATTCCCAATTGAATCGACGCTTCAGTTCAGCGTACATTGGTGTTCCTGCTTCTGTGGATGAAAGAAGTTCGAATAATTTATTAACATTGCTCACATAACCTTGATACAAGGTGAAATGATTTTGAAGCAGTGCATCAGAAAACCCAGACGTACCAAGAAGATGGTCAAAATTTTGTGGTGTGTACATAAACTACTGTTTCCTGGTATTTTCTTTTTTTACTCCTCCATCCCTTCCCTGCCTTCCGTAAAAAAAGAAAATACCAGGAAACTTAAAATAAATACCTTAAATTTTTCCCACCAATTCCACGCCGGGACGCAAAGTTGCTTCTCCTGGTTTCCATCTAGCAGGACACACTTCTCCAGGATGCTCACGAACATATTTTGCCGCGCGAAGTTTCCGCAAAAGTTCACTGGCATCCCGACCAATACTGTTATCGTGAATTTCAAATGCTTTTAAAATTCCATCCGGATCAAAAATAAAACTGCCTCGAAGCGAAAGACCTTCTTGTTCAATGTAGGTACCAAGCTCGCGGCAAAGTTTGCCTGTTGGGTCAGCAAGCATAGGATAAATGATTTTTCCTATAGTTGGAGACTGGTCGTGCCATGCCTTATGCGAAAATGTGGTATCAGTGGAAACGCTCATAATTTCCGCACCTTCTTTTTGAAATTCAGAATACAGTCCTGCAAGATCTTCAAGCTCTGTCGGACAAACAAAAGTAAAATCTGCCGGATAGCATACGAGAAGTAACCACTTTCCTCGATAATCAGAAAAATTTATTTTCTTATGAATATCATTGCCTTGAAATGCTTCTAAGGTCATTTCAGGAATTTTATTTCCAATTGTAATCATATAACCAATTTATCATTAATTTATGAGCCGCACTGACATGCTCCTCCGCTACATCGCGGACAATTTTCTTTTTCATCATTTCCATCTTTCATTTTCTTCATGCCCTTGCAACAACATGGGCACCAACCAAGCTTTCGATCAATAGATAATGGCCCAGCGCCAAGAAAAAAAAGCGCCAAAGCCACGGCAAAAAGAATCAACGTAAATTCGATTCCGCCCGCGCCAACAAAAAATCCGCTTGATAAGTGTATTTTGAATATAGCAACCAGCATAGTAATAGCCAAAAGAAGCGCTGCTATATGCGTAAAAAAACCTACCAAAAGAAAAAGCCCGCCGAAAAATTCGACAATACCAACCACTACTGCCAAGAAACCAGCCATAGGAAAACCAATATTTCCGAAAAACATGGTTGTTCCTTCTATTCCAGGGCCATTAAACCAACCAAAAAGTTTTTGCGAGCCATGAACCATAAAAATAATACCCATGGCCACTCGAAGAGCAATAATCCCCCATTCCTGCTTGATCGGCATGCAGACCTTGCCAATAGGATTGGTCTGACCATCTGCAGACACAGTATGGCATGCGCCAAATTTCATTTTGTGAAACATAATTTTTTTATTTAATAATTTTATGTCATCTCAAGCGATCTTATTTTTAATTAAGAACGCAAGAGTTATTTTTGAGTTAATGTGGTAATCGGCCGACTTTGAGTGATATAAAATTTTCCTTCTGCAAAAGCCCATTCAATATCGCAAGGAAACCCATAATGATTTTCAACAGTTTTACAAATTTCAGCAAGTTCAATAATTTGTTTTCCAGAAAGTTTTTGTTTTTGCGCATCTTCTTTTGAAAGTTCAACCCATTCATTGGAAATGTCTTCCTCGTCATGTTCTGTTTTTTTGGGTAGCTCGTGTTTTTCGTTGTGTGATTCGATGTTTTTTATAAATTTTCGTGTCTGGCTTCCAATATTTATATCTAAAATACTCATATTTTCTTTTGAAATCACATAACTGTCCGGAGTCACTTGTCCAGAGACAATCGCCTCGCCCAAACCAAAACCTGCCTCGATAATCATTTGATCATAGTCTTGTGTTACTGGATGCACCGTAAAAGCAATGCCAGAAATTTCTGACTGTATCATTTTTTGAATTACTACTGCAACTGAAACATACTGATCAATAAGGTTTTTTTCGAATCGATAAAAAATCGCTCGCGGAGTAAAAAGCGAACTCCAACAGCGTTTCACGCGCAGAAGTAAATTTTCCTCGATGGTATTAAGATACGTTTCAAGTTCTCCTGCCCAACTTGCCACAGATGAATCTTCTGCTGTGGCTGAAGAACGGACCGCAACAAATTCTGCATTGAGTTCATGATATGCCTTTATAATCTCTGATGCCAAATCTTCTGGCATGTTCTGATCTCCAATAATATCGCGGATCACATTGCTGGCTCTGTCTATGGTATTAGTGTCTTCAAAATTAACTTCCTTTAGACGCGCCATAATTTCAGGATGCAAGTTTGTTTCATCTAAAAAACGATCAAAAGCAGAAGAAAGTATTACAAATCCTGCTGGCACAGAAAACTTTGCATTGGACATTTCTCCAAGCGACGCGCCTTTTCCGCCAGCGATATTAACATCCTCTTTGTGAATGTGCTCAAAAAATCGAAGATATTCCATAAATAATCATTAATAATTCTTTTTACTTGTATTTTCTAAAATGATTATTTTAGTATAGCTTAAGAAACGTATTTTGTGAAGATGCTTGACAATATCTTTAAAATATGCTATGATTATAATTAACTCGCAAAGAAATCCACTTAATCCCAATGTGGGAAAAGGTGGATTATGTTCTTAAACAAGACTTCTGCTTTAAAGCGGGTTTTAGTGTTCATACACTGAGAAGCAGGAGTCAAAGACTGAAAGAGGAAGAAGGTCATGATGTTTCTTTGCAGACACGGAGCGCATGAGAACAACGTTCTGACCGAGGCTGGCAAGAAGGAAATCCTCCGCTCGGCGGAGGCTGTTGAGGTGACGATCTTCGCCTCGCTGGTGACGGTCGGGAGGAACAAGATTATCCTCGTTTCCTCCCCTCAGCCGCGGGCTATCGAGTCGGCGGGTATCTACGACGACGTGATCAGGGAGTATAATCAGAATCTGCGCATCACCCGCCTCGATCCGGATCCGCGTCTCGACGTGGCCAATGGCCTGGCCGAGGCCATCAAGGCAGGAAACCTCCCGGCCTACAAGCCGGGCGGCAACTGCGTGGAGAGATGGGGTAAGATGACTCGGGAAGAGTGTTCGACGATCGGCGTGGAGTTCTGGGGCGAAGTGGCTCGGCGCGCCAACAGCGCGATCACGGATATCCAGAAGGCCTACCCGAGCCACATCATCGTCGCGGTGTTCCACGGCGGCGTGATCGAGCCCATGGTGCAGAGGATCGCCGGACTGGTTCTGTCGGATCTCCCGTCCGGAGCAGTCGTCAAGATCGGTCACGATGTGACCTTCTTCGACCCGAACTCGAACATGGCAATGGGACAGTGGGTCCCGGCGCCTCACTGATCTGATCGTTTCTTCGGCGAGCCGGCATAAACCCCGGCTCGCCAATTCCCTCAGCTTTTCAGCTCTGGAAAATTGAGGGAATCATAAAATCCCCTGACCATAATTAGGGGATTTTATGATTAATAAATTGTGGACCCGACGGGATTTGCACCCGCTTCCCTAGGTGCTAACGCTAGGTTGTTACTGCATACATCACAGGCCCGGGTCCTGACTTCTTGTGAAAAACAAAGAAAAACCCTTTTGGGAGGATTTTTCTTTGAGCACCTAGGGAGGGCCTTTCTGTAAGACGCTCCTAGCATTTGACTTTATATTATCACTATAAAAACATCTGTCAACCCCTATCTGATACACACAATATCTTTCTCAAAGCGAAAAATTATTTCTTCTTCAAAATGCGTACGATTCCTTTCGTGGCATCCACTTCGACCATATCGCCATCTTTGAAAACTTTGGTGGCGATTTTGGTGCCGATGACACAAGGAATACCAAGTTCTCGTGAAACAATCGCGGCATGGCATGTAATCCCGCCTTCGTCAGTAATAATGGCCAAAGATTCTTTCATTTGCAACATATATTCTGGCGAAGTCATGGTAGTCACTAAAATTTCACCTTTTACAAAAAACTTTACTTCTTCGGCATTCATAATAATACGAACTTTGCCTTTTAATATTCCACCTTCACAAGCAACTTGTCCATGAATTTCTGAAACAGGTTTTTCTGGAGAAGGATCATCATAAAAAAAATCATGTTCAGATAAAAATTCTCTGAAACTTTTTTCAAGAAAAAGATTGCCTTCAAAAAGAATATATCCTTTGGCGCGCAGAGAAAGTTCTTCTTCGCTTGGAAATTTTTCTCCACGAAGCCATGCATCAAATTCATCAAGTCGAACAAGATGTAAAAATGGACGAGGCAGTTTACCAATTTCTTCTAATATTTTTCTTATATAAAAATCAATGTGTTCAAACATGCCTTCAGCATAAACACGATTTTTAAACATGCGATCAAGTATTTCCTCGGCTTCATTTTGAAATCGAATTTTTGCTGCTTCTTGCCATGGATTCGGAAGAAAAACACTCAACATGTACCACGGATACATTCGCGTAAATATTGGCCGAATCTTTTCAAAACTCTTGAAAACATTCTCAAGATTAGTTGGAAATTTTTCCAAAAGAGAATGAATTTCATCAATATCATTTCGAAAAATTCTCGTCCTCTCTTCGGAAAAAAGTAAATCTTCTGACGATTTTTCGAGTACTTTCTCTTTTACCGCTTCCGATTCAGCAGATACCCGATAACATTCTGCGGCACGACCATTAAAATAAACAAGCTGTGAAGAAATGCCAGCTCCAAATTCTTCGACAATTCTTTGGGAAAGAAGAAAATGCCAAAAATCATTCATAGTCAAAGAAAAATCTCGCGTGAAAATAAGATCAATTTTTTGCGGCATAGAATAAAAATAATTTTTATGATTTATGTATTATCTCAAATTCATTTTTCTATCTTCTGAATTTTTCCTTCTGTTGCATTCACGTTTATCCAATCTCCATCTTTCAAAAACGCCGAAATTTTTTTCACGCCCACAACACAAGGAATCCGAAATTCACGCGCTACAATTGCCGCATGACATGTTATGCCTCCATCTTCAGTAACAATGGCCGCGGCTTTTTTCATAGCAGGAAGAAGCGACGGATAGGTTGTGAGCGCGAGCATAATATCTCCTTTATTCATTTTTTCCATCTCTTCGGGAGTATTGATAATTTTTACCTCGCCTTCAACTTCGCCGGGACACGCACAACTTCCATGCCAGCCAAGTTCTCCGCTGATTTTTTCTTCCTCAATATCAAGCGATTCTCGATAGACACGCGCTTTTTCTCCAATAAACCATTCTACTTTTTTTGTTTCATCCATAACATACAGAATATGATAATTCATTCGTTCATTGATAAAATGTTCATCAACATTTCCAGACAAAAACGCTGCTTTGTGTTCGTCTGGAAGCATGTGGTTGGCCTGTTTATGAGAAACATGAATTCGACGAGCAATTTCAGCAGTAAAAAAATCGAGCACAAAATGCCCATGAAAATACGTGGATTTTCGAAATTCTTTAAGCCAAATAATATCGCGCGCTATCGCAAAAATATGATCAAGATTTTTTGAGAGATGAATCTTTTCTCGGAGAGCATTCTGAGAAACAAGAACTTTTTGAAACCGAGAGTTTTCCTCAAAAAGAAGAGCGTCAATATTTTCTACATGAAGAAGTGTTTTCTGGATCTCGAAAATATAATGTTCCAAAGTGAATGCTGGACCAATATATCCATAAGGTATCCATTGCCACTTCTTCCAATGTGTCCTAATACATTCGCGAGCTTTGTCTCCAATATCTTTCCAAATTTCTTCAAGATTCTTTTTCTCTCGGAAAATTTTTAAAACAATTTGATCGTCGCGAATGGCTTTGCAAAGTTTTAAAAAATCAATTTGCTCGCGAAAGGCAAAATTTTCTTTTGTGGGTGTGGTAAGAAGCACAAAAGTATCCATAAAAAATATTGGATCAGAAATTCCTTGTGTTTCAAAATGTTCTTTTAGAGCATTTCGAAGATATTGAGAAAATTCTTCTTTATTAGAATCCACAAACCAAGTGGTCGTTATCGCAAAGAAATGCGCTGCTTGTTGAAGTTCGCGAAGTTTTGTGAGATTATCCAAAAGTTTCTCTCCGCTCATTTGGGAAACATTTTCTTCGAGAAGCGTCTGTGCAAAACGAAAATACTCCCAATTTATCGCTTCGCACTGAGTATTCACTTGATCTGCCCATGTCTCGTCAGTAATTATTTGTTCAAGAATCACAGAAACCATTTTGTCCATAAAGGCAAGAGGAAAATATGCCAAACATTCACCATCACGAAATTCTATAATCATTTCTGAGAGAATTTTTTTTCCTTCTTTTTCCGGAAGAAAAGAAAAGATAGCAAAAGGATTGTAATGCAACTGATTAAAATTGAAATTCTGCACGTGAAAATTAAGCCGCCACTTCATATTTTTATATTTCATTATTCATTTTTTCGGATAACGAATACATTTTGATCAAGAATCTCATTAAAATTTTCGCCATGCGTCATTCGATTTTTTATAGCCGGAATTTCTTTCCAATTTCCAATAAAAAAATCATTCTCTTTGCAATCTCTGCCTTGAGAAAAAAATGCATTCTTAATGATATCGCAAATAGTGTGAGGCGAATGAAAATATTTTGTCGTTTCTGCAATATATCCAAGTTCTGGTTCATTTGGGTCTACAAAAAATCGGATAGTAAATTGATCACCATCCGCTATGGGCACACTCTCTCCAAATGGAATTTCTTTTCCTTTATACACCATCTGTGCGTTGGTAGTGCGTCCTGGTAAAACTGAATCGACCATAAAAAGTGTTGCCACAAATGTTGCTTCACTTTTGAGCTTTACGGCAAGAAGAGAAAAAATTTCATGGAGCTCCTCACGAGAAAAATAATCAAAAGTGTATTTCATAATAACCACGTCCAATGTCTCTGGAGCAAGCTCGCGAAGATATTCACGAATATCTTTCTCTAGAAAACACAGCACTTTTTCACGTTCAGGATGAAGTTTCAAATATCGATTTTTTGCCAAGTCAATCATAAAAGGCGAAATATCCACCCAATCATAAACGCCATTTTCGCTTAATAATTTTGCAAAAAGATTGGGAAAATTTTCTGTATGCGCTCCAGCGCCAAGATCAGCAACACGCAAATTATTTGAATAAGAATATGAGAGTATTATTTCTTCGACAATCCTTGCAACACTTCGATATTTTTCATTTTCCTCGCGCTTGGCAAATCGATCAACAATTTCTGGATCAAAATACATTCGGAGAGATTCTGGAATTTTGTCAAAATTTGCTGAATTTTCCATATATTTTGTTTAAAATTTCTCTTTAGAGGTTAGCATAAAACATCTGTAAATGAAAGTATAATGCCAAATTGCGAAAAGCGAAAGCTTATGATATGATTTCTTTATGAAAAGAAAGAAAAACCCACTCATTATCGCTCTTATTTCAGAAAAAGGCGGCGGAAAAGGAACAACGGCAAAATATTTCGAAGAAAAGTATGCGGCAAAAACTTTACGCTTTTCTTTTTTTATTGAAGAAATGTTAGCGAGCATCAATGCTCCAGCAAATGATCGTGATATTATTATTCGTTTTATCACAAAACTTCGAGAACTTCTTGGAAAAGATGTTCTCGCAAAAATTCTTGTGAATCAAATTCCAAAAAATAAACTTATTATTATTGATGGCGTTCGTTTTCCGGAAGAATATTTGTATCTTTCCAAGCATCTTAAAAATTTTCACAGCATTGCTCTCAAGGCAGATCCAAAAACTCGCTACATCCGCACGAAATCACGCGGGGAAAAAAAGAATGAATCACGATTTACTTATAGTCAATTTATGGAAGAGCATAAGGCTTCAAGCGAAAAATTTATTCAAAAAACCATCAGAATGGCAGATATAATTATTGATAATAACGGAGAAAAACAAAAACTCTTTTGCGCGCTTGATGGCGCAATAAAAAAATTCTCATAAATATGACGCAAGGAAAATTTATTGTGCTCTACGGCATCAATAACATCGGAAAAACAACGCAGGCAAAAAAACTCAAAGAACATTTCGAAAAAGAAGGAACCCCAGCAGAATATATTAAATTTCCTTTTTATGATCTTCTGCCCACTGGCCCCATGATAAATGAGTATTTACGAGAAGGAAACCCCTATCAACTGACAGCGCGAGAATTTCAACTCTTAGGCGTCATCAACAAAACACAATGTCAAACTTTTTTACAACAAAAACTTATTTCTGAGATGACCATAATCTCCGAAGATTATACTGGAACCAGTATTGCGTGGGGAATAGGTGCGGGTGTTGATCAAAAATTTTTAGAATATGTTCATCAACATCTCATAACGCCTGACATGGCTTTTCTTTTGGATGGGAATCGATTTTTGAACAGTGTTGAACAAAATCATGCTCACGAAAAAGATGAAGCACTCATCAATCAAGTACGAAATATTCATCTCGATCTTGCGAAACAATATCTCTGGCATGTTATTGACGCGAATCAACCCATAGAAAAGGTTCACGAAAAAATTTGGCAAAAAGTAATGGCTTTGCTAAGATAACAATCTATGAAACTTATTCCAATTATTGGACTTGAAATCCACACTGAGCTTGCCACCGCTTCAAAAATGTTTTGCGGCTGTAAAAATGTGGGAGAATTGGCAGAACCAAATACCAATATTTGTCCAATATGCGTTGGACATCCTGGAACTCTGCCGTTAACCAACTATCTGGCTATTCGATCTTGTGTGAAAGCCGGGCTTGCTCTTGGTTGCTCCATCAACGCGCAATCAAAGTTCGATCGAAAAAATTATTTTTATCCTGATCTTCCAAAAGGATATCAAATCAGTCAATATGATCTCCCTTTTTGTTATGGCGGACTTTTAAAAATAAATGGAAAAAAAATCGGTATTACACGCATTCATCTTGAAGAAGACACTGCAAAACTTACTCATTCGGCCGATGGAAAAAATTCTTATGTTGATTTTAATCGTAGTGGAACACCGCTCATGGAACTGGTAACCAATCCTGATATCGCGTCACCAGAAGAAGCAAAACTTTTCTCACAGGAACTTCAGCATATTTTTCGATGGATCAATATTTCCAGCGCTGATATGGAAAAGGGTCAAATGCGATGCGAAGGAAATATTTCTGTGCAAACAGAAGGAACATTTGAAATTGTTGGAGCGGAAGTCAAAGCAAAAAATGGCGCTACGCTGAACCCAAAAGTTGAACTCAAAAACATTAATTCTTTTCGATTTATTGAACTAGCGCTCGAATTTGAAATTCATCGGCAAAGCAAACTTATTCAAGAAGGAAAAGCAAACGAGCTTATTCAAGAAACTCGAGGATGGGACGATCACAAAGGCATTACCTTTCATCAGCGTATCAAAGAATCAGCACATGATTATCGATATTTCCCAGAGCCAGATATTCCGCCGATAAATATTTCTCCGGATGAACTTCGAGAAATACAAATTTCTATTCTGGAACTTCCACAAGAAAAAACCAAGCGTTTTATAGAAGAATACGCCCTTTCAGCTCCAATGGCCCGTCAAATTGCTTATCAAAAAGAGCTTGCGAATTTTACGGAAAAAGTTTTTTCTGAACTTCGAGAATGGCTTGAAACTTTGCCGGAATTTGAAGGAAAAAGCCAAGAAGAAATTTGGCAAAATAATAAAAAGAAAATAGCAAAACTCGTTGGAGGATGGATCACCACAGAACTCACCAAGCTTCAAAATGAAAAAATGATTTCCATTACGGAAACAAAAATGACACCAGAAAACTTCGCTGAATTTCTTACTTTCGTTTACTTAAACAAAGTAAATTCATCGGCTGCGCAAACCATTTTGCGAGAAATATTTACAACCGGCGCGGATCCATCAAATATCATAGTCGAGAAAAATCTTTTACAAATTGAAAATACAGAAGAGCTGGACGCGCTTGTAGAAACAACTATTCAAGAATTTCCTGAACAGGCAGCTCAGTTTAAAAATGGAAAAGAAACTGTCATTATGTTTTTGGTTGGAGCAGTAATGAAAAAAAGCAAAGGAAAAGCGCATCCAAAAAAAGTTCAAGAACTTTTACGAAAAAATTTAAATTCGTAATATTATGTCAACGCTTCGCGAAAAAATCCAAGAAGATCTTAAAAATGCCATGCGAGCCAGAGATGAATTTTCTGTCATAACGCTTCGCACTCTTTTTTCTTCGATTAAAAACGCTGAAATTGAAAAGAAAAAACGGGACGAGGGACTTTCTGACGCAGAAATCGTCGAAGTGTTTGCTCGCGAGTTAAAACAAAGAAATGATTCCGTAGCAGATTTTACCAAAGGAGATCGTTCTGATCTTGTCAAAAAAACTCAAAGAGAAATTGACATTTTGAGAGCTTACATGCCAGAAACGCTCACAGAAACCAAAATTCAAGATTTGATCCGAGCTGCTCTTATCAAAACAAAAGCTAAATCCATGAGCGATTTTGGAGCTGTCATGAAAGAAATCGCACCACAAATACGAGGCCGCGCTGACGGTTCATATGTAGCAGAACTCGTAAAAGAAAAACTCCAATAAAATTATCTGGATGATAAATGTTAATCGATCGCAAACTCTTGTGTTACGCAATTATCATTTTCATCTTCCTCTTCTACCGCGTTTTCACTATCAATACAAAATTCTGCTAACGCTTGACTAGCGCCTTCTGAAAAAAGCAAAATCCAAGACTTTGAACTCGAGTTGCTTGCTGGCAATCCGTCCATATCAATAAGCGGCGCAGTTTGATCCCATGAACCATCATTACCAAGATCAATTCGAAGTCGTGCTTGCGAAGATGAAGCATCTTTTTTTCCTGCGTTGATAATATCTGTGGTGAATGCTCCTGAAAATCCTTCGTCTTCAGTGGCTATAATAATCTCAACTGATTCTATGCTTAAATCAGGAAATTTTTCTGGTTCGATTTGTTCTTTTGTTGGTGTGCACGTTTGTGCTTCAGAAGGTTTTATATTTTCAATCAAAGAACAATCGTCCTTCAGTTCACATTTTCTGGTTTGTTTTCCATCCAAAGAACACTCTCCCCATGCACTGCATTCCCATTGATCTTCAGTACATTTTGGTTCTTCGATCTTTTCAATATTTGGCATTTGCAAAAAAGCGCGATTATTTTCTTCGTTGGATTCTGTGATGACATTTTTAGGATCAGTAATCACTGAAAGTTCATAAGCGCCTTTTGGTGGATAACTCACATAATATGCATAATCCGATGACTCCGTATAATAATCTTTTCTTAGATCAATATTCCAACCATTGGCATTGTAAATGCCCATGGGACTGTAAGTGGCACGAAGAGTTACAGGATTTCCAATGGCCTTGCGATCTTTATCTACCCATTGAAGCCAAAGATCAAAACCGTCTCGGATCACTCCAAAATCACGATTCTCAACATAAAGATCAAGACGATCACCATAAGCGCCTGGATTGACTTGAAATTTTGTAATTTGTATATCCGGAAAAAATCGTGCGATTTCATAGGTATTGTTTTCTTCATTTTTCTCTAAAATTTTATTTTCCGGATCAAGAATAAGACGCAAATGAGTATAATCATCCGGCTGATTCAAAAGAAGAAAATATCCCGCAGTTTTTTCATATCGATTGTTAAAAAAATCTTTCCATTCTATTTCTTTTCCTGGCTCGAGTGTTCCTAAGGAAACAAGAAATGATTCACCAACATATTTTCCATCTTTGACCCATTGGAGCGCTAAAGAAAAATCTCCTGATGACGCTGTGCCATTATTTTGTATATTTGTCCGGAGATATTGTTGCCAAAACCATACTTTCTGAAAAAGAAGATCAGATAATTCTTGCGGAACAATCTCCACCGGTTTTTCTGGTTCTTTTTCTTTTTCGGCTTCTACGACTTGATTCTCTGTCACCTTATTTTCTGCCTCTTTGGAAACAGATTTTTCTTCTTCTGCTTTTTGCACCTCGATCAATTCCTGTCCAAGGCTCGGTGATGTAGTCAAAAGCAATGCATTTTGTACGACCGCGATGTAATTTTCTTGATTCCCTCCGCTTTCCTTAACATATTCACTGAGTAATTTTTGCTCTTCCGGAGGAATATTTTCTATATGTGAAGAGAAAGTCTCAATTTTTTTCTTTTTAAGCTCATTCACAACATCTGGAACCGCAGTAAGATGAGAAAGAATTTCAAGATTTTGTAATTCACGAAAAGGAGTGCCGCTTGAATCGAGAATTTTCTCAAGAATTTCTTTCACATGTTCTTCTGGAATTTCCGCAAGTTTCTGTGATAGATGTTCACGAGTTTTTTCTAAAGTATCTTCAATTTTTTTCACTAATTTCTCATTTTCACCTTTCGCTTTGCGTTCAATTTTTCCAAGAACCAATTGAGTTTCGATTTCCATGGTCACTCTCTCTTTTTTTAATTCTGCGGCGCGCGCTGGATCTTCTTTTAATAACTTTTTCATAACTCCATCAATCTTGGAAAGATCATTAATATATTTTTCAAGATGTTTCTGGGCTCTTTCAATATCTCCATTTTCTAGAAGCTTATTAATTTCAAGAATTCTTTCAGTGGCAATGTCTGCTCGAAGCTCTGCTTTTTTCTCTGGATCAAAAGTAAAAAAATTCTTTGTTTCACGAAGAGCGGCTTTAAAAAAATAAGTTGCATCTCCAGGCGCTGTTGGATTAAGTTGTTTTTTTACATCTTCTGCTGTTCCATCGGTAATGAGCTCCTTAGCAATTTTTGATAAAAGAATTGCTTCATCCTTCTGGGCAAGGTCCTCTCCTGTCGCGTTCTTAGGCACCATGATCGCGAATCCATTATTATTCGCTTCGTTCGATTCAAAAATAGCGTCATCCGGATCAAGAAGAATGTAAAGACGTTCTGCATTTTCTGGAGGATTATTAATAAATTCCTTTTGGGTTTGATCTAGTATATCACCTGCGCCGATAATCAAACGACCATTCGGCCGCAAAAAAGTCGCCATCTGAAGATCGGCACTTTTTGATTGATTGAATCCCAAAATACTTTTTTCATCTTTATCCGTCCAATAAAAACGAACCTTAATAGGTTCTTTATTTAATATTTTTCCATTATTAAAAATAGTAAATTGTATTCCATCTGAAGAGAAGGTCAGTGAACCAAATTGTATATCTGGCAAAGGAATGTTTACCTCAGCATAATTATTTGTTTCATCATTTTCTGAAATTGTATTTTCTGGATCAAGTGTGATGGTAAGATATGTTGCTCCTTTAGGAGGATTAAGAAAAAATTCTTTTTCTTCTTTCGAAAAAAATTCTTTAGAAATAATTACACGCTTTCCTTGAGTTTCCATAGGAGCATAGACTGTAAAATCTAAAGAACTTTCATCTACGCCTTTCCAAATAAATCGAAGTGGAAAATTTTCTCTAACACTTCCATCTCCTTCGTTCAAAATTTCCACACGCATTCCATTTTCATCAAAAGAAAATTCACCTACATGAAGGTCGGGGCGAGGAAAAGTTGTTGATGCCGTATTATTTTCTTCATGAGATTCTTCTAGTACATTTTCTGGATCAAGAATCACCAGAAGATGCGTTGCATACGCTGGCGGAAAAAGGATAAAATCTCTCTGATTTTGCAAGAAGGTGGAATCAGAGGTATACATTTCCCTTGAATTCGGTCGAAAATTATCATAAATAGTTATATCCACAAACGAATTCTCTTGAGTTTTTTCTTGACCATTATCTCCTTGCCACATCATTCGCATAGAAAAATTTTTTCTGGTGCTCGCTTCCCCGGAATTCAAAACTTCAATTTTTACATTTCCATCAGTGAAAAGAAATTGCTCCACTTTCATATCAGGACGAGGTATTTCTACTCGTCGAGAATTATTTTTATCGTTTGATTCAACAATAGCATCATTCACATCAACGGCCATCTCAAGATATTGAGCTCCTTTGGGTGGATTTTGAATAAATTTGGTTGGACTGTCGAGAGAATATGATGGCGCAAACACTCGACTTTCATTGATAGCGATAGCATTATCAAAAATCTCTCGTGAATATTCCTCCAATCCATTTTGGGTTCGTACGACTTCTCCATTTTCCGTAATCCAACGAAATCGAAGATAATAATCTGGTCTGGCGCTCGCTGTTCCTTGATTCTTCACAACAAATGATATGCCTGCATCTTTTAAAGACGCGCTCTCAATTACAAGATCAGGAAGAACAACATTCATGAATGCAATATTATTCGTTTCATCAACTTCCAAAAATTCATTGTGCGAGTCAATAGTCATTTTGAGTTGAGTGGCTCCGCGTGGAGGGTTCCAAAGAAAATTCTGGACTTTGCTGTCCATGGCATTGTTATGATTCATCTCGCGCGATTCTCGAATCTTCCATTTCCCGATATCACCAATATGAGCTTCAATAAATGTTTTTCCTCCTTTTCCAGCAATAACGGTTTTATTCGCATCAACCCATTCATAGCGAATGTAAAAAAATTCTGATGCTTTTTTAGTGCCAGCATTATACAAATAAAAATGAACCCCAAGATCAGTCATGGTTGCTTGGAGTGGAACATAATCAGGAAGATAGTCTTGGGCGGATATTGAAGAAGCTCCTAAAAGCCCTAAACAAAAAAATACAAAAAAGAAATAATATGAAAATTGTTTTTTAAAAAGCATGGGTGTGCATTTTATGAATTTTAATTATTATACCATAAATATTATCTTCTTAAAAGAAAATTGTTCATTTCCTTGCAAGCAACCCGAAATGCATTTAAAGAAGAAAGCCAAAAAATTTCTTTATCATGTCGAAACCAAGTAAGCTGCCGACGAATAAAAGCATGCTGATCGAGTTTAAGTTGGCATATCATGCTCTTCTGAGACTGCGGATTCACATTCCCTAGAAGATATTGCGTTACTGCTCGATATTCAAGTCCTAATGATTCGAGCCATTTTGAAGATATGCCTTTTTGCAATAATTTTTTTACTTCTTCAGTGAATCCCATTTGAAACATTCGATCAATAACCTGATCGCTTCGAACATAAAGTTCTTCACGAGGCCAAACAATTCCAAACTTTAAAACTCGATATTTTCTCTCTCCTTTTTTTTGAAGCTCGGAAATATTTTTTCCTGTTGCTTCCATCATTTCAATCGCTCGAATAACTCTGCGAGAATTTTTCATATCAATATGATGAGCAAACGCGTCGTTGTTTCTTTGTTCAAATTCTCTTGCAAGCGCTTCAAGATCAAGTTTCTCTAATCTTTCTCGCAACTTTTTATTTGGCGGAACCTCTGGAATCAAAAAATTTTCTATCACGGCATTTATATACAGTCCTGTTCCGCCAACCAAAAACGGAATCTTTTTTTGTTCCAATATTGTTTGAATCGATTCAAAAGCTAATTTCTGAAAATGCGCAAGAGTAAATTCCTCTTCTGGAGAAACAACATCAATGAGAAAATGTTGAACATCTTTCCTTTCTTCCGAAGAAATTTTTGAAGTGCCAATATCAAGACCGCAATAAACTTGCCGAGAATCAGCAGAAACAATGGCCCCATAAAATTTTTTTGCGAGTTTTATACTTAAATCTGTTTTTCCTGATGCAGTAGGACCAAGAATAACAACAAGAGGAAGTAGTGTTTCAGACATATTTTCAAAATGATACAATGATTTTAAAGTCGGGCGAATAGCGTAGAGACAGAAAAATAATTTTTATCACTTTAAAAATATAAAAAATTATAATTTTTTTCTTTCGTAGACCGAAAATGTATATTCATGATGATCTTCTCTGGAAATTTCATTCCACAAACTCCAATCGATTTTTGGAAAAAAAACATCTCCATCTATTTCTTTATGTATCCAAGTGATAAAAAGTTTTCCAGTTAAAGAAAGCGCCAAAGCGTATATCTCTCCTCCACCAATAACAAAAATTTCTTCTCGTTCATGCTTTTTTAAAAATTCTTTAAAAGACGTATATTTTATCACATCATCTGGGACACAATAATTCTGATTTCGAGAGACAACAATATTTTTTCTTCCAGGAAGAGGATGCCCAAGTTTTTTCATAATAGATTCAAAAGTTTTTCGTCCCATAACCACGATTTTCCCCATGGTAAGTGCCTTAAATCTTTTTAAATCTTCCGGAACATACCAAGGAAGCTCGTTATTTTTTCCAATGACTCCATTTTTAGAGATGGCAACAATAATTGAGATTGACATAAATAGCTCCTACGCCTTACACAGCAATAGGAAATTCAATACGAGGATAACTTTCATACGATTCTATAAGAGAATGCTCGGCTTTCCATTCAAAAATAGAAGAAAAATTTTGAGTATGTATTTGTGCCAGATGATATCGAAGCGGATCACGAGTAAGCTGTTCTTTGGCTCCATCAAAATGATTTTCATAAATATGAACATCAGCCAAAAATCCAATTAATTTTCCTTCTTGAAGTCCGCTTTCTTTTGCCAAGAGATGTAATAATAAAGCGTAACTCGCAATATTGAATGGGAGACCAAGCATGGTATCAACTGAACGCTGGTTCCAAAGAAGATTAAGTTTCTTATTGATGACCGTAATCTGAAAACCATAATGACATGGAGGCAAGGCCATCAAAGAAAGCTGAACAGGATTCCATGCTGAAACAATCATTCTGCGATCCATGGGATCGCTCTTTAACTTTTCAACGACATTTTTTAATTGATCAATTCCTTTCTTAAAATAATCCTCGTTTAATCCATGATACTCAGCTCCAAAATGTCTCCACTGAAATCCATAAATAGGACCAAGATCTTGTTCATCTAACATTCGCTTTTTAGAAAGTTCATCATGTCCGTATGGCGCTTTCAGAGGGTTAGCCCATTCATCCCAAATGTGATTACTTTTTTCTCGAAGCCAATTTTTGTCGGTTCGTCCTCCAATAAAAAATTCCAGCTCAGTGGCAACAAGCCGAAATGGAATTTTTTTTGTTGTAAGAAGTGGGAAACCTTCTGACATATCATGTTCGAAAAGCATTCCTGCTACCGTTTTTGCGCAAATTCCAGTACGATTTTCTTTCATTTCGCCATGCTCCAAAATAAATTGAACTATTTGAAGATAATTTTGCATAAACTAAAAATTATCCTGTGCTTCCATATCCTCCACGAGAAGGAGCGGAAAGAGAATCTATTTCTTCCCAACTTATTCGTGGTAATGGAAGAAAAAAACCCTGAGCAATGCGATCACCTTTCTTAACTTCTACGGAAAATTCTGTAAAATTATACACAAGAATTTTTACATCATCATCTGGACCGCAATAGTCTTGGTCTACAATTCCAATTCCATTAGCTAACATAAGACCCTTTTTTAGCGGGGTTGAAGAACGCGCAGCAAGAATTAAACTGTATCCTGGCGGAGTACAAATCACAAGTCCGGTTGAAATAAGACAAACTTGATGAGATTCTACCACTTTATTATGAGCAGCCATAAAATCAAATGCCACTGAACCAGAAGTCTGATAAGTTGGAAGCGACATTTCTTTATCTTTGCGCAAAATAGGTACTTTCATAATTGTTGACTTTACTATTTACTTTCATCATAAAAAAAATCTTTAAAGTTCATGAGATAATTTTGATGCTTGCGGTCCTTCCTGACCAATATATTTTGAAGTTGATCTTTCTGAATATGAACATCGTGAAGGCGAACTTAATTCCTCAAAAGTGAACGAACAAATTCGTATTCCAGGCTCCAAAACCACAGGAATTCGACCAAGGTTTCCTAACTCAAGCACTGGTCGCCCCTTCCAACCGGGATCAAAACGAGCGGCAGTGGAATGAACCACAACACCAATTCTTCCTAAGGATGATCTTCCTTCAAGCCGTCCCATAAGATCATTAGAAATCTCAAGCCATTCCATGGTAGAAGCAATAATAAGTTCACCAGGATGAATAATAAAATTCTCACCATCCGCAATAAAAATTTCTCGAGAAAGTTTATTAAAAACTTCTTTATTTCTTGGATCAATCACAGGATATTTCGTATATTCAAAAACCCTCAAATTATTCCCTAAACGAAAATCGAGTGAACAAGGCCCAAGACACGTTGCAAGATCAGGCAACGGCTCCACTCGAATTTTTCCTTCCTTTAACGCTTTTTCAATATCTTGATCGCTCAAAATCATATGTATGAAGTGAAGAATTACAAAATGAAATAAAATTTCCTTCCAACGCCCACGCAAAAGTTTTTTGCACGGTTGCTGTTATAAATTGTCCGCGCGAAAATGGCACATTTTCCGCAAAAGGAAAAAGCATTTTTTTGTTTCCATCAGTTCTTCCAATTATTTTCTTTTTTGCAATATCAATCGTATCCACAAAAACACGAAGTTCTTTTCCAAAGAGCTTCTGATTTTTTTCTGCCACATGTTTTTCTATCACATTCGTGACTTCTCTTTCTCGAAATTTTTTCTCTTTCCAAGAAACATCATCTGCAAAATTTCGCATAGCCCAACTTCCCGGTCTTGGTGAATACTTGGCAACAAAAGCCATGTCATAACGAGCATATTCACAGATTTCCATAGTTTCATAAAATTGTTCGCGAGTTTCTCCTGGAAAACCAACAATAATATCAGTCGTCAAAGTTATTTCTGGAATAGTGATATACACTTTTTCTACCAACGCCAGATATTCTTCTTTGGTATAACGACGATTCATTTTTTGAAGAATTTCATTATTACCCGCCTGAAATGGAAGATGAAGATATTTGCAAAGTCTTTTACCATTTTTTACGACTTCCAAAAGCTCTTCATTAACATCTTTAGGATGATTGGAATAAAAATATACCCAAAAATCTCCAGAAATTTCATCAACACGTTGAAGAAGTTCTACAAAATGATTTTGAATACCACTACTATACTTTTTCTGACGCTCCCAATCAAGGCCATAACTATTCACATTCTGCCCTAAAAGCGTGATAATTTTGCTTCCTGCTTCAACGCGTTTTTGTACTTCGCTTATAATTTCTTCCATTGGTCGAGAAATTTCTCTGCCTCGAGTGTATGGAACGGCGCAATACGTGCAAAATTGATTGCATCCTGTTGATATGGGAATATAAGTTCGAAATGGATCTTTGTATTTTGGAGTGATGTTTAAATATTCCGCAATTGCCATGGGTTTGCTTTTAATCTCAGGAAAAAATAATGAAAGTTTTTCCGGAAAAAACGGCAATTCTTTAATATCAAACATGATATCAAATTGTTTTTGAAAAACTTCTTTATCTTTTGGAAGAATGCATCCAGTCAAAACTGTCACGAATTTTTTTTCTTGGTCATTTGTTTTCGACAGACAAGATTGTCTTTTTTTCCATCGATGAATAAATCCATGAATTTTATCAATGGCTGTTTGTCTGACAGAACAAGCAACCGCAATAACAAGATTGGCATCTTCTTCACTTGCGACTTCTTCAAATCCAATATCATCCAAAACGGCCGAAATCCGCTCCGCGTCCGAATGATTCATATCGCAACCGAGAGAAATGAGATGGTATTGGAGCATGTTTTTTAAAGTCTTTATTTTCACTTGCGCATTTTTTTCAGAAACTTCTAAATTGTGCTATCTTATTTCCTTAATTTATCATATTCATTAACAGAAAGTTGAATATCGTTTAAAATCTTTCGTAAAAGTCCTTTACTGAGTTCTCTATTATGTATTGGTATTACCGTTGTTCGTCCATCAGAATGAGTAAAAAATACGTGAGACCCTTCGGCATCACGTTTTATAAATCCAAGAAAAACCAAAATTTTTATTAAATGCCTTGGCTTAATAGGAATAAGTTTAGGCATATTGAATTTCGAAATTTTGGATACCAACAAATTTTGTTTTTTCTATTTCCTTAATATCAACATTTCTCAAACAGAGCTTTAAAACTTTCTGCAAATTTTTAAACATTTCTTTTTGAGTTCTTCCTTCAGCATGACAACTTGGAATAATAGGAATAGTCCCGATAAACATGCCATCTTCATCTTGTTCAATATAGGCGATAAAAGGTGATTTTTTCATATTTTTTGATATTACTACTTCCACATGATATTAACAAAATTTAAAGAATAAGGCAAATCCTACAACACATCGTGGATAACCAATGATTTTCTTTTTTTATATATTATTTATCAAAGGCATTACACCCTTCTCATTTTTATCTCATCCAAAATATTACTCAAAAATTCCTCCACAGTCAATTCTTTAGTGCCTTCTTCGGAACGTTTCCGTACAGCGAGTTTTCCAGAATTTTTTTCTTTTTCACCAACCACAAGCATATATGGAATTTTCATTTTCTCAGCATTGCGAATCTTTTTTCCAACGCTCTCATTTGACTCATCTACTTCTACGCGAATTCCAACGGCTTTAAATTTTTCTTGAAGTTCATGAGCAAAAGAAATAAAATTCTCTCCGACCGGCAAAATCGCCACTTGCGTTGGCGCGAGCCACGTTGGAAACGCGCCAGCATAATGTTCGATAAGAATAGCCATAATTCGTTCTCGAGAACCTAAAGGCGCGCGATGAATCATATAAGGTCTTTTTTCAATGCCATCTGAATCAGTATAGGCAAGTTGAAATCGTTCTGGTTGTAAAAAATCAACCTGAATCGTAGATATCTGCCAATCTCTTTGGAGAGAGTCCTCCAAAATGATATCAAGTTTTGGTCCATAGAAAGATGCTTCGCCAATCGCCTCTTCAAACACAATTTTTCTTTGAAGAAGCGCTTCACGAATTAAAAAAACAGCTTTATCCCATTGTTCTTTATTTCCGGAATATTTTTCTTTTTCTTCTCCTGGAAGCGAAAGACGATGTCGATAATTAAGTAATCCTAAGGCACGCAAAAGTTTATCAGTAAGATCAAATACTCTTAAAAATTCATTCACTACCTGATCTTCGCGACAAAAAATATGGGCGTCATCTTGCGTGAATCCTCGCGTGCGAAGAAGACCTCCGATTTCTCCTGATTTTTCATAACGATAAACATTTCCAAATTCTGCGTATCGAATAGGAAGATCGCGATAACTACGAATTTCATTGCGATAAATCTGAATATGAAAAGGACAATTCATCGGTTTTGCGTAATAATTCCCTTCATCGCCAAAATTCATCGGCGGATACATTCCATCTTTAAACCACTCCAAATGCCCAGATATTTTAAAAAGTTCTTCTTTAGTAATGTGCGGAGTACAAACATGATCATATTCCAATTCGCTATGAAGCTCTCTCATGAACGATTCAATTTCATGAATAATAACAGCTCCTTTTGGCATATAAATAGGAAGTCCTGGTCCCACAAGATCTGAAAACATAAAAAGTTTTAATTCTTTACCAAGTTTTCTGTGATCCCGCTTTTTAGCTTCTTCTTGTCTCACAAGATATTGCTCGAGTTCTTCTTGAGTCTCAAAACCAACACCATAAATACGCGTGAGCATTTTATTTTTTTCATCTCCGCGCCAATATGCGCCGGCAATAGATATAAGTTTAAAAGCGCCTGGATTTATTTCCGAAGTTCGAGCAACATGCGGGCCCCCGCAGAGATTAACAAAATTTTTCCCGGATCGATAAAACGAAAGTGTAGTCTCCCCTTTTGCAATCAAATCTTCCGCGATCTCAATTTTATAAACATCACCTTTAACTAATTTACGAGATTCTTCAAAAGAATGTATCTCTTGCTTGAATTCAATATTTTCCGCAATCAATTCGCGCATGCGTTTTTCAAGCCACTGAAAATCTTTTTCGGAAATCGGTTCTGGAAGATCGTAATCCTGATACCAACCATTTTCAATGTATGGCCCCACGCCTAAACCAGTATGCGGATATTTTTCCACCATCGCCATACTCATCAAGTGCGAAAGTGAATGTCGAATTTTTTCGATCTGTCTCAATGGTTTTGACATAAAATTATTGATTATAAAACTGAAAAAATTTCCTGAAAAAATTATTCAAATTCATAAACTCTTGAAACATAAAAGCCCTTCGTTTTTTAGAGCTTCATGAACTTCAATTCATAAACGAAAGGCTATTATAGCAAAATTTCTCATTTTGTAAAATACACTACTCGGTTCTCTTAATCACAATATTAATATGATCTAATAAACGTGGAACTCTTGTGAGCCAAAAAGGACGAAGGTCAATTTTTACATCAAGAATTGTCGAAGAAGCGGTGAGAAAAGCAGTAACTTCTTTTTTTGTTTTTCCTAAAAAATTTTCTTTACTTAAAATCGGGCTTTCAAGCCGAAGCCGCGTAACTCCTTCAAGATATACTTGAACTTGCCCAGTTTTTTCTTCTTGATCATAATTCACCAATTGAAAAGAAAACGTTGAAATATCAACTCCATCAAGTTCTTTGTCTTCGTCCAATTCTTTTTGAATTTTCTCAAATGCCATGGCTTTTAATTTCTCCTTTTCAAAGGCAACCCCAATAACTTCGAGTGAAAATGTAACAATAAAATTTGATTGTTGATCTCCTGCTTGGGCATCTTGTGAAAAATTTTGAATTTCGCCTTCCTGAATTTCCAAAGAAAAAATCACACCTTCTTCTTTTAATGTCGCATTCCATTTATTTTTTGCTTCATTCAGGAGTTTTGTCTTTAAATCAGTTTTGGCTTTTTCAATATCATCAGCAGTAACTATGGAAACCTCTTTGAGGTTGCCATTCCATTCTTCTGTGCTTTCACCATAAATCTTATCTTGAAGACCCTCCCAAAGTCCAGGAATAATCATACGAGATGGAGCAATCGGAAAAGAAATCTTTGAAATATCATCAGCATAAATTTCCACACCATCGAGTTTGCCTCCTGAAGGAACAGAAGCACGATTTCGAAGACGAAAAAGTTCTCCCTTTGGAGTTAACAATCGAGTATTGACAACCAACACTTGTTCTTTGTTATAATTATTGTAAAGAGTAATAGCGCCAATCATATCTGTTTCAACTTTTTTCTTTCCATTAGCTGTTGCGGCTATTTCACCAGAAAAAATTTCTTGAAAAAATCTTGCTTCTATTTCGTCCTCAGAAACTTTTTCTCCCTGAGAAAGAGTTGTAATAAAACTTGTGGAAACAATTTCTTCTTTTGGGATAACTACAATAGTGGCCTGCGAAAATGAAAGATACACGACAATTCCAACCAACAGTAAAGTAAGAATCACGAAACTCAACGCGATTCTTTGATACAAAGCAACGGAATTTTTTTCATGTTCTTGAAAAACCATAAAATGATTATATCACATTTTTTTATCCTGATAAAATTTTGTAATTGCCATCTCCGACCAATGCAATCATTTTCTCTTTAAAATCTTCGCTCCAATTCACTCGGTAAGCCGTACGAATTTTTTGTTTCATACCGTTCTTCGTAACAACGAAATACACCATATGATCACCGGGAAAACTTTCAAAAAGCTGCTTGAGCTGTTGGTTTTTTCTTTCATCAACTTCGCCAGCGTATTTCAGAAAAAGAAAACGTTTTTCTTGTTTCTCGCTTTTGACTTGAAAATTTTGTCGGGAATTGTTGATAGTTTTTTGTTCCAAAGTCTCCCAAATACTAAATTTTGCTTTTTCTAAAGTAACTTCTTCCACTTGGTCAACTAAAAGTTTTCTTTCCCCTTCCTTGAGAGAAATTTTTCCATGAACCAAAACTATCTTTTGTTCTTCCCAAAGTGGAATGGAACGTGAAAAAATAGAAGGAAACACAATGAGTTCTATTTGCGTAAAATGATCTTCAATAATACAAAAAAGCATTCGATCGCCTTTTTTAGTTATAATAGACCGAAGATGTGTAATCACTCCAGCAGTGACGACAGATTTTTCTTCTCGCGCTATTTTTATTTCAGAGAGCGGGCAAATATATTCTTGCAAATAAGGCACAAATGGAGAAAAAGGATGTTCTGATAAATAAAGTCCTAAAAGTTCTTTTTCCCAACCCAAACGAAGTGAAGAAGACGCTTCTGATACTTCTGTTAATCGAATTTGTCTTGTAGTTTCGTTACCCGAAAGACCAAAAAGTGATGTCTGCCCATTGTCACTTTCTCGATGAATAATTCTCATAAAACTCAATATTGATTCTACATTGCCGAGGAGTTTTCCTCTTTCACCAAAAGCATCCATGGCTCCAGATTTAATAAGACTTTCAAGAGATTTTTTATTAAGATCTTTTGATTTCACACGTCCTAAAAAATCTGAGAGATCATGAAATGGCCCATGCTTTTTTCGTTCTTCAATAATAGCCACAACAATTCCATGCCCAATATTTTTAATAGCAAGAAGTCCAAAACGAATAGTTTTATCATTAATAATGGTAAATTGTTTAAAACTTTCATTGACCGAAGGAGGAAGCACTACAATTTCCATGATCTTGCATTCTTCAACCATTTCAGCAATTTTTTCGGTATCTCCGCTTTCTGCTGTTAATATGGCTGCCATATATTCAATCGGAAAATTCGCTTTCATATAAGCAGTTTGATAGGCAACCATTCCGTATGAAGCCGCGTGCGCTTTATTAAAACCATACGCCGCAAAAGGCGCGATCAATCCCCATAATTCTTTGGTTTTTGTTTCTGAGAGTCCATTGGTTCGACAGCCATCCATAAATCGTTCTTTTTGTTTGATCATTTCTGCTGGAATTTTTTTTCCGATCGCTTTTCGAAATTTATCTGCCTCTTCCCAAGTGTATCCCGCAAGTTCAATAGCAATCAAAAGCACATCATCTTGATAAGTAATAATTCCATACGAACGGCCAAGAATTTTTTCCATTCGAGGATCAAGATAATTTACAAGTTCTGGATGATGCTTTCTTCGAATATATTCTGGAATGGATTCCATAGGACCAGGACGATACAACGCGACCATGGCCATAATATCGTGAATGGTAGTTGGTCGAAGTTCTTTCAAATAACGCGTCATGCCGCTTCCGTTCAACTGAAAAAGTCCGATTGTTTTGCCTTCAGCAAGGAGTTGAAAAGTTTTTTGATCATCAAGAGGAATATCTTCTAAGATCACGCGAATATTTTTTGTCTCTTCTACTAATCGAATGGCATTGCCAAGAATAGAAAGGTTGCGAATTCCAAGAAAATCAAATTTTACTAATCCCGCCGCCTCGACAGATTTCATTTCATACTGTGTAATTATATTTTCTCCGCCAGACTCTCTTTGAAGCGGAGTAAAATCAGTAAGTTTTGTGGGAGCAATAACCACTCCGGCGGCGTGCACAGACACGTGCCGCGCGCAACCTTCAACTTTTTTTGCCAATTTCAACAGCCGACGAACATTTTCATCTTCCTTATATAAAATTTTTAATTCGGGCGTAATTTCAAGAGCTTTATCAATGGTCATTGGAAAACCTTGGCTCCCCATGGGAATAAACTTTGCAATTTTATCACAAAATGAATATGGAAATCCTAAAACACGTCCAATGTCACGAATCGAACCACGCGCCATCATGGTTCCAAAAGTACAAATTTGCGCGACACGATCTGAACCATATTTTTGAGTAACATACCGAATAATCTCATCACGCCGATCATCAGCAAAATCCATATCAATATCTGGCAAACTTGGACGATAAGGATTTAAAAATCGTTCAAAAGGAATTTTATACAAAAGAGGATCAATGCTTGTAATTCCAAGACCATACGATACCAATGAACCAGCTGCGGATCCTCGAGTGGTCATGACAATTCCTTGTAAATGTGCGTATTCGATAATATCAGCAACAGCAATAAAATAAGAAGCATATCCTTTTTGGAGAATAATGGCTAATTCATATTCCAACCGCTGGGTGATTGATTCTGAAATTATAGCAAATCGTTTTTGTATGCCTTCCAGTGTTTTTTCACGAAGAAACTCCTCTGGGGTTTTCATGTTTGGAATCATGACCGGAGGAAAATGCGCTTTATGAAGTTCAAGTTCAACTTGACATTCATCTGCGATCCGACTTGTGTTTTCAATTGCTTCGGGCACTTGTTGCCAATGTTCAAAAATTTCCTCTGGAGTGGAAAGATGCAAATCCATTCCTCTCATATCCAACCGTTTTGGATCGTCAATGGTTTTTCCAGAATACACACAAAGAAGCGCGTCCTGCGCTTCACTGTCTTCTTGATGAAGATAATGAAAATCCTTCGTTACCACAAGAGGAATTCCAGAATTTTGCGCTAACTCAATAAGTATTTTATTCGCTTCAATTTGTTCTTTCATTTCCACATGATCCTGTACTTCAAGATAAAAATTTCCTTCACCCATAATTTTCTGATACTCCGAAATATTTTCTTGAATCTTTTTTTTGTCACCACGGAGAATTAACTGACAGAGTTCACCTCCTAAACAACCGCTTAAAGCGATAATTCCTTTGCTTTTTTCTGCAAGAAGTTTTTTATCAATTCTTGGACGATAATAAAAACCCTGAAGATGAGCAATAGAAATCATCTCCATGAGATTTTTATATCCATCGTTATTTTTTGCTAACAAAATGAGATGAAAAGGATTATCATCAACTTTTGGGCGCTTATCTGTTAAAGAATGCGGCGCCATGTATGCCTCAACTCCAATGATAGGCTTTATACCGGCCTTGAGTGTTTTTTCATAAAACTCAATAACTCCATACATGACTCCATGATCAGTAATCGCGATCGAATCCATTCCGGCATTTTTTACAGCATTCACCAAATCACTGATCTTCGGAAGTCCGTCAAGAAGACTATAATGTGTATGACTATGAAGATGAGTGAAGCGCATAATAAAAAAAATCCCTTTGATTCCTCTCTAATATTTCATTAAAAAAAAATTAAGGAAATAAGAAAAAACTGAAGCAACAATAAAAATTATTCTGAAACCTCGTCACGCGATTCTTTTTTCTTATTCCTCAGTGTTTTCCGATGATAAACTTCAACGAGTTTTCTCATTCCTTCGGCAAGGAGGGTTAAATGATAACTTGAACTTTCAAGTTTCTTTTTAAAAAGATCAAAAAAAGCATCAAGTTTTTCCATTCGTTCTCTGAAACTGCGAATCAATATAAAAAATTCTTTCAAAATTCGTCCTGTGTACCAAAAAACCCAAAAAAGCCCCACTGAAATCCAAAGCGTTCCAAACGCAAGCATAATGTAAAAAACGTCTTGTGAATTGTTCAGCATGGGAAAAATTTAATTTACTTTTTTTTAAATTCTCACTTTGCCATGAAATTTCTCTTCAAGCATCTGTATAATTTTTTGCTGAATTGGCATAACTTCTTCTAAACTGAGGGTTCGTTCTGGATGACGATATCGAATACGAAACGCAATACTTTTTTCTTTTTCTCCCAAAGTCGAACTTTCAAAAACATCAAAAGGAATTATATCTTCAATCCAATCCTCTTTTTGAGTTTTTATGGTTTCAAGAATATTGTACCATAAAATTTCCCGCGAAACAATGAAAGATATATCTAACTCAAGAGCCGGAAATTTTGGCAATGATTTTATGATTTTTTTTCTATCAAAATATGCAATGAGCGCGCAAAAATCAATTTGAGCAACCCAAACTTCATGTTTGAGATGAAAAAATTGGCTCACTTCCTTGCTGACTTTTCCATAAAAACCAATTTCTTCTTTTCCGTCGTAAAGAACGCTGTTTTCTTCACTGCACCAATAATGCTTTCTTCGTATTGGAGCCGAAAAATAAAAATTATTTTCTGCGCCGATTTTTTTAAAAAATAATTCTAATATTCCTTTCATTTCTCCTTGAAAATTTTTCGACATGCCAAATACAGCAAAAGCCAACATTCGTCTTTCATTTGGAAGCCCATCTTTCATTTTTTTTGATCGATGAAATACTCTTCCAAGTTCATAAATTTTTCCTTCTTGCAATATTCCTTCATTCTTTCTGATGGTTCGAAGAAGTCCCGGGAGAAGATCTTGTTTTAAAAATCGAAGATCTTGTTGCAAAGCATTCTTAATTTCCACGGCATTTTCTTTATTATATCCAACGAGAGAAAAAATCTTTTCATCCTCAAATGGATAAAGATATATTTCTGTAAAACCAAAATCTCTTGAAAAAATATTTTTTATCTCTCGTTCATATTGCAAATGAGAAAGCATTTTTTGAGGTTTTATACTTGCCAATGGAAAAATCGAAGGAATTTTATCGTAACCATATATTCTGACTATTTCTTCTATAATATCTTCGGCAAGAATAATATCTTTAGCCGCTCGAAATGAAGGAACCGCAATCTCGTAAAAAATAGTGGGCTTTTGCTTTTTCAGAGAAACTTGAAAACCTAAAGCGCGCAAAGTATTTTCAATAAAGGTTGTTTTTACAGCAATTCCAATTTTTTTCTCTAGCATTTCATGTGAAAGAAAAATTTTCCGCGGAGAAGGAAGAGTTTTTTTTATATCAATGATCTTTGAAGATATCGTAGCGGTTGGACACAATTCTCGAAGAAGCATAATAGCTCGCTCTAATGCTAAAAGTGTTGCATATGGGTCGAGATTTTTTTCATGGCGAGCTGATGCATCAGTACGCAATCCTAATTGAAGCGATGTCGTACGAATAAGCGCTCCGTCAAAATTTGCCGCCTCAAAAAAACAGGAAGTTGTTTCCATATTCACTTCCGAAGATTTACCGCCAAGAATTCCTCCAAGCGCCTCTATATTTTTTCCTTCCATAATAACAATACTTTGCGCTGGAAGCAGATATTTATGATTATCAAGTCCAAGAAAACTTTTTTCCTGCTCGAGCGTATCAACAACAATTTTTTTGTCATCAAATTTTACAGCATCAAAAACATGCATGGGCTGACCAATTTCAAGCATGACATAATTGGTAATATCCACAATATTATTGATAGGCCGAACGCTCAAACTCCAAAGTCGCTTACGCATCAAAAATGGGCTTGCTTCAACTTTCATGTTATTGATCAACGCGCCAGAATATCTGATGCAAGCTTTTGGATTTTTTATGATTACAGAAAATTTTTCTTTTCCGGATTCAATCTTAAGTAGAGAAGGTTTATAAATAAATTTTTTTTGAAAAATGGCTGCTGCCTCGCGCGCTAAACCAATATGCCCCCACAAATCCGGACGATTCGTAAGAGTTTTATTATCCACATCAAAAATAATGTCGTTAAAACCAAGCGTTTCTGAAATCGAAGTTCCTGCTGTAATAGTCAGTTGATTATCAGTATTCAAAAAATTCAAAATACAAGCGTCTTTTTCATTTTTTTGGTCCAACAATTCTTGCAAACCAACCTCGGACGCAGTACAGATCATACCAAAACTTTTTTCTCCTCGAATTTCTGTTTCTTTCAGTTTAACAAAATCACCTTCTCCATGCCATTTTACACTGGCGTCTGGAAGCGCAACAAAAACAAACTGTCCAACTTCTAAATTAAGACATCCACAAACAATTTGAATCGTTTTTTTTCCAATATTGGTATCAACCAACAAAAGTTTATCCGCATTTGGATGTTTTCTGATTCCTTCAATCCTTCCAACAACCATATTTTCATAGAGTTTTGCTTCTTCAATAATTTTCTCAACTTCAAAACTCTTTTGCGTAAACTCCTTTGCTAATTGTTTTGGATCAATTTTTTTTAATTCTGGAACAAATTCACAGAGCCATTGATAAGATATTTTCATATCAAAACTGTTCTAAAAACTGCATGTCACCAGACTGAAAAAGACGTATATCTTCAATATGATGTTGCAACATTATAAAACGTTCCAAACCGCAACCAAACGCAAACCCTTGATATTTTTTAGAATCAATTTTTCCCTCCTTAAATACATTCGGGTGAATCATGCCTGCGCCGCCAACTTCTAACCAACCAGAAGATTTGCAAACACGGCATCCTTTGGCTTGGCAAAGGAAACACGTAACTTCAATATTTAATCCAGGTTCAACAAATGGATAAAATTTTGGACGAAATCGAACACTGATATCCTCGCCAAAAAGGAATTGCAAAAAAACTTCAAGTACGCCCTTTAAATGAGAAACAGAAATCTCTTTGTCGATCATCATGCCTTCGATTTGATAAAACGTATGATCATGACGAACATCTGTTGCTTCATTTCGAAAACACCGACCAGGAACAATAGCTCGAAGTGGAGCGCCATACTCGCGCATAGCCCGAATCTGCACAGAAGAAGTGTGCGTACGCAAAACATGATTATCTTGAGTATAAAATGTATCCTGCATATCACGCGCTGGGTGATCTTTTGGAATATTGACTGCCTCAAAATTATAATAATCCAACTCAACTTCCGGACCATCCAGCGCTACGAAACCCATCTGAGAAAAAAAATCCGCTAAATCATTTCTAATTTTTGTAAGAGGATGAAAATGACCGATCTTTGGCTTAATTCCGGGAAAAGTATAATCAAAAAAAAGTTTATTTTCTTCGCCTTGCAATTTTTGAAGTTCGTCCAACCGTGTTTTCATGGAATCATGTAAAAATATTTTTACTTCGTTAGCAAATTTTCCTATTTCCGGACGAAGATCATGAGGAATTGATTGCAATTCTTTCATAAGAAAAGCAAGTTGCCCTTTTCTCCCAAGGACATGAATTTGAAAATCTTCCAAAAACTCTTTTTGAGAAATTTTTTGAAGCTCCTCTACAGCAGATTTTCGCAAATCATCAAATTTTTTCTTGAGATCCTTCATCATAAATTTCTTTTCTTCGCATGGTAAGGGAAAAATATTCTATCAAAGTCAAAATGAGAATAAGAAGAAGAAGATTCCACCACGTGAGTAATTCTTGACTCTTTAAAAAAAAGGATGCCACTACAAGAAAAGAGTAAAGAAGCGATTGTCGGAATGATCGCGCCACCATACGAAACATAAGCTCTCGTTTTAAAACAAGAATTCGAATAAGCAGGCCAACAAGGGAAAAAAAACCAGATAAACTTACAAACAATGTGATATAAAAAAGCAAAAAACCTGTCCATACTGTTTCTCTGGGATCAATTTTCCCTAGTACCAAAAACAAACCTGTCCACGCAAGGATCGTAGAAAAAAGCATGACAAAAATATAACTCTTTAGGGTCATATAACCTTCATCATATCAAGAGGATTCAAAAAAGGCAATCTGTTAAGCAACAAATATTTTCATTGAGCGAAGACAAAAAAACGTTCAATGTACTTATGATGAGTTAAACTATTTAATCGAGCAAAAATCTCCTCTTCATAAGAATAAAACAACATGCCAAATGCTGGATGATTACATTGAATTTTTATGACTCCATCTTTATATCCAACAACTTTTATTTGCTTTGAAAGATATACTGGCAATATTTCTTCTAAAATTTCAGAAGAAAGCCGCATAAGAGAATACGTATCTAGCTCAATGCTCTTCTCATTTTTTTTTGGTTTTTTTTCTATGAGTGAAGAAAGTGAAAACATAAAATCTTAAAAAACGTTAAAACGCTCGAAATTCACAAATATTTCGATAATCACAAAATTTACACATCATTCCTGGACGAGGATCAAAACGATTTTCTCGAATTCTCTTTATTGTTAAAAGAATTTTTTCTTTCAAATTCTCCAATTCTTCCTTGTCGCCTAAAAAAGAAATTTTATTGCCAGAATCAAGATAATAAAAACTCAATCGCACAGTTTCTTCCGGAAACATTTGCTCTACAGCCATTTGATAAATAAGCAATTGTTCTTTATCATCAAGAGAGAGTTTGTCCTTATCTTTAGGTCTTCCTGTTTTATAATCAATGATTTCGAGTTTTCCGGGTTCTATTTCATCCGCTCGATCAATCTTTCCATGCAAAGTATATTCACCGATTCGAAGATGAAATCCTTGCTCAATATATTTAGGTATTGTTTGTTCTTCCGAGAGCATGGCATAAAATTTTTTTAAAGACTCAACACCTTGTTTGCGATAAGATTCTTTTTGAGATTTGCTTTCATACCAATCATCAATCCAAACTTGATCATAAATGTCAAGAAGATCATTTTCAGAAACCAATTTTTTAACGCTTGCAACAGGAGCAATTTTCAAATTTGGCGGCACGGCAACTGCGGTGTTTACGTCAAATAAATTCCCTTGCGTTTTTTCTGATCGTTCCCTGGCAAGCTCAAAAAATTTTTGAAGAGCCGAGTGCAAGGAACGACCATAACTCATAGACGAATTTCCTCGACGAGGTATTTGATACACAAATCCAAATTTATACTGAAGCGGACAAGTTTCAAAAGCGCGTAATTGTGTAAAAGAAAATTTACTGGGAGTAATGAAAATATTTTTAGATGGACTATTATTCTGTGTCATCCTGATTCCGCTCTTCGCGAAGGGCGGGGGAAGCCTGCCTGCCGGCAGGCAGGGATCTAGCGAACGAAGTGAGCGCTCGCGTTGCTCGCGAGATTCTTCGCTACCCGCCCGCATCCCGATACGATCGGGAAGCGTTGCGGGCGGGCGCTCAGAATGACAAATTTTTTCAAACCCCAATTCCGTCAAAAACCGTGACATTTTTTTCTTTCGTGTTCCTCCATAATCATCGGCTGAAGTAAAAAAAAGTCCACATTTCGCTCGTGTCATGGCAACATACATGAGTCTTCGTTCTTCTTCAAGATGAATATCGCCTTGGGAAAGAATTTCTTTTATCAAAGGAGTTGGAAGAGAAATAGGATCGCCGCGTTCTATGGTAGGAAAACGTTTATCAACCAGATTGACAATAAAAACATACGAAAATTCTAATCCTTTTGCCGCATGAATAGTCATAATTTTTACGACATCAGGACCTTCTTCTCTGTCTCCAGAAACATTGCCAGAATGCCCAGCGTCTAAACACAAATCTAAGTGAGCAAGAAAATTTTTTACACTTTTTTCCTTTTCTTCCAGCGCTTGATCCTCTTCAAAGGAAAGAATTTCTTTATACAGTTGATTTAAATATCGAAAATCCTCGCGAGCACGGCTTTCTTCTTGATTTTTAAGCCACATCAAATATCCTGAACTTTCTAAAAATTCTAAAACAATTTCTGAAACCGTTTTGTCGCGAAGCATGGTTGTTCCATGATCAATGATTCGCAAAAGATTTTCTAATTTTTCTTCAACAGTGTTTTGTAAAACAATATTCCCACGAAAATTGCGTGCGGCTTCATATAAACTCCACGCCTTACGATTTGCCAAGGAGCTCAGTTTATTAATTTCTTTTTGAGAAATTTCAAAACATGGCAAAGAAAGAAATCGAAACATGGCAGACGATTCATGGTAAGAATCTAAAAGACGTAAAAAAGAAAAAATATCAAGCGCTACAGATTTTGAATACAATCCGCGATTGGCGAAAAATTGATTCGGAATTTTCCACTTCGACAACGTTTGCACAAAAGGTATAATGCTGCTCCATGCCCGAGAGAGAATCGCAAAATCGCCATAATTCGCGCCTTGCTCGTTTACAAGATCAAAAATTTTTTTTGCCACTGCCTCAGTTTCTTCACGCTCGGAACCAGTATGAATATGTTCAATAACAGATTCCATATTCTCTGCAGCGTGAAGTTTTTTGGTAAAAAAAATTTTCTCTTTTTTTAAAGAATGATTCAAAACATATTCAAGTCGATTAGGATTATTTTGAGTAATAAATTGATACGAAAGATCAAGAATAGGTTGTGCGCTTCGATAATTTTCGACTAAAAATACTTCTTTAGAAGAAGCAAACTCTTTTTTAAAAGTAAGCACATTACTCACAGAAGCGCCGCGAAATTTATAAATGGACTGATCATCGTCGGCGCAAACAGTCAAATTATTTCTTGGCTCTCCTAACATTTTTGTAAGCTGATACTGAGCCAAATTCGTATCTTGAAATTCATCAACAAGAATATATTTAAATTTCTTTTGATATTTCTGCAATAAAAATGGGCGTTTTGAAAAAAGTTCGATAGTGTAATTAATCAGATCGCCAAAATCCAAAGCGCTTGCTTCTAAAAGTAATTGTTGATACGTATGATAGGCATTGGCAACTTCTTTTATGCGCGCAATCTCGCTGCCTAAAATTTCTCGGTCTTCCTTTTTTATCTTTCCACGAGTAGCAGAGAGAATAATTCCAGGAATATTTTTTGAAATGTATGAAGCATTATCAGCATTGAGTTCCAAATCCTCGGCATAACGAAGATATTCTTTAGGACGAATATGTTCGTCTTTCGCTCGAGAAAAATGCACCAAAAGCGCATGAATAAATTTTGTTGGATTACCCAATGGACGATAATAATTGAGATCAAAACGCTCAAAATTTTTTCTGACCAAAAACCATTGCGCAATAGTATTTAAAACTCGAAATTGATGAGGAAGCCCAATTTCAAGACCATGAAGCATTAATATTCGCTCGCAAAATGAATGAAAAGTCGATACCCAAAGATCAACGTAACCATACGGCAGAAGTCGATCAATACGTTCTTCCATTTCATCAGCTGCCTTTTCAGTAAACGTGAGCGCCAAAATCTCATCAGTTTTTGCACGACCTTCTAAAATAAGATGCGCAATTCTGCGAGTGATGACTGTTGTTTTTCCTGTTCCTGCTCCAGCCACAATAAGAAGCGGCCCATCTTTATAGAGAACTGCTTCTTTTTGTGCGACATTTAATCCATCGAGGAGAGAACTATTTTCTTGATTGTGAGATATTGACAAATTCATGGTATATACTATACTTTATTTGGTGCTTGGGAGGGCTATGGCTCTCTCACGGTCAATGGTTTCCACACCGTCACCAAGCGCCACCAAAAGATACTCATTTATATGAGTGTTTTTTGTTATTAGTCAGACTCTGGAAAACCACTATGCATCAATTTTAACTTCGTGGTCTCGTCCATTTTCCAAAACGGGATGATGCTCCAAAAAAATTTTTCACCACCTTGAATTTGTTTAACAATTACACGAATACGAATATCATCTAAAATCGCAACAAACTCATAATAATAAACAAAAACCAACCGCGTTTCCCAACGGCTATTGATATGTTGACGTTCAAAAATTTGCTTAGAAGATAAGCCTTGAATTGTATGAGAAAGCTGAAGTACCTTCGGAGCAAGTCTTAAAAACTTGAAACGAAAATATTGATCTTCTATTCTACGCGATTTTCTCCAACCTTTAAACTTTATATGATCTAATCCTTTAGCATTAAATCGAATTTTCTCCTTAAAATAAGGACAATAAACTTCTCCAACATTCTTGTAAAGAGATTCAGTTTTTGTTCTCATCTCTTCGAAATTTCTTATTTTCATAAATCACATTCAAACAAATGTCTCTTGATTCCTTGATTAAACGAAAATTGAGAATAAATTCTTCAAAAAAGAAATTATTTTGGGCCAAAAGATATTTACATGAATATCAGACAAATTATTCGGAGTCGGAAAATTAATGATCCCGTGATTCACAATCGTATGATTTTCAATCTTCAAAATAGACTTACTCTTTTGGAATGTCATGAATTTGAAATCCTACTGCATAGGAACCTTTATGAATAAATTTCTTTTGCTATTCTCTGCCGCATCCTCAAACTCAACGGGATAAGATCCCTTCATTTTTTTAGGATCGAGATGATATTTTTTAAAAAAAGAGTGTACTCCGATTTGAGCGAAATTTCCTCTCTTAGAAAGCCGTATGGCTCCAACTGTTTTTGCATTAGAAATAAATTCGAATCCTACAAAATGAAAATTTTGGTTTTGTGAATATTTTAAAATCACATGTGTAAATGCTTTTAATTTAAAATCATTAAAAATTCCAGATGAAAAACCGAAACCACTATTTGCCGTAATAGAAATATTTTTCTTTCCAAATCTTCCACCAACATCAGTGAAAATGTCCCAATGAATTTTCATATTCTTAATTAAGAATTATCTTCAATAAATATACCAGATTATAAAATCTTGTCAAGGAAAATTGTGGATATATTATTTAATCAACTCACCGTAACAGTTCGAGTATTTGTAAATGCAGATACATATGAAAAAATTAATGAAGATTCGAAGCTTTTCATTAATTCGATAAAATGGGGCAGAAGAATTGCGTCTTAATGGCATTTCAATTTGCAAGGTCTTATTCAGTTTTTTATATCGAAAATAATCTTGGCCATTGGTATTGGACAAAAGAAGAAATCCTTTTAAGAAATATTTTTAGAATCTTTCAAAGTATCGAAAGTTTGGAGGAGTTCCTGATTCTCCTCAAAAAGTTCGTCATTATTTTCGCGATATTCATTCAAAAGCGCTATAGCTTGTTGAAAGAGGATGAGAAGGTTATCTTGTCCAATAACAGAGGAGTTTGACTCATGTTCGAGCAGAGTAATTTTTTTCGAATTATTTTTCTCGTATAACATTACGCAGATTTTTATATTTTTTCTTCACTCGTAATCGAGCTAATTCCTTTTCGATTTTTCCAGAAAGATAAGCAAATTCCTCTTCGTTCAAAGATTTTTCTTTCATGCGTTCTTTTGCCCTCTGTCGAGCTTCCTCGGCTCGCGCTTCGTCAATTTCATCGATATATTCTGCTGTATCTGCCAAAAGCGTCACATTTTTTCCATCGATCTCCACCACTCCGCCAGACACTGCCAAAAAAATTTCCTCGCCATTTTTCTTTATAAGAATTTCCCCGGGAACCACTAAAGATACCAATGGAATATGATTGGGAAGAATTCCTATTTGCCCGTTTTTTGTAGGAATCATGGCCTCATCAATCTCTGCTCTAAAAACCTCGCGTTCTGGTGTAATGATTTTAAAAAGAATCATAATGTTGAAATCTTTGAATGAGTTGACTTTTAAAATAAATATGCTATACTTATTTAAATCACCAACGGAAAAATCGCCCTATAAGGTTTCGTCCTTCTAGGGTCTTTTCTTTTTATAACTCAATTTAGTTTCTAAATCATTTATATATCTCAAATAAGGTCGAAAAAGTTTCAACTTTAAAAGAGCTGAAAATTTTTTTCTATTAGGAATCAAAACTACTTTTAATTTACTTTTTTCTATAAGATATTTTACAAGACAATAAAAATCACCATCGCCAGTAATAACCAAAGCTTTATCATAATGTGGATATTTAATCATAGCCTGCAATACAAGCTCTGCGTCGCAATTTCCTTTAATGGTTCCATCTTTATATTGTAAGATTGGTTTAAAAATACAAATAAAGCCGGCTTTCTGAAAAAATTTATACAGTTCGTTATTTCCTTGAATATATCCAATAAACAAAAAAGCTTTTTTTACAGCATACTTTTCTTCAAGATAAATACGAAATCTCTTAAAATCAAGCATCCAACCAGTTTCTTGAATAGCGAGATAGAGATTTTGGCTGTCAATAAATGCATGATTATTTTCCAGTGATTTCATACGACTTCCGATATATCCCCTTTCATATAAAACGCTGATTCTGATTTTTCATCATGTTTTCCTTCTAAAATTTCTTTGAATCCTTGCACGGTTTGCTCTCGCGAAACATATTTTCCCGGAGTGCCAGTAAAAACCTCAGCAACATGAAATGGCTGAGAAAGAAATCGTTGAATTTTTCTAGCTTTTGCCACACTTTCTTTATCTTCTTGACTTAATTCTTCCATTCCTAAAATCGCAATAATATCTTGCAAATCTTTATATCGCTGAAGTATTCTCTGCACTTCACGCGCAACATCATAATGTTCTTGTCCTACAATGTTCGGATCCAAAATGGTCGAAGTTGAATCTAATGGATCTACTGCTGGATAAATTCCCAATTCTGCCAAAGAACGATTCAATACAATGGTAGCATCCAAATGAGCAAATGTTGTAGCCGGCGCGGGATCAGTAAGATCATCAGCAGGAACGTAAACAGCTTGAAAAGAAGTAATGGATCCTTTATCAGTCGAGGTAATACGTTCTTGCATTTGTCCCATTTCAGTTGCTAATGTTGGTTGATATCCTACTGCCGATGGAATGCGTCCCAAAAGCGCTGAAACCTCGCTTCCGGCTTGAGTGAATCGAAAAATATTATCAATAAAAAGAAGAACATCTTGCCCGGCTTCATCTCGAAAATATTCAGCCATGGAAAGCGCTGTCAGCGCCACTCGCGCTCGAGCTCCAGGCGGTTCATTCATTTGCCCAAAAACCATTGCAGTTTTCAGAAGCACGCCAGATTCTTTCATTTCATTATAAAGATCATTTCCCTCGCGTGTTCGTTCACCAACTCCGGCAAAAACCGAGTAGCCACCATGTTCCTGGGCAATATTTCGAATAAGTTCTGTATTAATAACAGTCTTGCCAACGCCAGCGCCGCCAAACATGCCGACTTTGCCTCCACGAAGGATTGGGCAAATAAGATCAATCACTTTAATACCAGTTTCAAGAATCTCCGCCTTGGTTGATTGTTCTTTAAAAGAAGGAGCGCTTCGATGAATAGAATATTTTTTTTTGGTTTTTACCTCTTCGTTTTTTCCATCAATCGGTTCTCCAAGAACATTAAACATTCTGCCAAGTGTTTCATTTCCAACTGGCACAGAAATAGGATTTCCAGTAGCCAAAACTTTTTCTCCGCGGCGAACGCCATCAGTAGCACCCATGGCAATAGTGCGGACTACGCCTCGACCTATGTGGCCCTGGACTTCTAAAACCAAATTTCCTTCTCCTCTCTTAACCAAAAGTGCCTCGTGAATTCGTGGAAGCTCTTCTGGAAATTTCACATCAACTACAGCGCCGATAATTTGTTGAATAATACCTTGCATAAATCATTTTTATCTATTTTTCAAAAAAATTTTAGTCTTCTAATGCCGCCTTGCCGCCAGCAATTTCTGCAATTTCTTGGGTAATGGCTGATTGTCGAATTTGATTAAACTCCAATGTAAGATCTTCTACTATCTCTTCTGCTGCTTCATTGGCGTTACGCATGGCTACCATTCGCGCGGCCTCTTCTGATGCTCGCGCTTCGAGAATCATTTGATACAATTCCACATCCACAAGCCGCGGCAGTATAGTATTAAAAATCTCAATCCGTTTTGGCTCAAAAATATAATCTGCGCTTATGTGGGTTTGCAAATCTTGTTTTTTTTCAATTCCTTCTTCTCCAATTTCGGCAATAAGTTTTTCTAAATCATGTTTTGAAATCGGTAAAAGTTGCCGAAGTTTTGGAATTTGCCGAATAGCTGAAACAAATGTTGTATAAGCAACAATAATTTTATCGTATTTTTTTATACTATAATCCTCTCTTACTATTCGAGCAATAGGACGAATATCTTCCATACTGGGACGATCAGGAAGAGAAACAAAACTTGCCACAATAGGAAAACCCAAACGCTTCATGGCTTCTTCTCCTTTTCTCCCAATAGTAATAATATCAATATCCGATTTTTCAAAAGAAGAAGAATGCGATGAAAATGATCCTCCATTTCGAGCAAGAGCGAGCCGTTCTGGTTGGCGAAGTTGTGCAAGAAGTTTACGAATAAGTTGCGCGTTATACCCGCCGCAAAGTCCACGATCTGAAGTAATAAGAATCACGGCGATTTTTTTGACTTGACTCATTCGAAGAAGCGGATGATTACGATGTCGTCCCCCAGACAATTGAACTAAAAGTTCCCATGCATAGAGAGCATACGGTCTTCCTGCCTGAGCTGCATTCACTGCTTTTCGCATCTTCGAGGCAGATACAAGTTCCATAGCTTTTGTGATCTTTCTGGTAGAAGAAACTGATCGTATGCGTCTTTTAATTTCTCGAGTCTTGGCCATAAGAATCTTTCATAAAATTTATTTTGACTTCATCGACTATTTTTTTAAGTTTTTCTGAATTTTCTTCGGAAAGTTCACCGCTTTGTTGAATCTGATCTAACAATTTTTTTTGATGCGTATCCAAATATATATGAAACACTTGCTCAAATTCTTTTATTTTTGTCTCTTCAATATCATCTAAAAATCCAGAAACCGCCGCAAAAATTATTGCCACTTGATGAGGAACATTCATGGGCTCGTATTGACCTTGCTTTAAAATTTCTGTAAGTCGTTTTCCGCGAACAATCCGACTTTGGGTTTCTGCGTCAAGGTCGCTTCCAAATTGAGCAAACGCTTCAAGTTCTCGAAATTGCGCTAAATCCAAACGAAGTTTTCCAGCGACTTTTTTCATAGCTTTACACTGAGCGCTCGAACCAACACGAGAAACCGAAAGCCCAACATTCACCGCAGGACGAATACCTTTGTAAAAAAGATCACCTTCAAGATAAATTTGTCCATCAGTAATAGAAATAACATTTGTGGGAATATATGCTGAAACATCTCCGGCCTGCGTTTCAATAATAGGAAGCGCCGTAAGCGATCCTCCGCCGTATTCCTTACTGAGTTTTGCCGCGCGTTCCAAAAGACGCGAATGAAGATAAAAAACATCTCCAGGATATGCTTCTCGCCCAGGCGGTCTTCGAAGTAAAAGAGAAATTTCACGATATGCTACTGCGTGCTTGGAAAGATCATCATAAATAATCAATACATCTTTTCCTTGATCCATAAAATATTCTCCAATCGCGCAACCAGCATATGGCGCAATATAGCTTAAAGTTGACGGCTTTGACGCTCCAGCCAAAACAACCGTGGTGTATTCCATGGCGCCAGCATCTTTCAATTTCTCGACAATCTGAGCAATTTTGGATTCTTTTTGTCCAATGGCCACATAAATACAAAAAACATTTTCTCCTTTTTGATTCAAAATCGTATCAATAGCAATAGCTGTTTTTCCAGTTTGGCGATCACCAATAATCAATTCTCGCTGACCTCTACCAATAGGAATCATGGCATCAATTGCTTTGAGCCCAGTTTGAAGAGGCACTCGCACTGATTCACGAGTAATAACCCCAGGCGCAATTTTTTCTACCGGATAAAAAATTTTTGTTTTTACTTCACCTTTGCCATCAAGCGGCTCTCCAAGCGGAGAAACCACTCGGCCAATTAACGCATCTCCTACAGGCACTTCGAGAATTTTTTTGGTTCGCCGAACTTCTTCTCCTTCTTTAATATCTTCATAATCTCCCAATATCACCACTCCTAAAGAATCTTCTTCAAGATTCAGCGCGACTCCAAAAACGCCGTTACGAAATACAAGCATTTCCGAAGCAGCTGTTTCAGAAAGTCCGCTTACTCGAGCAACTCCGTCTGCCACAGAAATAACCCGTCCGATTTCTTCGAGTTTTGATTCTTCCTGCCATGAAGAAATTTCTTTTTTTAAAGCGGCGACAATATAATCTTTCGTAATATTTTCCTTCATATTTATATTTTTAAAATTCGTTCATGAAGTTTTTTAAGCATTCCTTGTATTGAGCCATCAAAAATCCAGCCATCAAATTCTATTCGTGCTCCGCCGATCAATTTCGGTTCAATTTTTTCTATTAATTCAATTCTTTTCTTTTTTGTCTTTTGAAGAAGCAGAGATTCGAGTTCCTGTTTTTCTGAAAATGCAATCTTATGTGAAGAAAAAATCGTGGCTTGCACCACTTCTTCTCGTTCTCTTACCATTTTTTCATATTCGTGAATAATAGAAGGAATATTTTTTAAAAAATGACGCTTCGCAACAAGAGACACAAAATGCTGAATGTTTTTATTGAGTTCATCTTGTTCTTTTTCAAAAGTAACCTGATCTAAAAGAACGGCAAATTGTTTTGCTGATATTTTCATGATTTTTTCATAGTAGCAAGAACTTTTTTAACCAAGGCATTCTGTTTTTCCTGATCCACCATTTCACCCAAAACTTTTTTGCTCACTTCTAAAACAAGTCCTGAAATTTCAGCTTTGGTCTCGCGCAAAACCTGATCTTTCGCTCTGGTAAGTTCTTCTTTTCCTTCCATGATAAATCGTCCAACTTCAGTCCTGGTTTTTTCCTTCATGTCTTCCTCATATTGTTTTGCGTACAATCGAGCCCGCTCAAGTAATGCCTCCACTTCTTTTTTCGCTTTAAAAATCATGTGCTCGCGTTCCTTTGGAAGAAGAGCAAGTTCATGTTCAAATTTTTGAGCATTGGCTAAACCATCTTCTATTTTTTTTGTGCGCGCTTCCATGGTTTGAAGAAGCGGTTTGTATGCCCATTTCCAAAGAACAAAAAGCACAAGCGTAAAATTCACTCCTTGCGCCAGCATAAGTTTCCAATCCAGATGAAAAATTTTAATAAGGGATTCCATAAAAGTATTATTGAATATTTACTGCTGACTGCGCAAAAACAATCAGCAGACAATAATCAATAAAAATATTTTATTCAATAGAAAACGCAATCACCAAGGCATAAATAGCAATGGCCTCGGCAAATGCCGCCGCCAAAAGCATTGGGACCAAAATTTTTCCTGTTGCCTCAGGATTTCTTCCAATCGCTTCCATGGCTTTGGCGCCAATTTTTCCAATGGCCAACGCCGGAAAAAATGAACCCAAACCGATAGCCAATGCTTTTGCAATGGGAACTAAATCTAATCCTTCCATATATTTTTTTCTTTATGCACAATCGACCTTTTTTATTTTTTTTAACGTCGTTGTTGCATAAAGTGAATTATGAATTATAAATAAAAAATAAATTTTGACTTTTTTATTCTTTATCCATGATTCATAATCAATGTTCCTCTTTTGTCATTGCGATAGACGCAAATACCAATGTCAACATAGAAAAAACAAGCGCTTGGACCAAACCAACAATAATTTCTAAAAATATAAAAGGAATCGGGGCAATATAAGCAACAAGCGAACTAATAGAAACCAAAAGCACTTCACCAGCAAAAATATTTCCAAAAAGTCGCAATGCAAGAGAAGCCGCTTTTGCTATTTCTCCAATGACTTCGATTATTCCAACAAAAACTTTAATGGGACTAACTAAAATAATAGTGGGATCGTGTAAAACTTTTTTTGGAATTTCCAGCAATGCTTTAAAATTAAAAAATTTATTAAAATGATCTGTCGCGCCAACCGCCATAATTCCAAAAATATGCGTCGCCACAACAGCAAACAATGAAAAAGCCAAAGTCGTGTTTAAGTCAGCGGTCCCTCCTCGAAAGTATGGCACAAAAATTGACTCCTCGCCATGCGGCTCGAAAAAACCAATCGATCCCACTCCAGGCAACAACCCAAGATAATTATTAAGAAGAATAAAAAGAAAAAATGTAAAAGCAATAGGAAAAACCCTTTGGCTTTTTTCTCGGCTCCCAGTAATAGTGTCGCTAAGCTCCAACGCGCCTTCCATAAGAATCTCAAAAACATTTTGAATTCCGCGCGGAATCATTTTCATTTTTTTTCGAAGAACAAACGCAAAAATCAAAAGAATAAAAACCGCGATCCATGATGTAAGAAGAGAATTCGTAATAGTAAATCCGCCGACGTACGCGATCGGTTCAGCAAAAAGAGTCACTTCATGTTTAATCTCTGTCATAATTATATCCTTTATTCTTTATCCTTATCCTTCTTATCCACGATCTCTAAATCTTTTACGGCCTTTTTACCTTTTTTAAGAAGTAAAATATTGGAAAAAATAAATGACACCGCGAGCGATGCCAGAAGAATCCAAGGTTTTGTGCCAAACTTCTGATCTAACCACTTTCCAAATATGAGCGAACTAACAAGCGGGCCAACAATCCAGAAAGAAACATCTAAAAAAAATATCAGAGCTGGCTTCAACCATGGTATATTCGATTGGACATCTTTCATGCAAATCTCAAATTATCTTGCAAAATATTAACGTTTTTAACTCAAAAAGTCAATTGCCTCACAGTTGACCATTTGGGAGTTGAAAAAACTCTTTTGCATTTTGAAAAATTTGTTTTTCAACTTCTGTTTCATTGATTTCTTTTATCTGAGCTATTTTTTGCGTTACAAATTTTACAAAACTTGGTTCATTCCGTTTTCCACGATATGGTAAAGGCGTAAGATACGGAGCATCAGTTTCCGAAAAAATTTGTTTTAAAGGAACAATTTTTACAATATCTCTTATGGCATGCGCGTTTTTAAAAGTAATAACCCCTGAAAAAGATAAATACAATCCACGATCAATAAATTGTTTCGCCATTACCGGATCGGGGCAAAGATAACAATGCATCATACCGCGCACTTCTGGAAATTCTGAAATAATGTCAAAAATATCTTGATACACTAAAATTGGATCGTCATTACTGGCGCGAGAATGAATCATAATAGGCAGACGAAGCTCGCGCGCTAATTCAAAATGCTGGATGAGGGTTTCTTTCTGTCGGGCCCGCCAAATATCTTCTTCACCATGTGGCAGACGAAAATAATCAAGACCGCATTCTCCAATGGCCACTACTTTTTTTGAGGATTGCGCCAAAGTTCGATACACATTTTTATCAAAAATTTCTGCGCGCGTATGAAACCGTATCTTTGAAACGCCCAAGGTTGATTCTTCAGACTCATCGATTTCCATGTCAAAAAGATGCAATGGATGAAGCGCTACTGCGGCAAACACTCCGCTTGGATAATTTTGTGCAATTTCAATAGCTCTTTCGGAAGTATCTTTTTGACTTCCAACTTGAATCATCCAAACTCCATCGTGGAGCGCTCTCTTTATCACTTCGTCGCTATCATTTTTATAAACGTTAAAATTGGTATGTGTGTGAGCATCAAAAAACATAAATTTTATACCACATTAAATATTCACGTCTTTTCTTTCCGCGGAAATAAAATCTCACTTCTTTTTCTCTCTTTTACGGCCTCGAGAATTTTCTCTCCAGTTTCCGGCATAAATGGCAGAAGTAAATTTCCAATTTCTTTCAAAGCAACCAAAAGATTTTCAAGAACCTCTTCCAGCTCTTCAAATTTTTCTTCCTTGGCCAAAACCCAAGGTTTTTTCTCTTCAATATAATTATCACAAAAACTTAAAAACTCCCAAATTTTCTCCAACGCTTTATCCAATTGAAAATTTGCAAAACATTGCTCAACATCTTTTTGAAGATTTTTTATTTTTAAAGAAAAATCTTTTGTGTTTTTCGTGCCTTCGTGATTCGTGATTTTATCATCATATTTTTCAACCATGGCCAAAACTCGCGCCACCACATTACCAAGACCATTCACTAAATCGGCATTATAACGTTCGGCTAATCTTTCTAACGAAAAGTCTCCGTCATCGCCAAAAACAATATTCCGAATCACCAGATAACGTGTTGCATCAAGTCCATAATTAGTTTTTAAATCCAACGGATGAATAACATTGCCAAGTGTTTTGCTCATCTTTTTTCCATCAATCCTAAAAAACCCATGAGCAAAAATTTGTTCGGGCAATTTCAATCCGGCCGACAATAACATTGCCGGCCAAAGAGCACAATGAAATTTGATAATATCTTTTCCAACAAGATGAAGCTGAGCTGGCCACCATTTTTCAAATAATTCCTTATGTTCAGGATACCCTGCTACCGTAAGATAATTGGTAAGCGCGTCAAACCAAACATACACGGCTTGATCAGGAAGTTCTTTGTCTGAGCCAGGAAAAGGAAAACCCCATTTGAGCGAACGCGAAATGCTAAAATCAGTAAAATGATCTTTCAAATAACTTATTACTTCATTTCTTCGTGTTTGAGGAAGAATAAAATCAGGATGTGATTCTATGTGTCCAAGAATGTCATCACGATATCGCGAATTACGAAAAAAATAATTTTTCTCGCGAATTTCTTCTGGTTTTTTTCCGTGATCAGGACATTTTCCATCTTCAAGATCTGATTCGGTTTTAAAATTTTCACAACCAACACAATACAAGCCAACATATTCTGAAATATAAATATCGTCTGGATTCCTCTTTCGAATAGTAGCAATAAAAGTTTCAACGGTTTTTTGATGACGCTCCTCTCCAGTACGAATAAAATCTGAATATGAAACATTCATTTCTTTCCATGTTTTTTTCCACATTTCTGCCATTTCATCCACATATAATTTTATTTCCTTCTGCGAGAGTTCATTTTTTCCAAATTTCTTTTTTGCGGCGTCAATGGTTTTCTGACTATTTTCGTCGGTGCCCACAGAAAAAAAAACATCATCTCCTTTCGCTCGATGCCATCGAGCTAAAATGTCTGCGGCAAGAGTGGTATAAAAATGTCCTACATGAGGTTGATCATTGATATAATAAATTGGAGTAGTGATATAAAATTTTTTCATACTACTTGTTTTGCAGTTCTTGTACTTTTTCTTGAATCTGTTTTTGATTAGGATCAATGGCTATAATTTTATTATAATACTCAAGCGCTTTTTCATTTTCGCTACGGCGTTCATACCATTCTGCCAATGTCTGAAAAAGCAACATTCGATGACCATCTGTGATGGCTTTTCCTATGCCTTCCTGATAATATTTTTCCATGACACCTTCTTTCTCGGGAAAATAATATTGATACAGTTCACCAAGTTTTATGTACGGCATGGGTTGAGCCGGATTTCTTATAATTGCTTCTTTAAAAGCCATTTCTGCTCGATCATATTCTTGGGCTTCAACATAATTTGAGCCCAAGTTTTCATATCCAAAATAAAAAAGAGGATTTTGTTTGATTGCCAAAATATAAACTTCAGCGCTTCCTCGAACATCTCCAAGCCGATTTTTCCAAAGAGCCAAACCCCAATATGGATTTAAGTCTGTTGGATCCTGCAAAATCTTTTCTTGAAAATCTTTTATTTCTTTTTCAAGTTTAGTCCGCTGTTCTTCTGTGAGATTCACCTCACGCGTTTCTAAAGTAAGTTTCTCTGGAAGAATCAAAAAACTTTGATCTTTGTGTAAAAAAATATATCCTCCGCCAAAAATGACTCCAAGTAAAATTACACATCCAAAAATTCCTCCCAAAATAATTTTTTTCTTTGATTCCATATTTTTTTATACTATCGCAGATTTATATTTTTTGCAATTTTTCTTAAAAAAAGCAACCCCGTCCCGTCCCGCAATTCTGCGGGACGGAACGGGGCGCTTTCTTTTCATATCAGCATTCGGTTACCCAAAGTGAGATGAAAAAAGATTTTTCAGTTTTATAACGTTACACGCTATTAGTACTGAAGGACATTAGACAAAGTCTCGGTGTCGGTCTGAGTGGAAAGCGGAGTTAACATATCTGTGCTTGCGCCTGATGTGTTAATTGTGCCACCTCCATCAACGTCCCGAGCTCCATCATGCCAGTTCCAAGTTGTAAGTTGCATCTGGAATGTGAAGTACACCGTTGTACCTGGAATGAAACTAGTATCGCTTCCTGAGGCAGTAGAATCAACATAGATGTGATAAATCTCAGTTGTTCCGCGAGCAATGGTTTCTGGAGTAGCGCTAAAGTCAAATGCTTGCCCAGTCACACTCTGTGTGGAAACATTGGTCACAGACTTTGTTGCAATGGTATTGCCATCATTGTCTTTTAGGGTGTAGGTGCTGGTTCCTGAAGTTGGAAGCGCATTACCTGACACGTTAAATGTGATGGTGTAAAGACCAATATCAAATGCTGGATCTGCAGAAAAGTTATAGACTGCAACGCGATTTGATACGCTTCGAGCCTGTAATCCTGACGCTTGTGGAGTTGCGGCTAAGCCTACGGTCAAACCAGTTCGATAAGTTGTCATGGTAGTTCCATTGACATCTGAAGTTGGGGTCTGAGTAAGAGTGCCATTAGCGCCGCGATATTCAAGAGATCTAACTGTTCCTGTAGACACAACATTATCTTGCAAGCTGAACAAATGAGTTGAACCAGACAATGCTACTGGAAACACATGTACATCAGCTTTTACAGTAATAACTTTACTATCACCTCGTGAAACCACAAGTTTGGTAAGTCCTTGAAAGTCAGCTACTGCGCCAGTCGCTGATGCAAGGGTCTGACCGCCCAATGTGGTTGCGAGTGAATCAATGGTTCCAAGAAGAGTTGAACCATCATAAAGACGAAGATTCACAAGTGATCCGGAACTTGCTGCAACATTCATGGTATCGTAAAGAATCACACGGCTCACTGTCAGACTCTCTGCAAGATTGGCAGAAAGTTTGAATTTTGCAACAGTGATATCTTTATTTCCCATTATCAAATGAGCAGCAATTGGAGTATTTGCGTCAATAGCAGCAGTCAAGGTACCAGAAGTAGCCAAGTAAACTGATTGACCAGTCACATCAGTAGCATCAGTGGTAGAAGTACCGCTTTCAAGCTGTCGGTATGAAACACTATCCCACTTTGTGCCAGCAAATGCGCTTGAAGTTGTTGCGCCAGAAAGGATTGCACTTGCATACACATCAATCGTCATCTGAGCTCCTTTGGCAATCTCAATTTCTGGAGAGATGTCATAGGAGTAAGTTGTGTTGACTGTGGTACTTCCTGTACGATTTTGACCCAAGTAATTCGTAGAAACTGCTGGATCAGCTCCGCCTTTTACCATGAACACTGAGGAAAAATTAACTCCCCAAGCATTGGTACCATTATCTTTTAAGACAATTTGATTCACTTTCACTCCTTCTCCAGCTCCGGCAGTAATCACGTATTTTCCAATCAAAACATTTTGCTGAAGCGCCACTCCGCTTGGAGCCGCGGCAACCGCGCTAGAAAGAGCCGTTGATGTCGCTACAGACAATGCGCCAGAAGCAACAGTTAAAACGTTTGAAGTAAGAGTACTGAATGTAACCGTTGATAATGAAGTAACACCTTGACCTGTCATAGCAGTTATGGCAAAAACAATGCCATCACCAGCTACGATATCTTCGGCCGCAGTTGAAACTGCAGAAACATCAGCCACAATAGTAAACTTCGTTGTTGCTCCTGCTTTGACAATAAAGCTATTGGAAAAGGTTGGTGCGTAGGCTGAACCATTACCAATATCCTGGGTGGTTCCTACTTGTGTACCTTCTACATAGAGCTTTACATCATTGATATTAGTTGCGGCAACTATATCACCATCTCCGCCATTGCTGGTACTGGAATCAGTATCAGTCAAAGTTGGAGTTAAAGTAAGACCAGTAACTTTTACATCTTCACCAGATGCCTTCAAGCTAAAAGAAGCTAAAGTAACATTGGTGGCATCATTAGCAACTCGGCCATTTGGTTCAGAATCTGCTGTTGCTACAACAGTTCCTGCATTAATAGTGGTTGCTGTTGGCTGAAAGACAGAAAAGTTATTATTGGCTGTGGAAGTAACTGGTCGAATATAAATCGCATACTGTTGATCAAGCGCAGTAATATCTCCCTGTCTCTGAAGAGAAAACTGGAAATTACGGCTTGTTCCTCCAATAATATCTGCTTTTACGCTGATGGTCTTGGTGTTTCCTGATTTAATTTGATATGGAGCAGCGCTCATATCAAATGTTACAGTTTTATCTGTTGCTAAAGCAGCAACAGTTACACCAAGTTGTGTTGAGCCTTCAAAAAGTTTGATGTTTGCAACATCAGAAGTAGCAATGCTTCCAACAACAGTAAACATGATCTTATGAAGAGCAATGTTTTGGTTGGTGGCTAACACATTGAAACGCATGACTTCAGCGTCTTTTTGGCCTGGATCAATTGAACCAGGAGCTGTTGCGCCAGCATTGGCTCCACTTCCAATTTGAAGTCTTCCAAGATCAGTAACTGTGGTGGTTGACATGGTATTTCCATAAGTTGGGAAAGTACCTGCCGCGTTGGCTCCGCCAGTAGTTACAACATCAGTTGATTTTGCGATTCCGAATGCAATAGTTCGGCTGGCTGAAACACCATTAGCAAGATCAGCTCGGATAGAAACAGTTTTGGTTGAACCTTTGGCAACGGTGAAAAGTCCGCCAGATGCCTTAAAGGTAAGGATCTTATCAGAAATGGAAATACTCTCAGCTGTTTTTACTCCATCGATAAAGATGTAAGAGGTAGAAATGTCAGAGCTTGCGAAAATTCCATTTCCAGTCACCTTTAATTCAGACACAATAACATCAGAATCAGATGGAGCTGTGAAATTGAGGTGAACAAAATCTGCCTGAGCTTGTGAATCAGTGGTTGCAGAAACCAAGGTTGTTGCGGCTGGAGTTGTGGATGCTAAGGAAACAGTTACAGCGGCTCCTACAATTGGAGGAGTTATGCTGCCACCGCCGCCTTGAGAAGTGTCAGAAAGAGTTGCATCCAAAGCAGTTATAGCTGTTCCTGCAACATATCCAGAAAGATCCAAAGTAGTGGCTGAAACAAATTTACTTTGAAATCCATTGGCACTCATACCAGCAGCATCAACTGACTGCTTTTTTCCATCTTTTGCAATGTAATAGGTAATGCCACCGCTAGACACCAATGAACCTGCTGGATAAGTAGCAGTTGAAATTGATGTTGCTCCAGTGGTGTAATTCGTAAACAATGTGTCAGCAACATCTCGTACCATACTTGCCCAACCAGTTCCCCAAAGACTCTTTGCAACAGCTTCAGTTTCAACCCAACGAAGAACTCCACTTGGTTCTACAGCATATACTTTTGCATCAGTCATGATTTTAACAAGGTATGTACCAGGTCTCATGACTACGTTTCCACCAATAGTAATAGCGGAAAGCTCTGCGTCAGTAATAGTTTTTACGTTATTAAAGTCGGCGTACCATGTTTTATAGACGGCCTCGGTTGGAAAAACATATCGTTTTCCATTTCCAGCATAGTAATACAACGCAGAACCAGAGGCCTTAATCAGATCTCCGGCGCTGGCCGCTTTTGCTTGAAAAGGAAGAAATGCCAATCCAACGGACCAAAGAATCGTAGTGAACGCCACAAAGGCAATCACTGCTTGCCGACTCAAAGATACTTTATGAGACATATTATATTATTTTCCTTTCTCATGAATTTGTCCTCATTATTTTTGGAAAAATCCATGATTTTAGTTTATTTTGTAGTAAGATTACCTCCTTGCGGAGTCGACCTTTTTGTTTCCTTACTTTCCCCCACCAATTCTATGCCTCGAAAATTCTGAGACACAAAATTGGTGGGGAAAAATTATTTAATTATTAACTTTTTTAATTATTATAATTTTTCATTTAAGTTTATCGTTTCCGGAGAAGCAACATTTTCTTCTTTGGGAATTACGCCAGACTCTTGTGAAACAGTTTCTTCTGAAATGTTTGCTTTTGTGTTTCCATTTTCTTCCTGCGATGTATGTGATCCTTGAACTAAATTTTCTTTGAAAACAAGAAGATTTTTTTGAAGTTCAACAATCAACTGACTTTCTTCCGAAAAAATTTCTACCAACTTTATTATATCTTGTCCTTCTTTCAGGGTGCTACTTGCTAAGGAATAAAGATCTTTCACTTCTAACAACGATGATTCAATTTTTTCTAAATCATTTTTTGATGTTTCTTTTTCTGCAATCTCCACAGAAAAATTCTTTTTTACATCAAGCAATGTGGTTTCTTCTTGAATAATCTTTTCATTGATGGTATTTAATCGTTCCACAAAAAGAGTATTAAGCTCCTCTTTCGTTACCACAGTATCGTTCCCCGGGGTTGTTACTAAAGTCTGAAGAGCTACGACTTGAGTTTCTACAACAGTGCGAAGTGTTTGGTTAACTTTTTCTTTTAATGCCTGAGTTGTCAATTCTTTCGGAAGCGAAACTATAGCTTTGTTTAAAGATTTTTCATATTCTCGAGTTTTAGACTCAATGTTTTTTGCAAGAAGGGCGTTTGTTTCTTCTTTTTGAAAATTTCCAAGACTTTCTTTTGCGTGCGATATACTTTCTTCTGCTCGTTCCATGGTTTTTTTCACAAGTTCTTCTGTATATCCGTTTTCAGTTTTCTTTTGGAGCAAACGACCAAGTTCGTCAATTCGTCGGCCGACAAATTCAATTTCCAGACGAGCAGTATCTTCTGGAGAATTCGAAAGCTGAAGCTGTGCTTTTTCTCCGGCAATTTTCACAGAATAAAATACATCACCTGGAAGACTATTTGACGCGCTCACCTTAGCTACAGATCCGCCAATAATAAGAAGAATGGCTAATGCAAAAGCTCCTACTGGTCGAAAAATAAATTGAGGAGAAATTTCTCGGAGAATGGCAAAAGAAAAATTGAATCCTCGCTTGAAACGATCTTGCCGAGAAAGCGGCTCAGTCACTTGTGCACCAATTTGTGAAAGCAAAAGTTCACGATGCGCCTTTTTCCAAGAGATATCCGGGCGAATCGTTTTAAAATTTTGTAAAAGTTGTTTTACTTGTTCGTCACGCATAATCATTCTATATATATGGTACTCAGATTAACTTTTTTGAGATATTTCCTCTTCTTCAATCATTTTTTTTAAAGTATTGAGAGCTCGATGGATCAGTACTCTGGTAGCTCCTTTTTTCTTCCCAAGAACAGAAGCAATCTCTGCTATGCCAAGTCCTTCAACATAACGAAGGAGCAGCACTTCTTGATATTCTTCCTTAAGACTTTTTAAATAAGATTTAATATATTCAAATTCACTTCTTTCTTCCACTTTTTTTATCTCGTGATCTTCTTGCGTAAATGTTTTGAGAATTTCATCGCCTAGAGTTACATCAGCGCGTACTTTTTTTCGGTAGTAATCGAACACAAGATTGCGCGCGATACGATACAAAAATGCTTGTGGATCGTGAATTACATCGTTGGCCTCTTGAAGATGATGCCACGCCTTCAAAAAAGTTTCTCCTGTAATATCTTCAGCAAGTTCTTTTAAGTTTACCTTTAAAAAAACATATCGGTAAATTTTTTCAACATGCTCATCATAATATAACCGAGCAAAAATTTTTGGATCACGTTGCCGCTGAATTTTAATGAGCACTAATTTGTTGCGCATTTTTCGAAGAACTCTCGGATTTCTTTTTTTCTCGCTTTCTTTTTCTTCTTCCGGAACCATCACCTCTGACATCTCTGAAGAATGAAGTTGTATTTCTTCTTCGTTCATATATACAGACGTTTGGATTAAAAAATTGTTACAATCCTTAATTAATGAATCTAAAAAAATAAATGGGAAAAGTCCTATTTTTCCCTTATTCTTGTAATTCAATAATATTTTATAATATACCAGAAATACTGTTTTACATCAAGATAAATTCTTCAAAACCTCAAACCAAAAAAACGCTATTAACAAACATTTAGAACTTACGCATCTTGTCATTCTGAGGAGCCTGCCTGTCGGCAGGCAGGCGTAGCGACGAAGAATCTAGCCTGAAGGCCGTAAAGAATAATGAAAAACGTTCGCTAAAGCTCGCTAGATCCCTGCCTGCCGGCAGGCAGGCTTCCCCCGCCCTTCGCGAAGAGCGGGGTCAGGATGACACAAGATGCGTATGTCCTAAGACTATTATTTATAAATATCTCATGAATATAAATTCCATAACCTAAAAAATATTTTCCTCCATTTTATATTATTTGTCAACTCATTTAACATGCTTAAAAATGAAGATGAATTTATTTAATTTGTCTAGAATATTCTTGACAAATATAGAGATTTTAGTATTTTTTTCTAAAATTAGAATCTTTTTATAAAAAAATTGAATAAAAAATCAATAATTTGTCAAGAATAGCGTAGACAAAAATTTTAAAAAAATTATACCACATAAATTCTGAAGTCTTAGTCAATAAGAAAAATTTTCTCTAAATTTTAGAAAAAAATTTTGACAAATTTTTTTATTAGGTATATGTTAATTTCTTGCAAATCATATTATTTAATTATTTATATATCCAGTCTATGAAAAAGAACTTCAAGTTACGATCAATCTTATTGTCGCCAAATCTTCTTTTGCCACATAATGGCTTCCAAAAAAAATCACGCACGCAAACTTTCTCTTTCGGACTTATATTTTTTGCCCTTCCGCTTCTATTACTTACTGTTTTTTCTCAACCGACTTATGCTGATACAGAACTCAGCACTACTACTGTTACTCTACCAACAACTGAAGTCACCACAACAACCGCCTCAAACACTTCAACCACTGTTTCTACAACTGGTGGTAGCGGAGGAAGTGCAACGTCTTCAGCAACCACAATTACTCAACTTGGTGGCATTGCATCTCGATCTGCCGGCCTCGTTGTTATTGATCCGCAAGATTTAAGTGTCTTAATTGAAGATGGCTTAGAATGCAGTTCCACTCGCGCTGTCCAAGTGAAATTAACCGGCAGAAACGTTACACAATTTGTTCTTTCTGAAGATGCTCAATTTGTTGGAGTCTCTTGGCAAGACTTTCCTTTAAATAGCATTTCTCCAGAAACCAAAAGCATAGATTGGGAACTTTCTTTAGGTGATGGAGAAAAAACATTATATGTTATTTTTCGAAGCTCAACAGGAGATACAAGTGAAGTAATGAAAGACGCCATTCGTTTAAATGTCATTGAAGCGTGTGGAGAAGTAACAACTTTAAATAAAAATGGTGAAGAAATCGAGGTTTTGGGTGAAGAGATAGAAAAAATAGAACAACCAGAATGTAGTGTTGAATGTTCACGAGTTTCTTATCGTATATATATTATGACTCCCACGGGCGAACGGCGTTATATGGAAAGTATTTATGCTAAAATAGAAAATCTTGAAAATAACACTAAACGTGTTCGGTTCGAAGATTCAGGAATGATTGATCAAGATTTTAATGATGTTTCCATAATGGTCGACGACAGTAATTGCCAAAATCTTCGTTTTAGTCTTGAAAAAACTCTTGCCGCATGGCATCATAAAATCGGAGTTGAAATAGTATTGGATAACGAAATAAAACAAGATACCATTCTTTGGCAAGACTCTCATATTGGTGAAGGGCTTACACTCTCAATAAATGGGGCGTCTGATCAAGCAATGTGCGAAGAGGAAAGTATCAAATCACAACTCAACACATCATCGATTGTTCTGTATGAAAATCCAAATTATCAAGGACGATTTCAAATGTATTCAAAAGATGATACTGACCTCAAACTTCATGTTCCATTTTTCAATGATAATGTTGCTTCGATTCGACTTGTCGGAAAAATAGCGGTTTTTCTTTATAATGATAAAGATTTCAATGGCCATGAAGAACGCCTCACCATAGATGATTCTGATCTGGGAGATAATATTATTGATTCTCATGCTCTGTCGTCATTCAAAATCCTTCCACTTGCAATATAAGTACAAAGAATAAAAAAACACGGAAACTGATTCCGTGTTTTTTTATTTTGCTTTCAAAAATTCAAGCGCTCACCTTTGCGAAACCAATAAAAAGCGTAATAAAAAGAATACTCATCACTATCGGCGCAAAAGTTGAAAGATAGTTGCGTTTTCCAGGAGTAAATTTCTTTAAGAGAAGAGAATTACTCACAACAGAAACAGAACTCAAGGCCATGGCAAGTCCAGCGAGTTCTGGTTTTAAGATAACGCCAGCCCACGCAAAAAGACGCGCGGCAATAGGAATTCCAGCAACATTGTAAAAAAGCGCGAAGAAAAGATTTTGCCGAATTTTTCCTAATGTCTCACGACTCAATTCAATGGCAATAAGAACATCTCTAAGATCATTTTTAATCATTACAATACCACCAGACTCCATGGCAACATCTGTGCCGCTTCCCATGGCAATACCAAGATCTGCTTGCGCAAGCGCTGGCGCATCATTGATGCCGTCCCCAACCATGGCAACTTTTAATCCTTGCGCTTGAAGTTTTTTCACTTCAAGAGACTTTTCTTCTGGCAATACTTCAGCAAGGATATTTTTAATACCAACTTGTTTTGCAATTGCTTGCGCTGTTCGTTCATTATCGCCGGTAATCATATACACTTGAATCCCCATTTTTTCCAAACGTTCAATGGCTTCTCGAGATCCTTCTTTCAAAGTATCTGCAACTGCCACAAGACCAAAAATTTTTTCTTCTGTTGCAAGAATCATAACGGTTTTTCCAGCTTCTTCGAGACGACGCATTTTTCGATCTATGTTTTCAATGGAAATTCCAGCCATCTCTTTAATAAGTTTTCGATTTCCAAGATAATACAATTTTTCATTATATTTTCCTTTCACACCTGCTCCAGTAATGGCCTGAAATTCTGTCACATCTTTTAAAGAAAATCCTTCGTCTTGCGCGTATTGATAAATGGCTTCAGCCAAGGAATGCTCTGAATGCTTTTCAAGGCTTGCGGCAATTTGAATAACTTCGTCTTCATCTGTTTCAAAACCTACAATATCTGTCACTACTGGTTTTCCATGTGTAAGTGTTCCAGTTTTGTCGAAAATCATGGCTCGTATTTTGCAAGCCATTTCCAACGGCTCGCCGCCCTTAATAAGAATTCCTTTTTCAGCGCCTTTGCCAGTTGCGACCATAATGGCTGTTGGAGTTGCAAGCCCCAAAGCGCATGGGCAAGCAATCACTAAGACCGCGGTAAAAGCCATGAGTGAAAAAGAAAGTGATGCTCCAAGAAGAAAAAACCAGACAAGAAAAGTCAGCACAGCTATGCCAATCACTGTTGGCACAAACCACGATGAAATCCTGTCAGCAAATGCCTGAATCGGCGCGCGAGATCCCTGCGCTTCTTCAATGAGACGAATGATTTGCGCCAATGCTGTTTCACTCCCGACCTTGGTGGCCCGAAATTCAAAACTTCCAGTTTTGTTGATGGTAGCGCCAATCACAAAATCCTCTTCCTTTTTTTCCACTGGAATACTTTCTCCAGTAAGCATGGATTCATCAATCGAAGAAAATCCTTTTGTAATAACCCCATCAACAGGAATTTTTTCTCCTGGTTTTACCAAAAGAATATCTCCAACCATAACTACTTCAATAGCAACTTCTTCGAGTTTTTCATTATTTATTCGATGGGCAATTTTTGGCTGAAGCCCCATCAATTTTTTAATCGCTTCAGAAGTCTGCCCTTTTGCCTTGGCCTCAAGCCACTTTCCTAAAATCACAAATGTAATAAGAAATGCGGCGGTTTCAAAATAAAGTTCTGGAATTTTTTCTCCCCCAACTCCAAGAAAAGAATTATTTGTAATTACATAATTAAAAAAGTTTATCACACTATAAAAATACGCGGCAGAGGTTCCAATCGCGATCAAACTATCCATATTAAACATTTTCATTCGAATACTACTCCACGCTCCCTTATAAAAGGAAGCCCCAATAATAAATTGCACTGGCGTTGTGAGAATCAAAGAAATAATTCCAATCCATGGCATAATATTTTCTCGAGCTGGAAGAAATCCAAAAAAATCCAAAAACATGAAATAAATCATGGGCAAACTTAAGAAAAAACCCCACAAAAATTTCTTGCGATAACTTTGAATTACTGCTTGTTTTCTTTTTTGTTCAACCTCAGCATTATCAACACCCATGATTTGGGCTCCATAACCCGCCTTTTTGATTTTTTGAATAATTTGATCCTCATGAGTTTCTTTGCTATCAAAAACAACGCGTGCCTTTTCTCCGGCAAAACTAACATTAATTTCTTTAATTCCAGGCAGTTTTTTTACGCTTCGTTCAATAATCGCCGCGCATGATGCGCAATGCATGCCACTTACGGAAAATACCACGCGTTTTTGGTCAGATCCCGAAAACTGTTTATTTTTACTTTCAATAACCTGTATTTCTGGCTGTTGCGGTGGCTCGGAAGGGATCTGTTGAGAAATATCCTGAGAACGAAGTAATTGAGAAAAATAACGAACAACTCTTTCAATTTCATGAGTCCCATGAGGAAATTCAATCTCAACCTTAGCCTCATATCGCACTTTTAACGGTTCTTTGTCTAAAAATCCATCAATGGTTTCTTCTTTTTTATTATTATTCTCTTCTTTATTATCTTTTTTTTGGTTTTGACGATGTTGTGAATGATCAAACATAAAATAAAATTAATTTTTTCTTATAGAAATATTACATGCTCGAATAATTTCTTGAATAAATTTCTTTTTCTCCACGCCATTCTTGGCGCTGAGTTTATGCCCGCATGTTTCAAGATGGCTCTCAAGCATCATATTGTTCGCTTGGCGCAAAAGACCAATTGCCGCGTTACATTGTTGAATAATATCAATACAATACCTTCCTTCATCAATCATCTTTACAATGTGCTCCATTTGCCCTCGAACTTTTTTAATATTGTTGAGAATATTTTTTCTATGAGGTTCTTTTATCATAAAAGCTCATTTTAATTTTTATACCTATACCATAGGTCATGGTATAAAAATATATTATACCCAAAGAAAAAAATTGTCAAATACTCATAGAGCACTGTTTGCCAACGCTTCATTTATACGATACACTTTTTGTATTATCTTGTTTTTACAATAAATTGAGAACTTATGAATAATTTTCTTGAAAAAGAAAAAATTCAATTTATCCGAAAAGAAATTAAAACCTCTCTCCTTGATCACTTTATCCCATCTCCTGGCAATGCTTATATTCCCGGCAGTTTACAATCAAAAAATCTTCTTAAATATCTTGGAATCATTGTAGGGATCAAAATTCTCGTTATTACCATTCTTTTCATTTTTTATCCTTCTCCAGCAACACTTACTGAAAGCATAGAAGAAGAACTGATAAAACTCATTAATGAATCCAGAATCACTGCGAATATTCATCCAATTGAAAAAAATACTATTCTTGAAAATGCGGCTCGGAAAAAAGTTGCAGATATGGTCGAAAAATCGTATTTTTCTCATAATTCTCCTGACAAGCGCAAACCATGGGATTTTATTAATCAAAACCTTTACCGTTATCGAGCTGCGGGTGAAAATTTAGCTATGGGTTTTATTGAAGCAAAAAACGCTCACCAAGCTCTTATGCAAAGCCCGTCACACAAAAAAATCATTCTCAACAATCGCTATAATGAAATCGGAATCGCGGTTTCTTATGGTAAAATCGCAGGAAAAGAAACAACAGTTTTGGTTGAATTCTTTGGATCTCTTGAACCAAGAGATCAATATCTTGAGCGAACAAATAAAACCGAAAAAAACAATAATGTTCCTTACGTATCAACAAACCCATCATTAAAAATTGAAGCACGAAATAATAATGGAATAATAGCTGGAGAAGAGATTGATTTTGACGAATTAGAAACTCCTGAAGCTCTGATTACTCTCCCAGAAATAGAAACGAAAAGAAATACAGTAAATAATTTTATAAATTTCTCCAATAAAGTGCTGTATATCTTCCTTTTCTATCTTTCATTTTCTTTTCTTTTTAATATTTTTATTCATATTCGAATCCAAAAACCAAAAGTGATTTTGCAGAGTTTTCTCACGCTTTTGATTGCGCTGTTTGTGACATTTAAGGGTTTTCACTTTCTCGAAACGCTATTTTTATAAGGCATTCTATAAAGATTGACAAAGGCAAATGAGAGCATTAAACTATATTTGTCAAGACAACTCTAGACAAATATGGCAACTATTCGTGTTTCTGTGTCAGAAGCGGCAAAACTTTTTGGAGTCAGCACTCGTACTATTCGACGTGCTATAGAAAAACAAGAAATACGATATGTTGTGGTTCAGAGCAGATATAAACTCAACTTCGAAGATCTTGTTTTGTGGAGTCAACGAAGAAAAAATATTCGAAATAAACTTTCAAAAGAAGGTATTGGCCAATATGTAGAAAAATGGCGAATTAAAAATCGTCTTTTTAGCCCAAATCCAAAAATACTTGAAAAAACAGAGGAAAAAGTAAATCACAATGAAAAATTATCTCAAAAATGATTTATTGATTTATGGAAATGAAAGAGGGACTCGAATCTCTTTTTCTTGACGATCCTTAGAATGAAAAATAAGAAACGTTAGTTCTTTTTTTTGAAAACTCTTTTTATGGAGAAGGTATTCAAAAGGAGAATCTGAACGAATCAATTCTCCATCCACAGAAAGAATAATATCACCTTCTTCTACAAGTCCTTTGAATATTCCCTTGGCAAGTGGAAACTCTTTTGTGTTCATAACAACAGCTCCATCAGCATATGATATATTTTCTGTAAGAGCAACAATACTCTTTAGCGAAACATAAGATACATTCAATGGACGTAAAGTTAATTTTCCATCTTGAAGAAAATCTTCTATCACCCAAGAAACAAAAGGAAAAGGAATCATTTGCGAATTTTGGTCTCCGCCTTGTCTGATTAAACCAAGCAATTCACCATTTTCTCCCCAAACAATGTCTCCGGAGTCAGTCTTTGCTCCACGAAGAGTGAAAAAATATTCAAGTTTTTGAGAGGAAAAAATTTCTGTGTTTTTTTGAGAACTCCATGATTTTTCTTCAAGAATATAGTTTTTGAATTTTTTTTCTTCGGAAGAAAAAATAAACGCCTTCGTTCCTTCATGAAAATCTTTGATATCCAGAAAAGCTGCCGGAAAAAAATTATTGGCTTCAGCCTTAAGAAAACTTATACCGCTCCAAGGATCAAAAATTATTTCTTTGACATCGTACACAATATTATCGCTTGATATTAAAGCAATATCTTTTTTATCTTTCACTTCTACCCCACTGACAACCCAACCGTCAGAAGTCAAGATAACGCCCTTTCCTAAAAATCCACTTTGCGGAAAAAATTTAAAATTACCTATATTTTTTATTGACCCTTTTTTATAAAGATTAACTTCCTTTTTAGGAATATTCAAAAGCGCAATTCCTGTTTCTTTATTTTCTTCAAGAAAAGATTCTGTTTGTGGATTTAAAACAGGATTCATTGAAATAAATGATTCAGGAAAAAAATATGTTCGAGCAACAAGACCACCCACAAATCCAGAAAAAAAACCAAAAATGCTTCCAGCGATGATGATTTTAAGAAAAAAAAATTGATTTTTTGATGAATATTTTTGTGGAAGCGGGGTATGAAAAAATTGTCGCGGATCTTTTAAGTAAGACATAAAAATAAAAAATTAAATCCATCGAGCGGTAATAAGAGTTAAAAATGAAATAGAAAACGAAAGAAAAATATATCGAATCCAAATCTGACGATTAAGTTTTCCAAGTGCGTAAAATCGAAAGATATTAATACTAAAATAAAGAATTAAAGTAAGATTCAAAGCAATAATATACAGACTTATTGGCAAAAACTGACTTACCCACAAAAATTCAACGCCAAGAATGATAATAAACAACGAAAAAAAAAGTGATATTCCTTCAGAGAGCGCGTGTAAACGGAGCTGATAAAAAACTATAACAAAAACAACGCCACTCCAAAAAAGGAGAATTATCCACATCGGAATACCTAAAACAACATTTCCGCTAATCGCAATAAGACTGATAAGGTAGTATAACAAAACCGAAAGATAATTTCCAATATTTTCACGTGAGTATGGCTGATATCTTTCATCCTGTGTTCTAAATAATTGTTCAGTGTGCCAAAAAAGAAATTGAATAATACTATGAGAAATAATAAGGACAAAAAACAAAAAAAATCCTGGAAGAAAGAAAAACGCTGCCCATACTAAAAGATCAAAAAACAAAGAAATAACAAAAAAAGAGATTTTTCGTTCTCCTGGATATTTCTTCCAAAGAACATGAGAAAAAAACAGATTACTTACAAGAAAAAAAAGAGGCAAAAAAAACATTGCCTGTGTAAAAAAAAGCGCAAAAACAAAAACTACAGCACTACTGCTTGCCTTGAACAGAGAAATATATTGTGAATTATTTTTAAAAATCATCATTTTCAAAAACAAAAGTATTATAAAAATTCTCAAATCCTTCTTTGGCTGAAGATTTTAAGTTCACTCCATCAACAAAAATCATTCCGTGCTCAACGTGAAAGGATTTAAAATCCATTTCAGTGGTAAATTTTTCAAAAAAGTCTTTGATCCTTGGCTCAATGAAATACTGTTCTATTATATTATTAAAAAATACAGGCAACGTAATATATCCAATTTTTATACTTTCCACATGGAAACGAAAATTCTCTGGAACAACTTTTATGTCATTCAAAATGGTTCGCATTGAAAAATTTATTGGTTCGCGGATATGAATGAATATCTCAACTTGATTGGATTCTAAGATAACATCCGAAGAAGACAAAAATGTTTTTATAAACTTCTGGGGATAATATTGCAGAAATCCTTCCAAAAGACGGCTTAATTCTGCCTCAGACACAAAAACTGAAACAGGCCGCTTCATGGAGAGAGAAAATTTCTGTTCAAGAAGACTTCCAAAACTCAATGGATCATCAAAGTCTGTTATGACTTCACGCGACGGAAAAAGTGGAAAGGTGGAAAGTTTCCAAAAAATTCCAAAACCAGAAACAAAAAAAAGCAAAAAAACTCCTCCAAAAAACCATCGGAGCAGATGTTTTTTTCTGCCTCTTTTTTTAAACTCTTCTCTGATTTCTTGTCGCAATAAGGCAGTGAAGGATGTGGTGTGATTGAAAAAAAATTTTTCCATCATAAAATATTATCCATGAAGAAGAATATCCCGAAAATGATACGCTTTATACAAAAATTTTCGCGCGGGAAATTCAAAAGTGCCAAGGGTTTTGATAACATCTTCTTTTTTTGAAAAAGAAAATTTAAAACGAGTAATTCCTTCCCACGAGGAACGCGAAGTCGATTCTCTTCTATACAGTTTTTGAAGCCATGTTATTTTTTTTTCTTCTAAACGAACACCGTTCCAATTATAAAATAATGCGCCATGCGCCTTCGCCCATTGCATTATTTCCCAATGTAGCAGATACGGCGCCATCACAGAACGCTTTTCATACTGAAAACCTCCATGCAAATATGTGGCTACACCGCCAAAATTTATTATCAATGCTCCCCCAATATATTGTTTTCCTAATAACGCCATAAAAAAAGAAAAAAAATGAGAAGGGAGCAAAGAAAACATCATACGATAATATTTTTCTGGATGAAGAAAAAAACCTTGTCGACGCGCTGTTTCTTTCAGCAGGGAATAAAAAATAATAAATGCTTCGTTATTTTTTGGATCAATTTTTTTTATTTCCACGCCGTGCTTTTGAGCTACACGAATATTATAGCGAGTCTTTGGTTTAAAACCAAGAAAAATTTCATCATTTTGTTGATGTAAATCAGTAAAAACCGTTTCGCTTGGCTCAATATCACGAGCGGCTTTGATTCCATTCTGTGAACGGAAAAAACGTATTTTTGGAAAAGATTCTAAAAAAGGAAAATCAATTCTTAAAAAAAGAGCGTTATTTTCTTTTGTAAATTTTTTTAAAAAAATTAAAAATGATTCAAGCTGGATTGTACATTCTTTTTGAAAAAAACTATTTTGTGCGACAATCGGGCCATGTGGAACATAAAAAAGAAATTTTCCCAATGGAAGATCAAGACGTATGATCTGAGCCACCATGTGCCATATATCATTTTCTTCCGCAATAAACCGCCACACAAGATGATTGGATCCTTTTTGAAACTCACCCCACTCCCAAGATTGCAACATTCCGCCAAAAATGGAATCATTTTGAGCAACAAATTGATTCCATTTTTCCATCTCTTCTGAACGCGTTTGACGAAAGTGGAACATAATAAAAAAAACTTTTTAAAAAACAATATTAATAAGTTTTTCTTTCACATAAATAAATTTTTTTGGAGTTTTATCAAAAAGAATTTTTTTTATTTTTTCTCGAGATAAAACTTTCTCGTAAATCATTTGTTCTGGAAGTTCTTTCGAGACTTCGAAATGATCCCGAAATTTTCCATTCACTTGCACAACAAGCATAAAAGTCGCTTTGTTCATTTTTTTCTCGTCTGCCACTGGCCATGATTGCTGAAAAATAGGTGGTTCATTTTTCCATAATAACTCCCAAAGTTCCGAGCAAAGATGTGGAGCAAATGGATAGAATAATATCAGAAAACATTTTACATAATCTATAGGAATCTCTTTTAAGCGAGAAAAGTGATTGAAATAAATCATGAGAGAAGAAACCGCAGTATTCAATTGAAGATTTTCAATATCATGACTTATTTTTTGTATAGTCAAGTGAAGAAGAATCTCGTCTTCTGGTGAAACATTGTTTCCAAAATGAATTCGTTGCGCCCAATTCCAAACACGATTTAAAAAACGTTCCACGCCAACTAATCCTCTCTCTGACCATGGAATAGCTTCTTCGTATGGACCCATAAACATCATATATACTTTGAGTGTGTCAGCGCTATAATGAACCAAAATCTCTTCAGGATTCACGACATTTCCTTTAGATTTGGACATTTTGGATCCATCCTCCGCTAAAATGAGGCCATGCGAAACGCGTTTTTGAAATGGTTCTTTTGACGGAACTAATCCTTCGTCAAATAAAAATTTATGCCAAAAACGAGCATAAAGAAGATGGCGAGTAGAATGTTCCATACCACCATTATAAAGATCAACAGGTGTCCAATATTTGAGTTTTTCTAACTCGGCAAACATTTGATCATTATGCGGATCAGTATAACGAAGCCAATACCAACTTGAACCTGCCCAGTTTGGCATAGTGTCAGTCTCGCGTTGTCCTGGTCCGCCACATTTTGGACAAATAGTATTCACCCATTGGGAAATATTCGCCAATGGAGATTCTCCAGTATCTGTTGGCTCGTAAAATTTTACCATTGGAAGCAAAACAGGCAATTGATCCTCTGGAACAGGAATCCATGCTGAACATTTTTGACAGTAAATTAATGGAATGGGCTCTCCCCAATAACGTTGTCGAGAAAAAACCCAATCCCGCAGTCGATACTTAGTTGTTATTTTTCCATCAACCAATTTGATAATGGCGCTTTGAGCTTTTTGCGAATTCATGCCATTAAATTTTCCAGAATTTATAAGAATTCCAAAATCAGAATAACAGTCTTCCTTTGAAGCAATAACTTTTCTCATCGGAAGATGAAATTTTTCTGCGAATGCAAAATCTCTTTCGTCGTGCGCGGGAACAGCCATGATAGCGCCTGAGCCATAATGTTCGAAAACATAATCCGCAACAAAAATTGGAATTTCTTCATTATTTGCGGGATTTTTGGCAAAAACGCCTTCTAATTTCACACCAGTTTTATCTTTTATCGCAGAAGTCCGCTCAAGCTCAGTTTTCTTTGATACCAGAGTGATGTAATCATCAATTTCTTTCTGATTGATAATTTCTAATTTCTTATCTTTAAAAAATGGATGTTCTGGCGCAAGCACAAGATAGGTTGCTCCAAAAAGTGTGTCCGGCCGTGTTGTAAAAACTTCAATAAAAAATTGAGAATTTTCCAGCGTAACAGAATTTTGACTCTTGGAAAAGATTGGAAATTTGATTACGGCTCCTTCACTTCTTCCAATCCAATTTTTCTGTTGATCCACAATTTGAGGAAGATATTGCACTGTATGCAAATCATCAATAAGACGGTCGGCATATACTGTCATCCGAAGCATCCATTGTTCTTTTTCGCGCTGATCAACATCGCTTCCACAACGTTCACATTTTCCATTCTCCAGTTCCTCATTCGCAATACCAATTTTACAATTGGAGCACCAATTAATAGGAAATTTTGCCTTGTAAGCAAGCCCTTTTTTAAAAAGTTGTAAAAAAATCCATTGAGTCCATCGATAATATTTTGGATCAGTGGTATTCACTTCACGAGACCAATCAAAACCAATTCCTAATTTTTTAATCTGTCGCTTAAAATTGGCAATATTGGTGGCAGTTACTTTTGCTGGATGTTGTTTTGTTTTGATAGCATAGTGCTCTGTCGGAAGTCCGAACGCGTCCCAACCAAATGGATATAAAACATTTTTTCCTTCCATGCGTTTTTTCCGACACAAAATATCCAGTGCGTAATAACTTCGAGTGTGCCCTACATGAAGTCCAGCTCCTGAAGGATAAGGAAATTCTACAAGCACATAAAATTTTTCTTTTTTTTGATCAAGCTCAGATACCTCAAAAATTTTTTCCTTCTGCCACCGTTCTTGCCACTTTTGTTCAATATCGCGAAATTGATCTTTGTAAGAACCCATAAGATGAATCAAATTTTGAAAACTATTTTATCTTATCACCGTTTGTGAGGTAAATCAACCACAAACCAAAAACACCCACTACCACAAAAATATCAGCAAAATTCAACGAAAAAATTTTAAAAAAAGAAAAATAATCTATCACAAATCCATAACGAATTCGATCAATCAAATTTGATATGCCTCCAGAAAATATGAGAACTTCGAAAAAAAGAAACAACGTTTTATTTTCTCTCCAATGTTTTTGAAATTTCATCCACAACCAAAAAAGAATGATAAGAGTGACAAAAATAATTCCACCGCGCCAAAAAGGAAGAGAAAAAGCAATACCAGAATTTAAAAATTTTCCAACTTGAAAAAAAGAAATTTCTCTTTTTAAAAATCCGTTATTTACACAATTCTGCAAAATACATATTTTCAAAAACTGATCAAAAAAAAGCAAAAAAAGGCCAAGAGTAATTATTGACCATTTTTTCATAAAATAAAATTATCACTGCTTGGGTTCTTGAAGCGCCTCTTTACACGCAACACACGAAGTAGACACTGGACGAGCTAAAAGTCGCGCTTGGAGAATTTCTTTTTTGCAATATTTGCAAATACCATACGTGTTCTCATCTATTCGATTAAGAGCTCCGTCAATATCTTTTAATATTTTTTCCAAAGCGGCTTCTAGCGAAATGCGATCACTGTACATTGAAACTTCAAGAGCATTTTCCTCGTTTTCAGAACCAATATCAGGAAAATCCGAATGAAAATCATCTTTTATTACCTCATCCTTTGTGGCAAATGAACCCAAAATCTTTCGAATCTGCTCTTTCTTTTTCAAAAGTTTTTGTTGAATCTCAATTTGTACTTCTTTTTTTATCATAGTAAAAATAAAAAAGCACCTTTACTTTAGCAAAGAAACAATAAAAAATCAAGAGGTTATGTATGAGTTTCCATTACGAAGCCATGTCAAGAATTTTCATGGTAGTAGAAAGAATCGTGTCAGGAGTGAGTGAAATACTATCAATGCCTAAAGATATAAGAAATTTCGCAAATTCTGGATAATCTGATGGACCTTGGCCGCAAATACCAATCTTTATCTTTTCCTTTTTTGCTACTCTTATAAGTTCTTCGAGCAAAAGTTTTACTGCTGGACTACGTTCATCATAAATGTGACTCACCAATTCTGAATCGCGATCAACGCCAAGTGTTAATTGCGTCAAATCGTTTGATCCAATGGAAAAACCATCAAATAATTTTGCGAAATCTTTTGCCAAAAGAATATTCGAAGGAATTTCACACATCATATAAATTTCAAGATCATTTTTGTGTCGTTTGAGTCCTTCATTTTCCAAACACATCAAAACTTTTTTTCCTTCTTCTGGAGTTCGACAAAAAGGAATCATGATTTTTATATTTCGTAATCCCATTTCATCTCGAACTTTTTTAAAGGCACGGCACTCAAGTTTAAAACCCTCTTTATATGCGTCTGAATAATATCGCGAAGCTCCTCGCCATCCAATCATAGGATTTGCCTCTTTGGGTTCAAATTCTCTTCCGCCAATAAGCGACGCGTATTCATTCGATTTAAAATCCGAAAGTCGAAAAATAACATCTTTTGGATAAAACGCGGCGCCAATTGTAGCAATGCCTTCTGCCAAGCGATCAATAAAATACTGCGGTTTTTTACTATATCCTTTTGTGAGTTCTTTTATTTCTTCCTTCGCTTTTTTATCGGTAAGACTATCATAATGAATCAGCGCAAGCGGATGAACTCGAACATAAGAACTAATAATAAATTCTTCGCGAGCAAGACCAACTCCGTCATTTGGAATAAAACTTGCTCCAAAAGCTAACTCCGGATTTCCAAGATTCATCATGATTTTTGTGTGTTTGGGGCGATGAAAATTTTTGAGATTTGTTTTTTTTACTCGAAAGGCAAGTTTTCCAGAATACACTTTTCCTCTTTCACCCTCTGCGCACGAAACAGTTATCATTTTTTTGGCAGATATTTTTTCTGTTGCGTGAGAAGTGCCTACCACACAAGGAATACCAAGTTCGCGAGATACAATGGCCGCATGGCATGTGCGTCCACCACGATTGGTAACAATAGCTCCCGCAATTTTCATGATGGGCTCCCAATCAGGATCAGTCATATCTGTAATAAGCACTTCGCCGGCGCGAAACTCCTCAATATGAGACGCGTCCCGAATAATACGCGCTGGCCCAACCCCAATTTTCGAACCAACAGCAACTCCTTCAATGATTGGCTCTCGTTTCTCCAAAAGAATATACTCCTCCAAAAGATAAGGATCTTTTTGCGAATGCACCGTCTCTGGTCTGGCTTGCACCAAAAAAAGTTCATCTCGTTCTCCATCTTTTGCCCATTCCATATCCATTGGAGTATCAACGCCTCGTTTTTTTGTATAATATTCTTCCACGAGTATTGCCCAACGTGAAAGTTCTAAAATTTCCTCGTCCGTAAGCACAAATTGCCTTCGATCATGTTCTGAAACCGGAACAATTTTAGTTGGCCGAGTGTTTCCATGCGCATAAATCATTTTTATCTTCTTTTCTCCTTTGCGCTTCGAAAGAATTGGCCGAAAACCTTTTTTCAATGTTGGTTTATGCACATAATATTCATCAGGAGTCACTGCTCCTTGCACTACCATTTCACCTAAACCATAGGAAGCATTGATAACCACGGCATCACGAAAACCAGATTCAGTATCTAAAGAAAACATTACTCCAGATGAAGCAAGATCTGAACGAACCATTTTTTGCACTCCAATTGAAAGCCCAATTTTAAAATGATTAAACCCTTTGTCCTCCCGGTAAGAAATAGCACGATTCGTAAAAAGAGACGCAAAACATTTTTTTGATGCCTCAAGAAGCGCGCGTTTTCCGCGAATATTTAAAAATGTTTCCTGCTGGCCAGCAAAAGACGCATCTGGAAGATCTTCAGCTGTGGCCGAAGAACGAACAGCAACATCAACATTTTGCCCATACATTTTCTCAAATTTTTGATATGCTTCGATAATAGCATCCTCTAAAAGAGGAGGAAAATGAGATTGCAAAATACATTCACGCACTTCTCTTCCTCTGCGAAGAAGATCTCTAACATTATGTTTCTTCAAACCCTTGAGAAGAGTTCGAATTTCTTTTTCAATTCCTGCTTTATGAAGAAAATAAAAATAAGATTGAGATGTGATGGCAAAACCATTTGGAATACGAACTCCACGTTTGCGCAAATACTGATACATTTCACCAAGAGAAGCATTTTTTCCTCCTACAAGAAGAATATCTTCAATAGAAATATCTTTAAACCACAAAATAAATTCATTTTTATGAGCTTGCATGGGGAAGTAATAAATTTTTTAAGCAGAAAATTTTTTGCTTATGAATTCTAAATGTTAATCGACTTACTATTTATTATTAATTAGTCAATTTCTCTAAAATGGTAGAAACGACTGGCATCTTCCAACGATCGCCTTGGAGCGCTTTCATTACTCCAATGCAAGAAACCACAATAAAAAGAGCCGTAAAAAGTGGAAACCAACCAAAAATGAGTTCCAAAATAAGAAGCACCATTCCTTGACGCGCGTGAAATTGCGCAAATTCATTTTTCCTGGCAAAAAGAAACGGAATCAACACCAAAAGCCACAGATAACTTAACGCGCCTAAAATATTTTTCTCGGAAAAGTGTATCTTTCCAAATTCTTTTTCTACCCCGACGCGTACTTCCTGCGAAATTTTTTTTGAAGAAGTTTTTGGCATACCCATACAATTTTATTTTATATCTAACTATAAGTTACAAATTATAAATATTATATCATATACTCTTTCTCTTTGGCAAAAATTTATACATCTCCGCCAAAAAGTAGAATGATCCAGTAATAACAAAAATTTTCTCATCTTGGCAAAGAAATTCTGTTAAAGCATTTTGTGGATGAGGAATATATTTTATATGTTGAGAACGTGATGAAAAAACAATCTTCTGAGAAAAAAAAGAAGGCCGTGTAAAAATCACTTTGTTGGCAACAGGAAAAATAAGTCGTAAAAAAACTTTTTCATGTTGAGTAGATCCATAACTCACAGGAAGAAGAAACGCATATTTTTGATGAGGAAAAAGAATTTTTAATGTTGCCAACAAAGCTTGAATTTTTTGCTTATTATGAGCGCCGTCAAGAATAAGAACCTTATTTTTCCATTGACGAATCTCCAATCTCGCAGGAAGATAAGCATGCATCAAAACATTTCGAATTCTCTTTTCGTGAAGAGGAAAATTATCCCTTCGCGAAAAAATTTTTACAGCTGTCAAAGCGAGCGAGGCATTTTCGGCCTGATGCAATCCCACAAGACCAAGTTCTAATCTTGGGAGATTGAAAAAAATATTTTTTTCTGCGTTTTTTAATAAAAAATCAAATAAAGTTTTTTTATTGCTTAAATGAATATTTGCATATTCCCGATTTTCTTGAACATAATAAATTTGCGCATCTTTTTTCTGCGTTTCTTGCTCAAAAATCTTTCGAAGCAACGCATTCCCCCGATAAGCAATCACTGTATCATTTTTTCCAACAATTTCACTTTTATTTTTTGTAATACTTTTAAGAGTTGATCCTAATGTTTTTGTATGATCTTTTCCAATTCGAGTTATAATGACCATTTTCTTGGTTGATACAACATTACTCAAATCATCACGGCCGCCTTTTCCTGCTTCGTAAACAACATAATCAACTTTTTCTCGATAAAAACTCCACCACGCGAGCAATGAAAGAATTTGAAAATAATTAAAATTTTCAAAAGATGAAATTTTCAAATCAGCGCGAGGGAAAAATTTGAGAACTTCATTCAAATACTGAACATATTTTCTCTTTGAAAGATAGTGATTATTGATTTGAAGCCGTTCGCGAAGATCTTCTATGTGCGGCGAAAGAGAAAGCCCGACTTTAAAACCATGAGCTCGAAGAAGAACACTCAAAAGATACGCTGTGGAGCCCTTTCCAGAAGTCCCGACAACTTGAATGACTCGAAGCTTATTTTGAGGATTGCCAAATTTTTGTAAAATTCTTTTAAACTCCTCCAAACGTTCCTCGCGAGAAAAATTTGTTTCTTTTTTGGATGTAAAGAGTTTTTCAAAAATAAAACTCTCGGCTTCTTGAAAATTTTTTATCATGATTATAATTAGGACTTCCGAGTAATTATCGTTTTGCACCACTGTAAGCAATGGCTTGAAGCGCATTCCAATCGGTTGTACTTTGTGGCAAACTCTTAAAAATATCGCGATAAATAAAAAGCGCTTTTCCCTCAGTTTTCAAAGAACGATTTTGAACTTTTTGCCGCAAACCATACGCCATAATCATTATGGCATTCATATCGTGTGGATTGTTTTCATTAGGAAGCCGAATGTATATCTTTACAAACCGGTTCACAGCGTCTTCTTCTGCTTTTCCACTGCGTTGCGATGGCCAACGACCATTAGCTATTTTAAAAATATCCACAATATCAAATCCATCCTCTGGAAATACACCAAAAGCTGCTTTAAAAGAAGCAATAACAGCAGCCCGCTCTCCTATCCCAAGATACTGAGTGTTAATATCAACACCATACGCGATAAAACGACGCACAAAATTTCGTTGCGCTTGTGAAAGTTCTGGAATATCTTTTTCCAAAGATATAACATATTTTTTATTTATCTCATCTTCCAATGTTGCATCAACTGAAACATGTAAAAGCGCCAAAATCACATCATGAAAATCTTGCAACACTAATTTAGCAAGATACACTAAGTTCGCAATCATTTTTTCAGATTCATCCACACGCGGCAGCACTTTAAACATAGGGCCAGTAATTTTATAACTATCGCTTCGAGGATGATCCGTATCCCAATCAAAAATCTCACTTCGCGAAATTTGAATGTTGCCTGATTGCGCTCCATCAGGAATCTCAATTTCAATAAACTCATCACTCCAAAGTTTTCGAAACGATGGGGTCGCGGTAATCCAATTCATTTCTTTCTCCCCAAATGAAATAATCATGTTGCAATTCAATGAAATTCCATGAGCATGGCAATCAGAACCAAAATTTTTTCCATAGATAAAAAGCCGCGTGCCCGGCGCGCCTTCAAGAGGAATAATTTTTGTAATTATTGGCGGAGGAAGCGTCTCTGCTCCAAGAGAAAAAACAGGAACAAAAAATATTCCTTCAAACAAAAAAATAGTTCCAAAAAAAATAAAAATTATTTTTTTTATCTTCTTCCAAATATTCCAAAAAAAAGACATACGAATTTTATATCTTAAAACATCATTATCATACCAAATAATAACAATATTCTCAAAAATCGTATAGAGAAAAGACCCAAAATAAAAGACTCTAGTAATTTCCGAAGTCTTTTATTTTTATCTAAGTTTCTACTTATTTCTTCGCGCCGGAGTAGGCAATGCCTTGGAGGATATTCCAATCTTCAGTATTTTGCGGGAGTTGTTTGTAAACTCCTTTGTAAATATCAAGAGCTTTCTTTTCGGTTTCAAGTTTTCTATTTTCAGCTTTTTGGCGAAGTCCATAAGAGACGACCATGGTAAAATTTTGATCAGACGCATTTTGAGTGTCTGGTGCCCTGTCATAAACATGTTCAAAAATCTTTTCAGCTTCATTTTCAACGGATTCAACTCTTACGGAAGGAAATCTTCCATTGGCAATTTTAATCGCGTCTTCGATCTCTGTCGAAGTTTCCGGCAATTTTTTATAGGCTTCTTTAAAAGAATTTAACACTGCTGCGCGTTCTCCTTCACCAAGTTTTTTCGTATTCTCATCTACGCCATAAGTAACAAAATTCGTCATAAAGGATTTCATGCTTTCTGAAATATTTTTTACTTCTGATGTCAGAGATTTTAAGTATTTTATTTCGGCTTCTTGTTCTTTTACTTGAGAGCGAAGCGCGTTGACTTCCGCGAGAAGCGCAGTGTAATTATTTTGTACTACATTACGAGTGGTTTCTTTAATCTCAACAATATTCGAATCCACTGATGGTTGGCCTGAGGCATGATTGACTCCAAAAACATGCCCAATAATATCAAAAGTTTGGTTTGTGGCATGGTCAGTGCCATAATCAAGAATCTCATTTCGATAAACCCGAATATTCCCGGTAGTTGCGTCAGAAGGAACCTTTACGACAATTTTCGTATCTTCCCACGAAACAAGTTGAGTGATATCAGCAACAGCATTTACATATCCATTTCCAAAATAAATTCCCGCTTGACACTCCAAAGTTCCTTTTCCTGTGCATGAATCTTTAAAACCTTTTCCAATAATAGTTACTTCAGTACCTGCTGATCCAGACAACGGGCTTACCTCTGTGATTTTCATTTCAGGATCATACGTCAAAACCGGACCAGCAATATGGTACAGATTAAATGCTCCATCAGTACGTTCTGGAATCAATTCTTTGCGATAAAGTTGTATCTTTTCAGAAAACTTTCTATGAACTCTCCGACTTGCAATTTCATCATATAATAAAGTCACCTCAATTTTATTATCTGTCCAAGTATCCCATGATTTATTTATATATTTCGCTTGTTCCGAATCTAAATCTTCATCTCCGTCTCCATCAAAATCTCCAATATAAAAAACCATAACACATTTTTCCGGTCCTTCTGAATAACAATCTGTGCCAAAACCTTCTCCATTAATAACAAGTTTATTGCCAATATTTACAATCGTTGGGGAAATGGAAGTTATTTTTGGCGTTTCCTCTTTAGCATTTATGGATTTCAGTGGAATAAGAAATCCTAAATTCGCGAAAATAAAGAAAAAAATAATAAATTTTGATAATTTGTTCATAAACATCGTTAATTTTTCAGAGAACATATTTTAGTCAATATTAAGTTACATTTTTTAAAATATACCACAAAAATACAAAAAGCGGAATTTTACACCGCTTTTTGTTATGAATAAATGAGATTAACCTGCTTGATTATGATGGATAATGGCGTGCAGTCAAAATTACATCATTCCGCCCATGCCGCCGCCCATGCCTCCCATTCCGCCCATGCCACTCATATCAGACATGTCTTTGTCTTTTTTTGGAAGTTCAGTTACCAGAGCTTCTGAAGTAAGAAGAAGACCAGAAATGGACGCTGCATTTTGCAATGCAGAACGAACCACTTTCACCGGATCAATAATCCCTGCTCCAAGCATGTCAACCAATTCCATGGTATCAAAATTGTATCCCATGTTTTGATTTTTAGCTTCAAGTACTTCCCGAATAAGATCAGAAGAATCAGCTCGTCCGGCATTCGCGGCAATTTGGCGAAATGGAGATTCTATAGCTCGAAGAATAATTTTGACTCCAACCATTTCATCCTCAGAAACATTCATCTGTGAAAGAACGCGTGAAGCTCGAATTAAAGCCACTCCTCCGCCAGGAACAATTCCCTCTTCAACAGCGGCTTTTGTGGCGTTTAAGGCATCTTCAATTTTAAATTTCTTTTCTTTCATGGCAGTTTCTGTAGCAGCGCCAACTTTAATAACTGCAACTCCGCCAGCAAGTTTTGCCAATCGTTCTTGGAGTTTTTCTCGATCAAAATCAGAGTCAGTTTGCTCCATGAGTTTTCGAATTTGCGCCACACGATCTTCAATGGATTTCTTTAAACCAGCGCCTTCAACAATGGTGGTGTTTTCTTTGTTCGCAATCACTTTTCTCGCATGACCCAAATCTTCCATTTGTGTATTTTCCAATTTAAGTCCCACTTCTTCAGAAATAACTTTTCCGCCGGTCAATACTGCAATATCTTGGAGCATTTCTTTTCTGCGATCGCCAAAACCAGGAGCTTTGATTGCTAAAACATTAAAAGTTCCGCGAAGTTTATTAACCACAAAAGTTGCCAATGCTTCACCTTCAACATCTTCAGAAATGATCACGATATTTTTTGTTCCTGTTTGCGCGACTTTTTCTAAAACAGGAAGCACATCATGAATGGCAGAAATTTTTTTGTCTGTAATAAGAATGTAAGGATCATCATACTCAGCTTCCATGCGCTCAGCATTAGTAATCATATATGGAGAAACATATCCGCGATCAAAGCGCATTCCTTTTACAACTTCTTTTGTAAGTCCCATGGTCTGAGATTCTTCCACAGTAATCACACCATCTTTTCCAACTTCTTCCATGGCTTCGGCAATGAGTTTCCCCACTTCAGTATCCAACGAAGAAATAGTCGCGACCTGCGCGATTTCTTCTTTTCCAGAAATATCTTTTTTCATTTTTCGGAATTCTTCCACAATCATTTCCACAGCACTATCAATACCGCGCTTTAATGCCCAAGGATTGGTTCCTGCAGTAACATTTTTCATGCCTTCAGTAAAAATCGCTTGCGCCAAAACGGTTGCGGTAGTGGTTCCGTCTCCTGCTACATCATTGGTTTTGCTGGCGACTTCTTGCACCAGTTGCGCTCCCATATTTTCGAACTTATCATCAAGTTCAATTTCTTTAGCAATGGTCACTCCATCATTAGTAATAGAAGGAGCTCCATATCCTTTATCTAAAATAACATTGCGACCGCGAGGCCCAAGAGAAACTTTGACTGTATTCGCAAGCTTATCAATACCGCGCTTTAATGCGCCACGTGCCTGCTCATCAAAAAGAATTTGCTTTGCCATAATTTTCAATGATTAATTTTTTATATTTACGTTGTTTATAGACTCACTGACTGTCTGACAACTCACTTTTTGTCATTCTGATCCCGCCCTTCCTGCCTACCGGCAGGCAGGCGCGAAGGGCGGGAGAAGAATCTCTTGTTTAAGACGTTTTACAAACAGAGATCCCTGCCTGCCGGCAGGCAGGCTTCGCCTTCGGCTCAGGATGACAACTCTTGGACAATCTCGAATTATTCTAAAATCGCGAGAATATCACTCTCTGCAATAATAAGATATTCTTCTTTTTCAAGTTTGATCTCATCCGGAGAATACTTTTTAAACATGACTTTATCGCCGACCTTGACTTCCATAGGAGCACGCGTGCCGTTTTCTAAAAGTTTTCCTGAACCAACTGCCAATACTTCTCCTTTTTCTGGCCGTTCTTTATCAACAGTATCAGGAAGCACAATGCCTGCTGCTGTGGAAGTTTCTTCACTCAATGCTTTCACAATAAGATTGTTGTGAAGAGGACGAATGTTGAGATTGCTCATACGCACTTTTCTTTAATATTTTTTAAAAAATAAATTAGGAATAAATTAGCACTCCATAAAAATGAGTGCCAATCACTGATGCCATTGTACAAAAAAAAATCCACTTGTCAAGAGTTCCGCATTAAATCATCTAAAAAAAACAAATATTATCTGTAAATATTGTCTCATTTTGTAGAAAGGTGTGTAGAGGATGCATCCAGCGCGAGGCCAAATGCATCCTCTAAGGATTCAGCGCCATGACGTCTCAGACATGTTCGGAAACATGTGGCTCCTTGCACGCGCTGAGCATGGAAACTTGTCCCACGAGATCGCCAACTGTGACGATGTCGTCGATCATCGTACGGTCATGAATTCTGATTCCAAACTCATTTTCGAGTCGAAGCTGAATTTCCCGCATATCGATTGAGTCAGCACTAAGGTCTTCCACGAACCTGGCGCTATCGTTTGGCAGGAAGAAAAAATCCACTCCCATGACATCCTTCATTATGGCGTAAACACGTTCGGCTGTTTCGGCTCTATCGTTCATTGTGCCCTCCAGCAAAAGGAAAAAGAAGAACTCGAACGTTAGCCCGATGAAAATACTTTAATAAAAAGAATATCTTATGTCAAATTTAGTGAAAACGCTTCGAAAGATTCTTCTTACGAGAAATATCTCCCAAAGCATTACGAACTTCATGCGCTGTTTTTTTGTTGAACTGTTCATATACAAAATACGAAAGTACAAAAAAACGAAAGCCCTGACTCATCTCGCGGAGTGCGAAATAAATCAGGGCTTCGAAAAATCCGAGGCAGAGGGGTTGCCTCAGAGGTTAGGATTGGAAGTAAGGAACGCTTCGGTCAGTTTCCATTGCCGCCGCCGTAGACGAGGTAGACTGCGCCGACGTAGTAGTTATCCCATGGAGCCCCGACGAGAATGTCGTCGAAGCCGTCGGCGTTGACATCGCCAGCGGTGGCAAAAGACTCACCAGCATTGCTGTTGGCTTCCCCCACGAACTTCGCGTCGGCATCGGCGAGGCTCATGGATCCTGAGATCGGGCCGTACACGAGATATACAGCGCTCGAATACCCGTTGAGCAGAATATCCAGGTACCCATCGGCATTGACGTCGTTGACTATTGTAGTAGGATCATCTCCAACCGAATCGGAGTTGGCACCCACGATCTTCGCGTCGGCATCGGCGAGATTAATCGTCCCAGACATCGGACCGTAGATGAGGTAAGCGGCACCGGCGGTGACGCCACCTTCATCATTACCGGACGCACCGATTAGAATATCTGAGTACCCATCCATGTTGACGTCGCCAGCACTCACTGAATCACCCACGTAATCGCCAATGGCTTCCCCTATGAACTTCACGTTGGCGGCGTCATCGAGAGAGATTGTTCCGTTCAGATCGCTCCTTCCATAGATGATGTAAGCGATACCTGAGTTCCCATCGTCATTCCACGAGGAACCGATCAGGATATCATCGTAGCCGTCGGCGTTGACGTCGCCGGCAGTGGAGACAGACGCTCGATCACCAAGCGCATCACCTGCCTCGTTGATAAACTTGACATCAGCGTCAGCGATGTTCATGGTTCCGTAGAGGTCTTGATCTCCGTACACGAGACGGACACCACCAGTCGTTCCGATCAGGATGTCATCGTATCCGTCGGCGTTGACGTCGCCGGCGGAGGCGATTGCACGGCTCAGTCTATCGCTATCATCGATGAACTTCACGTCGGTCTGGGAAGCAAGGTTAACCGTGCCAGATACTGGTCCGTAGACGAGGTAGGTAGCACTTTGATTATAGCTTTCATCACCAGCGTGGGACCAGATCATGATGTCCTTGTAACCGTCACCGTTGAAGTCACCGGCTGAGGCGACCGAAGTGGGGTAGAATGAGGAATAGTTTGTCCCGATGAACTTCACGTCGGCATCGGCGAGGCTCATGGTTCCATAGAGGTCTGTCCCTCCGTAGACGAGATAAGCGCCAACTTCAGAAGTATACTCAACACCGACGAGAATATCATCGTAGCCGTCGGCGTTGACGTCGCCGGCGGAGGCGACAGTACTACCTGCGTTGGAGTATTGTATCTGGGTATCACCGGTGAGTTTGAACCCGATCTCATCGAGTTCGTAGTCCCCGGTAAGGAGACACTCCTTCGACTCACCATCGCAGTCCTGATCCACGCCGTCGTTGCAGATGTCATGGGCTCCAGGATAGGAGTAAGAATCGGAATCGTTGCAGTCGCCACTCACCGTGACAGAATTCTCCGTTGGCGCGTAGCATGCATCGGTTCCTGTCGAGTTCTCGCCGTAGTTGTCAGAATCATTGTCCTCGAACCAGTGAAGAGCATCAATAGCACTCGGCTCGTCGATGCCATCAGTGCAATTGTTGTCGATGCCATCACAGACTTCGAGAGCGATCGGACTCACATCCGGATCAGTATCGTCACAGTCGTCGAAGTTGTCCACGTAGCCCTGAGGCTCTGTGCAATCTTCGACGGTGTAGCGATCCGAGCCGTAGCTGTCGGAGTCGTAGTCGATGTACCACGTCTGCGGGATGCAGGTCGCGCTCGGGGTCACGGTCGGCGTGGCGGTCGGGGTGGGTTCTGTGGTCGGAGTCGGAGTGGCGCTTGGTGTCGGCGTCGGAGTGGGATCATTTCCCACACACTCGCTCTGTCCCATCGCCATGAAGGCAACGAGAAGAGCCAGAAGCAGAATCGTGATCCGATTCATGGTCTTTTTCCTTCTATTGTTTGAAATTGTCAATCCATTTGATATCACTCAGGTTTGACCCTAAGTGAAACCAATGGCACGATTGAAATATCACTCTGCAGTTTGAGACTACAAAGTAATATTTCCCATAGGCATGCTTTGCCCAGGAGGAGAAATTCTTTATGAAAGAATGGCTTCTTCTGGAAAAAATGAAATTCCTCTTTCTGAGTAAAGAAACTTATTCTCAAATTCGGAAATCCATTTTACTTCGGAAAAAATACTATCTTAGATGAAGATGTGCTTTATAAAAAAGGGGGGACGTTACGCAAACCGTACCGTCCCCTTTGTTGGCTTCCCCGAGCCAATGAACGCCCAACGACCGTTCACTGTCGGACAGAGATTTGTCAAGCGCCCCCTATCATGGCGCATTTCACTCGGTCATGAAGGCAAGGCCATGATCGAGCTTCTAGAAAAAACCATTTTCAGATGATTTTCTTTAGAAGAATATTTCTTATTTCATTCAAACAGAATACTATAGTTTCATTCAAACAGAATACTATAGCATATATTAAAAAACATGTCAAGCGCAGTTGATATTTAAAGTAAAAACTTTGACTCAGGCTTTCCGAAAATTT
>Ga0209514_10000122_pt1 | contig 173873 bp, 163 predicted proteins | sample Subgrocontami58m_FD_187452 | JGI IMG/M metagenome (GOLD analysis project Ga0209514, IMG submission 187452) | Subsurface groundwater microbial communities from S. Glens Falls, New York, USA - GMW37 contaminated, 5.8 m (SPAdes) (version 3) | ecosystem: Environmental > Aquatic > Deep subsurface... | reverse complement strand
CTCCATTTCTTCGGCCATCGCCAGGGGATGTCATGCGAGACGTTTACCGCGCGGTCCCCACGATTGGCGAGTCTTCCGTCAAGCTGGAGAAGGCGCTTTAGTTGCGAGGAATGGTCATGAAACTACTCGCTGTCATCCTGCTGTTTCTGATAGGGTACGGGGGTATCGTTTCTCATCACTCCGGGGTTATTTCACCTCATCAGGCGCTCCCGACGTCTCCTGCTACTCCGATGCCGGCATCGCTACCTACGCCTCCGCTCTACTTTTTGAATGAATGGCAGGAGCCAGTGGCCGAAGTCAAATGGGATCCAGAGCTTCAGATTTTAAGGACGTTTGACGTCATCTACCCTGACGCGCGAAGAGGGAGATACCCGAATGTGGAAGACCGGGTCGCCGCGGCGGCGAAGTGGGTCAGTCAAGCCGGCATCGGAGTACGCCTTGCGGATGAAGATCTCCACCATCTGAGAGGAAAGTTGGAGACTTTCGATCCCCCCTCCCTTAACCCTCATTCTAATGTCCCCCATTGGTTTTCGGACACCCTCCGGCTGGGCGGTTTGAAAGTGACCCGGCACTGGTTTGGCAGAGCCAGACCCAGACAACTGCAGTTAGAAATTGAGATCCCCGGCTCAAGGCCGGTCATCGCGCAATTTCTCGGGGGAGGGGGAGAAGAAACCAGTTTTGAAAAGGTAGAGCTTCTCATCCAGCCCAAGGTGACTGTCCTGGTCAACGGTCCGGGAACGATCGGTGGGAAAGTGCTCAAATGGGCCAGAAAGCATGGATTTTGGGTGCTGGTGGCAAAGAGACGCGCCGATGACAAAGAGACCCGAAAAGTAGCCGATGAAGGGGTTCCGTTGGTGGCCCTTAAGGAATCGGACAGAGCCGCGTTTGAGAAAGAAGGACTGCCCCTTTTTGGAACACTTGAACAAGTGCTGGCTGACGGAGCAGTTGACATCGTGGTGGATGCCGCCGACGGAGAAACTAAAGACGAGAACGGTAACACCCTGTCAGTGACCGAGTACAACCTAAGGCACATCTACAGCCGGTTTCCAAACGTATCTGTTGTGGTCCAGGGGGGAGAGGCGCAAGGGATTCTTCCGCCTTTTGAAACGACCAACTTTACCCAGAGTGGAGAGTTTGAACAATTCCGTGGGCGGTCCGTGCAGGTAACTTCCTGTAATACCCATTCCACCAACCGTGCGGTGGGACCGGCGCTCGTTCACTACAGTCGAATCGAGCAATTAGATATCGTCTTATTCCGGCGGACGGCGGACGCGACCAGCGCCGGCAAGGGATTGGTGGATAATGTTGCCATGCAGTCAGCGGCGGATAGCGGGAAATACTGGGAGACAGTTCAAGGTCTTTTCCCGCCGCGTCTGTGGGAGAAAATCAAGGTAACTCCCACCACGACGGTGGTGGAGGGAAGCCACACGCATTTCCATGCCGGATACCTGCGCATCAAAGCGCCTGGGATTTCCGCAGGGGAGTATGCACGTCTATTGCGGGAAGAACGAACCCGCGTGGCGGTGGTGAATATTAAAAAATTTAGAGATAGAAGATTCAACCTGGGGGAACTCTTTGGGATACAGCAGGATGCTCTCGCAGGAGACCCGCATTTATTTTTGACGCCTGTCGCTGTCGTGGATGTGGGGCCGGATATCATTGATATTTACTTCGCGACTCCCCAAGAGTCGAACGTGGTACCGGATAATATCAACGCTCTCCACGCCATTTCTGGCACCTTCAGCGGCGGAGCTTCCATCCGTCTGGTGGATCAAGTGATGTCCATTGATTTAAAGAGACGCAGAATGGAACTGATGCTGCCGGATCCGAATCTCATTACTCTGGGAGAAGAAACTAGCCTTTAGTGGAATCTTATGAAATTGTTGCGAATTCCTATAGTCATCTTAAACATTTTTAGCGCGATTCAGGCGCCTGCGTCTAGTTGGGACAATCGAGTGAACTCTCTGTCGCCTCCTGCTTCGCTGGAAACCTCCGATTCGCCTCTCCAGCGTGATCCTCTCTTGGATGGTCTGCGCAAGTATGGGTCCCTTACGAAGCAGGTCGAGGCGTGGGGCCCTCCCTGGGTTCGCAAAGACTGGACAAACTTATGGCCCTTGCTGAAACAACACCTTTTAAATGTCCAATCTCCAGTTTACGAACAAATCCAGCATCTTCAAGGAGGGGAAATTGAGCCGCTGATTCGTGGATTAGACGAATTTTCTTCTGAACAATGGCTTTGGTTTCTAGATTATTTTTTGGAGCGATTTAAACAACCAACACAAGATAGAGACTTACTCGAATCTCGGATGAGAGAATTGCAATTGTCAGCGCGTCTTTTATATCAGCGATTAACGAGGGTAGGGGCGCATTCTAAGGAGACAGTAGAACTGGTTGAGCGCTATAGAGATATTATCAAGACATGGCACATTGTGGCTAGAGACGATAGATTTCAGATGAGAAGTGTCAGGAATGATGTTTTTAAATATTTGTTAGAGCAACTGACTTTAGTGGGGAATCAACCGGAAGAGTGGCGGAATGTTGTGTTGCCCAGGACTCTTCGGCTTAGGAGTATTGGTGTGATCGAGCACTCTTTGAGGGATGGCCGATTGGCGACAGTCCTTTTTTCCAACCACCAGCATTTCAGGCACACAAGCCGTCTTTCTCTAGGACAACTGATTCTGCTTGGGGATCTAAAAAAACAGCAGCAAGAGCAGTTATTAGAACAGGTGCTCCCCCATCTTTTACTTTCTCGAGCAACGCAGATCTATACGCCAACAGAAAGAGCGGAGATTGACTATGAATATGACAATTTGGGTGTTATCGCTGAACTTTGGGAAGGACTTTCTTCTTTGTCCCAATCAACGCGGGAAGCTTTCTACGCCGTTCTGGCAAGAGAACCGTTAGAAAAAACATTAAATCCACTCTTGGAATTAGCGGCTGATTTCCCATCCATTAGAACAAAGGTTCTGGAGTTCATTGTGATTCTATTGAATCTTCAAGACTGGCGCCTCGGAGAGCAGGAGATGCCATGGATGAATCTGACCTATTTGGTTAACAAGATCACGAATAAAACAGATTTTTTCTTAATGCGGGAGGTCATGCATCACTGCCTGAAACAGTATCCTACGTCAGGAGAAATTGGCATCTCCGCGGAAAGTGAAGTGCGCGTTTTGTCTCGTCCGTTAGAGGATCCCAACAGCATTGGTCCTGATCTAGATGGTTTCATCCGCAGAGAAGCCCATCGTCATCAGGGGACTCACGTCCCGGAACTCATGGCCGGGCGGTTTCATTGGTGGTTGACAGGCGATGATCAAATGTTGATAGGGACGATACGGGAATTTGGATTAGCTGACGGAGAAAAAACCATTGAGTGGTTGAAAGAGCATCCAAGGCAAGCCGACCCTGTGTTGCAAACTCTATGGACAGAGATTGCCGTTCATACTGGAGAAGATCCGAGTCGTATGGGAATCGAGAAGTTAGCGGAAGTGAATCCCCAAGCGCTTGAGAAAATTGGCCAGGCACTGAAGAAGCGTCTGACGACCGATGAAGATCAAGTGCGGTTAAACCACTTTATTGAGCGTGGAATCCCCGTCTATCGCTTTTTCCTGCGTCGCTATTCATCTCAAACGATCGAACTGGCTGTGGAGGCAGTGCGTACGCTCAATCAGAAACAGGGGGAACGGCCGGGGTGGCCAAAACTGAAATTGGAGGCATTCGTACTTCAGTACACCCAGCGTGACTGGAGAGGGGCGTTGTCTTCACTGGCGGGCTTACATGCCGCTATCACATCGGCGCTGATCAAGGAAAAAGATTTTCCAAAGTGGACCACTAACCATGAATACTACGAAAGAGAACTCCAGCTTACCCAAGAAATACACCACGGGGTCTTACATTATCGCGGGATTGATCCCAATGATTTAAATTTTAAACTCTATGTTTTGCTAGAGCGTTTGCGCCCTCTGGAACAACATTTGGCGGGAGAAATTGCCAGCCAAGTGAAGGAAGGCGTCTCTTGGCAGGATCTTACTCAACTATTGTGGCTATGTTCAAGGTGGTGCCAATCAACAGGGCTGCCAGGACAGGAGATTGGCGACTTAAGAGAGTTGCTGAATTCACCCGCTATCACTCTTGGGCGCCTTCGATTGATTAATAGGCGTATCCATGAATACCAGCTTAAAGCATTAGAGAGATTAGATGTTGAGATGGGAGAGACGATTGATACCGTAGCAACTGCTTTGAAATCAGACAGGATAGTTTCGGATTTTTTAAAAGCGATCCAGCCGACAAGGAGCCTCATGCGGATTAGAACTCATCTGGAGCGCCGCCTCCTACTAGCTGCTCGCACAGAGCTTAAAACACTCGATTCGGTCTTCTTAAGAGCCAAAGGGTTGCTGGATGGCGTGAAGGCGTCCCAATTATCCGATACAGTATGGCCAAGGAGGGAGAGCGATCGTCCGACGCTGGTCTCTTTAGAGGGCGGATTTCAGACTTCACTGCTTGAACAACTCGGAGAGAAGGGAAGAAGTCTCTTAATAATGCATCAATTAGGGATACCGGTGCCTCCCGCGTCTCTATTTGTTATCAGCGCGTCTGATCTTGATATCGAAAAGCAGCTTGAGGAATCGGTTAAGTTAATCGAACAGCAGATAATAAAACGACGCCTCCAATCGAGATTAGGATCTGTCTTTGGCGATTCGGCGGATCCGCTTCTTGTATCCGTGCGGGGCGGCTCGCCCGTTTTTGACCTCCCTGGAGCGCTTCCCACAGTAACGAATATAGGAATCAACACACAGACAATTGAAGGACTCTCAAAAAGAATCGGCGAGTGGGGAGCGTGGGATTCTTATCGGAGATTCATCGAAGAATTTGCTCTCACTGTCTATGGGCTTGAGTTTGGATTTACCCATGATCTATTCGATGAGATTATAGAAAACTATAAGAGAAACGAAGCGAAGGTTGGCGCCAAGCGTGAATTAACAGCAGCGCAAATGAAGGAAGTTACTCATCGGTATTTAGCCCGCGTGAACACGCAGGTCAAGGGAGGAATCCCGGAAGATCCGTGGAAGCAATTAAAATTGGTCACGCAGAGTATCTCTGCTTCTTGGAACTGGCAGAAAGTCCGGGAGATGCGAGAGTATCTAGGAATAGAACAGGAGCCGGGAAGCGCGCTCATTGTCCAGGCAATGGTGCATGGCAACTTTAGCCGGGAAGAAGGGCTTCAACGGTCAGGAGCAGGTATTCTATTAGTTCCTCAAGGCCAATCGATATCTTCTCCTGTAGAGCTTCGAGGAAGTTTTTCATTAGGAGACGAAGGATCGGATATAGCCAATGGCGTCGTTTTTCCTGAAGATATTAGCGTGTTGGCCGAAACGATTCCCCAAGCCGCGGAACAACTGGTCAAAGTGGGCAAGTTACTCAGCAATCCTTCGGAGGGAGCGCTCGGGGACTTGGTGCAAGTCGAGTACACCATCCAAAATGGAGAATTGTGGGGGCTTCAATCACGCGTAAAGCGTCCTCGTGGAGTCACGTTGAATTTTCAATCTTCGGCGCTTCGCTCAAGGGCTCCCCTGGCACAGGGGATTGGGTTAGCAGGCGGAGCGCTTCGGGGTCTCCTGATCTCTGAGGAATGGCTTGATGATCCTCAACAAATGGAAGAACTTCATCGAATGGTCGAACAAGAGGGAATCGAGGGATTGATCATCGCCATGGATGCCGCAAGCGCTGATAAAGTCCCCATGCTAAGACGGTATGGGATCGTAGGTTTTATAACAAGAAAAGGAGGAATAGGGGAGCATTCGGAAGAAGTCGCTAGTATGCTCGGCCTCACCGCAATCGCGGGTGTTAGGACATTAAGGTATGAAAATGGAGTTTTTTACTTAGGAGATACAACCATCACGCCAGGGGCTATGATCAGCATGGATGGAGTGAGCGGGAAAATTTATCGGGGAGAGATCCCGTTAGATAAAAAATCTGAATTGATTAGAGAAAACTTACGGTTGAATACCAGTAACAACGAATCAGGAATTCCTGTTACCGACAGGACCATGTTGTTAGAATCATTTATTTGACACTCTCCATAGACTTGCTCTAGCATAGAACCCTTATGGAACTCTGGCAGCAGCAGCTGGTGACAGGCGTTAACCGCTTGGAGGAACTTGCTAAGAAGTTTAACCTCGATATTGCCAAGCTGCGCCCTGTGGTCGAGCAGTTTCCCCTTCGCATCAACGCCTATTATCTTGGGCTAATTCAGGAGCCCGGGGATCCGATTTGGCTCCAGGTGATTCCGGATGAGCGGGAGCTGGAACATGACGGCTATGAAGACCCGCTCAATGAAGAGGGGGATAGTCCTGTTGTCAATCTCACCAAGCGCTACCCGGACCGGACGCTCTTCTATGTGACTTCTCAATGCCCCATTTTCTGCCGGTTCTGCACCCGTAAACGGAAAGTGGGTGACGCCGGATCGGTTTCGGTCGAGACGATCAAGGCAGGGATCGAGCAGATCAGAAAAGACAAAACGATTCGCGATATTGTCATCTCAGGGGGTGATCCGCTGATGATGCAGGATGAGCAATTGGAGTGGATCTTAAAAGAACTGCGCGCGATTCCTCATGTGGAGATTTTGAGGATTGGCTCAAGAGTACCGGCAGTTTTACCCCAACGAATCACGTCGAAGTTATGTGATGTTCTCAAGAAATACCATCCGCTTTATATCAATGTCCATTTTAATCATCCTCGGGAAATCACACCGGAGAGCACACTGGCTTGCGGGATGTTGGCTGACGCGGGAATTCCTCTCGGGAATCAGTCGGTTTTGCTCAAAGGGGTCAATGATGATCCATCGGTGATGAAAGAACTTGTGCAGGGGCTTCTCAAAATTCGTGTTCGTCCCTACTACATCTATCAAGCAGATTTGACCAATGGGACCGGTTATTTTAGGACGTCGATTCAAAAAGGATTGGAGATTATTCAATCTCTGCGCGGGCACACCTCGGGTCTGGCGATTCCCCATTACGTGATTGACGCGCCAGGGGGCGGAGGGAAAATCCCGGTCTTCCCGCAGACGATTGTCTCGATGGATGATGAAAAGATCGTTCTGCGCAATTACGAGGGGAAATTGTTTGAATATCCAGTGTCTCCAGGGGCGGTGATCTCCGAGCAGAAATCCTGTGCGAATTTATGATAATACATATTATTCCCTCCCCCTTGATGGGGGAGGGTTGGGGTGGGGGTGATATCTGATAGATCACCCTCCCCCCGACCCCCTCCCATCTAGGGAGGGGGAGAGTCATGGGAATCGTCTCCTCGGCGCCCACATGTCCATCGCCGGCGGCGTGGAGCAGGCGATTTTGCGCGGCCACTCGATTGGTTGTCAGACGATCCAGATCTTCACCAAAAATAATAATCAATGGCATGGCAAACCGCTGACCGACGAGAAAATAGAAAAATTCAAAAAAGAACGTCAAGAGAAACGAATCCACCCGATTCTTTCCCATGATGCGTATCTGATCAATCTAGCTTCACCCAAACCCAACGTCTACAAAAAATCACTAGATGCTTTTACCGATGAAATCATTCGGGTGGAACAATTGGGGATTGAATATCTCGTCATGCATCCGGGGGCGCATTTAGGGAAGGGGGAGGATTGGGCGTTGAAACAGATTGCGGAGACGATTGGGATGGTGTTGGGAAAGGTGGAAAAGGGGACAGCGCCCTTTCTTACACCAAAAAAGGGCGCTGTCCCCTTACGCATCCTTCTTGAAATCACCGCCGGCCAGGGAACCAACGTCGGCTACAAATTTGAACACCTCGTAGAGATATTAAAACAGGTGAACCAACCAGATCGAATGGGAGTTTGCATGGATACCTGTCATCTCTTTGCCGCCGGCTACGATATCCGGACAGCACAGGGATACAAAGAAGTGATGAAACAATTCGACGATATTGTCGGGGTCGAGCAGATTTACGCTTTCCACCTCAACGATTCTAAAAAAGGGCTCGGCTGCCGCGTGGACCGGCATGAACATATCGGACAGGGGGCGATTGGGTTGGAGGGTTTTCGCGCTTTGCTCAATGATCCGCGGTTTGAAAAAAATCCGATGGTGCTGGAGACCCCCAAGGGGCCTGATTTAAAGGAAGACGTGATGAACCTGAAGGTATTACGCGGATTATTGCAGGAGTAGGGGCGGTTCGCGAACCGCCCCTACATCATCGACCAATTCATCCAATCTTTTCTTCAGCACCGGAAGAACATCCGAGTAACCGTATGTCCCCAATGTTTCAGATTTCCGTTTTAAGGTCACCGTGCTTGGCCCGCACCAGAGCCCAAGATCGGCGTCGTCGGTTTCACCGGGGCCGTTGACGCGGCAGCCCATGACAGCGATCGTCAGTTTGTGTTCTTTGGCGTAAGCGGTCATCTGTTTCACATCGGTGGCGAGCTTCACGAAATCGGCATTCTCGACGCGGGAGCAGGAGGGACAGGAAATAATATTCAATCCTTTGCCAAAATCAGGGACGGAAACGAATCGTTTATTTTTGATATCTTCTAAAATCTGCCGGCCTGCCTTAATTTCTTCATCCTTTTGATCGAAGGGGACCGTTAGAGAAACCCGCAGAGTATCGCCAATTCCCATCGGGATCAATTGTTCGAAAGCAATCCGTGTTTTAATAATTCCATCCGGCGGGAGTCCTGCTTCTGTGACTCCCAGATGAATCGGAACATCCGGGCGTCGTTTGGAAAATTCCTTGTTGCAGATCACGACTTTTGAAGGATCAGAATCTTTTAAACTGACGACGAAATTCTCGAATTTTAAATCGTCCAGAAGCCCGCAGTGCCAGGCGGCCGACTCAACGATTGCTTTAACGTGATTTCCCTGATATCTATCTAGGAAATCGGGGGCTACCGATCCGCAATTGACGCCGATACGAATCGCGCATCCATTCTGGCGGGCGATCGAAACAATCCAGCCAACTTTTTCTTCGATCGAGCGGTGTTTGTCCAGATGATGGAGGTGTCCGGGGTTGTAACGGATTTTGTCTACGTGAGGAGCGACGATTTCAGCGAGCCTGAAATTTTCCTGTAAATCCACGACCAAACGCGCTTTGGTCTGTTTCCGGACTTCAGCTAACGCCTGGACATCCTTTGGGTTATCAACGGCAATACGGACTAAATCAGCCCCGGCCTTGCGGAGTAATTCTGCCTGTCTGACCGTAGCATCAATGTCCTGTGTGTGGGTGGCGCACATACTCTGGACAGAAACCGGCGCTCCGCCCCCGATAGTGAGATCCCGAACATGGATTTTTCGTGTGGTATGTCCCATGATTTGTGGAAGGGTTATTCTGCCATAGAAGGGGACTAAAGGTCAATCTTGCCCCCTTCGATACAAATCTGTTATCATAAACGCACCCTTTTATATATAATAGGGCGGTTAGCTCAGCTGGTGGAGCGCCAGATTTACATTCTGGAGGTCGCAGGTTCGAGCCCTGCACCGCCCAGTGAGTTCATTGTTCGTAGTTCATGGTTCATCGTTGTCATCTACGAACAACGAACAATGAACTATGAACTAACAAGGGGTCGTGGTGTAGCCTGGTTTAACACATCTCCCTGTCACGGAGAAGACCGCGGGTTCAAATCCCGTCGACCCCGCCATTGTTGATGCTCAGGTGAACCCTGGCATGCGTAATAAGCCAGGGGCGCCATGAGCCGAAATGAGGAAACATGAACAAAGAAATAACCACAACCAAAATCGCGATTTTCCGGAAACGTGAAATCAGAAAGACCATCCATAACAATGAATGGTGGTTTGTGGTTGTTGATGTTGTCGCCGCATTAACAGATTCGGTTCAGCCGGACGGCTATATCAAAGATATGCGTAGACGTGATCCAGAACTTTCAAAAGGGTGGGGGCAAATTGCCACCCCCCTTTCAGTAAAGACACCTGGGGGCATTCAAAAGCTTAATTGCGCTAATACTGAGGGTATCTTCCGCATTATCCAGTCAATTCCGTCAGCTAAGGCCGAACTCTTCAAACGTTGGCTGGCCAAAGTGGGCTACGAGAGAATCCAGGAGATAGAAAATCCCGAATTAGCCCAAAAAAGGACACGTGCCTTATATAAAGCGAAAGGTTATAGTGACGAATGGATTGAAAAACGGATGCGCGGAATCGCTATCCGTGAAGAGTTAACTGACCAGTGGCAGAAGCGTGGCATAAAGGAGCAAAAGGAATACGAAATATTGACCGCTGAAATATCAAAGGCGACATTTGAAATGACTCCGTCCGCTTACAAGAAACACAAAGGACTCAAACGCGAAAATCTGCGGGATCACATGACGGATCTGGAGCTTATCTTTTCAATGCTTGGCGAGGCTTCCACGAAAGAGATCGCGGTCAATAAGGATGCGCAGGGTTTTGTTGAGAACAAGCAGGTCGCTTTTGAGGGTGGTGCTGTGGCGGGCAACGCTAGAAAAGAGCTTGAGCGTAAAAGCGGTAAGGAAGTTATCAGCAAAGAAAATTACAGAAAATTGCCGCAGAATAGGAAATTGTTAGGATAATTGGCGGCGCATATTAAAAAGTTTAAAGAGATTAAAATGAGAAAAATTTTAAATATTCTTGTTTCAATTTTACTTCTTACGCAAGCAAAAGATCTATTTGCTTATCAGGTTGTTGCAATTGATGAGGCATCGTATGTTTTTGAATCTGGTGAAATAAAAAAGGATCCAAATAGATATAAAGTGTTTTATGAAGTCGATGAGGGAAATAAAACACTATCCGTAGTTAAAGAGGTCGATTTACGTACAGGGCAGGAATTCCCTGGGAGGGCTATTTATCAAATAGTTGCTCAACCTACTATGGAACAATTTAAATTAGGAAATGCTCTAAAAGCGACTCGATTTAATCCAACCATAGCAACTGTTGAGACAATATCATTTTGTAATGGGAAGTATCATTACTCGAAGACTACAGAAAAATGGGTAAATTTATTTTACGGATCCTATAAAATTGATTTTTAGTGTATTAGGCAGGTCTGGTGCAAGATATATGAAACCGCGTCTGCCTTTGCGGCTAGTCATCTTTATAAGTAGTCGAATTTATTGGAGCTGTGGTGTTCTCATGGCATCTACGACTCTCCGCATTACAATGTTTTCTTAAGGTATTTGAGCCATTCCGCTTCAAATTTATCCGCGCGGATATTGAGTTCGCTTTGGATCAGATCTTCCACCGGCAGTTTTTTCTCGCTTGCCTCCAGCAGATGGCGGAGTTTATAGAATCCCCATCGGTCAATGATGAAGCTGATGAGCGAATAAGACTGCGCGTAGGCGAGCCGGATTTGCTCGGTGTCGGTGAGGGTCCTGAAATCTTCGGAGAGATGTTTTAAGGTAAAGAGTTTCCCCGCGAGGTAGGTGTTTCGGAGCAGAGCTGGATCGAACTTGGCAAAGAGATAGCCGTGGTAGTCGGCGAGCCCCTCATTGAGCCAGATCGGACAGTTGCCGGCGGTGATGTCTCGAATCACGGCGTGCGTGTACTCGTGCCAGATGATTTGCTTGAGCCGGCTGTTTTCAAGATTCCCATTGGATGGAATAGGGATCCGGATTTTCCCGTCATAGGCGCCGCTGGACCATTCAGGGATCTCGCGAAGTTTCCGATAATCGTCTTCAGCATAGAGAATGACAGCGACGGTATGGCGGGGGTAGTAGTGAAGATTTTGGCCGACTTCCCGGAAGGCCTTGCGAAGCGTCTGTTTGAGGTCGTAGATGTTATAAGAAACAGAGGTCTCTTTATTGAACTTAATGTCAAAAATTTCAGTTTCAGCCAGCTTCATCCCTTTTTCCAGTTGTTCATCTCCGGTAATTCTTTCCAGCCGTTTTTCAATTTCCGCGGAATCGCCGGAAAGCTTCAGGGCTTTTAAGAGCAGGTCTTTTGCTTCGCGCGTTTGTTGTGAGTAGTAATAAACGTCCGACAGGGCGATCATGGCGCCGGCGTTGTTGCGGTCATACTGAAGGGCCAGGGCCAGATTCTTTTCTGCTCCGCTGAAATCACCGGAGAGGTAACGCTCTTGCCCGGCGCCAATGAGCACCTGTGAGAAATTCTTTTGATATACTTTTTGCTCCGGATGAAATTCGACCGCCAGTTGTAAACAGGGGAGGGCGTCTGAAATTTTCTGCTCATTCGCCAAACGAACCCCTTTTTCATTGAAGAGGTAGGCGAAAGTCCGCTGCGAAGCCGGATCCATGCTTCGAACCGTATTGGCAAGAGAAGGATCCACTTGCTCGGCCGCTTGCTGTGATTGGTTGGTCCGGGCTAAGTTCAGAATGTTGCGGGCGCGGGTGTGATCCGATTGAAAGGCGGGAGTTTCGGCGTGAAGATCAAAAAGAGAGAAAGAAACGAATAATTGAAAAAATAGGAAAAAGGAGAAGTTAACCCTCGGCACGAAGCCATTTTAAGATAAGCGCGCGATTTCTGTCAATCATTGACAGGGTATTTGAATCTTTGATATGATTTGTACTCTCACTTATGTTCTTCCTTGAGAGGTACGGCCCTAGGGGCGAGTGGCGGAACGGTATACGCTGTGGACTTAAAATCCACTGGGCGTAAGCCCTTGAGGGTTCAAATCCCTCCTCGCCCAGGAAAACTGAAGGACGAAGGACGTGGGACGATAGACGAGGGACGGAAGAACATGAGTCGTCCCTCGTATGTTTAATTTTCATGGAAAACGGGCGCATAGCTCAGTTGGTTAGAGTACTTCCTTGACATGGAAGGGGTCAGAGGTTCGAGTCCTCTTGCGCCCATGTAAAGCAGAAGGACGAGGGACGATAGACGAAGGACGATCAAACAGTGTTCGTCCATCGTCCTAGCGAAGCGATCGTCCCTCGTCCTTCATAACGCTTAGGAACAATGGCAGAACTACTTAAACTATCACCTCTAGAAACGCTCCGTCACAGCGCCGCGCATATTTTGGCGCAGGCGGTGAAACAGCTTTATCCGGAGACCAAAATCTCGATAGGCCCTCCGATTGACGAAGGGTTCTATTATGATTTTGACCGCCAGACGCCGTTTATTCCAGAAGACCTAGAGAAGATCGAAAAGCGGATGAAAGAAATCATCGCCAAGGATTATTCGTTTGAGCGGAGTGAAGTCTCTAAGGAAGAGGCGCGCAAGGTCTTGCAGAAAATGAACGAACCGTATAAGCTCGAAATCCTCGATGGAATTGCTGATCCAATCATTTCCTTTTATAAGGACGGCGACTTCACCGATCTTTGCGAGGGGCCGCACGTCGCCTCTACCGGTAAAGTGAAAGCGGTAAAGCTTCTGTCGGTAGCGGGGGCGTATTGGCGCGGCAGTGAAAAGAATAAGATGCTGCAGAGAATTTACGGGACTGCTTTCCCAACAGAAGCGGAACTTCAGGAATTCTTAAGGGTTCGTGAGGAAGCCAAACTACGGGATCACCGTCGGCTCATGGTCGATCTGGAACTGATGAGTATTAAAGAGGAAGCCGGAGCGGGGCTGGTTTTCTATCATCCCAAGGGGGCGCTGGTACGCTATTTAATCGAGGAAAAGATGCGCCAGGAACACCTGAAACGGGGATACCAGTTTGTCAGTACGCCGCATCTTTTAAAAAGTGATGTCTGGATTCGATCAGGGCACTATCAGAATTATAAAGACCTGATGTTCATCTTTAAGAATGACGATGGTCAGGAATACGGCGTCAAGCCGATGAACTGCCCGGGGCATATTCTGATTTATCAATCTCGTACCCGGAGCTATCGTGAATTCCCTCTGCGATTTTTTGAGCTGGGGAATGTTTACCGTAACGAGAAATCGGGAGTTCTGCATGGGACGCTGCGGGTCCGCGGATTCACGCAGGATGACGCGCATATTTTTATCATGCCGGAGCAATTGGAGCAGGAAGTCAATTCAGCACTGGATTTCACGTTTGATATCTTAAAACAATTTGGTTTCACGGAATACGAGGTGACCATCGGCACGCGTCCTCTAAAGGCGATTGGTACGGAGGAACAATGGGCAAAGGCGGAAGAAACACTGCAAAAAATTGCCCAAAAATGGTTTTTTGATAAAGGGGAAATCACCTTCAACCTTGAACAGGGCGGCGGGGCGTTTTACGGCCCTAAAATTGACATCAAACTCAAAGACGCCATCGGCCGTTTTTGGCAGTGCAGTACGATTCAGCTTGACTTCAATCTGCCGGAGCGGTTTGATTTGAACTATATCGGCCAGGACGGACATCACCACCGCCCCCTGATGATTCACCGGGCCATTTTAGGGAGCGTCGAGAGGTTTATAGGGACGCTGATCGAACATTACGCCGGAGCGTTTCCATTGTGGCTGGCCCCCATCCAGGCGGCCATTCTGCCGATCACCGGCGAACAACTGGAATACGCGCGCTCCGTTGACGCCCAATTACGGGCGAACGGGTTGCGCACTCTTTTAGGGGAAGGATCCGGGACGATCAGCAAGCAGATACGGGATTGCGAGGTGCAGAAGATTCCCTACATGTTAGTCGTAGGGGCGCGGGAAGCCGCGGCAGGGACCGTTGCCGTGCGGGCCCGCGGGAGTAAGAAGGACGAAGGGGTTGTGACGATTGAGGAATTTATGGAGAGAATTCAAAAAGAGTTGGCGTAGCGAACTAAAAAACGAAAGGAGCTGATCCCACGAACGTACAAAGTCGAGAAATTCGGATAAATTACAGAATCAGGGCGCAGCAGGTTCGCGTCATTGGATCGAATGGAGAACAGCTTGGAGTCATAACTCTGGAAGAAGCGATCCGCCGGGCTCAAGAAGGCGGGCTCGATTTAGTGGAAGTCGCCGGCGCGGCGGTTCCTCCGGTCTGCCGGATTATGGATTTCAGCAAATACAAATACGAGCAGAGCAAACGGGAGCGGGAAGCCAAGAAACACCAGCGGGTGATTCATATCAAGGAACTAAGAATGAAACCGCACATCGATGAGCATGACTTTCAGGTCAAGCGGCGCGCGTGCGAGAAGTTCTTAATCCGGGGTGACAAAGTAAAGGTTACGGTAGTTTTCCGGGGGCGTGAAATGAGCCACATGGAGGTCGGCAGGGGGATTTTGGACCGCCTGTCGGCGGAGTTAGCCGCGGTCGCGGACGTGGAGAAGACGCCGTTCCTTGAAGGGCGGTTTATGACGATGATCTTTACCATTAAACCGGGATTAAAGGCAAAAGCCGAAAACAAGAAAAAAGAAACAGTTCAGAAAGAAAAAAAAGAGGAATAGAGATATGGCAAAAATAAAAATGAAAAGTATGCGTTCCGCCCGGCGCCGGTTTCGGATCACGGGAACAGGCAAGGTCCTTCGGACCGTGGCGGGGAAAGGACATTTACTGACTGGGAAACGGCGAGCGGTTAAATTGAAAAAACGCGGGACCGTCTTGGCAGCATCCGTGGATCGCGAGAAGATTCTTAAAATCTTCCCCTACGGCGTTAATTAAGAAAAAGAGGAGGAACAGATGCCACGTGTCACAGCAGGGCCTCACACCCGCCGCCGCCACAAGCGGATGGTCAAGAAAGCTAAAGGGGCGTGGGGGAATCGAAGCCGTCTTTACCGGCGGGCGAAAGAAACAACCATCAAGGCGATGCGCTACGCTTACCGCGATCGCAAGGTGCGCAAGCGTCAGTTTAGAGCGCTTTGGGTTACCAGAATCAACGCGCTGGCCCGGGAATTAGGATTGACCTACAGTCAATTCATCGCCGGGCTCAAGCGTTCCAATATTCTTTTAGATCGGAAACAGCTGGCGGAGATCGCTGTTCAAGATCCAAAGGTGTTTGAACAGCTCGTCGAGCGCGCGAAGCAGGCGCTTGATAAGGGCGCGATGAATTGCGCCCCTACAAAATAATGCAGCCAATTCTTGATCGTCTGGAACAGCTTTGCCAGGAGGCTCTGCGGCAGATTCAGAATGCCGCGGAGCCGGTTGTTTTAGAAGGGCTCCGCGTTCAGTATCTTGGGCGAAAAGGAAAACTGGCCGAGTTCACCGCCCAGATGGGGCAGATCCCTCAGGCGGATCGTCCGGCGGTGGGAGACGCGATCAACCGCGTCAAACAGACGGTGACCACGGCGTTTCAAGAGAGGCAGGCGGGCTTCAGCGCCCGCCCGCCCGGCAAACAATTCGCGTTTGATATTACACTCCCAGGCATTCCTCAGCCCATCGGGCATCTCCATCCGCTGACCCAGGTCATCGAACAAATTTGCGAGGTTTTTAAAGGGCTCGGTTTTGTCGTCGTGGAAGGTCCGGAGATCGAAACCGACCGCTATAATTTTGAAGCGCTGAACATTCCGGCGGATCATCCCTCTCGTGATTCTTTCGACACCTTTTATTTAGAGGGGGGGGAATATCTTCTTCGGAGCCAGACCTCAACGGTTCAGATTCGAATGATGGAGAAAACAAAACCGCCGTTGGCGATTGTGGCGCCGGGAAAAGTATTCCGCCCCGACGCCGTAGACGCGAGCCATTCGTTTATGTTCCATCAGATCGAGGGGCTTTTGGTGGATAAAGGAGTGACCTTCTCTCACTTAAAAGGGGCGCTGGATCTTTTTGCCAAGCGGCTCTTCGGGAAAGAGACGAAGATCCGATTCCGCCCGCATTATTTTCCTTTTACGGAGCCGAGCGCGGAAGTGGATGTTTCCTGTCTGTTATGCCAGGGAAAGGGATGCAGTGTCTGCGGCCGGAAAGGATGGCTTGAAATCATGGGGGCCGGCATGGTGCATCCCAATGTTTTCCGCGCCGTTGGTTACGATCCAAAAAAATACACTGGTTTCGCGTTTGGCATGGGGATCGAGCGGATCGCGATGTTAAAATACGGCATTGAGGACATACGGTTGTTTTTTGAGAATGACGTGAGGTTTTTGGAGCAATTTTGAAAATTCCACTCGAGTGGCTTAAAGAGTTTGTTCCAATTCGACTCTCGCCAGCAGAGCTTGCTGATCGCTTGACGATGGTTGGCTTAGAAGTCAAGGCTATCGAAGAGAGTGCGGCTGGCGTTGTCTTTGAGGTAGAGATTACGCCGAACCGACCGGATTGGCTCAGTATTTTCGGTGTGGCGCGGGAGGTGGCGGCGGTCACCGGACAAAAATTAAAGGAAAGTGGAAAGTGGAAAGTGGAAAGTGGGGAAAAGACCAATCCACTTTCCAGACGTGCGATTCTCATCCACGATCCCAAGGCCTGCCCCCGCTACATCGGCCGGGTGATTGAGGGAGTTCATGTAGTTTCTTCTCCGGAAGCAATGGTGAAACGGCTTGCCTCCGTTGGAACGCGCTCGATCAACAACGTCGTTGACATCACCAACTATGTTCTTTTTGAATTAGGCCAGCCGCTCCACGCTTTCGATCTGGGCAAACTTCGTGGAGATGCCATCCATATCCGCTTTGCCAGGGAGGGAGAGCAGATCGTTACGATTGACGGAGTGACTCGTAAACTAACCCACAAAGATCTTGTCATCGCCGATAATTCAGGGCCTGTGGCTCTTGCGGGTGTTATGGGAGGAAAAGAAACAGAAGTTACTGAGACGACACGAAATATTTTCTTAGAGAGCGCCTGTTTTGATCCGATGCTGGTGCGGCGGACGGCGCGGCGATTAGGACTGGCGAGTGAATCTTCTTACCGTTTTGAGCGGGGAATTCCTTTGGAGAGTGCGCTGCTCGGATCGGATCGCGCGGTCGAATTTCTAGTCAGAATTGCCGGCGCGCAAAAAATCGGCCCGCACGTTGATGCCGGGAAGAAAACCAGCCAGAAACGAAAAGTTATTCTCGATGTGAATAGAGTTCAACAGCTCTTAGGGGATGCGGTTGATCAGAAACAGATTCGCCAGTATCTCGCTGGTCTTGGTTTTGAACTGTCGGCTTCACGAAGTACGAAGTACGATGTACGATGTACGATCACTGTTCCCTGGTTCCGCAGAGATATTAAAGAAGAAGTGGACCTGGTTGAGGAAATCGCGCGAATCCACGGCTATGAACGGATTCCTTCGCGACTGCCCGCGATCCGAGAGACGACCCTAGTGTCCTCTCCTTTGCTGGGGCTTCAACATTGTCTGCGTCAGGAATTGACGGAGTTGGGATATGAAGAGACTCGGCAGTACAGTTTGGCGGGGCAAAATCTGCTGAAGATTTTTGGTCAGGCAGGACGTCCCGGTCTCGTCAAAATCCAAAACCCGATGAGCGAAGAGCAGGAATGGATGCGCCCGACGCTGGTCATGGGGCTGGTTCAATCGGCGCAGAAAAATTTCTTCCGCCAGCAGAACGGAGTACGATTATTTGAACTGTCGAACATCTATACCCTTTCAAAAGGAGAGCCGAAGGAATCGTTAAAGCTGGCCCTTCTTCTCGGAGGAAATCGCCCGCGCCATTGGCAGGAAAAAGAAAAAGAGTATCAGTGGTGGGATCTCAAGGGAACGATCGAGGCGGTTCTAGCGAATTTAAAACTCTCCGGCCTCAAGTGGGAGCGCGCTTCATTGGTTTGGGCTGTCGAAGAGTCGGCCGCGGAAATTCATCATGAAGGGGAAACGCTGGGGATTTTAGCGCAGGTCAGCCCCGTCGTCTTATCCCAGCTCGACATCGAGAAACCAGTTTTTGCCGCGGAATTGGATGTCGAATTCCTCTTGAGACACTCCCGCCAATCCTCGATCCGTTACCACTCTTTACCCAAATTCCCCTCGGTGCGCCGGGACATCGCGCTGGAACTGAAAGAATCGGTCGCCGCGGCGCAGGTCATCGCGTTGATAAAGGAGAAAGGGGGGACGCTGTTAGAGAAAGTCCAGATCTTCGATTACTACCAGGGGAAACAGATTTTCTCCGGGAACAAAAGTCTCGCCTTCTCGCTAGAGTACCGTGCTCCCGACCGGACATTAACGGATGAGGAAGTCAATCATTTGCATCAACAGGTTGCGCAAGGACTGATTGAGCGGCTTGGGGCAAAGGTTCGTTAGGAATGCCCCCTCTCCCCTGGTGGGAGAGGGATGGGATAAACAAACCGAATTATCCAAATAGCCTCTTACAACTTGAACTTGCGGTTGCAAAAGATTTTGTACCAGAGCAAGGAATTGTAATTTATATTCGTCAACTCCAATTATTGACCGAGATGGGTATTCTTACAAAAAAAGCACGCGTTTTCAATCTCTTATCTGGGATTGATCTCCCTTCGCTCTCACATCACTTCCCCTTCCGGCTCTTTTTGACGCGGTACTGGTCAATGCCGAACCAGACGGCGGTGATCAAAATGATGCCAAAACCCATAATAAGTCCCAGTTCCATGAAGGTCACTCTCCTTTCTGTGCGCGATCGGGGCAAGTCCAAATACCTAACCCAAAGAGACAAAAACCGATAACAGCAACGACAGTCTTCAGTATGATGGATATATCTGCTAAGAAAAATCCACCCGCTAAACCAGTGCCAAAGGCAATTTGTACTAAGGTCATTAAGGTTTTCGCCAGTAGTTCTCTCCTGCCAGCGTTAAAGAACGGTTTCTTTTCGGCAACCATGCTCATTGTATCACCTCCTAAAGTAGTCTTCTACCTATATGAGACCGTATTGACCACGCATTTTCTTGCATGACCCAGAAAATCTTTTTAGGAAATTAGGGACGGCAATCAATAGCCAATTAATTCTCATAACACTTTGTGCTTAAAAAAGTTGTGTAAATATGGTATACTTCTCTTACCTTTCATGACTATTCAAAAACCCATTTTGGCGGGCTTCTCAGGAGGCATTCTGTTAATGGTCTTAGTCGCGGGGAGATCTCCCCTGACACTTCCCCAAGCGGGCCCATTATGCCTCTCACAACCGGTGGCGCTTCCCAGTCAACAAGAAAATAAAAGTTGGTGGGAGCGTTATCAAGAATGGATCGAGATTTATAGAAGTGAACGTCACTCCATCGGGCAAACCAAAGATCCAGCTTGGAAGGCATTTCTCATTAAAACATTCCAGCATCGATTGGCACAGAAGGAGATCAGACGAATTCTCGAAACAGAGGATCCACGCAGTCTTGAATTTTATCCTCTCTTTGAACCGCGGCCGGTGGATGAATCATGGGCTGGCTGGGCCGAACAGTTTCCTCGCTATGAAAATCCTCGTTGGAACGAGGCGGAGGTCGAGAGTTACCTCTATCACGGGACCAGTCTTGGCATTGCCAGAGTTGCTGCGATGACCGGTTTTCTGGGGGGCCTTCCTGCTCTAGCTGAAGTGAGGGAAATAGATAACCAGGAACAGAGTATCAAAACCGTGAATTTAGTCTTTTTTGCCAGTGCCGCCTATCACGCGGCTGAAAACCGGCCTAGCTTGGGGGCTGTGATTCGCGAAACAGCCGATTATGCCGACCGGGTTACTCGCCCTTCCAGGGCGATTTTGATCTATTACGCGATGAGAGCAGAATGGGAAAGACTCCAAAAGAGAAAACCATTCCCCCCTTTTCAAGATTTCCTGCAGCGAGTCGTCATTCGAATCCCTAAAGGCGACATCCATGGCCTTAGTGGTACCGAGACATTCTCCCAGATTTCTACCGACCAGCCGGTCTCGCTACACCGTGGCGAGATTTTGCTTGATCGAAATATCCCCATCCCGCGGCGTACGGCCAGAGCAACCGATCATTTAAGTTTCGAGGACCCGGAATATATCGGAGCGTTCCCAGTTCGCGGTGAACAATCTCCAGAAAAGGCGGAAATTACTCAGCAGCCTAATGAATCTCTCAGTGTTGCTAGGATGAGACAGATCATTAGGGAGTTCGTGCCTGAGGCGAGGAGATCCTTCGAAACAGAACTGAAGTCGCGCGAAAACAGAGCTCTTATCGGGGTCGTGATTTCTGAGGGAGATTATCCGATTCTCGAAGTTGCAGAACGCCTCGAGGCCATTGGAAATGCTGCCATGGATCAATGGGTTCCCATTCAGATGATTTTACCTTCCTCGTTTCATCCAATAAGCCGCCATTTGGAAACGACCGAAGCTAATTTGTAACCTTTTCTCTTGACCGTCTCATTCTTTTCCAGTTACAATCAAAACTAATGCCGCAATTATTTTTAATCATCGCGATTATTCTTTTCAGCGCGAAATTAATGGGAGCGCTGACGGTTCGTTTTGGATTTCCTTCCGTGCTCGGTGAAATTCTTGCCGGTGTTTTACTCAGTTCTTCCTGTTTGAATCTCTTCGGATGGCCGATTCTGGGGGGAGAGGGGGCGCTGCCGGTCGAAACCGTCGAGCAAATTCTGCGCGTGCTGGCCGAACTGGGGGTTCTTTTCCTAATGTTCATCGCCGGCCTTGAAACCGACATGGTCAAAATGCGCAAGGTGGGGAATTCCGCGTTTTGGGCGGCGGCGGGAGGAGTCATCCTTCCTTTAATAACAGGCGCTTGGCTCGGTCATTGGAATGGCTACAGTTGGCCGGTCAGTATTTTCATCGGGACATTACTGACAGCGACGAGCGTCAGCATTACCGCGCAAACACTCTTGGAATTGGGACAGCTGCAATCGAAAGAAGGAACGACGACTTTAGGGGCGGCGGTCATTGATGATGTGATGGGAGTTTTGATCCTCTCGATCGTAGTGGCGTTTGTATTGAATCCGGTTGGGGGGGAGGGGGGGAGCGCGATAGGGACGGTTCTTGGGGTGCTCGGTATGATGGCATTGTATTTTATTATCTCCATCTTTGTTGGCCGGGCCACCTTTGAGCCGTTCCTAAAGCTGGTCGCCAAGATTCCTTCTACTCAGATTGTTCTAGGCGCAGCGCTAGTCATCTGTCTGATCTATTCCTGGTCGGCGGAGATTTTCGGCAAGGTAGCCGCGATTACCGGCGCCTACATCGCGGGGGTCCTATTCGGCCAGACTAAATTCCAGCATGAGTTGGTTGAGCGAGCGCAAGTTTTCGCCTACTCATTTTTTGTCCCGATCTTTTTGGCCAACGTTGGGTTGCGGACCCACGTGCAATCTTTGGGGGATTCGGTCCCATTCGCCGTCATTTTAATCGTTCTCGCTATTGTCACCAAAATCATCGGTTGCGGGCTGGGTTCTCTAGCGACCGGATTTTCATCCCTGGAATCCCTGCGGGTTGGGGTGGGAATGGTCAGCCGGGGAGAGGTGGGACTGATCATTGCCAGTTACGGTCTTTCGCATGGCGTCATTGATGAAAAAATTTTCGCGGAGATGGTGTTAGTTGTATTAGTAACGACCCTTGTCACTCCCATCGGGCTTCGGCTGGTCTTCCCGGGTAAGAAAATTACGAAGGCAATTTAGGTTTTATGAGCTTGCTTCGTTGGCTTACTTTCGCGATCGGCTGGCTTTTATCGCCGCTCACTCCCTGGAATGACGCGATCTTGAACATTCCCCTGGCCTATGTGATGGCCAGCTTGATCCAGAGAATTTTACCGGATACTTTTGCCGTCTCCTTTTTTTTAAGTTACTGGCTCACCAACCTGGCGGGAATCCTTATGGTAATCTTCTCTGGCCATAAATTGATCAAAGAGAGGCCCTTTCAAGTGCGTACTTTCAGTCGGATCTGGATCTGGAGTTTTGTTTTCAGCGGCTTGGTTCTTTTATTGATCTGGCGCGGATGGGTGAAACCATTTTAATTCTTACGGCATTACGGTCGCGATGGCATTCTGGGCTTGCGTGATTAAGAGAGTGGGGACAATACCAAGAGCAACGATTGCCAGGATAAAAGCATAACTCAACAACCGCGTGTGAAGCGGCAGGATCAACGGTTGTGCAGAACCCGGCTTTGCCCAGTAGCACTGCTTGACGACCATTAAATAGTAGTAAAGCGAAATCACGCTGTTAATGACGCCCGCTAACACCAGCCACAGATAACCCTTCTCCATCGCCGCGGTGAAAAGAACCCATTTTCCGGTAAACCCGACGAGCGGCGGAATTCCCGCTAATGACAAGAGTGAGAGAAGCAGTGTCAGTGCCAGCAAGGGGGATCGTTCGGCCAAGCCGGCAAACGTTATAATCTGCGGGTTGTCTTGATTCGCATCCCGGCCGACTTGCTCCGTCACTAAAAACGCCGCGGCGTTCATAATAATATAGATGAAGGAGTAGAAAAGAACCGCGCTGTATCCGGCGGGGGTCTGCGCCAGCAACCCCACCAGCATGTACCCCGCTTGAGCGATGCTGGAATAAGCGAGCATTCGTTTCATATCATTTTGAGTCAACGCAACGAGGTTCCCGAGCGTCATGGAGATTAAAGCAATCCAGACAAACAGTGGAGTGAATTGCGATAGTTGATTCCCAAAAAACTGAAAGAGCCGTAAGAAAACCGCGATGGCGGCCGCTTTGGAGGCGGTCGCGATAAAAGCAGTCACTTGCGTCGCCCCCGCTTCATAAACGTCCGGCGCCCAGAAATGGAAGGGGAAAGCGGAGAGCTTAAAGAAGAAAGCGGTGAGCATCAGAAAAAATCCAAGCGTCAGCGCCGGCGGGATCGTTGAACCGGGAATCAAAGAGGGAAGAGCGGAAGCCATCTGCGCGAAATAACTGTTTTGAGTGAAGCCGAACAAGATGCTCATTCCGTACAGCATCAAGCCGCTGGCGGCGCCGCCGAAGAGGAGATACTTAATTCCTCCTTCAGAACTCAAAAGTCCTTGCCGTCTTAGAGGAACAAGGATATAGAAAGAATAAGAAGCCAATTCCAAACTGACAAACAGCGTCAATAGTTCGACCGAACTGGTCAGCATCATCAGGCCTAGGGCTGCCGTTGAGAGAAAGAAGTAATACTCCGGACGGACGCACTGGTTAATGGCGATAGTTTTATCGGAGAAAGCGATGACAAAGAGAAACCCAAGGGCGATCGCGACTTTGAATATTTGAGAGAGAGAATCTATTTGATAACAGCCGCCGAAGAGCAGGCCATTGGCCGAGAGGCCGGCGATGGAACCGGCCAGAATCAGAAGGGCCAGAGAGAACGATATTGGGAAAAGCCTCCCCGAGACTTTCGCGCAGGGGGCGAGAGTCAACATGAAGAAAACGAAGCAGGCAAGCAGAACAAAAGTTTCCGGTAAGAAAAGAAATAGCTCGCTCATAGAGATCCCACCAATAGCCGTGTCGAAAAATCAACCCAGTGAAGGAACAATTGCGGCCAGACGCCGAAAAGAATTAAAACTGCGATCAAGATTGCCCTTGGGAAAAATTGCCAGGGGCGCAGATCGGGCGCTGGCGCGTGATGGCTGTTATGTTTTCCATAGAAGACCGCTTGGATTGCGCTTAAGACGTAATAAGCGGTGATCACTAAACCAATGATAGAGATGATCCCGATCACCGGATAAGTTTGTACTGCGCCGAGCGTTACCAGAAGTTCCGCGACGAACCCGCTCATCCCGGGAAGACCAAGGCCGCAGAGGCCGCCGATAATAAAGAACGTCGCCAGTTTCGGCATTGTCTTCGCCAGTCCTCCTAATTCATCAAATTGCCGGGTGTGATAGTGATCGTAGATAAATCCGACGCAGGCGAAAAAGAGCGCGGTCATAATGCCGTGGGAGAACATCTGAAAGATCGCTCCGTTGATTCCGTTGATTGAAAGAGTGGAAATCCCAAGGAGCACAATCCCCATGTGTGAAACGCTGGAGTAACCGATGACGTATTTAATGTCCTTTTGCTGGGAAGCGACCAGAGCGCCATAGACGATGTTCATCAGCGCGAGAATGGCGGTATACGGAGACCAGAAGTGCGCCCCTTCAGGGAAAAGAAAAAGTCCAATTCTTAAAATACCGTAGGCGCCCAGTTTCATCAGTACGCCGGCATGGAGCATGCTGGCGGCGGTCGGGGCGGCGACGTGGCCGTCAGGAGACCAGACATGGAACGGGAAACAGCCGGCCAAAACGCCAAATCCGAAGAAAAGGAACGGATAAAATAGTTTTTGGAATTCCGGCGAGAACTGGACCTGCTGTTTAATCGCTAAAAGATCAAAGGTATGCGCCTGCGGCAGGGCATAGATGGCCAAAAACGCCGTCAGGATGAACGCGCTCCCCAGTAAAAGATAGAGAGTCAATTTCGCGGCGGCGTATTCTTTATTGGTGCTCCCCCAGACGAGAATCAACAGGTACATCGGGAGGACGGCAACTTCATAGAAGAGAAAGAAGAAAAAGAGGTTGGTCGTCATGAAAACGCCGAAAACCCCCGTGACTAGAAAGAGCATCAACGCGAAGAAATCTTTCACCCGGTAGGTGACCGTCCAGGAACAGATGACGCCGGTAAAAATGACGATCGCCGTCAACAAGATCATCATAATGCTCAGGCCGTCAATGCCGTTAGTGTAGTGGATCCCAAGGGTAGAGAGCCACGGCGTATGTTCCATGAATTGGAGCCCCGTTTGATTGGGGACGAAACGGGTGAAGAGTAAAATAGAAAAAATGAGCGTGGCAGTTGCCGATGCAAGAGCAATCTGACGAATAAGTTGTTCTTTCGTTCGCGGCGTTAAGAGAATCGCGAGCAGTCCAATGACAGGAGCTAATAAAATAGATGTTAAAATCGGGAAATTCATCGGGTCACCCAGAAGAGAGCCAGGACGCTGAGCAATATCCCCCAAAATAAATAATCTTGAAAAAACCCCGACTGAATCCTTGAAATCAACAAGCCGGCTTGATAGGTTTTTCTCGCGGTTCCATTGACCATCATTCCGTTGATAACGGTTCGATCAAATTGGTGGCAGAAAGCGGCAATCCCCATCGTGATTCTGCCGACGACATTTTCATAGAAGTGATCAATGAAATATTTTTTCTCTAGAACGCTTCGAAGAGGATCGGATGTTATTTTTGCCGGTTCCCTTTTCTCCGGCGCGCGATAGTTTTTGAACGCCCAGATCAATCCCGTGGCTGCAACGAGGGTGGACAAAAGCATCCCTTGAGGATCCAGCGGTTGGTGGCGAGCGTGGGGATCGATCACCGTCAGGAGGAAAAACCCTCCGTATTCGGTTCCGGAAAGTCCGATAAAGAAAGAGCCAATCGCGAGAACAACCAATGGAAGCGCAATGCAGACATTGAATAGGGGCACGGCACGTTCACCCTGAGCCGTGTCGAAGGGCCGTGCCCCTACGGAAACAGGGTGTTCTTGACGAGAGAAGAAGAAGATTGCGAACAGCCGGAACGTGTAATAAGAGGTGAAAAAAGAGACGGACAATCCAATCAAGTACCAGAACGGATGAAGGTGGAGCAGTTGTTCTAAAATTAAATCCTTGCTCCAGAAGCCGGCGAATGGGACAACGCCGGCCAGTGATAATCCTCCCACGACGAGGGCAAACATCGGAATCAGTTGACGCCGCGCTCCGGCGCGAGCCATCTCCCAGATGTCGTTGGTATGGTAATGGTGAATGAGCGCTCCGGCGGTGAGAAACAACAACGATTTAAAAGTGGCGTGCGTCGCCAGATGAAAGAGGCCGCCGGCGTAACTCCCCGCCGCCAAACCCATCACCATCAGTCCCAGCTGGCTGATGGTAGAGTAAGCAAGAATCCGTTTAATGTCGTTCTGGACAGTAGCGACGGTCGCCGTCGTGAGCGAAGTAACGGCGGCAATGATTAAGATCACCTGCATCGCGGCGGGAGAAAGATTAAAGAAGGGATAAAGCCGCGCCAAGAGGAAAACACCGGCTGCCACCATCGTCGCTGAATGGATCAACGCACTGACCGGCGTCGGGCCTTCCATCGCGTCCGGCAGCCAGGCGTGAAGTGGCGCCTGGGCGCTTTTCCCGGCGATCCCGCAGAAAATGAGCAGGGCGATTGTCGTGATCACCCACGGTTGAAGTTGATGTGTCAACGCGGGAGTATTATTGAGATCAGCGAAACTGGTTGAGCCAAAGAGGATCAGCAGTAAAAGAATCCCTAGATAAAACCCCAAATCGCCGAATCGGGTCGTGACGAACGCTTTGCGGGCCGCTTTTGCCGGGGCTTCTTTTTCGAACCAGAAACCGATCAAAAGATAAGAAGCCAGCCCGACCAGTTCCCAAAAGAGGTACGTCTGGAGGAGATTACTGGCGACGACCAGGTTGATCATGGCAAACACGAAGAAGCTTAAGAAAGAAAAATAGCGGGGGCGGCTTTCATCGTTATACATATAAGCCACTGAGAAAAGTTGAACAAAGAAGCTGATGGTAGTGACGATGACTAATGTGACAAGATTCAAATGATCCACGAAAAACCCAATCGAGAGGCGGGTTTGTTCCAATGGCAGCCAGGAGATTTCGTACAGTAGGGGCGACGCATGCGTCGCCCCTACAAAATCCCTGGCCAACAAAAGACTGGCGATCCAGGAAACGAAAGTTCCGACCACCCCAATCAGAGGGGCGAAATGCCGCTGTGATTTTGGCAAGAGCCAGATGCCGGCGAAAGCCACTAACGGCGTTAAAGAAATGATGAATAACAATGTTAGATTATGCATAAATATTTGCGTGTAGGGGCAACCCCCTGTGGTTGCCCGTCCGTAGGGGCGTATTGCAATACGCCCCTACAATGTTTTATTCGGGCAGGCACGGGGGCCTGCCCCTACATTTATCCTTTCAATTTATTTACGTCCTCTATATTAATCGTCTTCGATCCGCGAGAAAGATAGAGAATAATACTCAACCCAATTGCTACCTCAGCCGCCGCCAGGCCGATGATAAAGATGGAAAAAACCTGCCCCCATCCCTTATCCGGCGACAAGAATTTGTTAAACGCCAAAAAGTTAAGACTCGCGGCGTTGAGAATCAACTCAATAGCAATCAGCATACCGATGAGATTACGGCGCGCTAAAAGGCCATAGATGCCGAGACTGAATAGCGCCGCTGAGATGAGTAGATAGCTGTTGAGAGATTGACTCATGTCCCTGTATCCCTCGAAATCAAAATCGCTCCCAAAATTGCTACCAATAGAACCAAAGAGATCACTTCAAACGCCAATGGATATTGTGCCAGTAATAATTCCCCTAAATGTTTTACCGAGAAATCATCAATTTTAACCGCCGGAGCCGGCCAGACCGTTCTCCAGAAGATTCGAGTCAATCCTACGAAGAAAAGAAGACCGACAGCCGCCGCTTTGAAGATCTTCTTGGAGTTTCTTTCCTGCAGTTTTTGAGTCGCCGGCGCCGACAACATAATCGCGAAGATCATGGCGACGCCGATCGCCCCAATGTAAACAATCACCTGCATCACGGCGATGAATTCGCTGTTGAGGTAAATGAAAAGGCACGCCAGCCCAAAGAGAGCAACGATCAAAGAAAGGATGCTATAGAAAATCCGTTTCAGAGTCACGGCGCAAAAGGCGCCGGCCAGGGTTATGATCACTAATAAGCCGAAAACGATTTCAGAGATCATAAAACGACCCCTCCGGGACTTGGTTCCGACGGCGATTCCGTTTTTACTTTCGTCACAACCGGTTTAGGAAACGGCTCCAAGAGGTCATGGATAAAATCTTTCTGCGAGTAGGCTGCTTCATCGTAGTTCATGGAATGTTCCAGCGCGTCGGTCGGGCAGACCTGGATGCAAAGACTGCAGAGACTGCAGAGATTATGATTCACTTTAAAATCGGTCAGAATTCGTTTGTTATTGGCGTCCCGTTCCGCCTTCAGACTCATGCAAGCCGAGGGACAGATTTTGATGCAGGCGTTACAGGAAATACAGAGGTGGTCACCGGTTTTTTCGTCCCGGACAAAGCTGATCGGCCCTTTAAAACGGGGAGGAGTGAGCCGTTTTTTGGGATACTCCAGCGTCACCCGCGGCTTAAAGGCGTAGCGGATCGTCACGCCGATGCCGGCGATGAGACTCCAGGCGGCTTTAAGAAAATTAATAATTTTATTCATTGTGTCATTGTAGGGGCAACCCCCCGTGGTTGCCCTATGATTCGGGCAGACACATAGGTCTGCCCCCTACGTCAATTAATCCACGTTGCCAAAAACGCCGTCACCAGCAAATTCACCAGCGCTGCCGGAGTCAAAATCTTCCAGCAGAACGCCATCAGCTGGTCGCTTCGCAGGCGCGGAAATGTCCACCGCACCCATATCACCGCTAGAATAATAGCATACGTCTTGACGAAAAACCACGCGGCCGGCGGCAAAAACGCCGGCCCAAGCCACCCTCCCCAAAAAAGAGTCGCGGCAATAGCGGAGGAGACAAAAATGGCCGTGTATTCCCCCAGAAAGAACATGGCAAATCTCATGCCGGAATACTCGGTATGGAAACCGGCAACCAGTTCTGATTCTGCTTCAGGAATATCAAACGGCGCGCGGTTAGCTTCAGCCAAAGCGGAACAGAAGAAAATTAAAAAAGCGAGCGGCTGCTTCCAGATAAACCATCCCTGTTGCTGCTGAAAGGAGATTAATTCCGTCATTTTGAAAGTTCCGGCGAGTAAGATTACTCCCATAACAGAAAGAAGTAGAGGGATTTCATACGAGATATTCTGTGCCACGGCCCGCATTGAACCAAGCACTCCGTATTTGTTATTGGACGACCATCCAGCAACGAAAATTCCGAGAAAGGAAATGTTGGCCAAAGCGAAAACCAGAAGCATCCCGATATTCAGGTCTTGGATGATCCATCCGGGTCCGATTGGGAGCACGAGGAAAAGCGCCAGCGCTGGGGTGAAGACAATCAGCGGAGCGGCCAGATAAAGAAATTTGTCCGCCTGTTTGGGAAGAACTAACTCTTTCCCTAACAGTTTTACGGCGTCAGCCAAAGTTTGGAATGTCCCCTGCCAGCCGACGTAAAGCGGCCCGTGGCGAAGCTGGATCCGGGCGCTGACTTTGCGCTCGAGCCAGACTAAAAAGAGGGCGTTAATGCCGACGAACCCGATCACGATCGCGGCGCAGATGGACATTCGAAACAACTCAGGGAATATCATCGGTCAATCTCCGGCACGACAATATCAATACTCCCTAAAATCGAGACCGCGTCCGAGACAAAATGCCCTTTAGCCATCGGGCCGAGGGCGTTCAAGTTCGAAAACGACGGCGTCCGCAATTTTAGCCGATAAGGAATTTGTGTTCCGTCACTGACCAAATAAATGCCAAACTGTCCGCGGGCCGACTCAACCGTCTGGTAGATTTCACACGCCGGCACCGCCTTAGGGATTTTCCCTGATTGATATTCCCCCGCGGGAATTCTGGCGATCGCCTGCTCAAGAATTCGCAGGCTCTGTTCCATTTCCGCCATCCGGACAAGATATCGCGCGTAAGCATCTCCTTCGCGTTCTGTCGGGATCTCAAAATCAAATTCCTGATAAATAGAGTACGGTTCGGCCCGCCGGAGATCGTAACCGATCCCGCAGGCGCGCAAAGAAGGGCCTGTGACGCCGTAATCCCGGGCGGCGTCCAGCGTTAAGACGCCGATCCCCTTGGTCCGCTTGATAAAAATGATATTCTCCGTGATGAGGGTCCTGTAGTCTCTCAACCTCTTGCGGAATTCGGGGATAAATTTTTTGACCCCATCAATCATTTCTTGCGGCACGTCGTTGAGGACGCCGCCGAACCGGAAATAGTCGTAAGTCAACCGCTCGCCGGTGCAGAGTTCCAGAAGGTCTAAAGTTTTTTCTCGCTCGTCGAAGGCATAGAAGAATGGGGTGAAAGCCCCCAGGTCTAAAAGATAAGTCCCAAGCCACAAAAGATGGCTGGAGATCCGGTTTAGCTCTGTCGTGATCACGCGGATATATTCCACTCTCGGAGAGGGAACGATCCCCATCGCTTTTTCCACCGCCAGCGCGTAGCAGAAGTTATAGCTCATCGCTCCGACGTAATCGAGCCGGCCGGTATTCGGCCAGAACTGAAGATAGTTGTGAACCTCCGCCATTTTCTCATGGGCCCGGTGGGAATAACCGATGATTGGTTCGCCGCTGATAATTTTTTCGCCGTCGAGATGGAGCAGAACGCGCAAAACTCCATGGGTGCTCGGGTGTTGGGGACCGAGGTTGAGATAATATTCCTTCCGAGATGTTTTCATCTCTTCCGGGACATTAAAGTCAAAAACCTCCTGGTCGGATTCGATCAGCTCCAGGGAATTTCGCACGTCGGAATCCCCGGTGCCGGTGTAGCTTTTGAGTAACGGATGGATCTTAGACTGGAGGGGAAGAAGAAGCCGTTCCAGTTTTGGATGGCCGCTAAACCGCACGCCGTACATGTCAAAGACCTCCCGTTCGTACCAGTTAGCGGCGGGGATGATCGAGGCGATGCTCGGAGCTTCATTGATCTGTTTTGGAACTTTTAGTTTTAGCAGGACGCGCTCTACCGCTTCCCAACGATTGAATTGGTAAGTGATGATAAAATGCGGGTCTTCAGGTTTGTTGGTATAGTCAACGCAGGTGAGGCATTCCAGGAAAAACTTTTGGTCGTGGAAATAATGAGCGGCCGGGAGAATCTTTTCTTCGGAGACCGCCGCTTCCAGATGGTATCCGGTTTTGGCGTAATCCCGCTCTTGGACTTTTATCCCCTCTCCCTCTTTCAAAAGCCATTGGTGAGTGTTTTCTAACGTCATGACGGCGTCGTCGGAGTTATCGGAATTTCTTTAGAAGAGGTCGGCACTTTCACCACTTGCGCCGCCGGCGGGATTCCCTTTTTGATTTTATCGCGGAGCGCCAAAATCCCAGCGATCAAAGCTTCGGGTCTGGGAGGACAACCAGGGACGTAAACATCGACGGGAATTATTTTATCAATTCCTTCTAAGATGGCATATTGTCCCGGGTACTGAAACGGCCCTCCGGCGATGGCGCACCCGCCGTGAGCGATGACATACTTGGGATTAGGCATCTGGTCGTAAAGTTTTTTGATGCAGGGAACCATCTTGCGGGAAATCGTTCCTGAAACGATCATCACATCGGCTTGCCGCGGAGAGGGGCGAAACACGCCAAACCCAAACCGGTCCAGATCAAACCGCGCGGCGCCGGTTCCCATCATTTCGATCGCGCAACAGGCGAGGCCAAACGTCAACGGCCAGAGAGAATTGGCGCGGGCCATGTTGACCAGATCATCAATTTTATAAAACTGTGTCACGCTTTCCGGCGGCATATACCCGGGCGGTGGAGTCTTTGGCTGAAATGGCCTCGGTTCGTCTTTCTGACCCCTGACCCTTGACCCCTGCCCCCTATTAGTTACTTCCACGCAAATATCCCTTTTCTCCAGGCATACGCGATTCCAAGCCCTAGAATAAGAACAAATAATGTGACTTCAATAAACGCCGCGATTCCCGGAAAACTTTTGTAAGCGACCAGGACCGGAAAAAGAAAAACCGCTTCCACGTCAAAGGCAATGAAGATCAGAGCGTATAAATAATAGAGGATATCAAACTGAACCCAGGCGTTCCCGATCGGCGTCTCGCCGCTTTCATAAGTGGCCGCTGTGCCGGGGTTCCCACTTGGTTTTGTGATCAGAAATGGGAGCAGGGTACTCACGAGGACAAAACCAAACCCAATCACAAGAAACACAAGGACATACGAATAATCTTTCAGTAATTCCATGGGGGAAATTTAAACTTTATCACAAAACCCGTGATATTGTCAACCACGTTGGGGCTGATTGTTTGGCTTGACCCCGCTGGAAGGGGTATGATACCGTTGAAAACCAAATAGAAGGGGGGAGAGAAATGGAAAACGATGGCAAAGTGGTTTTATCCTCTAATTCTCCTGGGAGTCGCTTTAGTTCATTGGGTTCCATACCAGGGTGCCATGAAAAGAGCAGAATCTTTAAGTACTCGTTCCGCTTTTCCAAAAACTGAGTCACCCGACTGGCGAACAATTGCTTCTAGAATCCTTAACAAACCGATACTGCCTGTGAATCCTTTAAGCCCTGAAGAAGCGGCTCAGCATGTCAACTTAGCTCCTCCGCTTCCTACCGATAGTGACATTATTGTGATAGCTTTTGATAAGGCAGATTTAGATGATATCCAGGGCTTACTCCTGCGTCTCAGTCAGAGAGGGAATACGTTGATTTTTCCTCGAGAAGGCGTTGTCGTGGAGCAGATAACTCGCCACCAACCTGTAATGGTGATTCTTCCTGATGAAAAAGCGCCCCAATGGGAAAATCGGTCTCGGCAACGTTTGCTCGAGAAGATTAAATCAACTTTTAGCGAAAGAGTAAAAGGGGGCTGGGCAGTCTATTACGAACCTCCTTTACTGACTTCTGGCGCGGACTGGGTGCATTTTTTAACTCCCGCGCAACTTGATCGAAAGATCCGAGCGATCGCGGCGTACAAAACACAGGTCTCCCGGACCGACTTTGGCGCGGCGGCGAATGGGAAAATGCTTGCTGATGGAATTCGTTTGGCAGGACATCACTCTGGGGATAGCCATCCTGCTTACGCGGAAACATTTTCCGTTGTCAGTGTGGTTGATGGAGAAATAAAAGAAGGGCCCATCAGCTGGAATCTGGCAAAGATGAGAAACGGCACTGTCTGTTATGGTTCTCCTCATTACGACGATCCTGAAATTGCCGCCGCAGGGGCGTTAGTTGATTTAGAGGAGAGAGGATTTGAGATCAAAATTATCTACACTTCCAAAAGCACCGGAGCGAGGATGGTAGGGCCTGATGGCAAAGAATTAGGCGAGCAAGAAAAAATAAGGGTGCGGGAAGAAGAGACAAAAAAGGGAACCGGAATCCTCGGCATCAGCAGTGATAAACTCTTTTTCTTGAGGTTTGGTTTTAGAAAACAAAAAATCACTGAGAGCGGCGTCACCCGTGAAGTACGTGAAATCCTAGAAGAAGACCGGACACAATTCTATCAAGCTCTTCAAGAAACCCTGCAGTCTCATTGGTTAAAGAAAGACGCGAATCTTCCTTTAGTTGTCTTCTTGCCGGATCCGGCTGATAATCACCCCGCCCATTTGGCTACTTTAGACATCGGGATGGAAGCTGTCCTAAAACTCTCAAAGGAGGTTCACTCGACGATACTGGTAGTCTACTACAAAAGCCCGTGGGCAGGGGCGGCTAATACGTATCTCTATTTAACGCCCGAACAAATGGATGTTAAAGAAAATGTCCTTCAATCTCTTAGTAGAATCACCGCCGCCGTTGGAAATGGAGTTGCTTACGCCACGGTCGCTCCGGAATTAGCTGCTCCAGGAGGATTTGGCCAGAACACAATTAACCCACAGCAGTTAGGCGGCCTTATTGCTGAACGATTTGACCTGTGGCAGGTGTCTCAGGAGGGAGAACTCTTGCGCGTCCCTATAACACAAGTAATTCTGGGAGATGAGGATGGCGAGGGGGTTAAAGATAATCTTGTAGTAAGTCTCTAGCAGTGCTATGCTTATAGCATGAGCAATTTAGATCCTTTTGAGAAGAAAACCGCCGAAGAAATTCTCGCGTGGGCTTTCAAAGAATTCCATCCAAAGATCACCCTGGCTTCCAGTTTCGGCGCCGAGGATGTCGCGTTAATTGATATGATAGTGAAGATCACTCCAAAAGCGCGGGTCTTCACGCTCGATACCGGCCGCCTGCCGCAGGAAACCTATGATCTCATGGACAAGATCCGCGACAAATATAAAATCCAGATCGAAACCTATTTCCCTGACGCCGCCGCTGTCGAAAAAATGGTGAATCAAAAAGGATATAACCTTTTCTATCAATCTATTGCCAATCGCAAGGAATGCTGCGGCGCCCGCAAGGTGGAACCATTAAAACGGGCGTTGAAGGGGCTCAAAGCGTGGATCACCGGTTTGCGACGGGAACAATCGGTGACACGAACGGGCGTTGCCAAAGTAGAGATTGACGACACGCACGGCGGCATTTACAAAATCAATCCGCTGGCTGATTGGACTCGGCAAGAGGTGTGGGATTACATTAAGAAGAACGGAGTCCCTTATAATAAACTGCATGATAAAGGATATCTCTCCATCGGCTGTGATCCATGCACGCGCGCCGTCAAGCCGGGTGAAGATGAACGCGCCGGCCGCTGGTGGTGGGAGCGGCCTGACCAAAAAGAGTGTGGAATTCACCGCGGGTCTTCTTAGAACTCAACAACATTTTGTCGGGGGGGACTTTTCAGAACGGTTGGGCGCCAAGTTCAGGAGAGTGGGATTTCGTACGGCACGCAGCGCTGTTAAAATCACGCCAACGGATAAGACCAACAGTGCAATATCAGCTCCTACCAAAAGCCAATTGCCAGCTCTCCAATATTTCTGCAGGAGAATGACTAACGAAGCTAAAGTCGTCACCGTAATCAAAACCGCGGGGGCAAAGGTATAACGGATCTTCCGCCCAGCGCGCAGAAGCCAGATGGAAACCGCGATGAGTGACAACGCCGCCAGGAGCTGATTGGCGGTTCCAAAAATCGGCCAGACGGCGTTGAAGGCGTTCTTGTAGGCGACAAACCACATCACAAAAACAGCGACGCCGGCGTTCAGCCAAGGGTGCATCAGCCATTTCGGCGGTTCTCCTCCTTTCGGAGAAAAAAGAATTCTCCAGAGTTCTTCCATTAAATAGCGATTCAATCGGACGGCAACGTCGAGTGTCGTGATGACGAACCCTTCCACTAAGAGAATGCCAAAGATAACCCCCATCGGAATGGGAATTCCAAGGCCTCGATGAAAGACATTCGCGGCGCCGAGCGAAAACCCAAGGATCGGATTGGAACGGGCGCCGGGATCGGTCGGCCAGACGATCGCTTGATAGTCGGCGAAACTCAAACCGACGGCGATCGCCAATGTGACGCAAACGCCTAAAGTGGACTCCCCGAGCATCCCAATGTAACCGATCATCTTCGCTTGGGATTCATTCTGGATCTGTTTACTGGTGGTGCCGCTGGCAACAAGCCCGTGAAAACCGGAAATGGCGCCGCAAGCAATGGTGACAAAAAGCATCGGCCAGAGGGCCCCAAGCCGCTGAATCCCTCCTTCGATATTCACCAGAGGGGCTTGGAGCGGCGCGCCTGAAAATCCGACTCGAATCAGTGAAATCACCAGGAGAAAAATCCCGGCGTAAAGGATCTGCGCGTTGATGAAATCGCGGGGCTGTAAAACTACCCACACCGGAACCGCGGCGGCGAAGAAGACATAGATAGAAAGAAGGATCATCCAGGTGTTCAAATTAAAACTCACCGGCCAGTACAGGCCGACGACGACCGAAAGGATACAAATGAGAGTTGCCAGCGGATAAGCGATCTTTTCTGAAAGATTTCGTTTGTAGAGGAGATATCCTAATAGAGGAGAGAAAAGAGTAATGATGATCACGGAAGTGGAAGCGATGCCGCCGATCTTTCCCATCACTCTCCCATCGGCGAGCGTGACTGTTTTCAAGAGAGTTTGACCAGAATCAAGTCCCAGTTTCTCAAGAGGCCACATGGAGGTCAGCGAAGTTGCCGAAGCGATCAGGAAGGAAGAAGTTACCAATCCCACCATGATCAGGATAAAGGTAATATAGAGGTTAAAGCCGGTATTTCCTAAAGTCATCCGCGCGATCTCCGCAATTGAACGCCCCCGCTCCCTGATCGAGACAAAGAGGGCGGAGAAATCATGGACAGCCCCCATAAAGACACCCCCTAGAATCAACCAGAGCCAGACGGGAAGCGTTCCGTAGAGAAGCGCCATCGTCGGCCCCAGGATGGGGCCGGCACCCGCGATGGCCGAAAAATGATGAGCGAACAGAACATGGGGTTTGGTGGGAACATAGTCAAGACCGTCCCCTTGCGTGTGCGCGGGGGTCAGGCGGCTTGGGTCTTCACCGAAGATTTTACTCAAAAAACAGGCGTAAAATCGATATCCCAAGAAAAATAGAAAGAAGGTAACTCCCAGCAGAAGAGCCAAATTCATTGGGGAAATTATATCAAATTATAGGAGCCAATGCTGAAAAATAAAAAATAACGGTGCTGGATAGTTCTGCAAATGACTCATTTTGAAAAGGTTATAGACATTAATTGACATTTCTTGACCATTTATGCTACTCTATAAAACATGCCACTTTTTGGCAAGAAGTATACCGAGGTGACTGTTCGTAAAGCGCAGATCCCGGAGGGGCTTTGGACCCGCTGTGAAGATTGCGGGAAAATTATCTACAACAAGGCCTTGGAGGAGAGCTTCAAGGTTTGTCCAAAGTGCCAGTTCCACTTCACGATAGGGGCTCCGGAACGGATTAATCTGCTCATGGACGGGGGAACCTTTCAAGAGTTTGACGCCGATTTACTCCCCGCGGATCCTCTTCAGTTCAAAGGCCCCAAGGCCTACAGCGATAAAATCAAAGAAGATCAGAAGAAGACCGGCTTGAAGGAAGCCGCTCTCTCCGGCGAAGGGAAGATCGAAGGAAGGAAAATTATCCTGGCCGTGACCGATTCCCGTTTTATCGGCGGTTCGATGGGGGCGGTGGTGGGGGAGAAAATTACCCGCGCCATCGAACGGTCAGCCGAGAAGAAACTCCCCCTGGTGATTGTTTCCGGTTCCGGCGGCGGGGCGCGGATGTACGAGGGGATGTTTTCCCTGATGCAGATGGCGAAGACCTCAGCGGCGCTGGCGCGGCACCAGAAAGTGGGTGTTCCGTATATTTCAGTTCTCACCCACCAGACGATGGCGGGGGTTCTGGCAAGTTTCGCGTCGCTGGGAGACGTGATTGTGGCGGAACCGAAAGCGCTGATCGGTTTCACCGGCCCGCGGGTCATTGAGCAGACGATCCGCCAGAAGCTCCCTGAAGGGTTCCAGCGTTCCGAATTTCTTCTTGAACATGGCTTAATCGATCTCATTATTCATCGCAAGGAAATGAAGACGATTTTAGCAAAATTGATTGACTATTTAGGATAACGATGGCACAGGTTGTCCTTAAAGACATCTCAAAAACTTATAACGGCGGGATCAAAGCGGTTGACCGGGTCAGCTTTGAGGCGCAGGACCGCGAGTTCCTGGTTTTAGTCGGGCCTTCCGGCTGCGGCAAATCAACGACACTGCGGATGATCGCCGGGCTTGAAGAGATCAGCGAGGGGAGAGTTTATATCGGAGACCGCCTCGTCAATGAGGTTCCCGCCAAAGACAGGAATATCGCCATGGTTTTCCAGAACTACGCTCTTTATCCTCATATGACCGCCTATGAAAATATGGCGTTTGGGTTGAAACTGCGGAAATATCCCAAAGCGGAAATCGCCGCCCGGGTCAAAGACGCGGCTGAGATCCTCGGCATCAAGGATCTGCTTCACCGGCGGCCCGGAGAGATTTCGGGAGGGGAACGGCAAAGAGTGGCTGTCGGGCGGGCGATTGTCAGAAAGCCGGCCGTGTTCCTTTTCGACGAACCCCTTTCAAACCTGGACGCGAAAATGCGGGTGCAGATGCGGACCGAACTGAACAAACTTCACACCCGCCTGCAAACGACGATGATCTATGTGACCCATGACCAGGTGGAAGCGATGACGCTGGGGAACCGGATCGTCGTCATGAAGGATGGCGTGATTCATCAAATTGCCGACCCGATCACTCTCTATGATCATCCGGTGAATAAGTTTGTCGCGAGTTTCATCGGAAATCCCCCCATGAACTTCATGAACGGGCGCTTGATCCGCGTCGACACTAAACTCTATTTTGACGAGGGAAGCTTCCGCGTCAAATTGGTGGATGAAATGACCGCCAAGCTGATGCCCTACGAGGGGAAACCGGTTGTGTTCGGAATTCGAAGCGAAGATATTTATGACAAGCTGTTTGTTTCTCTGGCCCCTCCCGAGAACATCGTCAAGGCGACGGTAGAGATTATTGAGCCGATGGGATCTGAGGTTTATCTTTATATGCGTTCCAAACGGCATGCCTTCATCGCCAGGGTGGGGGGACATGACCGGCCGGAAGTCAACCAGGATATTGACATGGTCTTTGACATGAGCCGGGTCCACTTCTTTGATCCGGAAACCGAAGAGACCGTTGTCTAACCGTTGTCTAAAGATTCCATACAAATCCCCTCTCCCCCTTTAGGGGGAGAGGGTTAGGGTGAGGGGGAATGGAAGCGATGCAAATCAACCCTCACCCCGACCCTCTCCCTTAAAAAGGGAGAGGGGGTAAAGAAAGATAACCCCGTGCTCTTGGCACGGGGAGCATTCATATGTCTTCCGCGGCGGCCGCTCGTCTATCGGTAGGTTTGGCGTCTGCTCTGACAGTCCTAGTCACGAGCGTTCTTTTCTTTCAATCCCTTCGTTCTCCGGGAACAGCCGCCGCTGGGAAAATAGACCTCTGGGTCGCTTTCTTTGGCGCTTCGGTCCTCGTCAGCTGGCTGGGAATCGGGCCATGGATGGGTGCCGCCGTTTTAATAATGGCGGCCGCTTTCCTCGGGCTGGCGGCATTCATGGGGTTAACTTCATTCTGGATCCTGTTCGCGGCGTTAGCGTCGTTTGCCTTCCTCGCGCACCGGAGCTATTCAGAAATTCAAATCCTGCGGTCCCAGCACAGCGCTGTCGCTGAAGAGTGGGAAGAGCGCCTGAATAATCTTCAGGCGGAAAAAGAGTTTCATCACTCTCAAGATCGCGCCTTGGAGCGGAAGATCGCCCGCTACGAAACACTGGAAGAGTTTATCAGCCGGCTTTCCTCCAATCTCTCTCTGCAGGAGACCATGGATAGAACCTTAGCTCAGGCAAACCAGATGACCCCTGCGGGACAGCAGACCTGCCTCCTATACTTAGTGGACCGCGAGCAGCATGAGCTTTCCCTGCAGAGTTCTTATCGGTCGGAAGGGGAAGCGATCAAGCATAAAAAGGGGGATATTATGGATTACTGGGTATTGAAACAGCGTCAGCCCCTCATTGTGGAGGATGCCCGCAAAGACTTTCGTTTCAATGTCGAAAATCAAAATCCGGAATTCCAGAGATCTTTCCGTTCCCTCATCGCGGTCCCGCTCATGGATGAAAAAGGGGTTTTGGGAGTTTTGAGAATGGATAGCCCGACCCCGAACCAATATACTCCTGAAGAGCTCAGAGTTTTAGCGATTATTGCCGACCTGGCGACGACCGCTATCCGGAATGCTACACTTTTCGCGATGACCCAGGAGCTGGCGATCAGGGATGGGTTGACAGGGCTTTATGTCCACCGTCATTTACTCCAGCGGCTCCAGGAAGAGATATTGAGAGCGTTTCGTTCCAATGGATCTCTTTCTTTGGTGCTCATGGATATTGACTGGTTTAAGAAATACAATGACCAGTTCGGGCATATCTCCGGAGACCTTGTGTTGAAACAACTGGGGAAACGATTGCAGGATTTGACGGAACCCGGAGAGATCGCGGCCCGCTACGGAGGAGAAGAGTTCGCCCTCGTCTTGCCGGGGAGAGACGCGAAGGGGGCTTTTTTAAAAGCCGAGAAGATCCGGCAGAGCGTCGAGTCGGAAATTTTTTGGCTTCGGCAGCAACCGACGCGAGTCACCCTTTCTCTGGGAGTGGCGGTATTTCCGGCGGAAGCGAAAGATCGAGAGGAGCTGATCCGTTTGGCGGATCAGGCGCTCTATAAAGCGAAGGCCGGCGGGCGCAACCAAACATGCTCTCTATCGCTCTCTTAGGAGTACTGGCGTTAGGCTTTTTAAGAGGAGTTAAAAGCGCTTTCGCCGGCTCACTCTTGGTGAGCGGGTATTGGCTGATTCATGGAGTGATGGATTTACGAATTGTTCTTCTGAATACGGCCCCTCTTTGGGTTTATTTTATCCGGCAAATGAAATTACAGTACCAGCAAGAAGCGGAATCGGCGATTCAAAACGCGCGAAAAAACCACGAAGATTTAAAAAAACAGGACGAAGCGGTCAGGAGCCGGATTGAAATTCTCGATCGGCGTTTTTCCGATCTTTCCAGGGTTTATGAAATTACGCGTCATCTGGGTAAGGCGCTGGATTTACAGGGGCTTTTCGAACAGTTAGGGGAAGTTCTTTACCAGACGGCGCAGATTTCTTCCTGCTGGTTTGTTCAGTTGAAATCGGCCGAGGGGAACAGAACGTCAACCTATCGGCTGACGCGGCTGCGGGATCACGAAACCAAGGCCGTTCTGGAAGAGACAGGTTTTTTGGGGGAAGAAATCTCCCGATGCCTCAATGACAAGCAGTCAAGGATCCAGTTGAATGAACGGATGCTTTTCCCTCTGCTGGTCGAGGATCGGCTGAGGGGAATATGGATTGTGGAATCCGCGGATTCCCAGCATTACGAAGCCCTCTCAATTATCGCGGGGCAATTGGCGCTGACTTTAGAGAAAGTGGAATTATATGACCGGATCCAGGAATTAGCCGTCTCCGACGGATTGACCGGCGTCTATGTCCGGCGGCATTTTTTGGAGAGGTTGCAGGAGGAATTCAATCGTTCCCGGCAGCAAAAACTTTCCCTGGCGGTTTTAATGTGCGACCTGGATTACTTTAAGCAGAAGAACGACACCTACGGCCACTTGGTGGGGGATGAGGTCTTGAGGTCAGTGGCGGGAATCCTGAAACAGAATGTCCGTGAAGTTGACCTGGTGGGGCGCTACGGCGGGGAAGAATTTTCGATTGCCATGCCTGAAACTTCCCTCCAGGGAGGATGGCAAGTTGGAGAACGTATCCGTTTGGCGGTGCAGGAATCGGAGTTTCAGATTTACGATGAGAAGATCCGGATCACGATCAGCATCGGCGTCGCCGCCATAGCCGAAGCGGCCCATTCCATGGAGGAATTGATTGATCAGGCGGACCACGCCCTTTACTCCGCGAAAGTAAAGGGGCGCAATCGGGTGGAGGTGTATGAGTGACAGCGTACAGCGTTCAGCGTACAGCGTTCAGTAAAAGGCAATTCGCGATTGGAATTGATTTCGGAGCGACGCGGATCAAAATAGGAATGGTCAGTCCAGAGGGAAAAGTTCTGTCGAGGAAAGTGATCACGACTCCGCGGAATGTATCGCCCCGTGAGTTCATCAAGGCGGTAAAAAGAGAGGTCAATCATATTCTTTCGGATCCGGGCAAGAGGGGGGAATGCGTCGGTGTGGGTATCGGTGTTCCTGGATTGGTTCGGTTTGATAAAGGAGTGGTACTGTATCTGGTGAATGTAAAAGGATGGAAGGGCGTCCCTCTTGCCGCCCTTCTTTCCCGAGAGGTTCGTCTTCCCGTATGGGTAGACAATGATGTGAACGCGATGGCGCTCGGGGAATTTGTTTATGGCGCTGGCAGAGGAGGAAAGAACATCATTTGCCTCACTCTTGGAACAGGGGTGGGGGGTGGGATTATTCTTAACGGAGAGATTTATCGGGGGACAAGTTATGCCGCAGGAGAAATAGGGCATGTTGTTATTCAAGAGCATGGAAAAGAATGCGCGTGTGGAGGAAAGGGATGCCTCGAAGCTTATATTGGGAATCGGCAGATCATGGTTTTAGGCAAAGGACGATATGATTCTCCAAAGGGAATCAGCGACGCTGCCCGAAAAGGAGATCCCGCGGCTGTCGCTATTTGGAAGGAAGTGGGAACTCATTTAGGGGTTGCCTTGTCGAGCGCGATTAATTTGTTAAATCCAGAGAAGATTGTTATTGGAGGAGGAGTGGCGAACGCGGGAGCGTTCTTATTTAACGAAGTTCGCAAGACGGTCAAAGAAAGAGCCATGAAGGGACCGGCCGATTCTGTTAGAATTGTGAAGGCGCAACTGGGAGAAGATGCGGGGATTGTGGGAGCGGCGGTACTAGCGGTCAGCGGACAGCGTACAGCGTTCACAAGAAAATCTAAAAAAGAATAGTTTTTTTCGTCTTTCCTGCACGCTATACGCTGAACGCTGTACGCTAAAATTAAGGAGGCAATGCCATGAAGTTCTTTATAGATACCGCGAACTTGCAGGAAATTAAAGAAGCCAACGCGCTTGGCATTCTTGACGGTGTGACGACCAATCCGAGTCTCATTGCCAAGGAAGGGAAGGATTTTGAAGAGACCATCGAGGAGATCTGCAAGATTGTCAACGGGCCCATCAGCGCCGAGGTTGTCAGTATTCAAGCAGAAGGAATGATTAAGGAAGGAAGAAGGTTAGCTAAGATCCATTCCAATGTGGTGATTAAGTGTCCTTTGACTTTGGAAGGATTGAAGGCGACCAAGGTTTTAAGCGGCGAAGGGCACAAAGTCAACGTGACTCTCTGTTTCTCCGCGGTGCAAGCCCTGCTCGCGGCGAAAGCCGGAGCGGCTTACGTCAGCCCCTTTATCGGCCGTTTGGATGACGTCGGTCAGGTGGGAATGGAGTTGATCGCCGATATCCGGCAGATTTATGACAACTACGGATTTAAAACGCAGATCCTTGCGGCGAGTATTCGTCATCCGATCCACGTTTTGGAGGCGGCGAAAATTGGCGCGGATGTGGCGACGATGCCTTATCAGATAATCATGATGTTGGCGAAGCACCCTTTGACCGATATTGGGTTGGCGAAATTCCTAAAAGATTGGGAAAAGACGCCACAGAGACAGTTAATATAAGGAGAAAAAAGTGGAAAGTGGAAAGTGGAAAGTGAAAAACCAGCATAAAGTGAATTCGCAGTTTTTTGCTTTTCCCACTTTCTACTTTCTACTTTCTACTTTCCTGATCTTCTCGGTGCCCTTTGTTTTTGCTCAGGAGTCCGACAACGACAAGATCGACGTCAAAGCCGACGTGATTGAGTATCAGGAACAGGGGCGTTTGATCGTCGGGAAAGGGCATGTCGTCGCGACGTATCAAGAGGTTCGCTTGGAGGCGCCGGAAGCTTCTGTGCAAGTGGATGCTAAAATCGTTCTCTGCAAGGGGCGGTCCGTCGTCCATCAGGGAGGAATCACCTACGAAGGAGACGATTTGGTTTATGATTTCGAGAAAAAATCCGGGCAAGCCCTGAACGCAAGAATCAAAGCGCCCCCTCTTTACGCGGGCGGGGAAAAGGTAGAACAAAAAGGGCCCGGGGAATTTGAGATTGAAAAGGGGTATATGACTACCTGCGATTTGGACGAGCCGCACTATAAAATCACCACCAAACACATTACGATTCATTCAGGCGATAAAGTATCGGCTCACAATGCTGTTATCTGGGCAGGTCCCGTCCCAGTCATGTTTGTTCCTAGTTATACACACTCGGTTTCCAGTAAAAGACCCAAACTTTCCGCCGTGGGAGGGCATCGAAAAGAATGGGGAAACTTTTTATTGACCTCTTGGAACTATGAGCTAACCAGCGGTATCAAAGGAGACCTTCTGATTGATGAAAGACAGGATTTGGGACAGGGATATGGAACCGGGTTCGATTATCAAACAAGATCTTTTGGCGGCGGTCATTCAAAGATCTATTATACCCATGAACACCGAAAGAGTCTTTACGAGGGGGGCTCCTCTGAAAGAGAAAGATATCAATCCTCGTTGAGGCATGACTGGAAAATGGGATCCAACACCCGAACGTTTTTCGAATACAATAAGAGGAGCAATTCCAGTTTCGTGAAAGATTATTTTGTGCGGGAGTATGAAAAGGAGAATCATCCAGAAACTCACTGGGATTGGGTGCATCACGAGGGAATTGGTTCTGCGGAGTTATACGCCCGCAAGCGGGCGAATCATTTTGAAAACGTGACTGAGCGGTTGCCGGAAGCTCGGTGGCATCTCAATAGCTTAAAATTGTTTGAGACGCCTCTTTACTATACTTCTGACGCGACTCTGACGAACTTTGAGAAGAAAGACGCCAAATTAAAAACAAGCGACGATGTTTTTCGCTCGGATTTCTTTAATAAAACAGAACTTCCTTTCAGAGCCGCCCAGTGGCTTAATGTTGACCCTTATGTGGGAATCCGTGAGACTGTCTATTCGAGGGGAGCGAACCAGAAAGACGCCCTGACCCGCGGCATCTTCTTGACGGGGGTTGATCTCAACAGCCGATTTTCTAAGATCTACGATCGTTCCATTCCGATTCGACACGTGATGGCGCCTCAAGTCAAATATGAATATCTTTCTTCTCCTACCGTGAGTAAAGGAAAAATTGTCAACATGGGAGGGCCTGATGATTTGGACCGGACCAGCCGGATGAATTTTTCAATCGAACAAAAACTCCAGACCAAGCGGGCAAATCGTGAAGAAGATTCCGAAATCCAAGATCTGGCGCGGCTATTCATGACGACTTCGTACGATTTCGAAACCCAGCAGGGGGGGCGTTTCTCAACCGCTTCCGCCGATCTCGAATTACGCCCTAAAGAAGGAATCGCTCTGGATGCGGATGCGCAATTCGATCTTCCTTCCAAGGATTTCCTGGTGTTTAATCTGGATCTGAGAGTGGAACCTGATCGAGGTCCGCGATGGATTTTGGGGCATCGCTATCTTCAAAATAACAGCGTTCAAGAGACGTTCGAAATGACCACCAAGCTGACTCCAAAATGGGAAGCGCGGGTTTACGAGCGTTTCAATGTCAAGAGTTTCCGCGAAAACGGCTCCAAGAGGATTAACGAGTTCCTAGAACAGGAGTATACGCTAGTCAGGGATCTTCATTGCTGGGAAGCGGAAGTGAACTACAATGTTGGATCTGGAGAAGAGTTTTGGCTCATCTTCCGGTTAAAAGGCCTTAAGGACTTATCAGATGCTCTTAAGCAAAGATCCTATCCTCCTTCACCCGGGCAGGGGTAAAGACGGTTGATTTGGCTTGTCTAAAGAACAGCGCTATGTTACACTAAAACCCCAAAATGAAACTAACGATTATTGGCACAGGGTATGTTGGGCTTGTCACGGGGACTTGTTTCGCGGAACTGGGCCATCAGGTTATCTGTCTTGACAATGACTTAGAGAAGGTTGCCAAGCTAAAAGCTGGCCAGATACCCATTTATGAACCGGGTTTGGAAGAACTGCTTGCCAGAAATACAAAGGCAGGCAGGCTTCAATTTACTGATGATTTTAAGGTTGCTGTTGAATCTTCCGAAGTCATTTTCATCACCGTTGGCACTCCTGATAAAGGGAATGGAGAGGCGGATCTTTCCGCCATTGAGGCCGTTACTCAAAAAATCGGTTCGTTGATCAATGGTTATAAGCTGGTTGTTGAGAAAAGCACTGTCCCGGTGGAAACAGGGAAATGGATTGAGCGCATCATCCGTACCAATAACCGGAACGGGGCCCATTTTGAGGTGGCTTCCAATCCTGAGTTCCTCCGGGAAGGATCGGCGGTAGAGGATTTCATGCGCCCGGACCGGATCGTCATCGGGGTGGAGAGCCCGAGGGCGGAAAAGATCCTCAGGGAATTGTACAATCCTTTTTCGGTACCCATTATTGCTACCGATATTAAGAGCGCCGAATTGATTAAGCATGCCTCTAATTCGTTCCTGTCAACGAAGATTTCTTTCATCAACGCCATCGCCAATATTTGCGAGAGGGTAGGGGCGGATGTCGTGAAGGTCGCCGAAGCGATTGGGCTAGATCGTAGAATCGGCAAGGATTTCTTGAACGCTGGCCTTGGGTTTGGGGGATCCTGTTTCCCTAAAGATCTTGCCGCCTTCATCCGCCTGGCGGAAAAAGTAGGGTACGATTTTAAGCTCCTGAAAGCGGTCGAAGAGATTAATCGCGAACAGAACAGATTAGTGACGCGGAAGATCGAAAGCGCCCTCTGGATCATCGAAGGAAAAACGGTCGGGATTCTGGGCCTGGCTTTCAAGCCGGGAACGGACGATCTTAGAAACGCTCCCTGTCTGGGGGTCATTGAGTTTCTGCTGCGGGAGGGGGCGAAAGTAAAGGCTTACGATCCTCAGGCAATGGAGAAAGCGAAGAAAATATTCCCCCAATTGAGCTACTGCGCTGATCCCTACGAAGTGGCTCGAGAAAGTGACTGTTTGGTCCTCGTTACTGAATGGGATGAGTTCAAGCGGCTCCAATTCTCGACGATTAAAACAGTGATGAAACAACCTATTTTGGTTGACGCGCGGAACCTTTGTAATCCATTGGAAATGGAGAAGTTAGGATTCAATTACATCGGTATCGGAAGAAAACAATCCATCTCTCAGGACAACAGGATGACAGAATGGTCAAAACCGCTCTACAACACCCTATAGAAGTCCGGAAGGAACTCATCGCGGGCGTTGAAACCAAACAGCTCAAGCCGATCGTGGACGCGAGAGGACGGCTGGTTGAAATTCTGCGCGAAGACGATCCCATCTTTAAGCGGTTCGCGCAGGCGTATATGACGACCGTTTATCCCCGAGTGGTGAAGGGATGGCATTACCACAAAAAACAGACGGATCATTTCGCCTGTTTAAACGGGATGATCAAATTGGTTCTGTACGACTCGCGGGAAGACTCCAAGACCCGCGGTTTCATCAACGAATTTTTTCTCGGGATTCATCACCCCATGATGGTTTCTGTTCCTCCCTTTGTCCTGCATGGTTTTCAGGGAGTGGGGACGGAGGAGGCGATGGTGTTGAATCTGCCGACGGAACTTTATGATTACAGTCAACCGGATGAATTTCGCGTTGACCCGCATGAGAACGATATCCCCTACGACTGGAATCGGATTGATCGTTAAAACGGAATCCAAAGAGAAAAGAGAATGGAAGGGAAACCGATGAAAGGCGTTATTCTTGCAGGCGGCCTTGGAAAGCGGCTTTATCCTCTGACAAAGATTACCAATAAGCATCTGCTCCCTGTTTTCTGTAAACCGATGATTTATTACCCGCTGGAGACATTGCTCGAAGCGGGAATCCACGACATTCTTATTGTGACAGGCGGGAGTAACGCCGGGGATTTCTTGCGTTTGCTGGGGGATGGCGCGGAGTTCGGAAATTGTCATCTCAACTACACGTATCAACAGGGGGAAGGAGGAATTGCTCAGGCGCTCAGTCTGGCGGCGCATTTTGTCGGAAACGATCAAGTAATCGTCATGCTGGGAGATAATATTATCGAGAAGAGCATCGCCCCCTACGTTGAAAAATTCCAGAAGCAGCAATCCGGGGCGCGGGTTCTGCTTAAAGAAGTCGAAGACCCCGAGCGGTTTGGCGTGGCTGAAATTCGCGGTCAAAGAATTGTTTCAATAGAAGAAAAACCGAAATACCCTAAATCCAATTATGTCGTCACCGGAATCTACCTGTATGATCCCGCTGTTTTTGACGTGGTGAAAACACTCAATCCTTCGTCAAGGGGAGAATTAGAGATTACCGACGTCAATAACTTCTACATATCGAAGGGATTGATGGAATACGACATCCTGGACGGCTGGTGGAGCGACGCCGGCACGTTTGATTCGCTGTTGAGAGCGAACAACTTGGCGGCGGAAAAAATGAGGGAAGCGGAGAAAGTAGGATGAAAATTCTTGTGACCGGCGGATGCGGGTTTATCGGCTCTAATTTCATTCGTTACCTTCTCAAGAAGGGTGGTTGCGAAATTGTCAATATTGACCTGTTGGCTTACTCCGGCAATTTGGAAAATCAGGCCGGTCTGCTGGAATACCCCGCGTATCAGTTTGTGCGGGGAGATATCAATGATTTCGCCCTGATGAGAAAATGGTGCCAATGGGCGGACGCGGTCGTTCACTTTGCCGCGCAGACTCATGTGGATCGCTCCATCTTGGAGCCGTCGTCGTTTATGACGACCAATATTCTCGGCACTTACAATCTATTGGAAGCGGTCCGGCAAATCGGCGCCGGCAAGAAAAGGGTAGTTTATATTTCAACCGATGAAGTGTATGGGATTGTGGCTCAAGGGGAAGCCGATGAAGAGTCCGCGTTGAAGCCGAATAGTCCCTACTCCGCGAGCAAAGCCTCCGGTGATTTGCTAGTAAGGGCCTACAATCATACCTACGGCCTTGGGGCCATCACCACACGGACGAGCAACAACTTCGGGCCGTATCAATATCCGGAGAAGTTGATCCCTCTGGCGGTGACGAATTTAATGGAGGGTAAAAAAATCCCTGTTTATGGAAATGGATTGCAGGAAAGAGACTGGATTTACGTTGAAGACAACTGTTCAGCGATCGCGTTGATTCTTCAAGAGGGAAGAAGCGGAGAAATTTATAATATTGCCATGGGCCGGACGATGACGAATCTTTCAGTGGTGGGAATGATCCTGGATCGATTTGGGAAATCTTCTTCCTGGATTGAATATGTCAAAGACAGGCCGGGCCACGATACGCGCTATTCGCTCTCCAGTGAAAAATTGAGGAAGCTGGGGTGGGCGCCGCGTTTTTCATTTGAGGAGGGCCTGGGAAAAACCGTTTCATGGTATCAAGAACACCGTGACTGGTGGAAGAAGATCAAGGAGAGGAAGGAAGACTTTGTTCAATACTATGAGCTCCAGTACGCGGCTAGAAGGTAAATCGGGATTGGAGCAGACGGCGGAAAAGATTGCTTCCCGCCAAGCAAAAGTGGTTGTGGTCGGTTTAGGGTATGTGGGATTACCGCTTTGTCTCGAGTTTGCCAAAGCGGGTTTCAACGCCACTGGAATTGATATCAATTCCGCGAAAGTGGAAAGCCTCAATCGAGGGAAGTCCCATATCCTTGACGTTCAAGATACGGATTTAAAGTCATGCCTCGAAAAGGAAAAGTTTAAAGCGGTTGAAAACTACAACCCGCTCAAGGAGGCCGACGTCATCATTATCTGTGTCCCTACCCCTTTGAACAAAACCCGTGAACCGGATGTTTCTTGCATCATTGCCGTAGGAGAACAAATCGCCCGTTATATTCGAAGAGGGCAGGTCATTATCTTAGAGAGCACCACTTATCCCGGCACAACAGAGGAAGTGATCTTGCCGATGCTGGAACAGAAGGGGGGAAAAGTAGGGGAAGATTTTTGTCTCGCTTTCTCTCCCGAGCGGATTGACCCGGGCAATAGGAATTTCTCAACGGCGACGATCCCTAAAATTGTCGGGGGAGTAACACCCAGATGCACCGAATTTGCCAAGAAAGTCTATGAGAGCATTGTCAAAAAAGTTGTTGTGGTCTCTTCCTCGAGAGTCGCTGAAATGACAAAACTGCTTGAGAATACTTTCAGGGCGGTGAATATCGCTTTGGTCAACGAACTGGCTTTAATGTGCGCCAAGTTAAACATCAACGTTTGGGAAGTCATTGACGCCGCGGCGACAAAACCATTTGGCTTTATGCCCTTTTATCCGGGGCCGGGACTTGGAGGACATTGCCTGCCGATAGACCCCATTTATTTAGCGTGGAAAGCGAAATTGCACGGTTTCGAATCCCGTTTTATCGAACTGGCTTCCCAGATTAATGCTTATATGCCTAATTATGTCGTTGAAAAAGTCATGGCGGCATTGAACGAAAAAAACAAGCCAATGAAGAGCTCCAAGCTTTTGGTTCTCGGAGTCACGTATAAAAAGAATGTGAACGATATCCGTGAGTCACCCGCTCTCGACATCATTGAAATGCTGAAAGAACGGGGAGCGGTCGTCAAGTTCCATGATCCTTACATCAGTTCTTTGGATTCGATTCAATGGACGGCGCTGACTCCGGCGGCCTTGAAGGAGCAGGATGCTGTTTTGCTGTTGACGGATCATGACCAATTTGATTACGACGTGATTATACGAAACAGCGTTTTGATTATTGACACGAGGAATGCTTTCCGAAACTACCGGGGTTTTTCCAACACCATCCGTATTTAGTCAGAAAGGGGATATAAGTTTATGGCGGTTTGTTTAGTAACAGGAGGAGCGGGATTTATTGGTTCTCATTTGGTTGAAAGACTTGTTGGGAACGGAGATGATGTGATTGTCCTAGACGATCTCTCCGCGGGGAAAAAGGACAATTTAGAGCCGGTGCTGGACAAAATCCGCTTCGTCAAAGGGGATATTCGGGATTTTGACCTCGTGAGGAATGTGACTAAAGGGGTTCATTTCATTTTTCACCAGGCGGCGATGAGGTCTGTTCCTCTTTCCGTAATCAATCCCGCTGTTTTCAATGAGGTCAATGTTTCTGGCACGCTGAATATCCTACTGGCGGCGCGGGAAGCAAAAGTCAAAAGATTCATCTTTGCCTCTTCTTCCTCCGTGTATGGAGACTCCGGGCCTTTAAAGAAAGAAAATATGGAAACCCGGCCTGTCTCTCCCTATGCCGTGTCAAAAGTAGCGGGAGAACTCTACTGTTCGGTTTTTACGAATCTCTACAAAGTAGAGACAGTAGCTCTGAGGTATTTCAATGTATTTGGTCCTCGGCAAGACCCGGAATCGCAATACGCAGCGGTCATTCCGGCGTTTATTTCTAGAGTTCTGGTGAACGAGCAGCCCATCATTTATGGTGATGGATTGCAGTCTAGAGATTTTACCTTTGTCGAGAACGTGATCACTGCCAATATCCAAGCGGCGGAAAGTGAAGGAGCCGCCGGTAAAATTTTTAATGTAGCCTGCGGTAAGAGATATACTTTGCTTGAGGTATTAGATAGGATCAATTCCATTCTTGGGAAGGAAATTAAACCAAAATTCCTGCCACCGAGGGAAGGAGATGTGCGCCACACCTTAGCCGATGTTAGTCTTGCCAAGCAGTGCTTTGGGACTCATTCACTGGTAGAATTTGAGGAAGGTCTAAAGCAAACCATCCAGTGGATGGATGAAGTGACCAGCGCGCGAGCGACTCCTTCTAAGAGGGGAAAATGAATTTATTGATTACTGGCGGAGCGGGATTTATCGGTTCTCATCTTTGCGAATATTTTGTCGCGCAGGGGGATCGCGTGTTCTGCCTCGATAACTTGATCACAGGGGATATGGCTAACATCAAGGACTTGCTAAAAAATACGAGATTTAGATTTATCAATCAGGATGTAACTCAGTATATTAATATACCGGATTCGTTAGATTATGTTCTTCATTTCGCTTCTCCAGCAAGCCCCATTGATTACGCGAACTATCCGATTCAAACGTTAAAAGTAGGTTCCCTTGGAACTCACAACGCCCTGGGATTGGCTAAAGCGAAGCAAGCGGTTTTTCTTTTAGCTTCGACCTCAGAGGTTTACGGGGATCCGTTAGTTCACCCTCAGAAAGAAAGTTATTGGGGCAATGTGAACCCCATAGGCCCGCGCGGGGTTTATGATGAAGCGAAAAGATTCTCGGAGGCCTTAACAATGGCCTACCATAGAAAGCACGGCCTTTCAATTCGCATTGTCAGAATCTTTAACACCTACGGACCCAGAATGAGAAAAAATGACGGGAGAGTCATCCCTAATTTTATCACGCAGACCTTACAGGAAGAATTGCCCGTCGTTTATGGCGATGGAACGCAGACAAGGAGTTTTTGCTATATTGACGATCTTAAAGACGGTATCATCCGTTTGATGAATTCTTCTGTGCATGAGCCGATTAATTTAGGAGACACTCATGAAATTTCGATCTTGGAACTAGCGCGGGAAATTCTTATTCTCACAGGACGAAATTCTCTTTCGGTAACCTATAAATCATTACCGATCAATGATCCCAGGGTGCGCCAACCCGACATAACTATGGCCAAAGAATTGTTGGGATGGTCGCCAAAAGTCTCTCTTGATGAAGGATTGCGGTTAACGATGGCGTGGTTCAAGTCAGGGATGGAAGCAGTGAAAGTAGAATAGAAAAAGTTGGCAGGGGGAGAGAAAGAGGTAAAGATAATGCGCGTTCGCAGGAAAAATTCATGGAGTAAACTATTCGCGGTCTTCTTGCTGGGATATGGGTTATTTCAACCTGTTTTTGTAGCAGTAGCTCAACAAGAAGAATTAGCCAGTACTATGAGCAAGCTCTATAAAGACCAAGGAGATATTCTGCAAGAACTCACGAACGCTCCATGGACCGCTAAAAAAGAGCAAGAGAAAATTAAAACCTATGTCTGTCCCAAGGATGGAAAAGAGTTTCAGTTAATAATTTCTTCCGGGGATTTGGAGAACAGAAAGGGGATGAAGAGCGTTTATTGTCCCTATGACGGATTTCAGTTTTATCCTTTTGGTGCCGCAGAAGAACCCTCTTCCACATTATTGAATGCGACCGGGACAAGCCAGATGCCGCAGAGAGGCTTATATACCTTGCGTTCTCCCGCAGACGACAAAGAATTCAAAGCGGCTGTTGATGTCCAGAAATTATTGAACGGCAACGCAATTTTCACAAGCCCTTTTGATGGAACCCAGTTTCGTTTTACGCCGCAGGCGCTGGACTATACGGATCAGGGAAAAAACAAGCAGGGAATGGTTACCCTCATTTCTCCTTCCACCGGTAAGGAATTTCGAACAATAGTCACTGATCAAAACCAGATGCTGACAGATCCCTACACGGGCAGAAAAATGCCGGCTTTTCAATTTTCTGTTGCCAAGGATCAGGAAGGGGGGGATAGAGGTCAAACATCCTTAAAGAGCACGTTGTATTCAAGGATTGAAGCAATGTTCGCTGGAAACATTACCTCGTCGAATGAGGAGGAGGCGCTGGAGCAATTTGGCTACTCGATCTTTCCCACTGAAGAAGAAGTGCTCCAGTGGAAAGAACAGGCAAGAGCGATTCAGCAACAAGGGGCAGTGAACTCTGGCGTCTCTGCTATTCCATTGGGAGGGAGCAACAGAGATAGTATGATGGGCATGATGTCGCAAATGGGGCAAAATGCGCCCGCCAGCCAAAATAATTATCTTGGAGGGGGCGCCTACTCGTCTATATTAGTCAATGAGGATTACCTTCTAGGCCCTAGAGACACCCTGATTGTTTATCTATGGGGAAAGATGCAACAGACATTTCCGCTAACGATCGATGCTGAAGGGGTGGTTTTCTTACCGGAAACCGGGCCTGTTCACTTGGCAGGGATCACTTTCTCCAAGGCGGAAGAATTAATTCGTCAAAAACTGGCCGACCGCTTTACTAATTTTCAAATCAGCGTCAGTATGGGGCGTTTACGCCTGATTCCCGTCTTTATCTTCGGAGAAGTTAAAATCCCCGGGGTCCAAATGGTTACGGCGCAAGCCACTGTGATGCAGGCGCTCTTTTCCGCGGGAGGACCGACTAAAATGGGAACGCTGAGGAAAATCAAACTGGTTAGAAATCAGGAAGAATACTTAATTGACTTGTATAAGATATTAACCCAAGGGGATAGAAGCGTTGATGTTCAGGTGAAAGAGAACGATATTATCATGGTGCCGCCGATTGGAGATGTTGTTGCTATAAGAGGGAGTGTTAAGAGACCCGCCATCTATGAATTAGCAAGCACGATAGCTTTGAGTCAATTGATAGAGATGGCTGGAGGATTGAGCGCTAAGGGCTACGCCAATCGTCTGCGGTTGGAACGGGTTGTTGATCATGAGAAGATGGTGGTAGAGGATCTTGAATTTGAAAATACAGAGGATTTGCGAAATCGGACAAAACAAATAGAGATTCGCGAAGGGGACACGGTTAATGTTTTTCCGATAGTTCCAATCCGATATCGGTATGTTTCCATTGAAGGAAACGTTCTTTATCCGGGTGATTATGAATGGCGGGATGGGATGATGGTCAAAGAACTCTTGGAAAAGGCGGGAGGATTCGCGCCGAGAACTTATCTTTACAGGGCCGACCTTATTCGGGGAACGAGCAAGGGATTTCAAGAGATTCCGATTGACTTAGCGAAACTCATCCGGGGAGATATTTCCCAAAATAAGACACTCCAGCAATGGGACCGCGTTAAAGTTTATGATTTGGAGTCTATTATGCCCGCTCAACTTGTCGAGATTCAGGGGGCTGTTCAAAGACCGGGTTCCTATCCGCTGACGGTAGAAATGAGGATCAGCGATTTGTTGTTTAAAGCGGGTGGAGTGGAAGCGCGTGGCGATTTGGAAACGGCCGAACTCTTTAGGAGAACCCCGGGAAAAGGGTTGGAGCTTGTGAACGTCAATTTAAGAGAGGTTTTGGAAAATAGAGAAAGCAGTCAGGACCTACTACTTCAACAACAAGATCAGCTGTTTGTCCGCGTCGTCCCAGAATACTGGCAGCAAATTAAAGTCAGAGTCAGCGGAGAAGTTGTTTATCCAGGTGAATACGTTGTTCAGAAGGGAGAACGCCTGAGTTCATTGCTGGAAAGAGCGGGAGGATTTACACCACACGCTTACCCGGAAGGAGCCGTGTTTCGAATGGCAGACATTCAGGTAATGCAACAAGAGTTATTCCAGAAATTCGTAAAAGCCGGACAGCAAACGTTGTTGCAAGAACAAGCTTCTCTAGGAACGGGATTTTCTTCGGGACAGGCCGAGGCTAGAACAAAACTAGTGGAGTTCCAAGGCAAACGACTCAATGATGCCGAACAACAGAATTTCCTTACGGGGAGGTTGATTATTCATTTAACGAATCCGGAGAATTTTAAGGGGTCGGAGGAAGATATCATTCTCCAACAGGGAGACTCGTTGTTTATCCCTCCAATTCCAGCTTATGTTCTGGTATTGAACAACCTCCAGCAAGTTATGGCGGTAACCTATGAAGAAGGGAAAGGGGTCGAATATTACTTAAGGAAGATCGGCGGGCTCCAGGAGTACGACGACGGACGGACCATTTATATCATTACCCCAGCGGGAGAGTTACGGTCGCGGTTTGTTAAGACGATGCCAGTCCGCAGGGGAGACACAATCGTCATTCCGCAAAAAATTCAATATAGAACTCCGACAGGCCTTCTGGTGAAAGATACTATCAGTACCCTTTATCAGATAGGGCTGGGGGCCATTGCGGTTGCTTCTATCAATAATTAGGACTAGCCCATGAAAAGAAGCCAAGAGAAATGGATTGTCTATTTAGTGCTTTGCTGGAAATGGAAATGGTTCATCTTACTTTGTCTCATGATCGGGGCAGGGCATGGAGGGTACAAAGTAATAACAGCGCCTCTCTTTTACGAGTCGGAGACAAGCTTGATGGTTTTAGATTCTGGCGGCCCGGGCAGCAACTCAGGAATATCGACCCTCATGCAATTTCAGGAACAAAATGACCAAGAGTTAACCATATTGAATATTATACAGAGTCGTCGGATGGCTGAAGAAATCGCGGTTCATTTTGATTTTGAAAAACGCTACAAAATCAGTCGTTCTTCGACGATCAAAAAAGCGATGGGAATGGTGCACGCTAGTCTTTTTAGAAACCTAGTCATACTAAAAACATGGGCGGAAGAGAGACAACTCGCTATTGATCTTGCGTATTTTGCCGTTGAGAGTTTGCAGCGTCTTAACTCAAGTCTAGAAATTAATAGCAACAAATCTTGGGCCCAGATATTAGATCCCCCTGAACTTTCAGTGCGGGTCATGGGGCGGCGGCAGCAGAAACGAGCTATGATTTTGGAAACAATGCTGGGAGCAATCGTTGGGATTGCTTTAGTGATTTGCGGACACGAGTTCTTGGCGTTCAGGAAGTTTATCGCGGGATTACGCTATAAGGATTAATTTGTGGACCATTTGATCTCGTGGAACTTGGAACAGTGGCGTCCTCTTGGCGCTGTTTGGTTTTCTCCGGGCAGTATTCCTTCTCAGCTCTTTCTCCTGTTAGGTGGAGTTTTCCTGGGGGGATGTCTTTGTCAATGGATTCCTTCGAAACAGCGGAAGTTTATCTTTCGGTTTTTTGTTTTTAGTTATCTTTCCAGAGTGATTGTTTCCTATATTCTTTATCTTTTCTCGTTTTTTAGCAAGCGCCCCGGAGCTTTCCTGGGCGCCGACGATTATGTTTATATGTACAACGGGCTTGGGTTATCGCGGCTTCTGGACGCGGGTGTCAAAGTGGATTTTTACAGGGGGATGGAGACCTTTACATCCTCAATGACAGAGGAAGGTTCTTTCGGGATTGTGACACATCTTCCCTATACCCTGTATAACGTATTTCTATTTCAGTGGCTGGGGAATCATCCTCTTTCCGTACTGATTACTAATTGCTTAATGGGAGCGATCTTGATATTCCCTCTTTTTTTTCTCGGCAAAGAACTTTTTAATTCTGAATCGGGTAAAATAGCGGCTGTCTGCGGCGCTTTCTATCCTTCAGCGTTCCTCTGGTCAACACAGAATCTGAAGGAGCCGGTTTTTAACCTGATGGTAGTCCTTTTATTTTTAGTTTTTGTTCGTTTCAGGAAGACTTATAACTTGATCCATTTGATTCTTATCGGAGTCAGTACTTACCTTATCGGCCTTATCCGATCTCCGATTCATTGGTTATTAATAGGGGGACTCCTGATTGGATGGATTGTCTCCAGTCGTAGAGTATTGATCGCAGTCATCATTGCGATCTCATTGGCTTGTTTTTCATATCCAGGCTTAGTTAAGAGACAGATAGAACGACTATCTCAATACGTCCTTTTAGTAAGCAACACGGGACAAAATGAGGTTCAAAAAAACTATGCTTTGATGAAGGGAGAAACTCCTTCACTCATCCGGGGAGTGAATCAATTAAGAGAAGTGCGGTCATTGGGGACTGCTTTTCTACCTGAACTAAGTCTGGATAGATGGGAGAGCATTTCTTATTTATGGCCGGTGCTTCTCATGATTACGCTAACCGTCCCTTATCCCTGGCAAATGACTCGATTGACAGTTTCATTTGGGGCAATGGAAATGATACTGTGGTATTTTCTGATACCTGCTACTTTGTGGGGCATCGGGTACAGCCTGAAAAAACAGTTTTCTTTAACGCTTTCTCTGCTTATTCCAATAGTTGTCTATGCTGTGGTAATTGGGTTTCTAGATGCCAATATTGGTTTACTGGTGCGTCAGAGAGGCATTGTGCTGCTCAATCTTTTTATTTTCACGGGGGCGGGATTTGTTTACAAGAAAAGATTAGAGGAATCTCAACGGAATCAGAATCCAGATAGTTTAGGAATCGTATGAAACACACGACAAACAGAAAGGTAGTGGCAGTTGTCATAGGAACGCGCCCAGAAGCCATCAAACTTTCTCCGGTGATTCAAGCGCTTCGTGAACGGGCTGATGTCTTCAAAGTAAAGCTTATTGTAACAGCGCAGCATCGTGAAATGATCGACCAGGTTTTACCGATCTTTAATATAAAGCCGGATTTCGACTTGAATGTGATGAAAAGGGACCAAAACCTTCATGGACTTACAGCGAGCATCTTAACTAAAATTAAAGAAGTCTTTGGGGTTATTTCTCCTTCGATAGTATTAGTCCAGGGGGATACAACGACGACCTTCGCTTCAGCGCTGGCTGCTTTTTACGACAAAATTCCGGTAGGGCATGTAGAAGCTGGATTAAGAACACATGTTCGTTATTATCCATTTCCTGAGGAAATGAATCGAAAATTAGTTTCTGCGCTTGCAACCTTTCATTTTGCGCCAACAGAAAGAGCGGCAGATGCCCTGAGAAAAGAAGGTATTGACGGTCGAGATATTTTTGTGACCGGCAACACAGTGGTTGATGCTTTGCATCAAGTGGTCATTTCTAATAATAAGGAATCCCGGTTTCCGTTTTTAGATGGAAAAGATAAAATAGTTTTAGTGACTGCGCACCGAAGAGAGAACTTGAATGGAGGGCTCAAGTTAATCTGTCAGTCGATCAAGGATTTGCTGAAGATCGAACAGGACGCAGTGGTTGTTTTCCCATTACATCTAAATCCCAAAGTCCAACAAGTGGTTCGCAAGAATTTAAGCAATCATAAGAGGGTATTTTTATGTGAACCACTTGACTACCGTAGTTTTATCAGCGTCATGCGGCGTGTTCAATTAATATTGACTGATTCAGGAGGTATTCAGGAGGAAGCTCCCAGTATAGGTGTCCCTGTGGTTGTCTTGCGAAATGAGACTGAGAGAGTCGAAGCGATAGAGTCCGGCCTCGTTGCGATTGCAGGACTGGATCCAAAGGAAATTGTCGAAAAATCTCTTCAATTTCTCAAAAAACCACCAGAGAATGTCATGAACAACAGCAACCCCTATGGTGATGGAAAGGCTTCGAGAAGGATCGTATCTATATTATTGAAACTGGCTAACACAGGGAAGCTCGATTAATCATGAACCCGCGGAGGATATTGTTCTTTTCGATAGGAGATCTAGGTATTTCAAGCAGCCGAGCTCGAGTTTACGAATACCTCCCCTATTTCAAGGAGCGAGAAGTTGATACGTTTATTATTCCCCTGATACAATATGAAAGAGGAGAAGGAGAGATAGAAAATAAATGGGTCCGATATGGTAAAGAAATTAGGCGAATAGTGTCTGTCATTCAAAAATCACCGCTCTTTGAAGTTGTTTTCGTGCAGCGTGTTATCCTTCCTTCGTATCTTCATTTACTGTTGAGAAAGAGAAGCCGAAAAATGGTTTACGACGTAGACGATGCTGTTTACTTAAAACTCAATGAACGTCAGCAGATGTTATTCAAGGATATGTTATTCTCTTATGACGGCGTGATTGCGTCAAATGATTCTTTGCGCGAAGAACTATCATCCTATGCAAAGAAAACCATTTCCTTGCCTACCTGTGTTAACACAAAATATCTTGTCCCAAACTTAAAAAAAACAAACCCTCAAAACAATAAAATAAAAATAGGATGGATAGGGACTCCGCATGCTGAAAAATATTTATCAATGCTTGGCTCAGTGTTTGCAAAACTGAAAGAATTACACCTGGCGTTCGAGCTGAATCTTATTTCTAGCGGCAACGTTCTCTTTCAAGATGTCCTAATCAATGCAAAAAGATGGCGCCGCGCCACAGAGCTTGCTGATCTTCAAGAGATGGATATTGGCATCATGCCACTGCCAGAAGGGAGATGGGAACGGATGAAAAGCGGCTATAAGATTTTACAATACATGGCGGTAGGAATTCCTGTGGTTGCTTCCGGTGTTGGAATCAACCAGATTCTTGTCAAACATGGAGAAAATGGTTTTATTGCTAATACCAATTGGGAGTGGGTCCAATATTTATCGGTGCTTTTAAACGACCCAAGCAGGCGAAAACAAATGGGAGCGAATGGGAGGCGTTTCGTCGAGAAAAACTTCGACCATAACGTCCATTTTGAAAAACTCTATCAGTTTTTGTCCTCGGTGTGAGGAATGGAGAATCAATGAAGAAAATTGACGGGGTTAGTATTATAGTCCCTGTTTATAACGAAGAAGATGCCATTGTCCCAGTCGTCGATGGGGTGCTTAGGGGGATGAGAACAAAAGGCATTCCTGTCCAGATAGTGGTGGTCAATGATGGGTCAACGGATCGGTCAGAGGAGAAAATAATTTCGGAATTTGGCAATCAACCAGAGGTGTTTTTGGTATCGCATAAGACGAACAAAGGAGTTGGAATTGCCAGAAACACCGGCATTCAATATTCCCGTTATGAGTGGGTAGGAATGATTGATGCCGATGAGACTTATCCTGCGGAAGCTTTTCCTCAATTGGTTGAGAAAATGTTAGAATATGATATGGTGGTGGGAACAAGGCGGGTGGAACACGGGAATCTTAAGTTTTTTAGACGAATGACAAAGGCCTTTCTTCACCTGTTGGCGGGATATTTATTTGACACAAAAATACCTGATCTTAATTCAGGAATGCGGGTTTTCAAAAAAGGACTGGCGTTTCGATACCTTTATTTATTGCCTCCTGGCCATTCTTGGGTCAGCACCATTACGTTGTCCTTCCTTGCCAATGGACACTCCATTCATTTTTTCCCAATAGAATACTATCCAAGGAAGAAGGGAAGATCATCATTTCATCCCTTGAGAGATACCTATAACTACCTTCTTCTAATTTTGAGAGTATGCACTTATTTTAACCCGCTAAAAATTTTCGCTCCGTTGTTTCTTTTCTTGTTTCTCATAGGGGGCGTTAAGACGATGGTGGATGTGATGTTCTTTCATGGCATTCAAGAGTCTGATATTATCCTTCTAGTCTCCGCGCTATTGGTTCTTGTGTTAGGACTTGTTTGTGATCTGATTGTAACCCAAGGCAAGAAGGATAAGATTTTTGCCGACTCCTAGTATTGTTCCAAAACAAGAGAGTGCAAAACAAAAAGATCCTCTTTCTATCGTATAACGGTCTCACCACGAACTTAGGGCGCTCTCAAATCCTACCCTATCTGCAAAAACTTTCCGGCAGAGGGTATTGGTTTTTCGTCGTTTCGTTGGAAGAACAGAGAAACGAAACTCGTCCGAATGAAACATTGGTTTTTAATTGGCATCCCTTGTATCGAGCTAAAAAATCTCGATTGGTTTCTCTTCTTAAGTTTCTCATGGGGGGAATAGCAGTTTCAGGCTATTTGATTTTTAGATACAAAATTAACATTATTCACGTTAGGAGCTATATCCCAGGGGTAATCGCCGTTCTACTAAAGTATTTAACGCCGGGGATCAAAATTATATTTGATATTCGCGGATTTATGGTGGATGAGTACTTAGAAGCTGGGTTAATTCGGCCGAAAGGTTTCTGGTCGCGAGTGGGACGATTTTTTGAAAGAAGGCTTTTCCAAAATTCCGACACAGTGGTAACGCTGACCTACAAGTCGCTTGAAGCGTTAAAGCATCCTAATCGTTCAGGGAAGAAAGAAATTCCGATAGACGTGATTCCTTGTTGTGTTCCTCTTGACGAAGAAGCCGTTATTGGCAATGGGAGACCCTCCTTATGCCTGGGAGAGAAGGAAATCAAGTTAATTTATACCGGCTCGTTAGGAACTTGGTATGACTTCCATGGGATGCTTTCTTTTTTTGAAATGTTCCAGAAGAGGTATTCTTCTTCGACGCTCGAAATTTTCTCGCCCCAGGCGGAGGAAATCAGAGAAAGCGTTCAAAAAAATCGTCTTCAAAAGAAGATTAGATTAGCGGAAATTCCTTTTTCGATGGTTCGAAGACATCTAGCAGGGGCCGACATAGGACTTTTATTTTACCGGCGGACTTTTTCAAGGATTGGGACTTCCCCGATCAAATTCCCTGAATATCTCTGGGCGGGTTTACCGGTTGTCGCAACACCAGGGGTAGGTGACCTGGATGAACTGATCGAAAAATATCGAATAGGAGTCATTATCCATACTGATCGGAACGAGGCAATTGATCATATCGCTGAGCTGTTAAAAGACCCAGAACTCAAAGAAAGATGTCAGTGGGTAGCTAAGAAATTCTATGATCTCCAGCTGGGTGTTGGGCGGTACGAGGCCATTTATGAAAGATTAGCGAAAGCGCCATGTTAAAGAATCAGAATATTATTTGCTTCTCATCAATTGATTGGGACTTTATCTGGCAAGGACATCAGGAAATCATGTCTACTTTAGCCCAGTCGCATAATCGCGTTTTGTTTATTGAGAATACAGGGGTTCGCAGAGTTGTTTTATCCGATTTACCTCGGCTATTAAAACGGATAGCCAATTGGAGAAAAGGGGTCGGAGGAATTAGGCGAGAACAAAAAAATTTATACGTCTATTCTCCGATCGTTTTGCCATTCCCTTATTCGAGATTCACTCGGTGGATTAATTCTGTTGTTATCAGCCGTAATATAAAACGATGGATGCGGACAATGGACTTTGACGAACCTATTGCCTGGGTCTTCTTGCCCACCGGCACAGTATTGTCCGTCTTAAGAAAGATGCCGATAAAGTTACTTCTCTATTATTGTATAGATGATTTTTCAAAAAGCTCGAAATTTGCAAGAAGAATTGTCCGCACCGAAAAGGAGTTATTAAAGAAAGCGGATATTGTTTTTGTCACCTCGGAACAACTATATCAAAAGAGCAAAAAATATAATAAAAATGTCTTTTCGTTTCCGTTTGGAGTTAATCTTGAGAATTTTAAGCCGTCCGTATCTGAATCAATGGGAAGACCTGAGGAATTAGTCAATTTGAAAGATCCTATTATTGGTTATATCGGAGGGATTCATCGTTGGATTGATCAAGAACTCATCAAAGAAACAGCGCGAAGACACCCGGACAGTAACTTTGTTTTTGTGGGGCCTATCCAGACTGATATTAAAGAACTTTCTCAGGAGAGGAATATATTTTTTTTAGGACAGAAACCTCGAGAGAAGCTTCCTCAATACGTGCATTACTTTTCGGTTTGTCTGATTCCGTATCAGATAACTCCTTACACTGAGAATGTCTATCCAACAAAATTAAATGAGTATTTAGCGCTGGGAAAGCCAGTTCTCTCAACTCCGCTCCCTGAAATTATCAGTTTTAACCAGGCAAACGGAAATGTCATTAAAATTGCCAAGACGGCGGAAGAGTTCAGCCGGCAATTAGGAAGGATAATTCATGATGGGGCAGATAACATGGACGAAATTCGGCAAAGAATTGAAACTGCCGTAAAGAACGGTTGGAGTAACAAGATAGAGAAAATGAGCGATTATATCGAAAAATATTTAAACCAAAAACTGGAACAGCAAGAGGCGCATTGGCGGGAAAATTTATTTTCACTCCGTCATAAAACGAGAAAAAAATTCATTCGCACAGCAATGGCTGTTTTAGGAAGTTATTTTCTTGTTTTCCATACGCCTTTTTTCTGGTGGTTGGCCGAGCCGCTTAGGCGATCAGATCCTATAGTCCATGCGGATGTAATCATCGTTTTAGGCGGTGGAGTTGGAGAATCGGGGTTAGCGGGAGAAGGTTATCAAGAAAGGGTTCAAAGGGGGATGGAGCTCTATTTTCAGGGATACGGAGACAAAATTTTGTTCTCATCGGGATATCGTTATTCATTCCAGGAAGTTGAGGTAATGAAGGCCCTGGCTGTTGAACTCGGGATCCCAAGGGGGAAAATTTTACTGGAGAAGAGGCCGATTAACACCTATGATCACATTGTTTATGCAAAAGAAACTCTTCAGAAAAATGGTTACGATTCGGCCATTATTGTCAGCTCTCCTTATCACATGGGGCGAGTGAATGCGGTGTCGCAGAAAATTCTTTCCGGCTATAAAGTTAGCTTGGCTCCGGTTGAAAACAGCATTTTTTTTGGAAAACGCTCCTCAGTAAAATTAAGGCATATCCGCGCTATTTTACATGAGTACCTTGCTTTGCTTTATTATGCTTATAAGGGGTATCTCTAATAAAATAAAAATATGACGAAAGTAATGTTGGTTATTACTCGAATGAATATAGGAGGACCCAGTCAGCATGTTTCTGTTTTGGCTGACCTATTAGATCGCAATGACTTCCAACCCTTGTTAATTCGTGGGGCGCTTGCTGATGGAGAACGCCAATTCGACTGCCCGCAAAAAGGATTGAACATTTACGTGCCATCCCTAAGAAGAGAAGTGGGATTAGGAAATGACCTAAAGGCTTTTCTGAAGTTCCTTTGGTTGATTCGGTCTGAGAGGCCGCAGATTATCCATACGCACATGGCCAAAGCTGGGGCTTTGGCTCGGCTAGCAGGTTGGCTCTGTGGTGTCCCGGTAATGGTGCATACTTACCATGGCCATGTTTTTGATGGTTACTTCTCATCATGGAGGACGAAGGTTTTCCTTGCGATTGAACGCTTTCTCGGACGGCGGACGCACGGCTTAGTGACGATGGGACAAGAAATCGCCAGAGAGTTAGTGGAAAAATACAATATTTGTACTGCGGAAAAAATTGAAGTTGCCTATCCAGGCCTGGACTTGGCGCATTATCTAAACTGCGAACGATTTAAAGGAGAATTAAGAAAAACGCTTGGTTTGAACGATCAGGTTACTTTAGTTGCCATGATTGGCAGGCTGAGTCCGGTAAAACGCCCTCAGCTTTTTGTAGAAATTGCAGAAGAAATCACAAAACAGAAAACAGATGTGAAGTTTCTGATTATCGGAGGAGGCGAAGAGGAAGACAATATATTAAAAATGGTTAGGGAAAGGAAACTTGAGCAAAAAGTTTTGTTGCTCGGCTGGAAGAAAGAACTCCATGTCATCTATGCCGATATTGACATTTTATTTCAGTGTTCGAGTGACGAAGGAACACCGCACGTTTTAATTGAAGCTCAGGCTTCTAGCAAACCGGTTGTTGCGACTCGCGTAGGTTCGATTCCAGAGGTCGTCAGAGATGGGAAATCTGGATTTCTCGTTGGCAAAGATGATAAAGCATCGATGATACGACATCTTCTACTATTGATTGATAATACCGAAATGCGGCGGCAAATGGGAGGCTATGGCAGAGAGTTTGTTAAAGAACAATTCTCAATGGAGAATTTGGTCGAAAAGATGGAGAAGTTGTACTCCAGGTTGTTGGCTGATAAGAAACCAACAGGAAAAATTCAATGAGCTATCTTTTATCTTTCATTCTCTCGTTTGTATTAGCAATTTCTCTGACGCCTCTTGTTAAAATACTGGCTATTCGCTATGGTAAGATGGCGTTGCCCACAAAAGACCGCTGGCATCAAAAGCCGACGGCGTTATTGGGCGGAGTAGCAATTTTTATTTCATTTTGGGTCAGCACATGGCTGCTGAATCCTCATCAGAAGCTCCTCGTAGTGATCTTTCCGGCGAGTATTGTTCTCTTCTGCGTTGGAATTCTGGATGACTTTGCGCCTATTAAACCCGCTTCCAAACTGATCGGACAAATTTTAGTCGCTTGTTTCATGATCTTCTCGGGGCTTTTTTTTCATCTAAACCCTTTAATCAGCGTCCCGGTATCGGTGCTCTGGTATGTAGGATTGATGAACGCCTTCAATCTTTTGGATAATATGGATGGATTGGCCGCTGGAATCGCCTGCATCGCTTCACTGACGCTCGGATTCTACTTGATGATCTCGGGCCAGACAGAAATCGTATTGGCGGCGATGGCGTTAGCGGGCGCGGCAATGGGTTTTCTCATTTATAATACTCATCCCGCCCGCATTTTTATGGGAGACTGTGGAAGTATGTTCCTGGGGCATCTTTTGGGAGCATTGGCTTTGCTAGGAGCGGATCGCAATCCTTCCGGTTTGGTGATGACGTTATGGATTCCGGTTTTACTGCTGAGCGTGCCTATTTTTGACACGATTTTTGTCACATTGACGCGATTCTTTCACGCCCGTCCTATCTCGCAAGGTGGAAAGGATCATACCTCTCATCGTCTCGTGGCATTTGGGGTTTCACAGAAAAGAGCCGTTTGGATTCTCTACGGCATTAGTTTAATCTCAGGATCCGTCATCCTGTTGTCGACCGCTCTCAGAGGAAGCACTGTTCTTGTTTTGGCAATTCTATTGACGATCTTGCTGACTCTCTTTGGCATGTTTTTAGGAGAAATTAAAATTTATTCCGAAAGTTCTTCCAGCGATGCTAAAGAATTCCCCAATAGTAAAAAAGGATTTGTTCTGGATGTGTTGTTTCAACATAAAAGAAGATTTGCCGAAGTATTGATGGACTTGACATTAATTTGTTTGGCATATTACAGCGCTTTCTATCTGAAATTTGATGCTGTCATTCCTCATCAGGTGCAGCGGACGATCGTTGAATTTCTTCCCGTGGCGATTGCCTGTCAGATGATTAATTTCTTCTTATTTGGTCTCTATCGAGGTGTTTGGAAATACGCGGGTCTGACCGATGTCTTAGCAATCCTTAAAGCGGTAACGGCCGGTACCTTTATTATAGGTGTGTTGATAGAGTCGGTTTTTCAGTTTGAAGGGTACTCCCGGCCGATTCTCGCTATTTTCTGGCTGTTATTAGTGGTGCTAGTATCGGGCTCCCGCATCGCTACCAGGCTTTTTTTTGAGTTTCTGTCGTCTTCGATAGAAAGACAGAAAAGGGCGGTCATTATGGGAGCCGGAGACGCGGGAGAATTGCTGTTGAGGATTCTGCAGAGCAGCGCCCAGCGTGAATATGAGCCGGTGGCTTTCATTGATGATGATCCCAAAAAAATCGGCAAGGTTATTCATGGCGTCCCTGTTTTAGGAGACAGACACACATTGGCTGAGGTCGTAGCGAAAGAGAAAATAAACATTGTTTTTATCGCCATCCCATCCGCCGCCCTCGATCAAATAAGAGAAATCGAAGAAGAGTGCCGGTCGCACAATATCCAGTATCGTCTGGTAGGGACTTTATTCGAGAACGCGCAAACATAACGGTATGATTGCCCTGAATCGTCCTTCGAAGATACTTTTCGTCAACCCATACGGCATCGGAGACGTTCTGTTCACGACGCCGGTTCTGGGCCTTATAAAGAAACATCTTCCGGAATCCGCCGTCGGTTACCTGTGCAACGAAAGGACAAAGCCGGTCTTAGAAACCAATCCGTTGGTGGACCAACTGTTTGTTTTCGAAAAGGATCTATATAGAAAACTCTGGAAGGAAAATAAAAAAAAGTGCTTTGGAGAATTTACGTCGTTACTCAAGCAGATTAGACAACAGCGGTTTGAAGCCGTCTTAGACTATTCTTTGAACAGTCAGTTTGGGTTCTTTCTCGCCGCTCTTGGGATTCCTGTCCGAATCGGTTACAATTACCGGGGAAGAGGAACATTTCTGAATCGGAAAGTGCCAATAGAAGGATATCGCGGACAGCCGATGCCGGTTTTCTATTGTCGTCTTCTGGAAGCATTGAAACTGCCCGTGGATGGCAATGCCATTCCTCCCATGCAGTATCCTCTTGCGGGGGCTGTGACGCAATGGGCAGAGGAATTTCTCAGCTCTCAAGGGATTTCAAGCAAGGATCGTTTTATCGCCGTTCATCCGGGGGGCGGCATGAGCTGGGGGAGCAATGCGGCCTATAAAAGGTGGCCGGTAACTTCGTTTGTGAAATTGATCGAGCTCCTTCGGGAGTATTACGGCGTTAAAATTCTTCTGATGGGTGATCCTTCGGATTCACCGGTAATACTGTCAATGGCTGATCAGATCAACGACTCTGGCGTGATTAACATTTCCGGGAAGACTAACCTCAATCAACTGGCGGCAATAGTGGGAAAGGCCTGGTTTGTTGTCTGTAACGATGGGGGGCCGCTGCATGTCGCGGTAAGCCGGGGGACTAGAACGGTTTCTTTCTTCGGGCCGGTGGATGAGCTTGTCTATGGCCCTTTCCCGCGAGACGGGCATTTAGTTCTGACAAATCCGGTCGAATGCCGCCCGTGTTATCAAAATTTCAAATTTCCTCCGTGTCCTTACGAACATCGCTGTTTGAAGGAACTTTCAGCGGAATACGCGTTTGGAAGAATAAAAGAGACATTTAACTAAATGGTGGATCTTTCGGCCGTTATTATCACGAGAAATGAAGCAAGGCGAATCCAACGATGCCTAGACAGCATCCGATGGATACCAGAAATTATTATTGTCGATGATCAGAGCGGCGACGAAACGATAACAATCTGCAAGCGGTATACGAGTAAAGTTATTATTCATCCCCTCAATGAAGATTTCGCGGCTCAGAGAAATCTCGGGACCCAAGCGGCGACACGGCAATGGGTTCTTCAGTTAGATGCCGATGAAAGAGTTACTGAACAGGCCAGGCGCGCCATTGAAGAGGCGCTGAGCAAAGAAAGTGAAACCGCCGCTTTTTCTTTGATTCGAGCAAACCATTTTCTGGGGAGACGGATGCGGTTTGGAGGATGGAGCGAGAGAGCCGTTAAATTGTTTAAAAAAGAGAACGCGCGTTATGAAGGAAGGGTTCATGAATCTCTCCGCGTCAGCGGCCGCGTCGGGAATTTGAACGCTATCATTGAGCACTACCCTTTTGACACGTTTTCTGATTGTCTTGAAAAACTAAATCGCTATACTTCCTTGGAGGCCAGAATGATGGTTGAACGGAATCCATCTGTTCCCCTCAAAGAATGTGATTATCAAATGACCTGGAGGCCGCTCAAGCTTTTTTGGAAAATCTACGTTAAAAAACAGGGGTTTCGTGAAGGACTCCCGGGGTTAGTTTTCGCTTCTTTCTGGGCGCTGGGGCATTTTATGAAATGGACTAAATATTGGGAGCTCAAGCAAAATGCGTCTGGGACTTGATGGAAGAATTCTAGCCCATTCGTACAGCGGTATCGGCTGTTACTTGATCCACCTGATGGATCAATTCAAGAAAAATAAAGTAGGCGAGATCTTTCTCTATTCGGATCGTCCGGTGTCCCCGCTGTATCATCGAGAGTTAGAGGGGGTTAAGATCGTTGTCTTTGGAGAAAAACACCGCCGCTACTGGGGCCGTTGGCTGCTGGCCTCTCGGCTCAAAGAAGACAAAATTGATTTGTACCATGCCCTGTGGAATAAGGGGATTCCCTTCGCGGCTCCGTGTCCCACGGTCGTGACTCTATATGATATTTTCCCGCTGATATTCCCCGAGATGTTCATCAACCGTCGGCGAAAATGGAAGTATCTGTATCACCTTTTTATGGATGGGATCAGGGCGGACCGTATCATTACTATTTCGGAATGTACCCGACAGGATTTGATTAAGAAGTTCCCGCTTTTAAAAAAGAAAACAACGGTCACTTTGCTGGGGATTGACCGGTCGGAATATTTCAATGTGTCTCAGAGCGACGTGGAAAAGTGGAAGAAACATTTTGGCCTGCAAAACCCGTATCTCATTTCTGTTTTGGGGAGATTGGATGAGAAAAGGAAGAACACGCGCTGTCTATGGGAAGGTTTTGAACGGTTCCGAAAGGATCATCCGGAGGTTTCCTTGGTCATCATCGGTTCAGGCATGGCGGCGCGGACCGAAAACAACGGGTTTGTTAAAATATTAGAGAATATCCCGCGCGTTGCCCTGATCTCCCTGATGCGGGGGGCGGAATTCATGGTTCATCCTACTTTATACGAAGGTTTTGGACTCCCGATTCTGGAAGCCATGGCTTGCGGCATTCCCGTGATCGCCGCGGAAGGAAGCTCTGTTTCCGAAATTTTTGGAGGGGCCGCTCTATTGGTGAATCCCAACGACAGGGACGCTCTCGGCGTTTCGATGAAACGACTCATGGAGGATCCCTCTCTGCGGAACCAATTCAAGCGTCTTGGCGGACAAAAAGCGGACCAACTGAGCTGGGATAAAACAGCGGAGCAAACTTTGCAAATCTATCAGCAATTGCTAATCGCTTAGGGGTCAATTCCCCTCCCCCTCGATGGGGGAGGGCTAGGGTGGGGGTGAAGGTGAAAAAGTGAGACGATGGATTCACCCTCCCCTTCGTCCCCTCCCATCAAGGGAGGGGAGTGTAAAAGGATACCTCGCAGCTTCAGCCTCTGGCATGATGCTGCGGAGAGGTTCATAACAGTCACTCTAATATGAAGCCAGTCATTTTCTTAGATCGGGATGGAGTCATCAGTGAAGAACTGGGGAATGGGAAATATATTTCCCGGTGGGAGCAGTTTCGTTTTATCGCCGGGGCGCTGGAGGCGATCCGGCTCTTCACAGAACAAAAATTGGATCTTTTCATTGTTTCTAATCAGGGAGGAGTGGGAAGAGGGCTTGTGAGCCAGAAGGAATTAGAAAAAGTTACCGAGAGGATGTTGACGGAAATCGGCAAAAACGGGGGGAAGATTCAAGGAGTTTATTATTGTGTCCACCACCCTGAAGGAACGTGTCTCTGCCGAAAACCCGGAACCGCTCTCTTTGAAAGAGCGGCGGAAAGAAAAAAGATTTTGTGGGGAAGAAGTGTCGTTGTGGGAGACGCCTTACGCGATCTCGAGGCGGGGCGTCAATTGGGTTGTCAGACGGTTCTGGTTTTAAGCGGGAGAACCCAAAGAGAAGAAACCGCCGATTGGCCGTTCCAGCCGGACCACGTTGCCGGCAGTTTGATCGTTGCGGCTCCGTGGATTTTAAAAAAAGTCGGGCAAAGATGAAAAAGAGAATCCTGATTGTTCACGCGTCTGCGGGGGCAGGACACCGGAAAGCGGCTGAATCCATCCACAAGGCCTTTGAAACCTTAGCCCATTCTGAATGTTCGATTGAGTTGGCTAATATCCTTGATTTTACCAACGTTTTCTTTAAACGGAGTTATGAGCAGAGTTATCTCTGGATGATTACACGGGCTACCTGGCTGTGGGGATTTGGATATTATTGGTTTGACACTTCGTGGATGCGGTTTCCGGTGCGCGTTTTGCGCAGGGTGTTGAATGGAATCAATTCCGGTCCGTTTATCCGTTATCTGGAACGAGAAAAATACGATGTCATTATTTCGACTCACTTCCTAGCGACAGAAGTGATTGATGATTTAAAGAGGAGAAAAAAGATTCATGCCCAGTTGATGACGGTTGTCACCGATCTGGGAGCGCATGTTTTCTGGGTTCTGCCGAACGTAGATTGTTACGTCGCGGGGGTCGAGGCGACACGGAAGGATTTAGAAGAACGAGGGATCAAGAGAGAAAAGATCAAGGTGCTGGGTATCCCTATACGGGAATCGTTTGTTCGGCAGAAGGACCCCGGAAAATTAAGAGAACGGATGGGGCTTAAGGAAGGAGTTTTTACGGTTCTTTTAATCGGCGGGGGGTTTGGGGTCGGGCCCATCAGCCAGATTGCCGAACAGCTTTCTTCGCTGCCGATTCATCTGCTGGTAGTATGCGGTAAAAACGAAACTTTATACCAGGAACTGGCTCAGAGAAGCCTCAGCGCCGCGGCCACGCTGAAGCCGTTTGGTTATATTGACAACGTTGATGAATTGATGGCGGTGAGTGATTGCGTTATCACAAAATCGGGCGGGTTGACTGTTTCCGAGGCGCTGGCAAGCTATCTCCCGCTGATTGTCATTGATCCCATTCCCGGGCAGGAGAGAAAAAATTGTGAGGTGATTGTCAGGGGCGGGGCCGGGGTTGAAGCTAAAGGTTCCCAGGAAGTGCGAATGACCGTTCAAGATTTCATGCAACATCCTGAGAAGCTTCAGAAGATGCGGGAGAAAGCAAAAGAGCTGGCGCGTCCCGGTGCGGCAAGAGAAATCGCGGAATTGGCTATTCATCTGGCGACGAGTTCATCGAACGTTATCGGGGGGGGGTGATTCACATGAAGGGAACTTCCCTAGCGCGCCAAGAGTTATGCAAACTGATCCAAGCGGTAAAACAACAAGTAAAATCAGTTGAGGTCTCTCCTGTTGAGAGCCTGCCGCAACGTAGGGGCACGATTAATCGCGCCCCTACATTAGATGAACTCCGGGAGAAGGTTCTTCACTGCACCCTTTGCGATCTCCACCGGGGGAGAACCCACGCCGTCTTTGGAGAAGGGAACCCAAAGGCGGCATTGATGTTTGTTGGAGAGGGGCCGGGGCGTGAAGAAGACAAGCAAGGGCGTCCTTTTGTCGGCATGGCGGGGCAGCTTTTAACTAAAATTATCGAGGCGATTAAATTCCGCCGTGAAGAAGTCTATATCGCGAACATCGTCAAGTGCCGGCCCCCGGAAAACCGGGTCCCTTTTCCGATGGAAATCGCCGCCTGCCGTTCCTATCTAATCTCTCAAATTGAACAGATCAAACCCAGGATTATCTGCGCTCTGGGCAAAACCGCGGCGTGGGCTTTGCTCAACACCGAGGTGCCTATTTCTCAACTGCGGGGGAAATGGTTTGAGTTCCAGGGAATTCAAATGATGCCGACGTTTCACCCCGCCTACCTTTTGAGAAATCCACAGGAAAAACGGCTTGTCTGGGAAGACATGAAAAAGATCCGCAAGGCTCTGGATGAATTGGGAATATAACGATGTTCGCGCAAGTTGTTTTGGATCTGCCGTTAATCACCCCCTTCCACTATAAAATCCCCGAATTTCTTCAGACAGAATTACAGGTGGGCCAATGGGTGGAGGTTCCTTTTAATAACCGGTTTTGTCAAGGAGTGGTGGTTGGAGTTCAAAAAGAGACCCCTTCCTTTACCGGTGAAATTAAAGGGATTAAACGGGTTGTTCATCCCGATTGGTGTCTGCCGGAGGATCTTTTGAGGCTGACCGAGTGGATTTCCCGGTATTATTGCTGTTCCTGGGGAGAAGCGTTAGCGGCGGCGGTTCCTTCAAAGATTTTGGCGCAGAAAGGGACTAGTAGGGGCACGGCGCGCCGTGCCCCTACAGAAAAGACAGAACCATCCCCATTTTCTTTTTTCGATCTGACCCTTGACCAGAAGGCGAGCCTTGAGAGAATTACATCGGCATTGGAACAGTCCAAGACGGAAGTCTTCCTGCTCCATGGGGTGACAGCGAGCGGGAAAACGGAGATTTACCTTCGCGCGATTGAACGCGTTTTGGCGATGGGGAAATCGGCGATTTTTCTTGTTCCGGAGATTGTCCTGACCCCGCAGCTGATCGGGTTGTTTCGCGCCAAGTTTCAGGGAAAAATAGCCGTTTCTCACAGCGGTCTTTCTGACGCGCAAAGAAAAGAGGAATGGAGAAGGATTTATGACGGGAGCGCTTCCGTCGTTATCGGAGCAAGGTCGGCTATTTTCGCCCCCGCGAAAAATTTAGGGATCATCATTGTTGACGAAGAACACGAATCCACTTACAAACAGGGAGAGACGCCGCGATATCACGCCCGCGATGCCGCTATTGAAAGAGCGCGGCTCAATCAAGCGGTGGTTATCTTAGGAAGCGCGACTCCTTCCCTGGAATCTTACGCGAAAGCCAAGGAAGGGAAATATCAACTTCTTTCTCTTCCTCAAAGAGTAGAGAAAAAAGCTCTCCCTGGGGTCCTGCTAGTGGACATGAGAGAGGAAGTCCGTCACAGCAGGCAATTCTCTGTTTTCTCAAAAACTCTCAAGGAGGCCATCGATGGAGTATTATCCCGCGGGGAACAGGGAATTCTGTTCATTAACCGGCGCGGATTTTCTCCCTTTGTCCAGTGTCAGGCTTGCGGGGAGGTCGTTGGGTGCCGGCGCTGCAGTGTCGGGCTTGCTTTTCACACCCGCCAGCAAAAGCTGATATGTCATTACTGCGGCTACCAAATTCCTCCGCCGGCGCAATGCGATCGGTGCCGGCAGCCGGCGCTTCGATATTTGGGGATCGGCACGGAGAAGGTTGAAAGCGAACTGGCGCGCCTATTCCCAACGGCCCGGGTAGCGCGTCTTGACAGCGATTCAACCAGGGGAAGAAACGTTTATGAATCAGTTTTTCATCAATTTAAAAAGGGGGAGCTGGATTTTTTGGTGGGGACCCAGATGGTCGCTAAAGGGTTTGATTTCCCGGGAGTCACAATGGTAGGGGTGGTTCTGGCGGATGTGACGCTTCATTTAACTGATTTCCGTTCGGCCGAAAGAACATTTAGTTTATTAACCCAGGTCGCGGGGAGATCCGGAAGAGGAGAAAAAGCGGGAAAAGTCATTATTCAAACCTTTTCACCCGATCATTACGCCATCAAAAGAGCCCAATCTCAAGATTACGAAGGGTTTTACGCGGAAGAATTTCGCCATCGGCAGGAGACCCGTTTCCCGCCGGTGGTTCAACTGGTGGAGGTCCTTTTTAAAGGAAAGAATGAAACGCGCGTCGTGGAGACGGCCAAAGAGATAATGGCTTTATTAAAGGAGAACTCGCAAGGGAAATTTGACCTGCTGGGATTATCTCCTTGTCCGGTTTCGAGGATGCACAACCAATATTACTGGCATCTACTGCTTCGGGGTGAGGCGGTCAGCCAGGTTTCTGAGAGGGTTCAAAAGGTTTTAAAGGAGTACAAGCAAAGACGGGGAGTCACTATCAAAATAGACGTGGATCCCTATTAGTTCTTAGTCTCTTCTCTCATTCCCTTGATGGCGTCCATGGCGTCAATGTTCTTTAAATTCCTTTCCGCCTCGCCATTCTTGGGGTCTATTTTAAGGATTCGCTGGAAACATTCCCTGGCTTGTTTGGGTTGATCTAGTTGAAGATGAAGCTGGGCCAGTTGTTTTAAAACTTGGATATGGTTGGGAGATTCTGATAAGATTTCTTGCAAGGTTTGCACAGCCGCCTGCGGTTGTTTCTCCGCAAGAAAGAGATTAGCAATGGCCGCCATCGCGGCGCTGTTGAACGGGTCAACGGAAAGGACATTCTCATAGGCCTCGATAATTGCCCAGCGATTGTTTTTGTTTTTGGATTCAATTATTTTAGCGGTAATGAACCGAGGCAGCATCAGCAGGGTTTGAATTGTCTTTTGGACCGCGGAGAGATTTTTAGCCCGTTGCTGTTTCGCCAGATGGAGCAGGTGCCGCGCCTCGGCGGAAGAGGGAACGCTTGACAAAAGGTTCTCTAAAACTTCAACGCAATAATCGAAATTACCTTTGTCGAAGGCCTGTTTCGCTTTTTGCAGGTGCTCCGTTATTTCCATTCTTTAAGATTGTATCCCGTAATACATTGCAGTGTCAAGTGGCTTGACAATTTCTACGAAAATGTGGTATAAGTTTACTCATTAGGAGGACTTAAGTGATGGGAAATGAATCCCTGCGGATTGCCGTAGTAGGGGGAGGGGGTCATGTCGGTTTACCTTTGTCGCTTCTCTTAGCGAAAAAAGGGTTTGGTGTCATTGTCATTGACAGTGATCAGCGGAAAATCGAAGGGCTGAAGCGGGGAGAATTCCCATTCTTGGAGGATGGAGGGGTTGAGACGCTTCGCGAATTAAAAGACTCTTCGCTGGTTTTTACCACTAAGCATGAGAAAGTCGCGGATGCGGATGTCGTTATTCTGACCGTTGGCACGCCGGTAGATGAACACCTCAACCCAAACCTAACGCCCGTTTACGCGGCAATAGATCAGATTAAACCATATCTGCGTAACGGACAGGTTTTGTTATTGCGAAGTACTTTGTTCCCGGGCACATCGGAAAAGATCCATACCTTATTGAACACGACTGGATTGAAAATAGGGGTTGCTTTCTGCCCTGAGCGAATCGCGCAGGGGAAGGCGCTTAAAGAATTACAGGAATTGCCTCAGATTGTCTCGGGGAGCGATGAGGTGAGTTTAGCGGTCGCCAAGAGGATTTTTTCCACCATTACTTCTGAAATCATCGAATTGGGGATGAAAGAAGCTGAATTGGCTAAGTTATTCAGCAACGCCTGGAGGTACATTAAGTTTGCCGTTGCCAATCAATTCTATATCTCGGCGGTTGAGAAAGGGCTTGACTTTCATCGGATCCGGAAAGCCATGATGCTTGGCTATGAACGTGCCATTGATTTTCCCACGGCAGGTTTCACTGCGGGACCGTGCCTTTTTAAAGACACGATGCAATTAGCCGCCTATTGCCGGCAAAATTTCCCGTTGGGACATTCCGCTATGCTGGTGAATGAGACTTTACCCGATTTTTTAGTGGAGCGGATTAAACAAGAACAATCTCTTGCGGGGGCGCATATCGGTATTTTGGGGATGGCGTTTAAGGCTGAGAGCGATGATAACCGGGAATCGTTATCCTACAAATTAAAAAAACTGCTTCAATACGAAGGGGCGATAGTGATGTGCGCGGATCCTTACGTCAAGGATCCAGGTTTCTATCCTGTAGAAACAATATTGAAATCGTGCTCTCTTATTTTTATCGGGTGCCCGCATTCTGTTTACCGTGATATTAAATTTGGAGATCATCGAGTCATTGACTGTTGGGGGATGGCTCCCTCAGATACGCTCGCACAATGTCTCCCCTGACAATTCTGGTAACGGGCGCGTCAGGTTTTATCGGGTCGTGGTTGATTCCAGTCTTGACAAATGCATTACCAAATAGCTCCATCGTCGGAGTAGGCCGGCGAACAGAACATCCTCAAGAATCAACAGGCGCTAACTATGAATACATTTCTTGTGATTTACGCGAGCCCGCCGGATTTAAAAAATACCTTCCAGGCAAAGCGAATGTTATCATTCATCTGGCTGGAGATCCCCGAACTTTCTTAAAACCCGAAGAAGCTGGCCATCAAGTGAGAACCAACGTGATGCTGACTTCGAACGTCCTCGATTATGCGGTTTCTGCTAAAACAGAGTTGTTCATGTTGGCTAGCAGTGTTTATGTCTATTCTGGGAATCTTGAAATTCCATTCCGCGAAGAAGAAGTTGGGGTGCCTGCCGAAAATCTGGGGGCGACGAAGATAGCCGCTGAAGCGCTGGTAAAGGCGAGAGCCGTGTCGGGGTGTTTTCGCTCCTTAGCGTTTCGAATCTTTACAGCTTATGGTCCGCGTTTTCGCCAAACCCAATTCATTCCCCAGGCGATCAAAAAACTCAAATCCGGAGAACCGACAGCGCGGTTTGGCGCCTCCGACGTCAAAAGAGATTTTATTTATGTGGAGGATGTCGCCGCCGCTTTTCTGGCGGGGCTCTCTTTCCAGTGGCAGAAACAGATGCACGAAGTGTTGAATGTTGGATCCGGAGAGGCTACCAGTATTAAGGAGATCGTTTTCTTGTTGGCAGAGTTAATGGAAATCCACAAGCCGATCGAGTTTTCATCAGACCCGCCGAATCGAAACAAGGTGGATAACGACCATCAAGCTGATTTGCGGCGGATTCAAACGGTGTTAGGGTGGAAGCCGGCGACACCGCTAAGAGAAGGGCTTCGCCGCACCATTGAGAGCGTTGCTGTCTCGAGTTTGAATCATTAGAAAGGATCGCCATGGATAACACGCTGAATGAAATCGAAAAGTTAGTTTGTCTTTACTATGAGGATTTAGCGAAAAAAGAGGCGACTAAGACGGTGGATCGTGTCAGTTTGAGCATGCCGGCGTTTGATTCCAGGGAAGCGATCCGGGCTATCCGAACCCTATTAGGCGGATGGATTTCTCAAGGGCCCAATGTGGCGGCTTTCGAGAAGGCTTTTGCTCAATACATCGGCTGCAAGGCGGGGGTAGGGGTTAATTCTGGTTCTTCCGCTAATTTGCTGGCGCTTCTTGCGTTGAAAGAAGTCTACCATCTTAAGAATGGAGATGAAGTGATTGTCCCGGCTGCGACGTTTGCCACGGTAGCGATGCCGATTATCCAGGCGGGATTGGTTCCTGTCTATGTGGACGTAAATCGGAGCACTCTGAATATCGATCCTGAACAAATTCCGTCCGCGATTTCTAAGAAAACGCAAGTGCTGATGCCGGTTCACACCCTCGGCTACCCGGCGCAGATGCCCCGGTTGATGGAATTAGCCTCGCGGTATCATCTGGTTGTTTTCGAGGACTGCTGTGAAGCCCACGGTTCATCCATTGATCAGAAAAAAATGGGAGGTTTCGGAGAGATCGCCACCTGCAGTTTTTTTGTCGCGCATAATATGACCACGGGCGAGGGAGGGATGATTATTACCAATAACGAGAAATTAGAAGCGGTATGCCGCTCGCTGCGGGAATTTGGCAGGTGCGACCAGAAAACGGTTTCAAAACAGCGGTTTTATTCCGATGAAGTTTTGACGGATTACGACCGCCGCTATATCTTTGAACGGCTTGGGTATAATTTCCGGATGACCGATATCACAGCGGCTTTTGGCATTGAGCAATTGCTCAAGCTGGATGGAATGAATGAACAGCGCCGGGCGAACGCCGATCTACTGAAAAAGCTTCTAAAAGATTCAGCGGGAGAATTTCTTGAACTGCCGAATGAAGAATCCGGGTATCTTCACACCTATTACACCTTTCCGATCGTGCTGACGGAACGATTTCCATTTTCTCGGAGGGAATTTGTGGAGCACCTAGAGGCCAATGGCATTGAGACACGGCCTCTCTTCGCGGGTTGTTTGCCCGACCAGCCGGCGTTCCGTAAGTCTCCAGGACGGATTATCGGTTCATTGCCCAACGCGCGTTTCTTAAGAGACCGGTTGGTTTTCCTGGGCATCCACCCCGGTTTGGGAGAACGCCATATCCAATACATGGCGGAAATAATTAATTCCTTCGTATTAGCCAAGAGGAAATGAAAGCGCCTATTTTAATCACAGGAGGGGCTGGTTTTATTGGCTATCACTTAGCGCTATACCATTGGCGGCTCGGCGATTCCGTAGTTCTGCTGGATAACTGTTTTAAAGATGAAGGCAAAGTAGATCAGAGTTTTCAGAGTCTCATCGCCCAGCCCAACATACAATTTATTTTAGCCGATTTGACTAAACCGTTTCTTGATATTAACGTGGGAAAGGCATTTTCGGTCGTTTATCATTTAGCGGCGATTAATGGAACCCGCCTTTTCTACGAAATGCCTTTTGAAGTGGCCCGAACGAATCTTCTATCAACGCTTAACCTGTTGGAATGGCTTCAGTCCAGATCGGTGGGCAGGATTGTTTACGCTTCTACATCTGAAGTATACGCTGATGCCGGAGAATTAGGGCTTCTAAATATCCCAACTCATGAAGAAACCCCCGTTGTTTTTACTCAACCTACCAAAGTGCGATTTTCCTATGGAACCAGTAAGTTCATGGGGGAATTTCTCTGTTTGCAGTTTGGGAAGAAATCAAATGTTCCAACTTCCGTGGTGAGGTATCACAATATCTACGGGCCGCGCATGGGAAACAAACATGTGATTCCGGAATTCATCGCCAGGATGGGGAAAAACGAAAATCATTTTCGGATTTATGGCGGGAATGAAACAAGAGCATTCTGCTACATCGAAGACGCTGTTGAAGCGACTTACCGTGTGGCGACGACCCCTTCTTGTGAAAACGAGATTATTCATATCGGTAATTCAGATGAGGAGATCAGCATTGAATCCTTAGCGAAATTGATGATGAAACGATTAGGAAAAGAGTTTAAAATCCTTGAATGCGGGGGGCGGAGTGGTTCGGTGTCGAGGCGGTGCCCCGACGTTTCAAAACTGCAGAGGTTAACGGGCTTCAAAGCCAAAATTGATTTAAAAGAAGGCCTCTCCAAAACGCTGGATTGGTATCTTGCCGGAGCCGCTTTATGACAACGCCCATCTTATCTGTGGTTATCCCTGTCTACAATGAAAAACAGAACATTGCCCCTTCTGTGGAAAGAATCCTGACGGAGTTCGGGCAGGCGGGCAAACAATGCGAGATCTTATTTGTCGACGACAACAGCCCGGATGGCACTGCCCAAGAAGTAGAACGGCTCGCTCGATTAGTGCCCCAAGTGCGGTTGGTTCAACATGGGAAAAAAGAAGGCATTGGAGCCGCCCACCACGCGGGATACCACGCCGCAAAGGGAGAGTATATCCTTTGCGTTGACGTTGACTTATCCCAATCTCCTTCCGATTTGCTAAAAATGAAGCAATTGCTGGATGACGGGTATGATTTAGTCATCGGGTCCCGCTATCTACCCAATGCTAAACAAATTGGCAAATCGTTGTCCAGAGATTGGGGAAGCAAAGGAATGAACTGGATCGTGCGGGTTTTTCTAGGAATCCCGCTGACGGATTCCACCCATACCTTCCGCGCTTTTCGAAAATCATTGCACAACGAGCTTTGCCCTCAATTGGATCAAAAAGGACATCCCAGTTTCCAGATCCAATTCTCCTTCTGGGCCGCCCGCCGCGGATTTCGTCTGGGTGAGATTGCCATCGAATTTGTGGAACGTTCGGCCGACCACGGAAAATCAAAACTTTCTGTTCGCAGAGAACTGCCAATGTTTTTGAAATTAGTCTGGCGTCTGGTGTGGATTCGGATGGCAAAGGCGGTATTTTTGTCGAGGCAGGTGAATTGAACAACAACAAAATAGTGTTCGCCGTCATACTCTTCGTTTTCCTATCTCTGCGGTTGATAGGAATCAGCAATCCCATCCTGGACGCCGCTCCAACAAGGCAAGCCAACAATGCGCAAGTTGCCAGAAATTACTATCTTCACCACAACCCTTTTTTGCTAGCTGAGATTGGGTTAGATGGAGCGAAACCAATCTACCAACTGCTGGAATTGCCGATTGTTCCTTACGTCGTTTCGATTCTCTATCGAGTTTTTGGAGGAGTTCACGAGTGGATTTATCGGCTGATCACGTTATTATTTTCATTGGCAACGTTTCTAATGCTGTATCAATTTGTGAAACTTGTTTACGATCGCACAACCGCCGCTGCCGCCGCCGCTGCTTATAGCTTATCCCCATTAGAAATTATCCTAGCGAAATCTTTGCTAGTGGAAAGCGCCATTCTTTGTTTTTCTTTGGCGTCTATTTTCGCCCTTTATCGCTGGGTTCTTTATCGGAGCAAGATCTGGTATTGGATCTCATGTTTTTGTTTAACCACAGCGGTCTTGTTAAAACCGTATAGCATGTATCTTTTTCTCCCAGTGGCCTATCTCTTCTATTTAAAAAGCGGGATTTTGTTTTTGAGACAGATTCACTTCTGGTTTTTGATCGGTTTCTGCGCAGCTTCGTTTGTTTTTTATGTGACTTGGCAAAACCAGTTGATTGCCGCTGGCTTGCCGACGATCTATACAATCTCAGGCATGTTGGGAGACAGTCTGCGGTCAGCGGGAATTTCTTCAGGGATGCCAATCGGCCCATTTGTGAAAAGATTATACGCTATTTTTACTCAAGATATGCTTACGCCAGTCATGTTTTTGCCGTTTTTGACAGGGGTTTTTATGAAAACTCATTCGCGAGCGAAAGGTTTATTCCATTACTGGCTCCTGGCGGTGGCTGTTTATTTTCTCATGTCTTCCTATGTGATTGCTTTTCACGGTTATTATTCTTTGCCTGCTTTGCTCCCTTGTTCTATTTTTGTGGGCATAGGAATTAACCAGATGATTCAGGAAGGGTTTTTCAGAAGTAAGAAGATTTTCTACAAAAAAACAGGCGTTGTCTTCTTGAGTTTAATTGTTTTAGTGTGCACCTTACGAGAAGCAGGAATGAGTTATCTAGTGACTCCGGAACAAAAAGCCCTGGTTGAAGCAGGACTTAAAACAAACACATTGGTTGAAAAGGACGCGGTAATTATTGCCCATACGGCGAAACTCTCTCCAGCCAGTTTGATTTATTACGCGAATAGAGAAGGAATTGCCGCCAAAGATGCCACTATTGAAATGATTGAGAAGGGCATTGAAAAGAATGCTAGATATTTTGTAACATCATCACCGGAAGTGATAGAAAATAATCAAGAGTTGCGGAATTACTTATCGAAGAAACACTCGTTAGTCATCAAAGAGCCCGGATACGCGATATTTATGCTTGAAAAAGATTGATCTTATGTCTTCAAAACAAAATGAGCGGGTTCATTTGATGGAGCCATTGGGTTTGGTTCAACAGCCGCAGAGATTCTTGTTGTGGGGAGCCGTACAAGGTGTACGGTTTTTTTCTCTTAAGCAGTGCTCGTTTCAATGCTTTCCATGGGAAAAAGCCCCGGGGGCCGTTGTAGGGAAGTAAGTGAATATCCGCGTGCTCCATCAGCGAAGCTTTTTGAAAGAGTTCACTCGTTGTATAGTTGTGGGGATTGTAACAGAGTAAATCAACGAAATGATGGCCGGCGCGGGTCCATTGCACCCACGCAAGCAGCGTCTCTCGGAGCCGGCTAGATTCCACCCAGGATTTTTCCAGATAAAGAGGAGAGAGCGCTCGCTGGGGTTGGCCCCATTTTTTCAAAAAACGCCGCCGGTTCTTCTGGATAAAATCGGCGTTTTTGGTTTTTCCACCGCTGGACGCTTTCTCAACATGATAGACGTAAGCGCCTGTCGCCATCACGCAGATAAAACCGGCCTTCTTAGCCTGCAGACAGTAATCAATGTCTTCGTAGTAAGCTTTTTCGTACTGTTCATCCAAAAGGCCGACGGAGTCAATAACGGCGCGTTTGATCAAAAAACAGAAACCGATAGCGCTTCCCATCTCGATCAGACGGGCGGGCTCCATCCTGCTTCGCGCGTAGGCCTCGACGCTAGCCAGGTTGCTTTCAGAGGGTCCTCCGCCGAAAGAATTGCTGGTGGGATTGACGATCCCAATGATCGGATTGGTTTGGGCGGCTTCAATCAAGATTCCAAGCCATCCGGGGGCCACGACCGTATCGTTATTCAACAGACAAACGTAGGGGGCGGTGGAATGGCGGATCCCCCGGTTGTTTCCTTTGGCGAAACCTTCGTTGGTTGGGTTGTAGAGGATCTCAACAGGGAGAGAAGCGGTTCCTTTGAGAGATTGCAGGTAACGAACGGTTTGCGCGTCGCTGCCGTTATCAACGATGATCAATCGGGCGGGAGAGTCGGTGTTCTTAAGAACGCTCTCGACGCAATTCTTGAGCAGATGGGGGTTATTCCAGCTAAGCAGGATAATATCGCAGGAAGGAAGTTGCATTCTAGACGAGCATTATACTACAATAACGAAATAATAATAGGAATCAGGGAGGCTTTAGTTGTATAAAGGCGGCGTTGGACAGTGGTCATGGATCTTCCACCGGATTACAGGGGTGGGGGTCCTTCTTTTTTTACTCATCCATATTCTGGATACGGCTCTCATCATGCTGGGGCCCGTGGCCTACGATCATGTGATGGCGATCTATAAACACCCGCTGTTTCGTCCCATGGAAGTTCTTCTTTTCGCGATGGTGCTTTATCACGCTTTGAACGGCGTGAGAATTATAGTGATTGATTTCTGGAGTCAGGGGCCGCGGTATCATCGGCAACTCTTTTATATCGTCATGGTACTCTTCGTGATTGGATGGGTAGTGGGGTCGTATTATATGGTGAGGCCACTCTTTCAATGAATCATCACCCTCCCCCTAGCCCCCTCCCATCTCCTCCAGAGGCGGATCAGCCTTTGGCTGAAAGGGAGGGGGGTGCGCACCCTCGTCCCAGCGGAGGGATCGAGTTATACGCGTGGCTCTTCATGCGGATCTCGGGGCTGGCGCTGATCTTCTTGGCGCTGGGACATCTGATCATTATGCATATGATTCACACGGTGGATCAAATTGATTATCAGTTTGTTGCCGGGCGGTACGCGAATCTATTTTGGAGAGGATACGACCTGACGATGCTGCTCTTAGCGATGATTCACGGGGCGAACGGGATTCGCTACCTAATCGACGACTACACCCGCCCGGGGAAACGGCGAACGATCTGGATTCGTGTATTATATACAACGACCATCGTCTTTGCCGTACTCGGGACATGGGTGATTGCAGCGTTTCAACCGAAGTAGGGGCAGGCCCCTGTGCCTGCCCTGAATTACAATAACCGTAGGGGCAGACCTATGTGTCTGCCCTCATTAAAGGGCGCACACATAGGTGCGCCCCTACGAAGGGCAACCACAGGGGATTGCCCCTACGTCTCTATCGATGGAACAAGGGTTTTGTGGGTACCAAAATGATTCCAATTCATCATCATCAATACGAAGCAATTGTCGTTGGAGCCGGCGGGGCGGGGCTCATGGCGGCGCTCCATCTCTCGGCGGCGAAGATAAAGACGGCGGTCATCAGCAAACTTTATCCGACCCGCTCCCACACAGGGACGGCTCAAGGAGGGATCGGCGCCGCGCTGGCGAACGTCGAAGAAGACAATTGGGAATGGCATATGTTCGACACCGTCAAGGGGAGTGATTATTTGGGAGACCAGGACGCGATTGAAATCCTTTGCCGGGAGGCGATTGACGCGGTCATTGAGCTGGAACATATGGGATTGCCGTTTAACCGGACCCAGGAGGGGAAGATTGACCAACGTCCCTTTGGCGGGCATACGCGGAATTTTGGAGAGAAGGCAGTTCGCCGTGCCTGTTTTGCCGCCGACCGGACCGGCCACATGATTTTGCAGACGCTCTACCAGCAGTGCATCAAAAACGAGGTGACCTTTTTTGATGAGTACCACGCGGTGGATTTGTTGATCAACCGGGGGGTCTGCTGCGGCGTCGTCGCTATCTGCATCGCCACGGGAGAACTTCACGTTTATCACGCTAAGGCGGTTTTATTCGCCACCGGCGGCTTCGGCCGGATGTTCAAAATTTCAAGCAATGCTCATACTTTGACCGGCGATGGAACAGCGATTGTTTATCGGCGCGGCATCCCGATTCAAGATATGGAATTTTTTCAGTTTCACCCGACTGGCATCTATAAAATGGGAATCTTAATCAGTGAAGCGGCCCGCGGCGAAGGGGGGAGATTGCTCAACCGAAATGGGGAACGGTTCATGGAGCGGTACAGTCCCAAGTTGATGGATTTGGCGCCTCGGGATATGGTTTCCCGGGCGATCTACTTTGAGATTAAAGACGGACGTGGGATTGACGGGAAAGATTACGTTCATCTGGATCTGCGCCACCTGGGACGGGAGGTTATCGAGAAGAAATTGCCGGATATCACCGAATTTGTCCGGACCTATATGGGGCTTGATCCGGTCAAAGACTTGGTTCCCATTCAGCCGACGGCGCATTACGCCATGGGAGGAATTCCGACCAACATTGACGCCCAGGTTGTGATTGACGAAAAGAATACGCCTATGCCTGGGTTGTATGCCGCCGGTGAGTGTGCTTGTGTTTCAGTTCATGGGGCTAACCGACTGGGGACGAATTCCCTGGTGGATATCGTTGTTTTTGGGCGGAGGGGAGGAAAACAGATGGCTGAGTTCGTTAAAAAAGCCGATTTTACGCCGCTCCCCAGTCAACCCGATGAATGGGGACAGCGGCAGGCCGCGCGATTTCTCTCTGGGGAAGGGAATGAATCAGTGGCGGCCATTCGCGAAGAGTTACAGCGGGAGATGATGGATCGGTGTTCGGTGTTTCGTATCGCGGCCGATTTAGAGACGATGTTAGAAAAAATAGGCGGACTCAAGGAAAGATACAACCACGCCAGAATTCAGGATCTGGGCCGGCAGTTCAATACCGATTTACTGGAAGCGCTCGAACTCGGGAATCTTTTAAATCTCGCGGAAGCGACTGTGGCCGGGGCTTTGGCGCGCCAGGAGAGCCGCGGCGCTCACTACAGGGAGGATTTCCCAAAAAGAGACGATGTTAACTGGATGAAACACACCCTTGCTTATCAGACTGAAAAAGGGGTCGAATTAAAATATAAGCCGGTGAAGATCACACGGTTCCAGCCGCAGGAGAGGAAATATTGAACGTTACATTTCGGTTATATCGTTTTAATCCAGAGGATAGTAGGGGCGAGGCGGCGCCTCGCCCCTACTGGCAGGAATTCCAGGTCGAGGCCGAACCGACCGACCGGGTGCTCGACGGACTCCATCGAATTAAATGGAAACAAGACGGGACATTAACCCTGCGCCGCTCCTGCGCCCACGGCATCTGCGGTTCGGACGCGATGCGGATCAACGGCAGGAACCAGCTGGCCTGCAAAGTGTTGATTAAAGATGTTGCCCCGGTCATCACCGTGGAACCGATGAAGGGGTTCCGGGTGATCAAAGACATGATTGTGGATATGGAGCCGTTTTTCGCGAAATACAAAGCGATCAAACCCTATCTCATTAACGATGATCCTCCCCCAGGAAAAGAACGTCTTCAATCTCCGCAAGACCGCGCGCGGTTTGATGAAACCAGCAAATGCATTCTGTGCGCCGCCTGCACGACCAGTTGTCCCAGTTTCTGGTCTAATCCTGATTATGTCGGGCCCGCCGCCATAGTTCAAGCGCATCGGTTTATCTTCGACAGCCGGGATAAAGGGGGCAAAGAACGACTGGCGGTCTTGAACGACCGCGACGGTGTTTGGCGTTGCCGCACGATTTTCAATTGTGTAGAGGCTTGTCCTCGGGACATCCATGTGACTCAGGCGATCGCGGAGGTAAAAAGGGCGATTGCCAAAAAGTAGGGGCGAACGGCCGTTCGCCCCTACCACTTCTTCACAGCCTCTAGACTCAACAGCAAATCAGTATCCACGGGAGTGTTTTTGTGATCGAAGTTTTTCCACTGCAGGACGGTGAACGCGGTTTTTAACAGCAGGCCCCACGGGCCTGGGCGTGAGAAGAAAAAAGAAAGTTCACTGAGTGTTTGTATCGCCGGCTGCCTGACGATACCGCTTTGCTGTAAATCCCAATCAATCCCGACCTCGACATCTCCCGATTCCTGCATGACGTCGTTTAATTTCTTCTTCACTTGGAGATAAAAATCACGAGAGTCGGGACCGGTAGAATAGCCGAGGAATTCTCCTTTGTGACGGTATCCTGTGCGGTAGAAGAAGTGTTCATAGGCCGCGGCGTCGATCTGGGCGAACTCCGCCCTAAAATCGAGGTCGCAGATTTTAAACAGTTCCGGAAGATAGATGCCGTGAAGAGTGCTCGCGGAGGCTTTCAAAGTGATGAGGTTAAAATCAACGCCTGCGTCCTCAAAAGAATATTCCCCGTACACCTGCACTCCGCGCGAGAGCGGAATCCAGCGGTCTATCTGAGGGATAGTCAGTTTCCAATCCCATCCGGCCAGATGGTTTTCCGTTTCTCCCGGATCTCCTGATTCGCTTTTGAAATAAGAGTCGAACAGATCAAGACCGGTAAACCGATGGGCCCCTTTCCCTCCGAAGATGATCGTATGAGATCCTCCAATGCTGAGCCAGTCGGCCGGGATCCATTCCTGCCTGAGGCCGGAAAATTTAGGGCGTTTGATATCCTGCTCGGCGCCGAGGTTCGCCAGGAAAAAATCAGTCCGCCAATTTCCAAACCGTTTAAGAAATCCGGGGAGCTGGTAAGATTCGGAAGAAGAAAGCCGGATCGCGTTCAGAGAGAAAGCATTGTTGGATAAAACAAGCGCTCCATGGTATCCCGGCCCCCACCAGAACGATTGACGGCCTAGAGTGACTCGGAGATTTTTCCATTCTGTCTCCGCGTAGAATTGTTCCATGAGCAGGCGGATGTCTGATTTCGTCATTCGCAGCGTCGGGCTTAAAACCACTGTCAACCAATCATCCCATTGACCGTAGACAGAAGTATCGGCGCGGAAATTAAATCCTTTATGAATCCTCCATCCCCCTTGATTTTCAAGAAGCAGCGTGCGGCCTTTTTCTAATCCCGCGGTTAATTTTTGAAGATAGACGCGCTCCGGGAATTGAATTCTAAGATGTTTCTTTTGGGAGTGTTTCGTTCCCGGGATTTCCGCTACCGAAACACCGAGATCCGCGAGTTCTTTTTGGTATTCCTGCATCAGGCCGTCCATCAAGAGCTCTAGTCCTTTAATATCTTCCAGCGGGGAGAAAACGAGGTCATCATTCTGAATATGGTCAATGGCTTCGGCGACGATTTTAGCCATTTGAATCCGAGTCAGTGGTTTTGAAGAGAGAGGGGAGGAGTTGGCGAAACCGCAAACGGCTAATTTTTGGACGGCAGAGTAGGTCCAGTCATTGAGCGGGACCAGAGGGGAAGTGACTGCCCAGGCGGAAACAGCGCCGCCGGAAAAAAAGAGAACCCACAAGAAATTTCTTGGCTTCATAACCTTTACTGGTGACTATCGTTAACCCGTGAATAGGTTCTCCCCCCTATCGAATGACAACGGTCATTAAAGGAGCCATTGTAACAGTTCTTCTTCAGCGGGTCAATGGGAGGGGCGGGGTTTACGAAAGAGGTCGTAATAACCGGAACACTTTGCCCAGAGGCGGACCGGATTGACTGTGTTGCTCATACGGACCCTCCGGAGAGAAAGAATATCTTGATCATTCCCGCCAAGACCGCGGTTGGTGGTAAAGGCGGTTTTGTAGCCGGCGGCGCGGACGAATTCAACCGCTTGAACGCTGAATCCTCCGAACGGGTAACAGAAAAGAGTCACCGCCGTCCCCAATTTTTGTTCCAGGATTTCTTTGGAACGAGCGATCTCTATTTTCATCTGAACCGGGTCCAGGTCAGGAAGGTGGGGATGAGAACAAGAGTGGCTTCCGATGGTGATCCCCGTCGAATGGAGTTCGCTCAATTGCGGCCAATTGAGATACCCCTTTTTCCCAATCCAGTCAGTCACGACAAAAACCACCGCCGTGTAGCCGTACCGCGACAGCCGGGGGAACGCCTCCGTATAGAAATTATCACAGCCGTCGTCGAAGGTGAGGACGATCTGTTTCCCGCGCTCTGCGTGGGAAACAATATCTCCGGCCGAAATAACTGAATAACCATTCTGTTTCAGAAACTGAAGCTGGCTCTCAAAAACTTCTGGGGTCATATCCATCCCATGGGGCGGAGGGTCCCGATGCAGACTATGGTAGGTCAGGATAGGGAGTTGATATTTTCTTGCCGATGGCCAGAAGATAGCGCGTGCAGCCGGTGACTTCATCAAAAGGGTCCTTTTCAATTTCAAAGAGTTGATCTTGAAGCGAGGGTTCCATATCGCCAGGGGCCACGAGAATCTCAGAAAAGATGCCAATGGGACGAGTTGCCTCTGTCTGGAGTCCTAGTCTGGAGTGGAGGGCTCTTAGCTCTTCCACGGTCTGCCAGTTAAAATAAGTCCCCCACAGAGATCCCTCGCGGTTGGCGATGATAAAACGGGCGGTTTGAAAATCTTTTCGCAACAGAGCTTTTGTTAAGTAGTAGAGTTTCGTCCGATGAGACGTGATCAGTATCCCTCCAGGTTTGAGGACTTTCACCATGCTCTCCATGATGGATTCAAAGTGAGGATGAAGATATAGAACCTCGGCGCAGAGAATCAAATCAAAGGAAACAGCGGGGTGGAAACGGTCACAGACATTCCCAACGTCCCCTCGGATGAATTCAGCCTGTACGCCAAATTCTTTGCAATGTTTCTTCGCCCGCGCCAGGGAGAGAGAGGAGCTGTCCACCGCGGTCATTTGGAAACCCATCTTGCCCAGCGCGACCGTAAATCTTCCGGCCTGACAGCCGGCGTCCAAAATTTTAGCTCCTTCTTCGAGCCGGGCCAGATAGGTCTCCATTTGGTGGAGGTAGAGTCTCGCGAAATAGAGTTCGCTCTTATCCAGGAACATGTCGGTGTAGCTTGGGTCGTAATGGAAGAGCGCGCGAAGGGTTTTTCGTTTTAGTTTTTGGAGAGTATCCATGGTTTGAAGTGATGCCGCTATTTTAACCGATCCAGCTCTGTAAAGCGAGTTTCAAGCGGAGAAAGATCAAAAGGTTTCATTCCCAGATGCTGAAGCAATTCCTCGGGCTCCTGTTTTTCACCGCTATGCCAGAGATTCATTAAAAGATCCCTGACTTTGCGGTGGTCCCACCAGGCGAAGTCGAATTTTTCGATCAAGAAGTGTTCTAGCTGAGCTTCCGCGATCCACGCCCTCAGATAATCCGCGGAGTAGAATTCGGAATCCATGTCGAAAAGATAAGATCCGGGATCGTAAATAAATTGAGTGAGATCGGTCAACGTGTTCGCGTAAATGGCGCCGTCCTTTAAACTCTGCCGCTGGAAGAATTTGAGTTCCGAAGAGAATTTTCCGATGTAGCGGCGGAACATATAGAGGTCAATCAGGACGCGGTAGTAGCGGATCTTTTTAGCGGTCGGGCGGTCAATCCCCATCAAACGGACCAGCCATTCGATGTTCATCGTCATGTTCTGCAGCAGGTAAGCGTAAGTTTCACTCAGAGCGTTAGAACGGGAGAGATGGCGGTATTCATACGCCAGGCCCGGATCGGTGTTGGCGTTGTGAAGCGCGTGTCCGGCTTCGTGCAGGAATGTTTCGTAATCGGTATGCCCCCCGACCGGTTTCATAATCAGATGGATTTCCTGGGGGATTTTGCTCCCGTAACAGCAGGCGCGCGGGTTTTTCCGCGGACGCTCCTCCAGGTCTAAATGGATGTTTTTGTAACCGTCTAAATCAATCCCTAAAGCGGTGAAGGTTTTTCCCACTCGTTTCAAAAACCCCTTCTTTGGAAAAAGGTCGTCAAATTGTTTGATCTGCAGAAGGTAAGAGGCGTGCCAGCGGCTGATGGAGCCGAGCGGTTTCTTGATTTCTTGATTGAGCCAACGCTGCATGTGAGTTTGATAGAGTTCGCGCGTTCGCGCCTGGGAATGCCAAAGGTCATCCAGAAACTTGGGATAATCTAAGTTCTTTTTCTGCCGGCAATAGCTGATATAGTCGGGGAACCCCGCCGAGTGATCTAAAAAAAAGAGTTGTTTTTCCAGCATTTCGACCAGGTAAGGATTTCCCTGTTGGTGGATTCTTTGAGCTCCCGCTCCCAGCTTTTCGCGTTTTGAAAAATCTTTCTCCTTCTGGATCCGCGGATAAAGTTCCTGATAGGGGATCTTCTCGCCGTCAACCTCGGCGGTCGCTTTGGCAAGAAACGTTTCGAACTGGTCGTCCAGCGCCACGATCTGAGCGTGCAGAACCAAATCCAGGCAAGCGAAAGCCAGCCGTTCCAGTCGTTCCTTTTGATCGGTGTCTGTTTGCCGCGAGGCGAGGTTCTGAATCTCCAGAAAAACTTCAAGCTGGGTCAATGCCGGGTATTGGCGCAGGATATTTTCCATATTCTGCTCGTCTTTTAGCCCGACCCGGACCATCCTCGACTCGGTGCTGATTTCATAGTTCAGCTTCTCGAGGGTGTCAAGAAGGGATTGAATTTGTGCCATGGAATGATGTATTGTAGTCTTGTCTTGAGAAACTTGTCAAATACAGGTTGCTTTCTTTTATGATATAATAACTCCTCCCATGTCGGCCTCGCTAAAATTCGCCAAGAGTTTTCTTACCAAGAACAACCCCGATCGGCCGTCGTATTTGATTTTGCTGGTGACCTTTCGGTGCAACGCGAAATGTTCGTTCTGTTGTTTCATTGACCAGCTGAATACCCCCGCCGTTAAAAACGAACTGACCTTGACCGAAATCGAAAAAATCGCCGCCCAAATGAAAGGACTTCTTTGGCTGGCGATTGGGGGTGGAGAACCGTTCTTGCGCAAGGAACTGCCTGAAATCTGTAACGCGTTTTACCGTCTGGCGGGTGTTGAGAATATCGGTATTCCGACAAACGCTTCTCTACCTGAGAGAATCGAGGAATATGCCATTCAAATTCTGGAGACATGCCGGACCTCTCGTTTTAGCATCGGACTTTCTCTGGACGCGGTGGGGGAACGCCATGATGAAATGAGGCAGCTGAAAGACGCCTTTAGCAATCTGGTCAAAACCTATCATCTTCTTCGTAAAGTTCGGGACCGGTATGGAGACCGGTTTTCTCTGGGAGTGCACACCATTGTCTCAAGAGACAACCTGAATCAAGTCGCCGCTGTCGCTAATTTTGTCAACAAAGAATTCCGGGTAGACTGGCATACCTATGAAGTGATCCGCAACGAGGCTAATTCAGTTGACAGCATGACGCTAGAAGATTATCAGAGGATTAAGCCGGTGATTCAAGGGCAATTAGACCGTTATCATTTCGGCGGGGGGCTTAAAAACAGGGTCATTAACGCCGTCAAACGGAATAATCCTGATTTCATCGAAGAAACATGGAAGCAAAAAACTCAAGTAGTCCCCTGCTTAGCGGGAAGAGTGAACGCGGTGATTGACGCCAATGGAGACGTGTTCCACTGCGAACTGCTTCACAAAGTGGGGAATATCCGGGAAGCGGGGTTGGATTGGGATAAGGTCTGGTTTTCAGACACGGCAAATGAACTCCGGGAAAAGATCAAAAATAAATTCTGTTGGTGTACTCAGTGTAATTTCCAGAATACCGCACAACTCTACGCCCCGTCTCAGTACGTTAAAATGATTCAATCACTATTTCGGTGAAAATCTCCGTTATTATCCCCTCCTATAACGCTTCAAGGACGATCCGTCAATGTTTAAAAGCGGCCACTTCTCAAGCGTATTCTGACTATGAAGTAATTGTCGTAGATGATGCTTCTACGGATGAGACAGCGCAGCTGGCGGAAAAATTTCCTGTGCGGCTCATTCGACAGTCTTATAACCAAGGAGCCGCCGCCGCGCGAAACCGCGGCGCTAAAGAAGGGAAGGGGGAACTGTTCGTGTTTACTGATTCTGATTGCGTCCCTCCCCGGGATTGGCTGCAAAAAATAACGGGCTATTTCAAAGATCCTCAGGCGGTCAGCGTCAGCGGAATGTATCAGACTGAGAATAAAAATTCGCCGCAGGCGCGGTTTATCGGTTATGACATTGATTTTCGCCTCAGACAAGAACCCGATGACGCCGCCATCTTTGGGACTTATAACTGCGCTATCCGTCGTGAGATATTTTCTGAACTCGGCGGATTTGACGAACATTTTCCCGGGATCACTCTTGAAGATACCGATTTTGGATTTCGCTTAGGATACCGCTATCCCGGCCGAATGCTGCTGGCGAAAGATTCTTTTGTTGGGCACTATCACCGGGAAAAATTATTTCTTTACTTAGGACGGCAATTTTTGCTGTCGCGTGGGCGCGTTTGGTTGCTTGGAACAGAAGAAAGATCAGAGACCTACGCTTCTAAAGATTCACTAATTCAGCTCCCTATCCCGATCGTCATGATTCTTTTCCTGTTGGCTGCCCGTCGAATACCCGTTGAGCTTGTGTTGGGGATAGAGGCCGGGCTTGCGGCGCTCTTTCTGGGATGTAACTGGCGATTTCTCAATTCGATCCCCAGCCAGGAATCGTTCAGATTTCGTTTCTACGCTCTGGGAATGCAGTGGCTTCGCAACATCGTTTTCGCCACGGGCGTCTGGATGGGTTTTATGGACAGGATACGCGGGAGGTCGTCCGTCTACACTCATTGACACTTGCCCATTCAATGTGGTAACTTATCATTCCAAGTTTCAAAAATGCCAATGGTGGTCCCACTCTCGGAGAAGCACATCAAAGAAGCCGCTGAAATTTACGCCAGAGAACTTCCTTCAAGCCCTTTAGTCTTTTTGGGGAAGGATTTTTTAGAGCGGTTTTATTATCGGTATTTAATACAGCATCCCGATACGGCCGCTTTTGTCTACCTCATCGATAATCAAGTGGCGGGGTTTGTCATTGGGGTGAATCAAGCCAACACATTTTTTAATCGCTTGATAAAAGATCACATTGGGGTGTTGATCAAGGTTCTGTTTTTCTCTATTTGTAAGAGGCCGCTGTTATTGTTCCACGTCCTTGGGTCCTGCCGTTTTATCTTGGCGAAGCCGGCAGGGTATCAAACTGAAGCCAAAGACGCTGAAATCGTGACACTGGCCGTCCGGCCGGAATTCCGGAGCCCGGAGTTTTTCAAAGCGCGGGGAATTAAAGTCGCCAAGGCATTGGTGGAAACGGCGCTCGCCCAGCTGAAACGTTCAGGAGCTAAAAGAGTCAAAGCTTTTATAGCGCAATCCAATGTCATGGCGCAGATCTTTTATCGGAATCTCGGATTCCGCTATGTCAGGCCGATCCGTATTGGCCGGTTACGGTCAGGGTTGTATCTTTTGGAAATGATAAGTTCTTGATGAATACGCGATACGGTTTTATTTCTGTAGATTGTGACACGATCCGTGACTATCTGTCTGTTTATCACCTCAATCACACCGCCGCCCAACCCGGACAGAAAACCATCGATGCCGTTTACCAAAAAGGGATCCCTCGTTTTTTAGAACTTTTCGCTCGTCATGGGATTAAAGCGACGTTCTTTATCATTGGCAAAGATTTAGAGAACGAGTACCATCTTCAGATCGCCCGCCGGATCATTCAAGAGGGGCATGAAATCGGCAATCACACTTTCAATCACCCCCCCCAGTTTCGTCAATTTTCAGCGTCTGAAAAGAGAAAGGAAGTTGAACAAACCGACCGGCTGGTCCAAGATTTGCTGGGAGTCAAAATGGTCGGGTTCCGGGCGCCGGGGTATGAGATTGATGAGACAATCCTGAAAATCCTGGCGGAGAACGGATACCGGTACGACTGCTCGGTCTTGCCCTCTTTTATTTTTCCCTTAGCGAAAATGATGGTGCATTTGAAATCACGGCAAGCGCGCAAGACAAAACGTTTTTTTTCCTTATTACGGGATTTTGGTCCTTGGGCGGTGGCGCCGCGTCAACCGTATCTGCCGGATGAGGATGCGCTTTGGAAGGAAATGTCCGTAGAACCGGGAAAGCGAAATGGACATCCCAAGGTTTTGGAAATCCCAATCACGGTGGTGCCCGGGGTCAATCTTCCGTTTTACGGGACCCTTTTGTTGTCCGCGGGGATGCCGTACTATCGTTTTGCGTTTTCATTGATCAAGCGCAGTACCAGGGTTCTTTCATTTGAGTATCACGCCGTGGAACTGGTCAGTCTTTTAGAAGACGGGGTAGATCCTCGGCTAAAAGTTCATCCAGGCCTTGGGTTAGCTCTGCGACAAAAACAGAGCATGATCGATCAAGCCCTCAGGGACATGAAAACACATTTCCACCTTCTCAAGGGGGAAGATCTGGCAGGAAAAATCATCCAAGAGTGCGGTTATCCATCATAGTTCCCCCCTTAACTGTGCCCTTACCCTATTGTCAGTTGACACACTCATGGAGGGACTCTTATAATGAGACGTTTCTTTAACCCCATTTTTTTCAATGCGGCAGAAAGTCGGTTAATTCTCTAAATGATGCGAAATGATCAGATTTCGGTAGAATTCCTTAATCATGCCTCTATCATTTTAAAATACAAAGACTTCTCCTTGCTTTGCGATCCATGGCTAGAGGGAGATATTTATGAAGGAGGGTGGGGGCTTCAGTATGAGAATCCTGAAGCGTACGATCGAGCGGCGACCTGCACTCATTTATGGATATCGCATCCACATGCGGATCACCTGCACCTTCCTACCTTAAAGCGCATTGCTCAGAGAAACCCCAACTTGCGTGTGCTGATCAATATCTCCCATAGCGCGGATATACAAGATGTCGTTGAAGCGGCCGGTTTTAAAAATGTCATCCCGTTCCATGAACGTAAAAAAATGGAGATGAACTCTGAAGTGACTCTCGCCCGATATCCCTCAGTCAGTATTGACAATATGTTGCTCATTCATGCCGGGCCGTGGCGGGTATTAAATTACAATGATTGCGATCTTCCTCAAAGGGCTATTCGCGCGTTGATGAGAAAAGTCGGTCCCATAGATATTTTCCTGGACAATTTTAATCACGCAGGCAAATTGCTGAAGATTTCCTCTGATGAATCAACCAAGAGGAAATTTCGACAATCCTTTCTTGACGCGGTTAACATCATCGGCCCAAAGTGGGTTATCCCATTCGCTTCCACACATTATTATCGCTATATTGGGGCGTTTCACCAGAATAATTCAATGTGGACAATTGAGGAAATAGCGAAATCGGATTCTCGGTGCGTAGGTCTTCATGTCGGAGATAAGGTGGTTTTCAGCGTGAATGAGAAACCTTTATTGGATCGCCGGTTTCCTCCCGTTTCCCGCCGTCTCTTGGAACCAAAACAATATGATCAAACAATCTCATGGCAAGAATTGGTGTCAGCCGCTAAGAAACACCGCGATTTTTTACGGCACCATTTTTTTGGCATTACTTTCTGGGCTCCCCCGTTGCACATCTTGGTTGAGGAACAGAACAAAATTCTTATCTTTGATCTCTCAAAGGGTATTCATGACGCCCCCGAACAAGAGAAGTTGGTGCACATGGTGGCCCATTCCAAATCTTTGTACTACTGGTTTACCAAGCCATTCGGTGTGGACGCGCTCTGCATTGGAGCTAATTTCCGGGAAGCATCAGAAGATATACGCCCCATCTATCGTATTACTTTCGCGGGGCAATTAATCACCAATGGGGTTTCATTGCGTCAGCTAGCGCAGATGTTGATGAACCCGAAGAAATGGTCTTTTTTCTTCAATCGTCGGGAGTATATATTAAACCTATTCCAAGGCGGCGGCCGGTACCTGTATGAACAAATCACTAGAAAAAGTTGAAGGATTTAACGTTTCAGAGCCAATCCGCAAAAGAATGCGTATCGCTATTATAGTCCCTTGTTTCAATGAGGAGGACACGATCCCCCATCTGGTTTCCAAGTTGGAGGGAACCCTCCAGAGAATTCAGAAAGATTTCGAGGTCGAACTGGTTTTGATAGATGACGGAAGCCAGGATAAGACGAATCAACTGCTGCAGAGGGCTTTCTCAAGCGATTCAGTGAGCGTGAAGATCATCAAACACGCTAGCAATCGAGGATTGGGAGTGGCCCAGCGGAGTGGTTTTGAGGCTGCGACCGCTGATTATGTCGTTACGATGGATAGTGATTGTACCTATGACCCAATGGGAATTGCCGACATGCTTGCGCTGATGACTCCGGATACGGACGTTGTCATAGCTTCGCCCTATCACCCGCAAGGCAGAGTCCTCAATGTCCCCAGATACCGGCTTTTTCTCAGCAGGAATCTTTCCCGGGTCTATAATCGCCTCCTGAACGCGCGGCTGTATACTTATACGAGTTTATTTAGAGTTTATAGAGGAGCAGTAATCAAACAGATTCAATTCCAGGCAAATGGTTTTCTTTCGACCGCGGAAATCTTGGCCGACGTCATTCGAAAAGATTTTAAGATAAAAGAGTATCCGGCGCAACTCCAGCTCAGACAATATGGGGTTTCCAAAATCAAAATCGCCAAAGTAATAGTCGAACACCTGAGATTTATTAGTAAATTATTCTTGCAAAGATTAAAAGGAGAAAACCAATCGCGTCAAAAACAAAAGAGAAAAACATGAAAAAACTAGAAACCACAAAAGTTTCTCTCGTCCAGTTGCCGAACGACGGAGACGCCAGCGGAAGGAGTTTCGGCAAAGAAGAATTGGAATTGCTGGGACAGGTCATTCGCTCCGGTACTTTGCACGCAACCAAAGGGATAATGGCCAGGCAGTTAGAGACAGAGTTTGCCGCCCAATATGGAGTTAAACATTGCATCACGGTCAGTTCCGGCACCGCGAGTCTTCATACCGCTATCGCCGCGGTTGATCCAGAACCCGGGGATGAAGTCATTACTACTCCGATTACCGACATGGGAGGGCTTGCCGCTATTCTATTCCAAAATGCCATTCCGATCTTCGCCGACGTCGATCCGGACACGCTCAATCTAACCGCGGAGACCATCAAAGAGAGAGTGACCCCCAGGACCAAAGCGATCGTTGTTGTCCATTTGTTTGGCAATCCCTGTGATATGGATCCTATTCTAAAACTCGCGGACCGGCGCGGAATTCCCGTGATCGAAGATTCCGCTCAGGCCTATCTGACAAGATACCAAGGGAAATTGGCCGGAACCATGGGGGCTATCGGATGCTTTAGCCTACAGCAGACCAAACAAATGACGTCCGGAGAGGGAGGATTGGTGATTACCAATGACGATGCTCTTGCTCGAAGGATGCGCTTGTTTCGGGATAAAGCGTGGGGCTATGGAGACCCGAATCCGGACCACTACTTTTTAGCCCTCAATTACCGGATGACCGATCTGCAAGGGGCTGTGGCGCTGGCTCAGTTAAGAAAATTGGAAACCATGGTGGCAAACCGCCGCAAAATGGCGGAATTGCTTTCTCAATTACTGAATGGGGTAGAAGGATTACATCTTCCCAAAGTGACCCCTGGAGGAATTCATACCTACTGGAGATATTGTCTGCGGGTCGATGAAAAAATATTAGGAGTCAATGTCAACCAGCTGGCGGTCTTGTTAAAAGAATACGGAATTTTATCGACTCCTCGGTACATTCAAAAGCCGGCGTTTGAATGCGCTGTCTTTAAAGACAGGAAGACGTATGGTTCCAGTCAGTTCCCCTACAAGGGATCTTCCAGACAAGGATTACCGGAAGTGGCCTATGACCCCAAGGATTTCCCGGGGACATTGAAGGCGTTGTCGCGGGTGTTGGTATTGCCGTGGACCGAACGTTACACTCAGCAGCATGTCGAGTATATAGCCCAGAGTTTAATCGAAACGGTGAAGAATGTCCGCCAGTCAAGATAGGGTGAATATCGCGGTCATCGGTTGCGGGAGAATCGCCCAGACCCATTTGGAAGCGATCCAGTCCATTCAAGAGGCCAATTTAACGGCTGTTGCCGACGCCAACAAGAAAGTGGCGGAAAGCGTCGGCCAGCAGTTCCATTGTAAGCCCTACGAGGATTATCATCAGATGATGGAACAGGAGGATCTGGACATCGTCTGTATCTGTGCTCCGCCGGTCTTGCACCCGCAGATGAGCATTGACGCCCTCTCCGCGGGAGTGCATGTGCTCTGCGAGAAACCGTTCGCGGTTGACTCTAAGAGCGCGCGGGCCATGGTGGCCAAAGCCAAAGAAAAAGGATTGATGATCTCCATGGCTTCCAAGTTTCGTTTTGTCAAAGACATTATCAAAGCGAAGGGGATCATCGAATCAGGGCTCTTAGGGGAGATTGTGCTCTTTGAAATCACTTTCTGCTGCCGTGTGAATATGCAGGACCGGTGGAATTCGAACAAGGCGGTTTCAGGCGGAGGGGTATTGATCGATAACGGAAGCCACGCGGTGGATGTGGCGCGGTATCTCATCGGCCCGATCGCTCGAGTGCAGGCGCAGCACGGCAAACGGATCCAGAAGGTGGAGGTGGAAGATACCTCCATGCTTTTCTTTGAGAGCGCAAGTGGAGTATGGGGACGGGTTGATTTGAGCTGGAGTATCCATAAGGAGAATGATTTCTACATTAATGTTTTTGGCACCGACGGAATGCTTTCCGTGGGATGGAAGACTTCCCGGTATCGCCGAAGCGAAAAAGAAAATTGGACGGTTTTTGGAGAGGGCTATAACAAGCTACGGGCCTTTATTGACCAGCACACGAATTTCATCGGGTGCGTTCAAGGGAAAAGCAAGCCGGTCATTGACGCGATTGACAGTCTGGAATCGGTAAAAGTGATCGAAACGGCGTACGAGTCGAGTCGGGCCCTTAAATGGCTGGAGATCCATCATGATTAATGCGGTAGCATTGAATGTCAAAGTGCATCCCACCGCCCTCATTGAAGCGGGGGTCGAGATCGGTTCGAGAACCGCCATCTGGAACAATGTTCATATCCGGGCCGGCGCCAAGATCGGTTCTGACTGCATCATTGGCGAGAAGAGCTACATCGCTTATGGGGTTCGGGTGGGGAGCTTTGTTAAAATTAACGCGTTTGTCTACATTTGCGCAGGAGTAACGATTGAAGATTTTGTCATGGTCTCTGCCGGGACGGTCTTTACCAACGATAAATTCCCCAGGGCTTTTTCACCCGATATGAAAACCCTGGCGGTCTCTTTTCCCACAGAAGAAACCCTTCCGACTCTGGTGAAAAAGGGGGCAACGATTGGCGCCAATGTCACCGTTGGGTCTGGGCTCCAGATCGGGGAGTTTGCCATGATCGGAATGGGGTCAGTCGTCACTGAAACGGTTCCTGCTTTTTATCTGGTGTATGGCAATCCCGCGCGGCATCGGGGATATGTGTGCCGGTGCGGATTTGTGTTAAAGAAATTATCCTGCCAGCGGTGCGGTCGAAGTTATCGCCAAAAAAATGGGCAAATCACCAAAAGAAAACGATAAGGATTTTAACAGGACAATCCTGAAGTGGACCCTCCTGGGATTGCTGATTCGTTTCTTGATCATGCCCTTTACGATGCACACATTCGACCTCTTTTTCATTTACTACTTTCCATTTCAGTTGATAGACAAAGGGGTGTGGGATATCTATCGTTTCATCCCGGAACAGTTCCCCGGTTTTCACTTAACTTATTACGGCCCTGTCGCCTATTTTCTGATCGGTTTCTTTTTATTTTTCCTGAAATTCTTCCTGCCGCAACTGGGGAATGCTTTTGAGCTTTTCGAGGGCTGGCTTTTTACTTCCGGCGGGGGAACCGTCCATTACGCTTCTTTTTTGGGAGAATCCCAGCTTTTCAGGACGCTTTTTCTCTTTAAAGTCCCTTATCTGATCTTTGATTTTGCAACGGCGTTTTTTTTGGTAAAATTGGCCCACAATCAAAAAGAGGGCCTTTTTTGTTACCGGTTGTGGATGTTAAATCCACTGTTTTTGCATAGTGTTTACGCGATCGGCCAGTTGGAAGCAGTCCCTATCTTTTTGACGGTTGCCGCCCTCTATTGGGCTAACCTGGGAAGAGCGGATGTGGCGGTGGTCTGTTTGATCCTGGGAGGGTTGGTAAAAGTTTATCCCTTTTTTCTTGTTCCCATCGTTGTTTTTCTGTCAAGCAGGGACGTTAAAGAGAGAATGCGATTATTTGGCGTGGCTCTAGTCTCTTTATTATTGATTTTGCTGCCATTCTATTTTTCGTCAGGAGCGGCGGTCATGGATTGTATCATGGCCAAAGCGGCAGTGAGTCAGGTCGTTGGAGGGACTTTTCGGAGAGCGTTTTTTATTCTGGCCTACTTCTTTTTGCTGCTCTATGCCCATCGAATGGCCGCTAAAAGGGAAAACGCTCCCATTCTGAATCAGTTGTTTCTTTTAGTTTTTCTATTTTACGCCTTGCTGGGACTTCTTAAGTTTCGTTATCTCACCTGGCTGAGTCCTTTTTTGATCTTGGCTATCAGTAGGGATAGAAGATTAGGGTGGTTTTGTCTAGTTTTGTTAGCCCTGATGGCCGAAGTTCATTTATCGGGAAATCAAGTCCAATGGGGACTGCTGGACCCTGTTTATCCGACCTTCTTTGCAAGTCTTCCAATCAGCGATTCCTTCTTAGCAAGCGGCGGGTTCCCTTTAGGGGTAATCCAACAGATTAGCTATCGGCTTTCCTTGATGATTTTGGTTGCCATGATCTACCGGGTTTGGAAATGGCAAAGAATCTCTTAATCGTACTTTCGTTGGCAATCGTTTATTTCTTTCTCTGCGCCAGCGGCGTTGTTTTACAACGATCTAAAAATCGGTTTGCTTTTCAAGATATTGGTTCCGCCGTCAAAGTGGAGGAAACGATCCCACTGATCATAGGGCAGTCATTGGGACAACGTTTCGTTTCTAATTTCCCCCATCTTTTCAGCATCGGCGTTTTTGTCTCTGTTCCGGAGAAAGTGATGGAAGGAGAGTTGGTGTTTCACTTGAAGGACTCGCCGACAGCGGCTGTTGATCTTGTCCGCAGGGGGGTGAAGATCTCAGACCTCCGAGTTCCGATGAAATATTACCAGTCTCCACTCCAGACGGATTTAAAAACGCGGCAATTTTATCATTACGTCGAATTCGATCCTTTAACGGATTCCAATGGGAAGGAGTACTATTTTTATTTGGAATTTCTCCCAGAGCGTGGTCAAGAGAAATCGCAACCCATTCAAATCGGAAGAGTGAAAGCGCCAGAAATACCCAGAGGACTTAGAAAAGCAACCCAACCATGGAATCTTGCTTTTGTCACGGCTTGCGCTTGGAAAGGCAAATGGCAGGATGTCGTTGGAGTATTTTGGAAGCGATTCAACCAAGACTCCGAGTTTTCAGGTGTTTATTTCACATTAATCGTGATGTTGACGCTCGCTCTCATTGGGGCAACATTCGCCGGTTTAAAAAGAAAATAAAACGGGGAGGGTTTCCATGCAAGAGATTACTTCGATCTTAAAAGAAAACCGGAAGTTTAACCCGGATGCGGCATTCTCTTCAAACGCCCATATCAATAGTTTGCGGGAATATGAAAAACTCTATCGCCAAGCCCAGGAAGATCCCGATGGTTTTTGGGCAGATGCGGCTAAAGAACTAAGTTGGAGCAAGCCATGGGATAAGGTCTTGGAATGGAATCCCCCTTTCGCCCAATGGTTTGTTGGAGGGAAATTGAATCTGTCCGCGAATTGCCTCGACCGGCACTTGAAGGGGGCTCGAAAAAACAAAATTGCTATTCTGTGGGAAGGAGAACCAGGCGATCGAAGAACCCTCACATACAGGCAACTCCATACCGAAGTTTGCCGTTTCGGCAATGTTCTAAAAAACAAACTCGGCGTAAAAGCGGGAGATCGAGTGATTATTTATCTCCCGATGATCCCGGAATCGGCCATCGCGATGCTCGCCTGCGCCCGGATTGGGGCGACACACAGCGTGGTGTTCGGCGGATTCAGTTCGGAGGCGCTCAAGGACCGGATCAACGACTCGCAAGCCAAGGTTGTGATCACCGCCGATGGCGGATGGCGGCGCGGGCAGGTGGTTCCATTGAAAGTAAACGTGGATGAAGCGCTCAAAGGTGCCCCCAGCGTTCAATCAGTAGTTGTTTGTAAAAGAACCGGGACTCCCGTTTCGATGAAAGCTCAGCGTGATTACTGGTGGGATGATTTGATTGGAGGAATTTCGGACAAATTAGATCCGGTTCCTCTGGACAGTGAACATCCCCTTTTCATTTTGTACACCAGCGGGACGACCGGGAAACCAAAAGGGATTGTCCATTCTACAGGCGGTTATCTGGTGGGAACGGCGATCACGACGAAATGGGTTTTTGATTTGAGAGAGGAAGATATCTATTGGTGTACCGCCGATATCGGCTGGGTGACGGGGCACAGTTATGTCATCTATGGGCCGTTAGCGAATGGCGCGACGACTTTGATGTATGAAGGAGCGCCCAATCATCCCAATCCTGACCGGTTCTGGGAGATTGTGGAACGGTACAAGGTCACCATTTTCTACACGGCGCCGACGGCGATTCGGGCGTTTGTCAAATGGGGGGAGGAATGGCCGAAGAAACACCGGCTCTCCTCACTGCGGTTGCTGGGGACTGTGGGAGAACCGATCAACCCTGAAGCGTGGATGTGGTATCGCCGGGTGATCGGCGGCGAACGGTGTCCGATCGTTGACACTTGGTGGCAGACGGAAACCGGAGCGATTATGATTACTCCGCTGCCGGGAGCGATCGCGACTAAACCAGGATCGGCGACGCGTCCTTTCCCGGGAATTATCGCCGACGTCGTCGACAAAGATGGAAAACCCTGCGGCGATAATCAAGGCGGATATCTGGTGATCCGTAAACCGTGGCCGTCAATGTTGCGGACGATTTATGGCGATCCCGACCGGTACCGGCAGCAATATTGGAGCCAGATTCCGGGAGCTTATTTCACCGGGGATGGAGCCAGGCGGGATCAAGACGGTTACTACTGGATTATGGGACGGATTGATGACGTCATCAATGTCGCTGGGCACCGCCTTGGGACGATGGAGATCGAAAGCGCGCTGGTCAGCCATGAGGCGGTCGCGGAGGCGGCGGTTGTTGGAAAACCGGATGAACTCAAAGGGCAGGGGATCTGCGCTTTCGTGACGCTGGCTAAAGGAGTGATTCCCTCGGACGAACTGAAAGAGAAACTTCGCCGGCATGTTGCCAAGGAAATCAGCTCGATCGCGAAACCCGATGAAATTCGTTTCAGTGAAGCGCTTCCAAAGACAAGAAGCGGCAAGATCATGCGCCGCCTCCTGCGTGAGATCGCCGCTGGCAACCAAACCATCGGTGACACCACCACCTTGGAAGATTTATCGGTATTAGAGAAACTGCGCGCGGAAGAAGAATGAAATTCCTCTTCATCACCGCCACTCCGCTCAATCCCATTCAAGGAAGCGGGACCTACGTCGGTATCGCGACACTCAAGAGTGCTCTGGAAAAATTGGGGCACTTGGTAGAGGTTCTTGCCCCTGATTTCTGGTGCCCGAACTACGTTCTCAAACGTTATCTCTTCAATCAGCAGGTCCCGCGGCGGGTCCGTTCCATGGAATCTTTCGATATCGTTGTTGGATTCGACTGCGACGGATATCGCCTAAAAACAAGCGCTCCTTATATTGCCAGCATTAAAGGCGTTTTGGCGGATGAGGCAAAACAGGAAAAAGGGATCATCCGGTGCCTGCTTCGCCTCCAGGCGAAGTGGGAGATGAAAAATGTGAAAAAAGCCGATATTGTGGTCGCGACGAGCCAGTATTGCAGGAAGATGATTCAGGAAGCCTATCGGATTCATTCCGGTAAAATCAGAGTTGTCCCGGAATTGATCGATTTAGAGGAATGGGGGGAGCTTTTAGCCGAGGCGGCCGATCGGCAGGACAAAAAAGGGGTGATTGTTTTAACGGTCTGCCGGATGTATCCCAGAAAAAATCTAGGATTACTGCTCCGTGCCTGGAAGAAGATCAAAGAGAAAGAACCTGCCGCGCGTTTGCGGATTGTCGGGACAGGGCAGGAACATCGGCGATGGCTCGCGCTGGCAAAGGATTTACAATTGGGGGAATCGGTTATTTTCTTGGGGAACCGGACCCGCAAGGAACTGGCAGAAGAGTATAAAAACTGTGATATTTTCTGTCTCCCCAGCCGCCAGGAGGGATTCGGAATCGTTTTCTTGGAGGCGATGGTTGCCGGTAAACCGATTGTGGCGGCGTGGGCGGCTGCCGTGCCGGAGGTGGTCCGTGAACGAAAAGAGGGATTGCTGATTTCCCCGGATGTTCCCAAAGCGCTGGAAGACGCGCTTCTTCGTCTGATCAGAGATCCCGCGCTTCGGCTGCAAATGGGAGAGTCGGCTCAAACTTATGTCAATCAATACGATTCTACTCAAGTCGTTTCTCAATTTCTGGGGCTTCTGGAATCCAATTAACATCACCTGCGGTATTGTGGCATTTAACGGCAACTTGGTATAAAATGAGCTACTATGCGTACCGAAGAGACCATCTTCTTTAAACAGATCGAAGTGGGAATGATGCAGAATTTTGTTTATCTGATCGGATCTGGGCGGACAAAAGAGGTAGTGGTGGTGGATCCTGCCTGGGAGGTGGACCGGATTCTGGAAGAGGCGAGAAAGGAAGAAGTCAAAATCACGGGGGCTTTGATCACCCATACCCACTTTGATCATGTCAACGGGGTGGAAGATCTCCTGGAAGCGCTCCCCAATACGAAGATTTATGTCCACAAGGCCGAGGCCGGTTTTTTGCCGAAAGAATCCGCGAACATCGTGTCGGTTTCCGGAGGGGAAAAAATTCCGGTCGGAGATTTGGAGATCCAACTGATTCATACCCCGGGACACACGCCAGGGTCGCAATGCTTCTTGGTGCAGAATAGCCTGGTGTCGGGAGATACTCTCTTTATCGGCGCCTGCGGCCGGTGCGATCTGCCCGGGGGAGACCCAAAGCAGATGTATGAAAGCTTGACACAGCGGTTGATGAGACTCCCTGAGGGAACAGTAATTTATCCGGGGCACAATTACGCCGATCAGCCGAGTTCAACTTTGAAAGAACAAAAACAACAGAATCCATTCATGAAATTTCAGTCATTGAATGATTTTTTGGAATTTATGGGGCATCCAATAAGATAAAAAATCAAATGTAGGGGCAGACCCCTGTGTCTGCCCATTGTGAAAGAGAGGAATTAAATGAAAGACCGCAGTCAAAAAGCGCTGAAAGAATGGGCCTGTGTAGTCAAGGCGCTGGGAGAGGGAAAACAGATTTTACTCCTGCGCAAGGGAGGGATCGCGGAGAAGGGGGGAGAATTCCAGATGGAAGAACCGGAATTTTTTCTCTTTCCAACCTTTGAGCACCAGGATAAAACGAAGCTCAAACTAGAGGCCCAGGGGCTGGTGGATGAATCGCAGGAGCAGGCCGATCTTTGGGTCGGCAAAGTAGGATTAATTTGTTATGCCGAGGTCACTGAGGTTTTTCAAGTGCGAAAACTGGAACCTCTGTCGCGGCTGGCCCCCTACCATATCTGGTCGGAAGCAATGGTTGGAGAAAAATTTCAGTGGCATCCGGATGAACCGATTTATGTCCCATTACTGCGCGTTTATCGCCTGCAAAGCGCCCTGCTCGTGGATTATCTGGACCGGTATGGCGGATGCAAATCGTGGGTGGAATTTGACCGCTCCATCCCCACTGGAGGGGCGAAGCCGGTTTTAAATGACAGGGAATTCCAATTACAGGAAGAACGGATCCGGTCGGTGGTGGGATGATCGATCCATGGTACTACAGTAAAGTTTTTGTTTATATCGTTATCGGGTTATTAGGGCCGTTAGGGCTTCCGCTCCTTTGGATGAGTCCGAGGTTTACGAAAAAAGAGAAATGGATTTTGACAGCGCTTGTGGCCGTGGGAACTATTTTGTTAGTGATTCTTTCTAATCAGATCAGCGGGATATTAGGGACACAAATGGAATTATGACGGAACCTCGATCATTTGATTTTTCAGAACCGAGCGGCGGCGATCATGTCAGCGTCATGGACCGCGGGAGTCTTCATCGCCGGCTCAAAGTCCCTCAGCTTTTCGCCATTGGCTATGGCGACGTGGGTTCCTCGATTTACTACGCTCTCGGCATCACGACCCTGTATGCTTTAGGGGCGACTCCGCTGGCGCTTCTTTTAGCCGGGTTAGTTTTTGTTTGCACCGTTCTCACCTACGCGGAGCTATCCAGCGCCATGCCGGAAGCGGGGGGTTCCTGCAGTTTTGCCCGGCACGCGTTCAATGATTTAGTTTCCTTTATCGCCGGCTGGGCGCTGCTTTTGGATTATATTGTCACCATCGCCATTTCGGCTTACACGGTGGGACCTTATCTAAGTTATTTTTTTCCGGCGCTGAAGTCGGTTTCTGGGAATATTCCATTCGCGTTGGGAGTGATCGGCCTACTTTTAGGGATTAACTTGATCGGCATTAAAGAATCAACTCGAATTTCTCTATTGTTGTGCGTTTTCGCCACGGTGACGCAACTTTCTATCATTGTCATCGGTTTCTTAACGGTGCTCAATCTACCGTACTTAATTCACCATCTTCAAATCGGCGTCGCGGGGGTTGATTGGTCGCCGACGTGGCCGCAATTCTTCAAAGGAATCGGCATGGCGATGGTGGCATATATCGGCATTGAATCCATCGCGCAACTCGCTGGAGAAACCAGGCACCCGGATAAAAATATCCCAAGGGCCATGCTTCTGGTGATGGGAGCATTGCTGGTTTTGTATTTCGGGATCGCGACGGTAGCCCTTTCGGTCATGTCCCCGCAGGAATTAACCTCCCAGTATTTGGAAGATCCAATCGCGGGTGTTGTCGCGCATTTGCCCATCGGCGGAAAGTTTTTTCAGCCGTGGGTCGCTGTTTTGGGAGCCGCGATTCTTTTTGTCGCCGCCAACGCGGGCCTGATTGGCGCTTCACGGCTGACGTTTGCCATGGGAGAGTATTTTCAACTACCCCGATTTTTCTATCGCCTGCACCCCCGGTTTAAGACGCCGTACGTTTCGTTAATTACTTTCGCGATTGTCGCCGGTTTGATTGTCTTTGTTGCCAAGCAGGTGACTTTTATCGCGGAACTGTATAATTTCGGAGCGATGTTGGCATTTGCCCTGGCGCATTTGGCGTTGATCGGCTGCCGGATTCGTCAGCCCCAGATGAAACGGCCCTTTAAGGCGCCGTTGAATTTTTCATGGGGGAAATCTTCCATCCCTTTAACAGCGGTGCTTGGCTTATTGGGCACGACGGCGGTATGGATTGACGTCATCCTCACCAAACCGGCAGGACGAAATCTGGGGTTTGTTTGGCTCGGGTTAGGGTTGATCAGTTATCTAGTCTATCGCCGACAACAGCATCTGCCGGCAGCCAGTCGTTTGGATATCGAAAAACTTAAAATCCCGGAGTTTCATCATGTTGGGATCAAAAAGATTCTTGTCCCCACCCGTGGTGGAACCCAGACGGAGGTCGTTCAGTTTGCCACCCAATTAGCCAAGTCCTATTCGGCTAATGTCACCGCTCTTTATGTGATCGAAATCACGGCAACCTTGCCGCTGGATACCTTTTTCCCGGAAAAATTAATTGAAGGAGACAAAGTGCTGGAACGGGCGCAAGCGATCGGCCGTGAATATGGCGTCCCTCTGGAAACGCAAATTTTGCAGTCCCGTTCCGCGGGGGAAACCATTATTGAAACGGCCAAAGAAGGGAAATTCGACCTCATTGTTTTAGGGGCCAGTAAGAAGGGGAGTCCGACCACGATGGGGAACACGGTGGATTATATCCTCAAACACGCCCCCTGCCGCGTTTGGATTTGCGTGTGAGGGTGTGTTATGATTCATTTTGGAGATAAAAAATGTCTACCCGCCAAGAAAAAGATTCACTAGGGACCAAAGAAGTCCCTCAGGATGCCTATTATGGCGTCCAAACAGTCCGTGCGATTGAAAATTTTCCCATCAGTGGCCTGAAAGCCCATCCCACCTTTATTGATGCTACCGTTCTGATTAAGAAAGCCGCCGCGAGAGTCAATTCGGAATTGGGATTACTGGATAAGAATAAAGCGCAGGCCATTAGCCAGGCGGCGGATGAAATTTTGACCGGCAAACACCGTGATCAATTTATCGTTGACGCTTATCAGGCGGGGGCCGGGACTTCGCACAATATGAACGTGAACGAAGTCCTTGCCAACCGGGCGAATGAAATTCTCGGCGGCAAGCGAGGGGTGTATGACTTAGTGCACCCCAATGATCACGTCAATATGTCACAGTCCACCAATGACGTGATCCCGACGGCTGTGAGGGTCAGCGGTATTTTGTTGTGGCGCAAGCTCGACCCAGCCCTGGAAGGATTACAGAAGGGGCTGGAGAAAAAAGCCAAAGAGTTTGACAAAATTATTAAATCGGGGCGAACCCACCTTCAAGACGCCACGCCGATTCGGTTGGGACAGGAGTTCTCAGGGTACGCTTCGGCCATGCAGAAGAATCGAAAACGAATTGATCAAGCGGTCAGTGGCTTGCGGGCCTTAGGAATTGGAGGGACTGCCGTGGGGACCGGGCTGAACAGCCATCCCCAATACCGCGAGAAAATGCCGCAGGTTTTGTCGGAGTTTATCGGCGAAAAATTTACCCCGGCCGATAATTATTTTGAAGCGATGCAGAGCGCCTCGTCCGTTCTCAATGTTTCAGGGGCGTTGCGGGTTTTGGCCACAGACTTGATTCGAATCGCCAATGATTTTCGACTGCTCAGCTCAGGGCCGTCAACAGGCATTCAGGAAATACGCCTCCCAGCCGTTCAACCGGGATCTTCCATCATGCCGGCTAAAATCAATCCCGTCATGGCGGAGATGATCGATATGATTGGATTTCAGGTGATCGGATTGGATACGGCTGTCACTCTGGCGGCGCAGGGGGGGCAGTTGGAGCTCAATGTGATGCTTCCGTTGATTGCCTGGGATCTATGCCACATGATGGAAATTTTAGCAAACGCCGTTGCCGCGTTCACCGAACGGTGCGTTACCGGAATTGTGGCCAACGAACAGCGATGCCGTGAGTTGATCGAGAAAAATGTTTCCATCGTCACCGCGCTCAATCCTTACATCGGTTACGCCAAAGCGGCCGAGATTGGCAAGGAAGCGCTGGAAACAGGCAAACGGATTCGGGATTTGGTGTCGGAAAAGAAACTTCTCCCCAAGGAAAAAATGGAGAAGATTTTTGATTTTCATTCGATGACGGAACCGAACATTGACAGCGCCGGCTAACACCCCCTCTTAAAATTAAAAAATAAGAAATCTTTGCAAGAAAATCACCGGTGGGAACGTCTGTATTGGTAGGGGCAACCCCCTGTGGTTGCCCGTTATCAGGGCGGGCACGGGAGCACGCTCCTACAAATGATTGAAAAGGGGGATTCAATGAAATTCATTTTGTGTTTTGTCGTGTCACTTGTTTTATCGTTTCCTCTATACGTACACGCGCAGGAAATAGCTTCATGGACTAAGGTTTCCGATGGAATTGGAGAGGCCGAAGTTTTTTCGGTGGGGGTCGCTCCATGGAATCCGCAGGAAGTTTATGCCGGGACTGCCGCGGGGGCCTACAAAACAACGGACCGCGGCGCCCATTGGAAGAAGGTTTTGGCCACTAAAGGAGATGATCGAACAGTTTATTGTGTTACTTTTTCCGCAAAAGACGGGGGCAGGGTTTATCTAGGAACCGGCAACGGGATTTACCGGTCGGACGACGACGGCAAACATTGGAAACAGATTTGGAAAGGATCGGCCAGCGGTCAAAGGAGCGTTTTTTGGATTGAGACAGCGAGCGAAAATGCCCAACAGCTTTATGCCGCCACGAGCGGCGGGCTCATCCGAACCCAAGACGCAGGAAAGAACTGGGAGCGGATCACTACCTTGCCGGCCCAGGCGTCTCTCCGGAAAGTCTTATGCGATCCCAGTGACAGTTCTCTATGGGTGCTGGCTGATTCGGGTATCTTCTCATCAGCGGATGAGGGAAAAACGTGGGAACGCATTTGGGTTTCTCCCGCGGAGTCATCTGAAGAAACAGTGGAATCAACAGAAGGTCTCGATGTCGTTGAAGAATTTCATACGGATCAGAAGATTCACTGTATTTTATTACGGCGCTTGCAGAATAGAGAACGACAACTGCTAGCGGGCGGAGGGCTCGGTCTTTTGGCGCAAAGAAATGGCGGGATGTGGGAAGCTGTTCCGCAGGCAGGTTTGAATCTGCCGGAGGTGCAAACAATGATGGCCGATTCCCGAAAAGAGGGAGCGATCTTCCTTGGAACCTCGCAAGGGGCCTACTACTGGAATAGTGAACAAAATCGTTTAGAGTTTCTCTCCTCTGGAATCACGGCTCAGAAGATCCATCAGTTTGCGTCCTCTCAAGAAAGTGAGGATTTATGGCTAGCCTCCGACGGAGGTGTTTACCGTGCGCCGTGGACGATCCCACAGTTATTGGTAGAGCAGACGCAAGAGTCCCCCAATTTCCTGACGCCGTATGAATTGATCGCTCGTTACCGTCAGGAGCCGACTATCGAGCAAGTTCAGCGGTGGGCGATTCATCACGCGGAGGTTGAGCCGGAGAAGATCGAGCGATGGCGCAGGCAGGCCAAAATGAAAGCGTATCTTCCGGATCTTTCCATCTCCGCCGGTAAGGATCGCGGAACGACGGTTGATTTGGATCGCGGCGGTACTAATGATCCTGATCGTTATATCATCGGTCCTGAGGACAGATCCTTTAACGTGGATGTCTCTGTTTCCTGGGATCTGGCTGATCTGATCTGGAGCGATGACCAAACCTCCATTGATGTGCGATCCAGGCTGATGGTTCAACTGCGGGACGACATCCTCGATGAAGTGACGCGGCTCTACTTTGAAAGGCGGCGGCTCCAGGTTGAACAGGAACTCTCTCCAACCAAGGACGTTCGTCTTCAGGTCGCCCAGGAACTACGGATTCAGGAATTAACCGCCCAGATTGACGGTTTGACTGGTGGGGAATTTTCAAGGCGGCTCAATCTGGCCCGCGGTGACGATGATTGACGTAGGGGGTTGCCCCTACGGAATTGATTCAAGACGGAAGGCCGTGGTAACATGATGACCATGCTTGAAAGAAAACATCCTCAGGAATTCCAAAAATATCGTCTCCGGTTGGACGAACGCCCAAAAATTCATCCTTCTGCTTTTGTCGCTGAGGGAGCCCGGCTGATCGGTGCAGTGACGATCGAGGAAGGGGCGAGTGTTTGGTTCAATGCCGTCCTGAGGGCTGACATCAATGAAATCCGGGTCGGCAAGCGGAGCAACGTTCAGGACGGCTCGGTTCTTCATGTGGAGAATGACATTCCTTGTCTTGTTGGGGATGATGTGGTGATCGGGCATGGCGCCGTAGTTCATGCTTGTACCATTGAGGATAGCTGTCTAATCGGGATGGGAGCGACGATCCTCAATCGGGCCCGAATTGGCACAGGAAGTTTGGTCGCAGCAGGGGCGGTGGTTCTAGAAAAAAGTATCATTCCGCCGGGGTCTTTGGTTGCCGGTGTTCCAGGCAAGGTGATTCGCCCGTTAAAAAAATCAGAGATCAAAGGAATTCGTGAGTGGGCGGAGAAGTACCGAAGGTTGGCCGAGGCGTATAAGGCGCGAGGAGAAAAGTAGGGACGGTTCTTATTTTTCTTGGTAGCTCATTCTTTGAAAAACGTGTTTATGAAGAATAGAAAAATAAGAACCGTCCCTGATCACGAACTCCTCATCAAAATCTACCACGCGATGCTTTCCGCCCACGGCCACCGGCGCTGGTGGCCAGGCGACACTCCTTTTGAAATCATGGTAGGGGCGATTTTAACCCAGAACACTGCCTGGAAAAATGTTGAGAAAGCGATTGCCGGCCTCAAGAAAGAAAAACTTCTCTCTATTTCTGCGATCCGGCAAGTTTCTTTAGCGAAATTAGCCAAGGTCATTCGACCCTCCGGTTACTTCAATCAAAAAGCGAGAAAACTGAAAGCGTTGATCCGCCATATGGATCAAGAATACGGTGGGTCCTTAAAGCGGATGAAACAACAACCGCTGCCGGCATTGCGGGAAAAACTGCTGGAAGTCTGGGGAATTGGCCCGGAAACGGCGGACAGCATTCTCCTTTATGCTTTGGAGAAACCGGTCTTTGTGGTGGATACTTATACTAAGAGAATTCTTCTCAGGCACCGGTGGATTCCGGAATCGGCAGACTATAACCAGATCCAGCGGTTACTCATGCGCCGTTTACCGGAACAGGAACGGTTATACAATGATTATCACGCGCAGTTGGTTGCCGTAGGGAATCGTTATTGCAAGCGGAGTCAGGCGCTGTGCGAGCAATGCCCGCTAGAGCCATACCTGCCTGGGCGATAAGTGTGATATAATAACTCCTCCCATGAAATTGACGCACCGCATTCTCAAAGACGCCGCGCAGTTTACCGGCAGCCAATACTTTTCCAACCTCTTCGATATTTGCCGTAATATCTTTATCCGCAGGATATTAGGTCCGCTCACCATGGGGCTTTTTTCCGAACTACTGATCGTTCAGCAGTATGGGAAACTGCATCATCTGGGGATTTTAAACGCCATGGACCGAGAGATCCCTTTTTATCGCGGCAAATCGGAACAGGGGCAGGTTCAACTCACAGAAGCGGTCAGTTTTACCATTTCTACTGTGACAGCACTGCTTGCCGGTATCACGATTGTTCTCGGGAGTTTTTTGCCGGTTGCCAAAGAATTCCGCCAGGAATTATGGTTTATCGGGCTTTTTATTATCACTGACAGTTTTATGTCCTATTACCGTGTGCTATTGAGGACCCATAACGAGTTCGGAATTTTAAGCAGGGTAACTATTTACGGCGCGATTGCCGAGACGGTTTTAACCGTGGGGCTGGCTTTCTTATGGGGAATCAAAGGGCTCCTGCTGGGGATGGTTTTGACAAGTCTGGCTGGGACTCTGTATGTTATCGTCAGGAAACCCCGATTTTTAAAAATCCCTTTCAACTTGGATTGGAAATGTTTAAAGTCTCTTTTTAAAATGGGAGTTCCCCTGTCGCTGTACGGTTTTATTCGGACCGTGTTTCTGAGCGTGGACCGAATTCTAATCCTGGTTTTTTTGGGAAGGATCTACTTGGGGTTTTACAGCATTGCCGTGATGGTTTATAACTTCGCGACCCCTCTTCCCAAAATGATTTCTAATGTTCTTTATCCGCGATTCATGGAGGCGTTTGGGAAAACGGGGGACCTGGATCAAGTGGGCGCGTATCTGACAAAACCAACGCTCACCTTTGCCTATCTCTATCCTGTTGCCGCGGGGCTGGGGGTATTAGTACTTCCGTTCTTCCTCCACTACTGCCTGCCGCAATTTTTCCCGGGGCTTGCCGCGGCTCAAATCTTACTCTGGGGGACCTGTTGCTACTCTCTGATTTTTATGTGGGGGTACGCGATGATCGCGCTCGGAAGACAGTGGATGATTTTAGGGCTGAACGCGGCGGCGATTATCGTTGAGATAGGATTGTGCGTCTTTTTGACGGGATGGCTCAAGTTTGGCCTGGCTGGAATCGCGATGGGGACCGCTCTTGCCCATTTCTTTTTGAGCCTTCTTTTAATCGGTTTCATCATCTGGGGACATCAGAAGAAAAAAACAGAGTGCCTGCGGTTTCTGGTTCGTATCTATACTCCTTTGGCGGGAGCGATCGTTTTTGTTTGGCTGATTGGGAGATGGGTTCCTTATAGTTTTGACTTTCTCTGGCGGGATTTGGGAATTTTTCTTTTTCAGGCGGTTCTTTTCGCGGCGGTGTGGGGTTCTTTAATGTTTTATCAGTTAAACCAACAAATACCCATTTTAAAAGTTCTCAAGGAGTGGAGGGCTTCTACTGTGGCTATCCGGAGCGCTTAATTCCATGGGAACCAACGCCACAACAAAATTCATGACCAAAACAGCAAGGTTGAGAGTTCTTTTACAGGGAAAGGAGGCCGTTGCCGTCGCGGGAGCCCATAGTGCTTTGAGCGCGAAGCTTGTGGAAGAAGCGGGATTTCACGCGATCTGGGCAAGTGGTTTTGAGATTTCAACCCTCAGGGGCGTGCCGGACGCCAATATTTTAACAATGGCAGAATTATTGGAAGTGGCCAAAGAAATTAACGAACCAGTCACCATTCCGGTGATTGCCGACTGCGACAATGGTTTTGGAAATGCCATTAACGTCATTCGCGCCGTCCAAGAGTACGAAAAGGGAGGTATTGCCGGAATCTGTATCGAGGATAGTATTTTCCCCAAGCGATGCAGTTTTTACTCTGGGGTTAAAAGGGAGCTTGTTTCTATCGAGGAGCATGTTGGCAAAATACGGGCCGCCAAAAAAGCGCAGAAGGACCCTGACTTTGTGATCATCGCCAGGACCGAGGCACTCATTGCCGGTTTGGGGTTAGAAGAAGCGCTTCGGCGGGCCAGGGCGTACGCGGGAGCGGGAGCCGACGCCATTCTCATTCATTCTAAAGCGCACGATTATAACGAGGTCAAAACTTTTGCCAAAGCTTGGGAAAATGCGTGTCCATTAGTTTCGGTTCCGACCACTTATTACAAGACAACCGTAAAAGAACTGGAAGAAGCAGGATTTAAAATGGTCATCTTCGCCAATCATGCTTTGAGGTCGTCCATTAAAGCAATGAGGGAAACTCTCCATACTCTTCGCCAGTCGGAAACAGCGGGAGCAGTAGAAAATTCCATCGCGTCACTGGAGGACGTTTACGAATTAATCGGATTATCTAAGTTACGCTCTCAAGAGAAAGAATTCCTTCCCCAGGAAGAACCCAAACCCCGAGCCATTATTGTCGCGGCAGGATTTGAACAGGAATTGATGCCTTTAATCCAAGATCGCCCCAAAGGGATGCTGGAAATTAAAGGAAAGACTATTTTGGAAAGACAAATGACTCACTTAAGGGATTGCGGTGTTCATGATATTGTGATTGTTCGCGGCTATAAGGCGGAACAAATTAATCTGCCGAATGTCCGTTACTGCGATCATCCCCATTACAAACAGGGGTACATTCTCTCCTCGCTCTTTCAAGCAGAAAAGGAGATGGAGGGGTCGTTTATTTTCTTATACGGAGACATTATTTTTGACAGAGCGATCCTTGAGAAGCTCCTTCAGGCAAAAGGGGATATTCGGTTAGTCATTGACCGGGCGTGGTCCGATCAATTCCTCTCCAAGGATGCCGGCGTTAGCAAAAGGAGGACAGAATTAGTGAAAACCAATAGAATCCCGCCCAAGAGCCATCGGTTTTTACCCTCGGATCAGGAAAGCCAGATTCTAGGAATCGGTTGTCGGCTCAATCCCCGAGAAGCTCACGGTGAATTTATCGGGATGGCTTATTTCTCGAAAGAAGGGACGAAAATTCTCAAAGAAGTTTATCGCCGCTCTCTTCAGGAATTTGACAGCAAACCTTTCCATGAGGCCGACAGTATTCAACGGGCTTCCTTCAGCGATCTAATCCAGGAAATCATCCGCCATGAGGAGTCTGTGACAGCAGTCGAAACCTACAAAGGGTGGATGGAAATTGATACGTTTGAGGATTACCACCGGGCAATTTCGACGATACCATCTTAACCATGCCGGTCTCCGCTTCCTTCCATTTCTGGCTCCCAACTAAAATTCGATTTGGCGTAGGAGCGCGGGCGTCTATTAAGGAGGAAACGGAAAGACTCCTGCGGAATAAGAAAGGACGCATACTCGTCTTGTCGGGGAAGAACTCAGCCAAGGCGTCGGGTATTTTGGATAAGATGCGAAAAGATTTAAACCGGCACTCGCTGATTTTTAAAGAAAGAGTCATTCCGAATCCCGGCAGTGAATTTGTCCAGCAAGAGATTAATGAAGCGAGAAAAGAAAAGATTGATTTAGTGATTGGAATCGGCGGGGGAAGCGCGTTAGATTTGGCCAAGGCGGTCGCTTTACTAGTAACCGATAAACAGCTCCTCTACGATGTTCTCACTAAGAAAAGCAAACCCCCTGAGCAGCGCAAACCCTTGATAGCTATTCCGACGACATCGGGAACGGGGAGTGAAGTAACTCCGTGGAGTACTATCTGGGACTATCAAAGAAAGAGAAAATTTTCGCTGCACGATTCGCGGCTTTTCCCCGACGTGGCGATTGTCGACCCGGAACTAATGCTATCGCTTCCGAGGGAGATCACTGCTTCGACTGGAATGGATGCTCTTTCTCATTCGATCGAATCGTGCTGGTCGGTGGAACATAATCCCGTGTCTACCGCTCTCGCGTTGGCGGCGATTCGAAAGATTGTCAGATGGCTCCCCATTGCTTGCCGCCAACCGAAAAATCTCGATGCGCGCCATGAGATGGCGCTTGCCAGTCTCATGGCGGGAATAGCTTTTAGTCAGACCAAGACCGCGGCGGCGCATTCTATTTCCTACGCGCTAACACTGCATCACCAGATTCCTCATGGGATCGCTTGTTCCATTACATTACCGTCTCTACTGAAAGTTCACTCGACAGTCGTCCCAGAAGTAGTCGCTCCGATTATCGAGGCGCTTGGAGAGCGAAGTATTGAGGGGGCTTCGGCCAGGATCAAAAACCTCATGGAACAAATAGGGCTTCGTTCTTGCCTTAGAAGTTATGGCATCGCGGCGAGAGATATTTCCAGGCTGGCAAAAGAGGGAATTCACCCAGAACGAATGAAACAAAACCCCACCCGTCTTTCCGCGAGAGGAATTGAGCAAATCTTGCGGGAAATCTACTAATAGGAAGGAATTTGTGCAGAGGCGAGACCTGTTCCTGGTTCATTTCCGCGGGGAACCTTCTTTACTTGAAACCCTTCTCGCGGAGCGCAAAGAGCTCTGTGTTTACTGGGGTTCTTTTTTACCGAGTATTCTCAAAAGAAATAATACCTCTGTAATTATAGCTGAAACTCTTCTGGATCACCAAGATTACCACGAGATTGATGAATTTGTCTGGAGTTTAACGCGTCATTGGTATCAGAAAGCAACAGACCTGGGACAGTTGGCAGAGTTTGATTTTCAGATTTACCTCTTCAAGAAGATTAAAAACTTAATAATTCTTTCTAAACTAATCTCTCAATACAACCCCACAATTCTGTATTGTTGTGACAACATCGGTGATCTTTGGCCGGTTGTGCAGCTCTACGCCCAATCAAACGAAATTCGATGTGTACAGTGTCCTATCCAGGGTGATACCCCGCCTCCGTGGGAGGATAAAATCAACCTTTTTCAGTGGACAAGAGTGAGGGCGGCGCATCTACTAGATTCTTTTGTTGCTTTTCTATTGAAAAGATCTCAACGGCATCAATCCTGCATCTTTGTTGACCAGAAATTATTTTCCAGTTTGAAAGAAGGCCCGGCGGAAGCAACGCTGGTCCCGTGCATTCTAGAAGGAGGCCTCCGTTTGCGGCTGGAATTCCTGAAAAAGAGAACGCTTTATCTCGCTCTCGCTAATAAATTAAGACACAGATTATTTCCATCAATGAGTTCTCTTCGTTTTTACGCCCTGTGGAAGCAATCCGATCGAAGCAGCTGGTTTAGGAGCCAGTTTTCTTTTCGCGGGGTTGATTTCTATCCGATGGCCCTACAGGAACTCAGGAAAATATTTCTTTACGATTTCCCGCGCATCGAAGCCAATAAAAGGCGTATTAAAGAGATATCAAGACGGCTCGGGGCTCGAGCGGTTCTTCTGCGGAATGAAAATAGAGAACTTGAGAAGACATTCGTTGTCGCAGCCAAGGAAACAACTTTAAGATCGATTGTAATACAGCATGGTGTTTTCGCTATTCCTATTCCAGAAGAGAGGTCGCTCTGTGATATCAATGCCGTGTGGGGAGCTTATGGCGTTCGTTATTTCTGTGAGAAAAAATTTCCAGAAACAGAGTGTGTCATTATGGGAAGTTTGGAGTACGACAAATTAGTAAGCAGCGTGAATTTAAATCAACGCGATCAGCTCTGTAAAAATTTACGATTGGAGCCAACTTATCCTCTCTTGATTTTAGCTTCTCAACGTCCCCACCCTTTCTCTTCAACCAAAAGAGAGGATGAACAGCAATGGCTGGTCGCGGCGGTCTGCAAAGCAATGGAGCGGCTTCCAAAAACGCAGCTTGTCGTGAAGGTTCACCCTTTTGAAGATGAACGCCCCCTCCAGCGCCAGATTTCTGAATTCCATTCCAGAGAGCGAATCCGCGTCGTGAAAGACACGGAGCTTTTTTCGCTGCTAGATTCTTCAGATTTAGTGATTGTTTATAATTCCACAGTCGGGTTAACGGCAATGGTTCTAGCGAAGCCGGTCATGGCAGTCAATCTTACGGGATATCCTGACACGGTCCCCTACGTGAGTTCGGGCGCCGCTATCGGGGTATACCGGGAAGAAGAGATCGTGCCGGCGATTGAATCCGCGCTTCGGGGAGGAGAACAAATTCAAAAGATGCTGCAAGCGCAAAGAAAATTTGTGGAGGATTACGCTTTTAAGATCGACGGAAAATCAAAGGAAAGGGTTCTTCAATTATTAGCAGAGATCTCTAACCGCCGTAAGACCAGCCGGTAGAAGCTAACACCAGCGATTCTTCCTGTCTTCGGACTCCAGCTTCGATAATTTCACCAACCACAATCGTATGATCGCCCGCCGGCAGCAGATGGACTGCCTTGCATTCCAAAAAAGCCGGCGCCGGGATCAATAGGGGATCTCCTGTTGTCTTTGTTTCAAATTCAATCCCGCCGATTTTATTGGCTTCGGTTTGCGGGTGTTTGAAGAATTTCGCGGCGATATCCTTTTGTCCTTTCCCCAGAATGTTAATCGCGAAAGTTTTGGCTTCCTTGACGCAGGAAAAGGCCATGGACTGGTTTTCCAGGCAGACACTGATCATCGGCGGCGTGAAAGAGGCTTGAGAAACCCAGGTGATCGTTGCCGCGTGATACTCGGAACCTTTGCGGCAGGTTAAAACATAAAGCCCGTAGGTGAACATCCGTAACGCTTGTTTTTTGATTTGGGGATCCATAATGTTATCGGCTCCTTTGCTGTTTAAGAGAATAATTTCTCGGCGTCCGGCAGGGAAAAGTGAGTAAACGATTCGATCACGAGGTCCGCTTTCTTTAATTTTTCCGCGGGGTAAGTGTTCGTGACGGCGACGCATTTCATTCCGGCTTTGTGGGCCATCTCGATTCCTTCAACTGAGTCTTCGATCACCAAGCATTCATCGGGCTGAATCGAAGTAAATCCACGGGTGTGCTTAAAAAGCCATTCGTTCAGTTTCGCGCAGGCCAGGTGAAGCCCCTCCGGATCGGGTTTCCCGTTGACCACGTCCTCGGCGCTGACAATCGCCGCGAAATAACGAAGCAAGTGGTCGTGCTTGAGGGCCTGTTTAATCTCTGAGCGCCTCGCGCCGGAAACAATCGCCATCCCGCAGCGACTGGCCGCTTTTTGAATAAAGTTCGCGACCCCCTGAAAAAAAACGAGGCGGCCGCCTCGTTCCTTTTGATAAAGCTTTCCTTTCCGTTGGACGAGTTGTTTGAGTTCCTGCTCCGTGGCCGGTTTCCCGTAGTCTCTGAAGATTTGGCGGAAACAGTTTTCGTCATCCATCACCAAATATTTCTGATAATACCGTTCGCTGCTCAATTGGATCTGATAATCGGCCAGGATTTTTTGATAAAGTTCCAGATGGAAAGGCTCATCGTTGAGGATAACACCGTTAAAATCCATCAAGATCGCGCGGAGCATGAGGTCATTATACCGAAAAACGGAAAAAATATCATTTTTTTGTGGACACTTCACCAGTGCGTGATATAATTTTAGTATTACTAAAAATGGGGGGGGGATGAATGCCAAAAGTTTATTCCGTTGTTGAGGTACGCGCCAAAAGTTGGGGGTTGATGGCAGGCGCTTTAACGTTCTTTATCAGTCTGTCGCTCATTCTGGGCATTTTGCTGCCGGCGGAGCGGACTCGAAGAAAAGACGCGGAAGAGGCTCGTGAACGGCTGACGATGCACGCTCATCGGTTGGCTCAGGCGCGGGAGGAACTGCAGAAACAGTTGGTGGAAGAAAGACAGAACAAAGAAGCGATCATGGCGATATTGAGAGAAACTCAAAGTGAAGTAGCTTCTTTACGGAATCAGTTGATGGCACAAGCTGATCAGCTGAGGACCGTCCAAGAGGCCTCTGCCAAATCGTCTCAACGCTCGATAGAATTTTTCCCAAAACAGAAATCGGGGGGTGTCACTTTAGGCAAGGTTGTCGTCGGGAAAAATGAAGCGGATTCAAAATAATATTCTATTTTGAAAAATCAAAAGGTCTCTTACAAAAGAATCTTCTTCGTTTGTTGCAATAGCCGCGATGAAGGTGTCTGTTGTTCTCCGCCGGGGGCGCCCGCCGGAGAAGAGATTCGGGACTGGCTGAAGAGTTGCGTTAAAAGCAAAGGATTAAAAGACAAAATCCGAATCAGCAAGTCGGGTTGCATGGATTTGTGCAGTCAGGGGCCCAACCTGATGATTTTTCCCGATAATATCTGGCTTAAAGGCGTCCGAAAAGAAGACTTGCCTCAGATAGCAACTCAATATATAGAAACGGTTTGCGATCAATAAAACTTTTCCAATGGGTTACCTGATGTTGACGAATGGGGCGTACTAGGGCTATACTAAACCACCTATGAAGACCCAGAATAGTCAAAGAGAATCCGAAGCGTTCCGTCATGAGATCGAACTCCTAAGAACAGGGCAGATTCCAGAGGACCTGTTTCGTTCGTTTCGTCTCCAGCATGGAATCTATGGGCAGAGACAGCCGGGAGTCCAGATGGTTCGGATCAGAATTCCCGGGGGCGGACTCAACGCGGCTCAGTTAGAGTGTATCGCGGATTTAGCCGAATCTCTGACCAACAGCATCGCCCACGCCACCACGCGGCAAGATATCCAGTTGCACTGGTTGAAACTGGAAACAATACCGGTTTTGATGGAACGGCTCGCCGCCGTCGGATTGACAACGCGGGAAGCGTGCGGCAATACCGTGCGTAATATCACCGCTTGCCCGATGGCCGGTGTTGTTGTCGGGGAACCCTTTGATGTCACGCCCCATTCACTGGCGATGGCGCAGTATCTGTTGCGTAATCCAATCTGCCAGAATTTGCCAAGAAAGTTTAAACCGGCGTTTTCCGGTTGTCCGGAAGATTGCGCGTTGACCTCAATGCACGACATTGGTTATACCGCTCGCCTTCGCGGAACGAACGGAACTTCAGCAAGAGGTTTCGCGGTTTACGTCGGGGGAGGGTTAGGATCAAGTCCCCATTCGGCGAAACTGTTAGAAGAGTTTGTTCCGGTCGAAGAATTAGCCAGAATCACCGAAGCGGTCATTCGAGTTTTTCACCGTGAAGGAAACCGCAAGGACCGCGGCCGCGCCCGAATCAAGTTTGTCGTCGCGCGAATGGGGATTGACGAATTCCGCCGCAGAGTTCAAAACGAACTTAAAGAGGTAGCGAATGATCCACTGTGGATGGAGCTTGTCCGTGAGTTTGAAAAGAAGTGCGTGGAGAATCCAACCAAGGCGGCCACGGTTGATCCTACAGGAATAACCGTTGACGGCGTGAAATTCGCCGAATGGCAGAGAACCAATATCCGTCCGCAAAAACAGGCCGGTTATGTGATGGCTCACGCGGTGTTGCCGATCGGCGATATCACCGCGTCACAACTTCGCGGCTTAGCGGGAATCGTCAGAAAGTACACCGGTGATCATGTTCGGGCGACGATCAAACAGAATTTTATTCTGCGCTGGGTCCCGCGGGGGTCGCTTCCGGCGCTCTACTCCGATTTGGAAAGAATAGGGTTAGCGGAAGCGGGAGCGGAGAAGTTAACCGACGTCATTTCCTGCCCCGGCGGCGATACCTGCAACCTGGGAGTCACTTCTTCCAAAGGGCTTGCCCGCGCGATCCGCCGAGCTTTTAGCGAAGGAACCATTCCGTGGGGAAAAGATCTCGAAAATTTGCGGATCAACATCAGCGGTTGTCCCAACTCCTGCGGCCAGCACCATCTGGCTGACATCGGATTCTTCGGCGGCGCCGGACGAAACGACGGCCGCTCGGTTCCGTATGCCAATCTCTTATTGGGAGGAAATCCTAAAGAGGGGAACGCGACGTTCAGCCAGCTCATGCTGAAAGTCCCGACTAAGCGCGGACCGCAGGTCGTGAAAAAGATTTTGGAACTCTACCGCGCCGAGCGAAAACAGGACGAAACTTTTACTGATTTTATTCAGCGGATCGGCAAAGACAGAGTTAAACAAGAACTGGCGGAATTCACGGTGCTTACCGGTTTCGATTCCAACCAAGACGATTACCAGGATTGGGGACAGAAAGAGCAGTTTGTGCTCCATCAGGGAGTCGGCGAGTGCGCCGGCGTTGAGATGCAGGCGACCAGCAAATTCAGCGAAGGGGAGAACCTGTTGCTTCAGTCGGAGAACCTCTACCGGTTTGACCAGTTCACTGATACCATTGCTCGTTCCATTCAGGCGATTGTCTCAATAGTCAATGTGCTGGTTCGGGATGAAGGCCTTGATCCTAAGAGCGAACAAGAGAGCTTGCAAGGGTACGCTGAGAAATTAGCCACTAATCCAATCATCCCTACCAAGTATAAAGATTTGGATCACTTCATCAAGGTTTTCGAAATCGCCGACGGCGCCCAGGACGATGCCAAGACCTGCCTCGCCTCCGCGATGGAATTTCTCGGCCTCTGCAAAAGAATCGCCGAATCCAAACAAACCCAGCCGAAGGCGTGACGAATCTTCAGCTCCACGTTGCCATCCGCATCCTCAAAAAAATCATCCTCCAATGGGAAGTCCCTGCTGTTGGGAAGATAGCGGATCGCCACAAAACGCCGTTTCACGTATTGATCTCGACTCTCATCAGTCTGCGAACCAAAGATCAAGTGACGAACGCGGCGAGCCAAAGGTTGTTTGAACTAGCCAACACGCCGCGGGAGATGATCAACCTGACTCCAGGGCAAATTGAAAAAGCGATTTATCCAGCCGGGTTCTACAAAACGAAAGCGAAAACAATCCTGGGAGTTTGTAAGACGTTATTAGAAAAATACAACGGCGCTGTCCCGGATGACGTGGATGAATTGACCCAGATGAAAGGGGTCGGACGCAAGACAGCCAATCTCGTGGTAACACTCGGATACAATAAACTCGGCATCTGCGTGGATACCCATGTCCACCGCATCTCCAACCGCTGGGGTTATATCAAGACGAAAACCCCCGATGAGACCGAGCAGGTCCTGCGCAAAAAACTTCCCAAGCAGTACTGGATTACCTACAACGATCTTCTGGTGACTTTCGGCCAGAATCTCTGCGTTCCGATCTCCCCCTGGTGCAGCCGTTGCCCGATCGGCAGATACTGTGCGAAAATAGGAGTTAAAACATCAAGGTAACCGCTCATGTATTGGCTGATGAAATCCGAACCTAATGTTTTCTCGATTGAGGACTTGAGGAAATACACGCTGACTCCCTGGGACGGGGTCCGCAATTACCAAGCGCGCAATTACATGCGCGACCAGATGAAGATTGGCGATTTGGCTTTCTTTTATCACAGTAACGCCAACCCCAGCGGGATTACCGGAATCGCGAAGGTCATCCGTGAAGGTTATCCCGATCACACCGCCTTTGATCCTGAAAACGTCCATTACGATCCCAAGAGCGATCTGAAAAAGCCAGCGTGGTTCATGGTAGATGTGGAGTTTGTCAAAGTGGCGCGATCTTTGATCACGCTGGAGCGCCTCAAGAAAATCCCTGAACTCAAGGACATGCTCCTCCTGCGCCACGGCCGCCTGTCGGTCCAGCCGGTGACACTCCAACAGTGGCAAATCATTTTAAAACTTCCGGAGTGGGAATAATCGGCACCTGGCAGCAGGTGGGTTTAAAAATCGTGGTACAGATAATCGGGAAAGCAAAATTGCCGGTGGCCGAGCCGTGTGATATACTCTGACGCATTACAAACACTTTACACAAGGGGGAGGGAAACTTTAGAGATGAGGGAAAGTTCTCTTGAAATCATTGTTCCGACCAGCATCATGGCTGGTGTTACTGAGTTTTATCTCAGGACAAATCCTCTGGGCCAATCCAGATCTTGTTGAATGCCATCAAACCCTTGCGTCACCTCCCAACACTCGAGGCATAAAGCTTTCTCCGGTCGTACAACCTCCAGCTGTATCCGAATCAGAATCTGATACTTCAACGGAAAACAAAGATCCCTGGTGGAAATCACGGGATGTCATTGGAATGACGGCGGCGATTTTGGTCATTACTATAGTCATTTCCACGGCCAGTTTGATCAACTTCCTTCAAGGAGGCTCCGGTCTGGTAGGAGTTGCTCAGGGAATCGGCGAATTTAGAGGAGAAGGGTGGCGCGCCCGGTTGTTTGACGGGATTTTCGGCGGGATTCTAACGGTTTTACAAGATCAACTCCGCAGGTACACGGTAAAGGGAAAGGAACAGGACAGTGAACCTCGGCACCCCAAAGTGGATCGTTGGCGGCCCGCGCTATTCTTTCTATGGGGGACGATGAACGGAGCGGTTCAATCGGCCTTCTATCATTACCAGAATCAACAGATCCCGGCCGAAGCGAATTTATGGACGCCAACCTTGAGGACTTTGTTGAATCGAATCAATGGGGCGGTACTGGGATATTTCATGGCGGTTTGGCTAGTTCGTCCTTTAGCGATTTGGGCCGACAGAAAAAATGGTAAAACTGATCAAGAAGCACTACAACAATACAGCTATTTCAATCAATTAACGAAGTCAGTCGAGGGGTTTTTAATTAGTTCGGCTCTCTTCTTGCTCAATGGATATTTCACGCACAATTTTTTTGGAAGCGAGACAGTGATCGCGCAATTGCATGGTGATTTCCGTATTCTATACGGCTGGACAACCGGTTCTTTGATTGGGCTGATTCCAAGCCGGTCCATCAATCGGCCCGATGGGAAAGGGCACTCCCTATGGAGAAAGATCAATGGAATCTTAGTGTTCGTTGGAGTGGTAGTTTATCTTCCTCTGGCTATTTTCTTGTCGTTCCCTTCTCATCTCAGTTGGGGACTAGCTCCGTTGCTTTTAGTGGTCGCGTTTCTCACTTTTTTCATCTCTGACCAAGCCCTGGCTTCTTCGCCGAAAGCATGGAAAAGAGCCCAGGCGGCGCTGGTCGTATTGAAGGGATACCTGATTTTTTCAATAGGGATCACGTTTTCCGCCCATTTAATAGGACTACCGGTTTTCATCATAACGCTTCCGCTGATCATCTTCGGAGCGTTATTATTTTTGATCACTCCAAAACCAGTGACCGTTTCCCAGGATCAATCCCCTGTGGACCCATCGCCAAGCGTGGTAACCCCAGTTATTTCATTTCAGCTTGAAATGGCGCTGTAAACAGTGGGACGAGACTTCGCTAGAGAACGCCATGCTTTTCCACCTATAAATACAATATATAAATTGTAATTTCCTTGAAATAACAACTTATATATTGTATACTCTCTTTATATGAGTAAAGCAGTTCTTAAAATCCAGAAGGACTTATTAGCCGCGTTAGGAGAGAAACTCGAAGGGTTTTATCTGGCCGGAGGGACAGCTTTGGCCTTGTTTTATTTCCAGCACAGGCTTTCGGAGGACTTGGATTTCTTCACACAGCAATTTGAAAGGGCAAGAGTTGTCCGGATAATCGAGGAAATGAAAAGACAATTTCCCAGGAAACCAATCACGCTCGAAGCTGAACAATCGCGGCCGGAGAGAGCGCGAATGATGATCTATTATGTCCATTGGACTAAGAAGGAATTTATTAAAATTGATTTTGTGGAAGATTTTTTAAAACTGACAAAGCCCCTAAAAGTGGTTGATCGCATTCCGGTCTTGTCTCTAGAGGATATTTTTTTAAGAAAAATCTTCGCGATCACGGGCGCTCTTCAGACAACGGATCAGGTTGGACGCAAGCAATTAGTAGGCGGGCGGCAGGAAGCCAAAGATTTTTACGATTTGTATTGTCTCTCTCACACCTTTATGCGCCTTTCCAAGTTCGCGATCGAGTATTGCGACGCTGTCCGGCAAGAGGGGATTATTCATTGGTTCCACACATACGACCGGTTCAAAATGAAAACAGGGTTGCTGGATTTAAAAACCAATGAAAAAACAGATTATCGGGAAATCGAACGCCATTTTAAGAGTGAGATAGACCGGCTGGTTGAGAAGGGAATAGGACTATGAGACGGAGAGACTGGTTGTGGGATCGGCGAATCCGAACCCAGGACGCGGCGAGAATCTTGAAGGCTCCAAACCATGAGCGGTTTACGGATCTGGCGGCCCTTCTTTTGGCGCGGAAGAACGTCCCTAAAGAGGTTCTCAAAGAATGGCTTTCTCCCTTGGACTTTTGCCGTCACTGGCCTAGGATCAAGCGGCAAATGCGGACCGACCAATGGAACAACCCGCGGATCGTTTTCTGGCAGGCGGTGTACGAGCGAGTGAGAGAAAATTACCTGCAGAAAGGAATTCATTTCTCTAGCCGTGGAACAGGAAAAAAAATGAGAGATGAACTTTGCAAAGTTGTGGGTGAGAAAGTCAAAGCTCTTCGGAAAGAACGGGGCTTGACCCAGCAAAAACTGGCAAAGCGGCTGGGTATTTCACAACAAGTGATCTCACGCGTTGAGTCCGGTCAGGAAAATCCCTCTCTTTTGACATTAAAAGAGATTGTCACGGGTTCAGGCGGCTCGATTGTGATAGAAATTCAAAAAAAAGGCGGATGAGATATAATAGGGAAACAACTCTAGAAGGGAGGACATGTTATGGCAACGTACTACATGTTTGGCAAGTATTCGCAGGATGCGGTTCAGGGGATCAGCGCCGACCGGACCAAAGAAGCGGTGAGCGTGATTAAGAAACTCGGCGGGAAGGTGAACTCGATGCACGTTCTGCTGGGGCGGTATGATTTGGTTCTGGTCGTCACACTTCCGAGCGCCGAGAAGGTCGTTAAAGCGTCTATTGAGTTAGCCCGGCTGACCGGGATTGGATTTACGACGTCAGAGGCAATTCCTGTAGAGAAATTTGATAAGTTGACGGCGGCGTAAGTTATAAAAATAGATCCTTCGACTTCGCGGTGCATCCTTGTAGGATGCACCGCTTCGCTCAGGATGACATAAGAAAGAAACTGTGTATGAATAATAGCTTTGGCGCAAAAGACGTTTTGAAAGTCGGTAATCATAGTTTCGAAATTTTTCGATTGGATAAAATAGCGAAAGCACTTGGTGTTGAACTTTCCCGCTTGCCAGTTTCCATCCGAATTCTGCTGGAGAATCTCCTCCGTAACGAAGATAACCTGACGGTCAAGAAAGCCGACATCGAGGCGCTGGCTCGTTGGGATTCCAAAGCCCCCTCTGATAAAGAAATCGCCTTCATGCCGGCGCGGGTGCTGTTGCAGGATTTCACCGGGGTGCCCGCCGTTGTTGACTTGGCCGCCATGCGGGAAGCGATCCAAAAATTGGGCGGCGACGTTAAAAAGATCAATCCGCTCCAATCAGCCGACCTGGTGATTGACCATTCAGTGCAAGTGGATTACTTCGGCGCTCCCGATGCCTTCGCCAAGAATGCCGGTATCGAGTTTGAACGAAACCGCGAGCGGTACCTGTTCCTGAAATGGGGGCAGAAGGCGTTTCAGAATTTTAGCGTCGTGCCGCCGGAGACCGGGATTGTACATCAGGTGAACCTCGAATATCTCGCCAAGGTAGTCTTTACTCAGAAAATCAATGGTGTCATGCAAGCGTATCCTGATACCCTAGTGGGGACCGATTCTCATACGACGATGATCAATGGTCTTGGCGTGGTCGGCTGGGGCGTTGGCGGAATTGAAGCAGAAGCGGTGATGCTCGGCCAACCGATTTCTATGCTGATACCGCAGGTGGTCGGTTTCAAATTAGCGGGTACTTTGCGGGAAGGGGTGACAGCTACCGACGCGGTTCTGACCGTCACTCAAATCCTGCGTAAAAAAGGGGTGGTCGGAAAATTTGTAGAATTTTATGGCGCTGGACTTTCCAACCTTTCACTGGCGGATCGCGCCACCATCGCGAATATGTCTCCCGAGTATGGGGCGACGATCGGATTGTTTCCGGTAGACTCGCAGACGCTCGATTATTTGAAACTAACCGGTCGTCCCAAAGAATTGGGCGATCTAGTAGAGGCCTATTATAAAGAACAGGGGTTATTCCGGACTGATCAAACACCGGATCCGGTTTACAGCGATGTCATCACATTGGATCTTTCAACGGTAGAGCCGAGCTTAGCAGGACCCAAGCGGCCGCAGGACCGGGTCCCGTTAGCCCGAGTCAAAGAGAATTTCCAGCAGGCATTGACTGAAATGGTTGCCACGAAGAAACTGGCCGCGGCCCCCGTTGATAATCATTGGACTTCAGAGGGAGGAAGTGTTGATTTAGGGGACAGGGGACAGGGGACAGGGGACAGAAAAGAAGCGATCTCAAATCAAGTCCGCGATGGAGCGGTGGTCATTGCCGCGATTACCAGTTGTACCAATACCTCCAATCCAGCCGTGATGCTTGCCGCAGGACTCCTCGCTAAAAAGGCATTGGAGAAAGGACTCAAGGTTAAACCGTGGGTCAAAACCAGTCTTGCTCCCGGATCGAAAGTCGTCATTGAATATTTAAAAGCCAGTGGTCTTCTGCAAGCATTGGAAGCGCAGAAATTTCATCTGGTCGGTTACGGGTGCACGACTTGCATTGGAAACTCCGGCCCTTTGCCCGAGCCGGTCGCTCAAGCTATTAAAGAGAAAGATCTTTATGTTGCCGCGGTTCTCTCCGGTAACCGGAATTTTGAAGGACGAATTCATCCCCAGGTTCGGGCTAATTATTTAGCGTCTCCCCCGCTGGTCGTCGCTTACGCGTTGGCTGGAACAATGGAGATTGATCTAACCAAAGATCCTCTGGGGAGCGATTCCTCCGGCAAACCGGTCTATCTCCGCGACATCTGGCCCACGAACAAAGAAATCACTGAAGTCATGAGGAACATTAACGCCGAGATGTTCCAAAAGCAATATGCCAATGTTTTCAAAGGGGACGACCAATGGAATTCTCTGAAAATTTCGGCTGAAGATTATTACCGCTGGGAAGAAAAATCAACTTATATCCGTCGCCCGCCGTATTTCGACGGAATGGTTCAGCAGCCGGCGCCGCTCAAAGATATCTCCAACGCGCGGGTGCTGGCGGTATTAGGGGATTCGATCACGACCGATCACATTTCTCCGGCAGGGTCCATTGCGAAAGACAGTCCGGCCGGAAAATATCTCATCGAGCATGGGATTGAGCCAAAAGATTTTAACTCCTACGGCGCCCGCCGGGGAAACCATGAGGTGATGATCCGCGGTACGTTCGCCAATATCCGTCTGAAAAATTTGTTGGCCCCCGGCACCGAAGGGGGATGGACTCGGCATTTACCCGATGGCGAGAAGATGGCGATTTACGACGCCTCGGTGAAATATCAAAAAGAAAAAACTCTGTTAATCATTATCGCCGGAAAAGAATACGGTTCTGGTTCCTCCCGCGACTGGGCCGCAAAAGGCCCGGCTCTTCTTGGAGTCAAAGCGGTCATTGCCGAAAGCTTTGAACGAATCCACCGCAGTAATTTGATCGGGATGGGAGTTTTGCCGCTTCAATTTTTGCCAAATGAAAACAGAGAAGCTCTGAAACTAACCGGCGAAGAAATTTACTCAATCGAAGGGATCGCCGACGGACTCACTGCCGGTAAAAAGTTGACCGTTCGTGTTCACTCTCAAGCAGGAGACAAATCCTTCCAAACCCTCTGCCGCATTGACACTCCCCGCGAACTCGACTACTATCGGCACGGAGGGATTTTGCAGTATGTGTTGCGGGAGTTGTTGAAGTAATTCTTGCGGAAGGCGCACAACAGGATAATCAATATGTCATACCTCAACTCCAAGACCAAAATCGTCGCGACACTGGGGCCGGCCACGGAAGATCCCCGGGTGATCGAATCACTGGTGGATGCCGGCGTGGATGTTTTTCGCCTCAATTTCTCTCACGGGGACCACGCTTTTCATGGGAGGCTCATCCGCGAAATTCATCGAATTCGAGCAATGAAAAAGAAATCCATCGCCATTCTGCAGGATCTTCCCGGCCCCAAGATGCGGATCGGACGGCTGGCAACCGAGCGGGTTTTTCTCAAAAAGGGAACACGCCTGGAGCTGACCTTAGAGCGTATTCTCGGAGATGAAAAGAAAATCCCGATCGCCTACCGATGGGTTGTTAAAAATGTTCCGCGCGGAGGAGTGATCTATCTCAGTGACGGGACGATTAAGCTCGTCGTGCGAGAGAAGAAAAGACATTCGATTCTCTGTCAAGTGATGATCGGCGGCTATGTCAGTTCCGGTAAAGGGATGAATATCCCCGGTCTTCATCTGCCCGTGATGTCACCGACCCGGAAAGATATGGAACACTTGCGCTTTGGCCTCAAACAGGGGGTTGATTTCGTGGCTGTTTCTTTTGTACGGAGCAAGGGGGATATCGAACGCCTGTTGAAGATGCTTCCTAAATCGGATAAGCGCCCCAGAGTCATTGCCAAGATCGAAAAGGAAGAAGCGGTCACTCATCTGGATGAGATTATTGAAGCCGCGGACGGAGTGATGGTGGCCAGAGGAGATTTGGGGGTTGAAATGTCTTTGGAAAAACTTCCGGTTTTGCAAAAAGAGATTGTCTCCCGTTGCCACCAGGCGAGAAAACCGGTGATTGTCGCGACCCAGATGCTCGAATCAATGGTAGAGAATCCTTTCCCGACCCGCGCGGAGGTGAGCGATGTGGCGACCGCTATTTTCGACGGAGCCGACGCCGTGATGTTGTCGGAAGAGACCAGTATCGGCAAGTACCCGGTCGAATGCGTGAAGACAATGAACTCCGTCGCTTTCGAAGCAGAGAAGAAGATGCAATGCTATCACCCCGAGCATGATTTTGCCGGCGCCCAGATGAGAAACTCCGTTGGAGAAGCCGCCTGCCAGTTAGCTTCGACTCTTTCTGCCAAAGCGATTCTGGTATTGACCCGCTCCGGCAAAACAGCCGAATTAATCAGTACCCTTCGTCCGAATGTTCCCGTGATGGCGTTTACCTCCAGCCCGCAAGCTTACCGGGTCCTCGCTCTTTACTGGGGAGTCCATCCTTATCAAATCCGCCTTGTGCTGGATTACCGTCAGCGCATCAAAGAGGCCCAGCGTTTGGCGCTCCAAAGCAAGAAAGTCAAACGGGGGGATTTATGTGTTGTCACCGCCGGCGCTACAGGCGGCGTCCAGGGAGCGGCTAATCTTATCCAGGTCATCCAGATTGGGATGGCAGACTAATTCCACAATACTTACCTGATTCCTTTTTCATGCAAGTCGTATAATGGCCAGTTATGTTTTTGACTTGACAATGGGTAATTGAATGGTATAATTCATATTAATCAAATAGGAATTATATGAAACTATCCAAACAAGGGGAATACGGGTTACGGGCGATGTTGTATCTTGTTGGACAGCAAGGAGTAGGGGCGACGCATGCGTCGCCCCTACTCCAGAGCCGAATAATCGCCCAGCAGGAGAAGATCCCTGTCAAGTTCCTGGAGCAGGTACTGGGACGACTCCGGAAAGCGGGGCTTTTGGTCAGCCAAAAAGGGGCGGCGGGGGGGTACCGACTTGCTAAACCGGCCGATCAAATTGCTCTGGCGGAGGTGATTCGGGCGATTGACGGGCCGCTGGCGCCGATGTTAGACGCGGCGCGGTTAAAACAACTGATCGAAAAAGGAGACCCGCATTGCGGGTTGTACAACTTTTTATTGGAAGTACGTGACGCGATCGCGGGAATTTTGGACAAAACAACGCTCACGGATGTCGCGCGCAAGACCCAGGAGTGCCGGCAGAAGCAGACAGCAGGAATGTATCATATATGAATCAACCCAAACTTCAACTTAAAAATGTCTCGCGAATCTTTCAAGCGCCAACAGGAAAGACGATTCCAGCGGTACAGGATATTTCGATGGAGATTCAGCAAGGGGAATTTGTCTGCTTAGTCGGCCCATCGGGATGCGGGAAATCAACTCTCTTGATGTTGATAGCGGGTCTTCAAAAACCTGACCGGGGAGAAATTCTGTTGGATGGAGTTTCTGTTCAAGGGCCCGGCCGCGACCGGAGTATTATTTTCCAAGAACCGGCGCTCTTTCCGTGGCTGACAGTTCAGCAGAATGTCGAGTTTGGATTAAAACTGAAAGGAATGCCAAAGCCAGAGCGGGAAGAAAGAGTTATTGAGCAGATCAAGAAAGTCCATCTTCTAAAATTCAGAGCGGAGTATGTCTCACAACTCTCAGGAGGGATGAAGCAAAGGGTGGCTCTGGCGCGGAGCCTAGTGATGGACCCGGATATTCTATTAATGGATGAGCCGTTTGCCGCGCTCGACGCGCAGACACGGGATCTTTTGCATGGGGAATTACAGGAGATCTGGAAAGAAACGCATAAAACAATCCTTTTTGTGACTCATAATGTCCGAGAAGCAGTTTGTCTTGGGAACCGTGTGATGGTATTTACGGCTCATCCCGGGACGATTAAAAAGGAATTCCAAGTGGAACTGCCTCGTCCCCGGCAAATAGAGGATCCGGCGCTGATTAACTTGGTTCGTCCGATTTTAGCGGAGCTCAAAATCGAGGTTGAAAAATATGTTCAAGAAGAGATGGATCGTGAGTACAAAATTACGAAAGGCCGCGTTCTGGCTGACGATCGTTTCGGCATGGGAACTGGGATTTAGAGCGGGACTCTGGCAGCCGCATTTATTTCCTGCCCCAAGTGGCGTCTGGAGCCATCTGGTGGGTGGGATAGGGGACGGAACGCTTTTTTCAGCATTGGCCATTAGTATGCAGAGGGCGTTCATTGGCTATGGCATTTCTCTGTTACTAGGAATCTCACTGGGATTTCTGATGGGGGGAGTCCGCTGGATTGACGAGTCCATTGGATCGGTAGCGGTTGCGCTTCAGTCTTTGCCTGCAGCCTGCTGGCTGCCGGTGGCGATTTTGTGGTTTGGGTTCAGTGAAACGGCGATTCTTTTTGTGATCGTGATGGGGGGCTCGATGCCGATCGCGGTGGCTACCAACGATGGAATCCACTATGCTTCCCCTTTGTTGATCAACGCGGCGAAGACGATGGGGGCGACACGAAAACAGTTGGCCATTGAAGTGATTCTGCCGGCTTCTCTGCCGATGATCTTAAGCGGCATGAAGTTGGGATGGGCGTTTGCCTGGCGGGCGCTGATGACCGGAGAACTTCTCTTTGTCACCGTTGGCCTTGGACGGCTCCTTGAAACCGGCCGCAAAAACAGCAATATGGAGCAGGTGGTCGCGGTGATGGTCCTTTTGGTGCTCATCAGTGTTTTGGTGGACCGCCTGATCTTGGACAAAATTCAGAAGAAAATCCGCCGGATTTGGGGACTGGCAACCGAGTAGAATGACAATCTGTGCAAATTTTAATGCTGATTTGTGCATGATATCTTGTTGTTTTGTGCATAAAATTATGGTATGCTTGTGCGTAAAGAGAGTGCAATGTTGAAATATATCCCACGGTGGTTAGAAACGAGGATTGCAGAAGCGTTGGAGTCGCACCCGGTGGTTGTCTTGACAGGGCCACGGCAGGTCGGCAAGAGCACCCTTCTGGAAAACGCCGGATTTTTGAAAGGATGGCGATATATCACCTTGGATGACTCCGATGCGCTGGAACAGGCGAAACAAGATCCCAAGGGATTATTGTGGGAAAATAAGCCTACGATTATTGACGAGGCCCAACGATGTCCTGAATTGCTGCTGATGGTAAAATATCTAGTGGATAAAACCGGCCGCCGCAGGAATTTCATTCTTTCAGGTTCCGGGAATATATCGTTACGTCAGGCGCCGAGGGAAACGTTGGCCGGGCGCGCCCTCTATTTGCATTTGACAGGGTTTGCTTATCGAGAGATACAAGGGCTTCCTGCGCAGGGAATATTTGACCAGATATGGAACGGGCGCAAGGTCATAGGTTCAAGCGCCAAACCAAAGACGGAAGCAACGAAATCCGTATGGCGTGGTTGTTTGCCGGGCGTTGCTCTTGCTCCAAACGAGAAAATAGCCCTGGAGCGGCTCGGCAGTTATATGGACACCTATCTTCAACGGGATATTCAAGATTTGGTTCGGATTAGACATCCTGAACGCTTCCGTCGTTTGATGGAGGCGTTAGCGCAAGCGACCGGCTGGGAATCTGTTCAGGAGGAGTTATCGAAGGATTGCGGAGAGAGTAGGACCAATGTGAGCAGATACATGAGTTTGTTGAAGGATACTCATCTTTTGAAAGAACTGAAAGGATACACTGCCAAGAACGAGAGGGCGTACAGACAATCAAAATATTTTTGGTTTGACTCAGGGACAGCCTGTTTTCTTGCCGGGATCCGTTCATCCCAGGATCTCAAGAGGCCCAATGTCAGAGGGCGCTATTTCGAAAACTTCATACTACAGCAGATTTTATCATGGGCATCCCTTCAATTGATTTCACCCGATTTATTTTATTGGAAACCAAAAGCTGAAGAAGTAGAAGTTGACTTTGTCGTCTCTTCAGCAGGTAGAGGGGTTGTTATTGAAGTGAAATCTTCCCAGCAGGTTTCGTTTAGGGATACCAAGCCCATGCGAAAATTTATGGATTCTCATCCGCAGGTTTCAAGAGGGATGATCGTTTATACCGGTGATAAAATCTACCCAGTAGCCACCCATATTGATGCCGTCCCGTGGACTGCCTTTTAGATAAAAGGAGACACCAACGAAATCGCCAGTGGCCCTGAGTCCCTACGTTCTCTTCTGCGACCTCGGGAACGTGGTCCTGCCGTTTGATTTCGAACCGGCGATGAAAAAATTGGCTGTCGATCTAATAATACCCTATAGGGTATTATATTCAACTTAAATAGGTCATACCGGGGTTAAATTTAATAAAATACTTGAAATTATACCCGATAGGGGGTATATTTTAGGTATGACTCATGATCCGGGTATCCATATTCAGATAAAGAGTTTGAGAAAAGAATTAGGGCTGACGCAGATTGAGTTTGCCAAACGAGTTGGTATCGGTCTTCGTTTCCTCAGAGAACTTGAGCGGGGGAAAGAGACTGTGAGACTAGATAAAATCAATCGGGTTTTAGCCTTTCTGGGGTTTCATTTGGAGTTGAAGCGAAATGAAAACAAGAATATTTAGAAAAGCGCAAGTTTTTTATAAGGATGAATTGGCCGGGATTCTCTCTGAAACGGAAGACGGATACTGGTTTGAGTATGACAAGAGCTTTCTACAAAAAAATATTCCTATTTCGATGTCACTGCTCCCCAGAGAAGAACCGTATCATGCAAAGAAATTGTTCCCGTTTTTTAAAGGGCTTTTGCCAGAAGGGTGGTATCTGGATATCGTCAGCTCGACGCAAAAAGTGGATGCAAAAGACGATTTTGGGATATTACTGACGACCACAAACGTTGATACGATTGGGGCCGTCATCGTTCGAAAAATAGAGTGAATCAAAATGAAGAATCCGTTTTTCAAAAAAATGTTCGGCGTGGATCACCCTCCAACCATCGGTTTTAGTTTGGCGGAGATGGCTCAGAAGGCGCAGGAGGCGGCGGGGAAATTATCCATCTCCGGGGTCCAGCCGAAATTATCGGTAAGATTGGATAAAAAAAATAATTTGTTAATTTCTGTTGCAGAGAGGGGAGAGTATATTTTAAAATCCCAACTATCTACCTATTCCCACATCCCGGAAAATGAGCAGTGCTGCATGGATATCGCGCAAGAGCTTGGAATCGTCGTTCCTCCCCATTGCCTACTTCCTTTAAAAGATAAAAGTATTGCCTACATCATCAAAAGGTTTGACAGGGAGAAGGGAGTCAAAATCCACCAGGAAGACTTCGCGCAAATACTGGGAGAAGAGAATAAATATGGGGGATCCGTCGAACAAATAGGTCACAAGTTAAAAGAAATATCCACAGCGCCCGGATACGACCTGCAGTTATTCTTTGAGAGGATTGTTTTTAATTTCATCATCGGCAATGGAGACGCGCATTTAAAGAATTATTCGATGCTTTACAAAAGCGAAGAGGATCGAAGATTAGCTCCCGCTTACGACCTTGTTTGTTCAAAATTAGTCATACCACGGGAAGAAGACTCGGCATTAACGATCGGCGGCAAGAAGAACCGATTGACCCGGGATGATTTCGATCGTCTGGCGGAACGTTTCGATATTCCAATGAAAGTTCGGTACGAAAAATTCGAGAACAAGCTGGCTTTAATGAAAAAAATAATCGCGGGTTCAAATGTTAGCCGCGAGAATCAGACGAAAATGATTGATATTGTAAAAACTTGTCTGGAACGATTAGGTTTGAAGGAATAGTTATCTGCCGATGAATTCCCACGTACTCTTCTGCGACCTCGGCAACGTGATATTGCCTTTTGATTTTGAACCGGCCATGAAGAAATTGGCGGCGCTGGCAGGTAAAAGTGTTGACGAAGCGCGAGAAATCTTCTTCCAGCCGGGGTTTCAGGATCAATACGAGAGAGGAAAAATCAGCTCTCAGGAATTCTTAAACTCGGTTCGCGAATCCCTCGGACTTGAAAAATGGGGACAGCCCCCAATTTCGGACGCGGAGTTGGCGTTGGTCTGGAACGATGTCTTTACCGAGAATCGCCCGATGATCGAATGGCTGGAGTCGGTTTTTGGCAAATTCCCCATCTGGCTTTTGTCCAACACCAACGAACTCCACTGGAAGTTTATCTGGGAACGTTATCCTGTGGTCCGGAAATTGGACGGGTGGATTCTCTCCCACGAAGTCGGACTCCGGAAACCGGATCCAAAATTCTTCCAAGTCGCCCTAGAAAAATCAGGCGCCCTACCCCAGCAGGCCTTCTTTGTGGATGACATGGAAAACCATGTCCAATCAGCTCGCTCCCTCGGTATCCAAGCTGAAGTATTTCAGGGGGTGGAAGCTCTGGTCGGCGCATTGAAAAAGCAGGGATATCCCGCTTAAATCTAAAAACTTCCTGCCTCTTTCCCATTAATAAGTTTTTCAAAATTCTCTTGCCTTACCTAGGGGAGTATGGATATAATACCCTTCTAATTTAATCGAGGGCCGTCGCTAGAATCAACATCATCAATTCTATAATGTTATCTATCACATCAGTTAAAGTAAGGAGATCGTGTTGTGGCTAAAATCAACGAACTGAGCATCAAGATCGGCGGAGAAGCGGGGCAGGGGGTGGAGTCCAGCGGCGCGGGATTCAGCCGTGCCATTGCCAGAGGCGGGCTGTATGTTTTCGGGATGTCGGACTACATGTCCCGAATCCGCGGCGGGTACAACTATTTCCAGATACGGGTCAGCCCAAAACCGGTTTATACTCAAACAGACCCGGTGGATTTTGTGATGGCGTTTAACGCGCAGTCGGTGATGGAACACTTGAATGAAATTGTCCCTGGCGGCGGCGTGATCTATGACGAAGCCATTCAGGTAGACCCGGCTCCTTTTCAGGCGAAACAAATAAAACTTCTTCCGTTACCCTTAGTTGAGATTGCCAAGAGGCATGGCGGGGATGAGATCATGGCGAACACCGCTTCCATCGGCGCTGTCTGCGGGATGGTCGGATATCCTTTCCAATATATTGCCGACATTATTACCCAGAATTTCAAGCGAAAAGGGGATGCGGTCGTCCAGAGCAACATCGCCATCGCCAAAGAGGCCTACGAGCTGGCAAAAGAAAAGTACGCCAAGGATTGCAACTATCGTCTGGAACCGATCGCGGGGGCTCCGAAACGGATGATGCCGCACGGCAACCAGGCGATTGTTTTTGGCGCGATCGCGGCCGGGTGCAAATTTATCTCGGCGTATCCCATGACGCCGGCGACGAGTGTTTTTGAGTTTTTAAACGAGGTGGGGAATCAATTTGGTGTTTTGACGAAGCAGACTGAAGATGAACTGGCGGCGATCTTGATGGCGCTGGGAGCGGCTCACACCGGAGTGCGGGCGATGACCGCCACTTCCGGCGGGGGGTTCTCGCTGATGGTCGAGGCGCTCGGCATGGCGGGGATTACCGAAACGCCGCTCGTCGTCGTCGAAGCCCAGCGGGCAGGGCCTTCAACCGGACTTCCCACACGGACAGAGCAAGGGGATCTTCTCTTCGGTCTTTATGCCTCCCAGGGCGATTTCCCTCGAATCATTTTAACCCCAGGGACGCTGGAAGAATGTTTTGATTGCGGCGCCAGAGCGTTTAATCTGGCGGAAAAATACCAGTTGCCGGTGATTATCTTCACCGACCTCTATCAATCGAGCAATATTCGGACGATTGACTTGAACGCTTTTGACGTGAAAGGGTTCAAGATTGACCGGGGCAAGCTCCTGACCGACGCCGATCTGGACAAACTCAACGGGGATGAATACAAGCGGCACACCCTGACCGCGGACGGAATCTCGCCGCGGGCGGTGCCGGGGCATCCCAAGGCGGTTTTCATGACCACCAGCGACGAGCACTATGAAAATGGGCATATTACCGAAGATGCCGGTATTCGAATCCAGCAGATGGAGAAGAGGATGAAGAAACTGGAAGTGGCCAAGAAAGATCTTCAGCCGCCGAAACTTTTCGGGCCGGCAAAGGCCGACGTCACTTATCTCTGCTGGGGCTCTACTTATGGCCCCTTACGCGAAGCTGTCGAGAGAATCAACGAGAGTAAAAAAATGACCGCCAATCTCTGCCACATCGTGGATATGTGGCCGTTCCCATCTGAAAAAGTGGCGCAGGTGATTGATGGGGCCAAGGCGACGATTGTGCTGGACGGCAATTATACAGGCCATCTCTATCAACTCATCCGGGGATATGCCGGAAGGACACCCAAACATTCGATTCGTCGATACGACGGGCGTCCGTTCTCTCCGGAATATATTTTGGCAAAGACAAAGAAACTAATTCCCAGTTTTCCATTGACAGTAGAAACAGTTGCGGATCAAGCAAACGCGGAGGTTCTGACCCATGCCTGAGACAGCGGTAGCGCCAGTGACAATGCAGGATTATGCTAAAGGGGCGGAGCGGCCGACCTGGTGCCCAGGATGCGGTGATTTCTCAATTCTGGGAGCGATCAAGATGGCCCTGGTACAATTAAAACTGGCTCCGCACGAAGTACTGATGGTTTCCGGAATCGGCTGCGGGAGCAAACTTCCTCATTATCTGCGGGTCAACGAGTACGATAGTCTTCACGGCCGGGCTCTGCCGGTGGCGACTGGCGTGAAACTGGCCAATCACGCGCTTAAAGTCATCGCGGTGAGCGGCGACGGAGACGGTTTGGGAATCGGCGGCAATCATCTCATTCATTCGATGCGCCGCAATCCCGACATCACCCACGTGATTGAAAATAACCAGACCTATGGATTAACCAAGGGGCAGTATTCTCCGACGAGCGATTGGGGATACGTCACGACGACTTCTCCTGAAGGGTGTATTGAATTAGCGGTGAACACAGTGGCGGTGGGGCTGGCGATGGGAGCGAGTTTTGTCGCCCGGACCAGCGCCGGCGACGTCAAACATATGACATGGACTTTGGCGGAAGCGATTAAACACCACGGATATTCGATTGTGGATGTCCTGCAGCCGTGCGTCACTTTTAACAAAGTCAATACCTACGAATGGTACAAGGCGAGAATCTACAAAGTGAATGACGATCCGTCCTATGATCCTTCCAACCGCGATCAGGTATGGCAGAAGGCCAAAGAGTGGGGAGAAAAGATTCCGATTGGAGTCATTTATCAGGAAAAAGGACGTCCTACCTATGAGGACCAAGTGACTGTTCTTAAAAAGGGTCCTCTCGCCAAACAGCCGTTGACCAGTCCGGAACTGGTGAACGCGCTTGAGAAACTCAAAGAGAAGTTTGTTTAGTGCCCCAGACACTGCGGAAGAAAAAAGGATTGATTCTGGTTCATACCGGCGAGGGAAAGGGAAAGACCACCGCGGCGTTAGGGTTGGCTTTCCGGGCGCTCGGCTGCGGCTGGAAAGTATTGATGATCCAGTTTATTAAGGGAGACTGGAAATATGGCGAGTTGGACGCCGCCAAGAAATTTGAAGGGCAGTTGGAAATCCACCAGATGGGGGAAGGGTTCACCTGGGTGGTCAAAAGCGATGAGCGGCAGAAAGAATTAGCGCGCAACGCTTGGGAGTTTGGCAAAAAGGCGATCGCCGGCGGCCAGTATCAGTTGATTATTTTTGACGAGATTAATTACGTTTTGGATTATGGTTTTTTGCCGCTGGATGAAGTCGTTGAAGCGCTCAAGAACAAACCTGAAAATGTTCACGTGGTATTAACCGGCCGGAACGCCAAGCCGGAAATCGTCGAGATTGCTGATTTGGTGACGGAGATGAAAAAGATCAAGCATCCGTTTGACGCCGGAATCGTGGCGCAGCGGGGCATTGAGTTTTAATGAATCAATTCGCTTATTCAATAGACGAACTACAGCAAAAAGCCAAAGAGATCCGCCGCGACATTATCAAAATGCTTGGGCTTGCCGGTTCCGGTCATCCTGGAGGTTCTTTGTCAGTGACGGACATCTTAACTGCCCTTTATTTTCATGTCATGAAACACGACTCCAAAAATCCGCAATGGGCTGATCGTGACCGCTTAATCTTGAGTAAAGGGCATGCCGCGCCAGCACTCTACGCCGCCCTTGCTCACGCGGGTTATTTTGAAAGAGACCTCTTATGGACTTTACGTCAATTGGGAAGTCCTTTGCAGGGGCATCCGGACATGAGAAAATTGCCGGGAGTCGAAGCCTCAACCGGTTCCCTGGGCCAGGGGCTTTCCATCGGGATCGGAATAGCATTAAGCGGACGAATCGACAAAAAAAACTTCCGGACTTATGTGGTGATGAGCGATGGTGAAATGAACGAAGGCCAAACCTGGGAAGCGGCGGCGTTTGCTTCTCACAATAAGGTGGATAACCTTACCATGATTCTTGATTATAACAAGTTCCAGTTGGATGGAGCGGTCAAAGATATCCTTTGGATGGAACCGTTGGCCGAAAAATGGCGCGCTTTCGGCTGGGATGTTCAGGAAATTGACGGGCACGACATCAAAGAAGTCCAGGCGGCCCTGCAGAAAGCAAAGACCGTCACCGGAAAACCGACAGCGATTGTCGCCGATACGATTAAAGGAAAAGGGGTCTCTTTTATGGAGAATAATAATCATTACCATGGCGTCGCGCCGACTCCCGAAGAGACCGAACGGGCATTGAAAGAATTGGCGTGATTGATATGGACAAAAAATTAGGCCAAGCGACGCGGGACGCCTACGGCAAAGCGTTAGTCGAGATCGGCAAGAGTAATCCGGATGTGGTTGTCCTCGACGCTGATCTATCGAAATCAACCAAAACGGAAGCCTTCGGCAAAGAATTCCCTTCCCGATTCTTCAATTGCGGCATCAGTGAAGCGAACATGGTGGGAATCGCCGCGGGTTTAGCAAGTCAGGGAAAGATTCCTTTCCTCTCGAGCTTCGCCTGTTTTTTGGTGAATAAAGGGTTTGAACAGCTCCGCATGGGCGTGGCTTTTCCTGAGTTAAACGTGAAGGTAGTCACTTCCCACGGAGGAATTAGTGTTGGAGAGGATGGCGCTTCTCAGCAGAGTATCGAGGATATCGCGTTGATGTGCTCGCTCCCGTTCTTTAAAGTGATGGTTCCCAGTGATGAATATTGCGCCCGCGCGCTTGTCATGGAATCGGCGAAAATTAAAGAACCCGTGTATATCCGGACGGGACGGCCTAAAGCGCCGGTCGTTCACCGCCCGGAGACTGTTTTTAAGATCGGCAAGGGCGTTCATCTGCGAAATGGCACAGACGTGGCGATTATCGCGAATGGTCTTTTGGTGTGGGAGGCGATGGCGGCGGCGGAACAGCTGGCCTCTCAAGGAATTCAAGCTTCCGTCGTTGATTTGCACACGGTCAAACCGTTAGATGAACCGCTTCTTATTTCTCTGGCTAGAAAAACAGGCGCTGTTGTCACGGCTGAGGAACACCAGATATGGGGCGGACTCGGAGGCGCGGTCTCGCGCTTTCTCGCGACTCATGAACCGGTGCCGGTCGCCTGCGTGGCGATTGAAGATACGTATGCCGAGTCCGGTAAGCCCGATGAGTTACTCAAGAAGTACGGATTAACCGCTTCTCACATTGTAAAAGCCGCGCAAGAGGTACTAAAGAGGAAAACTGTTAGTGTCAAAGAACACAAAGGATTGTCTTGATCCATGGCTTTTGTCTTTGCTGATTCTGGCCGGGGTTCTTTTATTCAAGAACCTCGGCAACGCCTATTTGTGGGAAGATGAAGCGATCACGGCGCTTTTAGCGCGTTCGGTCCTCCATTTCGGATACCCTGCCGGTTTCGATGGGGTCAATCGGATCAACGCGCTTGTCGGAGCTGATTCCCCTTATTGGATTAATGAGCCTTGGCTACCTTTCTATATCCTCGCGTTTTTTTTCAGGTTCTTTGGAGAGAGCACCTTTACGGCGCGCCTTCCTTTTGCTTTGTTCGGACTAGGTTCGATCTGGCTCACTTATATTTTTGCGCGTAAACTTTATTCCGACAAATGGATTGCCCGCCTTGCCGTCCTTCTTCTCGTATTTTCGGTTCCCTTTCTCCTTCTGATGAGGACGTGTCGTTACTATTCATTCACGTTATTTTTCTCGTTAGTTTCAATGATCGCCTTCGTGAAGTTCGTTCGCAAAGACCGCTTCGCGCCGATTAGTTTAACCGTTGCCCTTATTGTCCTTTATTTCACTAATAACGGCCTTTGGATACCGCTTGTCATGGCACAAATAATTTACCTTCTAAGTTTTTATCGAACCCGAAAGATGCTTTTTCAATACACTCTGATCCTCTTTTTCAATTTAATGCTGGCGATTCCGTGGTATTTAATCGCCGATACCTTTAGTGTGGGGGCAAAATCGGGCTGGGACCATCACCAAGATAACTTGGAATTGTATGCCAGGTCGATCAATAAGTATATAATTCCATGGGTTTTTTGGACATGCTTTTTTGTGATCGGATATATTTATTGTCGGATTAAGAAAAATCGAGCCGTTGCTGATTTATTGAAAAGGACCAAGGAAGCGTTCGGTTCTCGTTCCTCCATGTTATTGTTGTTCTGGATTCTGGCAACACTGGTATTTCTGATTTTTGTTGAGCAAAGATTTTTCCGGTACCTGAGCTCTGTTTATGCCGCCTTTGTCATTTTACATGCGGTTATCATCCGTTCTCTGGCGCAGTCAAAGTTAAAGCGATCGTTGGCTGTCATTTTACCCCTTCTTTTGTTGACTAATATCTTGCATAGCCCCCATCTATCCTCTTCTCCATTGGCCAAGTATCTCTATGAAATCACTCATGACTATGATGGTCCTAATGAGGGGATCGTTCGTTATTTAAAAAAGCACGCTAAGAAAACCGACGTCGTTAAGCTCAGATATGAAGACGCGCCCGTCATGTTTTACACGGGGCTCAAAGTAGATAACCGATGGTATATCGAAGAAGAGACTTATCCTGAATGGATCATTCCGCGGCGGCCATGGGCGGAAGAAGGATTCTGGACAAGCGAGTATTACGCGAAGATTCAGAAACGATATGAACGAATTGAAATCCCCTACCCGGATATCCAGTGGGAAAATCGTGAAGACCTAGGGGAACATCATTTTAGGACTGTTCAAGACGCGCCAAAGGTCCTATTATTTCGCAGAAAGGAAGACCAAGGAGGTTTGAGTTAAGATGCAGCAGAAAAAAATACTTTTGTCGATTGTGATTCCAGCTTTCAATGAGGAACAGGTGATTGGGACTACTCTGAGCCAGGTGGAGGACTACCTGAATTCCCGGAACCTATCACATGAGATTATCGTTATCAATAATGGGAGTGTTGACCGGACAAGACAGGTGGTCATTGACTGGAGCAAGTTAAGCCGCTCGGTAAAGATGTTGGAAAATGTCCAAAATCGCGGCAGAGGGTACGCGGTCCGGCAGGGAGTTCTCTCCAGCCGCGGCGACTGGATTTTATTCATGGACGCGGACGGCTCCATTCCCATCCAAGAAATGGAGAAGTGCTGGCCCCTGATGAATGGAGAATGGGATGTTTTGATCGGTTCTCGGCAAGTCCTTGGGGCTGGTCGAACCATTTTCACCCGATTGGCGAATATTCTGGTCTGCTCAGGCATTCATGATTTTACCTGCGGGTTTAAATGTTTTCAGCGGACGGCGGCGTTGGAACTTTTCAAAAAACAGACGGTAGAAGACCATGCTTTTGACATCGAAATTGTCGTCATGGCGAAGAAAATGGGATGCCGGATGGAGCAGTTTCCAGTGATAGGGACCGATTCTCGTAAAACCAGCCTCGAGATGTTCCGGGATACATGGGTTTGCCTGGCGGGCCTAGCGCGCATCTGGTGGAATTTGATCCGTGGACAATACAACAAACCTCATTGACGCTATTTAATGAGAAGCGTGGTATAATAAATCCCATTTATTTCATTGGGTTAAAGAGGTGATTAAAAATGGTCGCATTGACACCACAAGCAGTCAAGGAAGTGAAGCGGCTCATCGCCGAACAGAACAATCCCAACCTAGCCCTTCGGGTCGGGGTCAAGGGGGGTGGTTGTTCTGGTTTCAGTTACGCGATGGGGTTTGATGCCGAAAAGCGCCCGATGGATGAAGTTTTTGAACAAGACGGGGTTAAAATTTACTGCGACGCCAAAAGCCATCTTTACTTGGATGGTATAACCGTTGATTTTAAGAATGATCTAACCGATGGCGGGTTTCGGTTCATTAACCCCAATGCCAAAGGAAGCTGTGGCTGCGGGAGTTCATTTTCGGTATGAAAAAGATAGCGGTCAGCGTACAGGGTACAGCGTTCAGAAAAACAAAAACTGTATGCTGTCCGCTGAACGCTGTACGCTGAAAAGGAGAAATCATGGCAGATTTTGTGAAAGTCTGTAAGACGGGCGATATCCCCCAAGGAGAGGGGCGTGCTTTAGAGTGTGGGGATGAATCCGTCGCTGTCTTTAAAGTAAACGGTCAATTTCATGCCATCACCAATACCTGTCCTCATCGGGGAGGCCCTTTGGCTGAAGGAACACTCGATGGGGCCATTGTCACCTGCCCCTGGCATGGATGGCAATTTGACGTCACCAGTGGAAGCTCACCTGTTAATCCCGCCGCAAAGGTCGAGAAGTTCCAGGTGAAGGTTGAAGGGGATGATCTTTACGTTAACAAATAACCCTGTTGTGTTGTCATTCTGAGGAGTCTGCCTCCGGCGGACGACGAAGAATCTCGCTTTTAAAACGAGATTCTTCGCTCGCCCTGAGCGAAGTCGAATGGGCTTCGCCCAGAATGACAGCGACAAATGCATGCTTCCATCTACTATTACACAAAATCGAATTCTCACCCTCGGGCATAGTCCGGATCCGGATGACGCTTTCCTGTTTTATGGAATGACTTCCGGCAGAATCAATCTGGAAGGGCTTCAGTTTGAACATGTTCTCCAGGACATAGAGATGTTAAATCAACGCTCATTCCAGGGGGAAATGGATGTGACAGCTGTTTCAGTTCACACCTACGCTTACATCAGTCATCAATACGCGTTGCTCCCTTATGGAGCCAGCGTCGGAGAAAAATACGGCCCTATTCTAGTCGCTAAAAAGCCAATTGCTTTAGACCGTCTCCCTTACGTAAAAATTGCTTCTCCCGGTCCTAGGACTACCGCGCAGATGGTTCTCTCTTTGTGTTTGAAGCCGACTCAAGTTGTATTTGTGCCGTTTGACCAGATTCTAGGGCAGGTCATTTTCGGCAAGGTAGGCGCGGGGCTTCTGATTCACGAAGGGCAGCTGACTTATCGCGAGAAAGGACTCGTAAAAATTCTGGATCTTGGCGAATGGTGGTATGAAAAGACAAAATTACCTCTTCCTTTGGGAGTGAATGTTGTCAATAAGCGGCTTCCATTGGCAACACAGCGGCTCGTCTCTAAATTGCTGCTGCGTAGTCTGGAATACGCGATGGAGCATCGCAGTGAGGCGGTTGATTACGCCATGAATTATGGGAGAGGGTTAAAGAAAGATTTGACGGATCGGTTTGTGGCGATGTATGTCAATCATTATGCTCAGGATCTCGGCGCGCGGGGGATAGACGCGATTGAAAGGCTATTTAAAGAAGGAAAACAGGCGGGATTGATTCCAAAGGGCGCAAAGGTCGACATAATTAGTGAGATTGCGGGGATTCAATGAACCAAGCGTGCTTGATTATTGCCGACAGTGAAAAAGACGCTAATCTTTACTACGCGACTCAATTCTTGGCCCCCGACCCCTTTATTTTTATCGAAGTAAATCAGAAAAAAACCCTGTTGATGAGCGATCTGGAAATTGACCGGGCGAAGAACCAGGCCAAAGTTGACGATGTCCTTTCACTGAATCAATGGATCGAAAAGGCTTCTCAGAAGAAATCAGGAAAAGCGGGTTCTCTTGACGCAGTGGATAGTCTATTAAAGGAATACAACATTAATTCCATCGTTGTCCCAGCGTCATTTCCATTAGTTTATGGGGACGACCTTCGTCATCGGGGATACACAGTGGAAGTCAAGAAAGATCCTTTTTTTGAACAAAGGATGATTAAAACAGAAGAGGAGATTGAAAAGATCACTCAGGTACTCCGTCACACGGAGGAGGCTTTAGAGTCCGCGATTCAATTGATTGCTTCCAGTGAAATCAAGAGCGGTTTTCTATACAGTCACGGCCAGCCGTTGACTTCAGAACTCATCAAAAAAGTGATCAATGTGACATTAATGGGATTTGAGTGTGTCGCTCAACACACGATCGCGGCTTGCGGTAAGGACGCAGTAGATCCCCATAATGAGGGAAGTGGACACTTTCGCGCTGACGAACCGATTGTTTTAGATGTTTTCCCGCAGTCTTCCAAAACCCGTTATTTCGCCGACATCACTCGGACCGTTATGAAAGGGCGCGCCTCAGAAAAAGTGAAAAAAATGTACCAGGCGGTTCTAGAGGGACAAGAGATTGCGTTTCGCAAAATTAAAGACGGCGCTGATGGCCAGGTGATTCACCAAGAGATCACGGATTATTTTGAAAGCATGGAATTTCATACCGGTGAAAAAGAGGGAAGAATACAAGGATTTTTCCATGGGACAGGACATGGGCTTGGGTTGGAAGTTCATGAGGCGCCTCGCATTGGCAGGTCCAGAGAAACGTTGAAAACGGGCATGGTGGTTACGGTTGAGCCGGGTCTTTATTATTTGGATAACGGAGGAATTCGTCTGGAAGATATGGTGGTTGTTACTCCAAATGGCGTTAACAATCTGACAAAGGCGCCTAAGATATTGCAGGTCTAGGAATCTTGTTCTTTCATAGAGGGTTTCCTTGTCAGAAATTGTATCACTCCATAGGATGCGTAGAGATAGACGAACGTCCAGATGGGAAGACGGTAGCGATTGAGAGGATTGAACATGAAAACCAACAGCATAGCGTAGTAGAGCAATAAAACGAATCCTGTTAGTTTGTGGCGTTGGTCATGAAACGCGTAAAAGACCCCCATTCCGCAGAGAAAAAGAAGAATCCCGTAAATAACAACGTTGATTAGCTGTGTCACCAGGTATGCGTTCCATCCTATAGGGTGCTGTAAATGTTTTATCGCTAGGCTGTTCAGGAGGACTTGGTCAGCGTTTAGCAAGAGTTGTAACGTCCGTCTCTTCACGAGGTTTAAATAACCCACTGGATTACGAATAATGCACTTTACCGCGTAGCGCCAGAGCTGTTTGTCAATCTCACTTTGGTTGATGGTTACGGCTATGTCGGTGCGTCCTCCAACTATCATGTGGTAAATTGCCGCAAGATGGTCCTCCCTCAATGCTAAAAATCGTTCAAATTCGGCGTCCTTGGGACAAATTTGCTGGAGATCTTCAAAAAAAGTTTGCCCGCCTGTTGTCGAAAGAGAAGTCAATCGTCCCATGGCCGTTGAATTCCTCAAAATCCATGGGCTCAAGGTTGCTATCATGACCATGAAAACAACAAAACTGTTCCGGATCGCGGACTTAATCGGTAGTCCTTGTAATTTGTATACGATAGGAAGAAAAAAAGGCAGCAGAATCAGAGGCGGTCTGACATAATTGGCGAATCCTATGAATAGCCCAATTCCAATAACATGACGCCTCTCGGGATTCTTCCATCCCCATAATGCTAATGTCAACAGAATGAAAAGGGTTATTAAAGAAAGGAACTGAAAGTATCCTAAGATAAAAACTGTGCAGGCAAAAACAAAGGCGCCAATACCCAATGCCCAAAAAAAGCTATTTTTCTTAGTAATGAGAAAGTACGCAATTAATGTGGATAAAAAAGCGAAAACAAAATCCTCGATCAGGAAATTTGAAAAAAATAACTGACGCCATGAGAAAAGAGACATTAAAGAAGTTAACCGGCCGATAGTTTCGTTAAAGAGAGTTTTTCCGATACCGTAGGCGCAGAGGACCAAGAGAAGACCGCAAAGATTATTAAAGAGAATCACTGGCCAGGGGTTCCCTACGCCTGAGAAGGAAAATAAGACTGCTTCAATAAAGGAGTAACCTGGTGGACGCATACAGATGGGATGCCCGTTCCAAGAAAACCCTTGCCCGTTCATCAATTGTTCCGCCATGACCATGTGATATTTCACAGTAGTGGGGATAATGCCTCTTGAGAAAAAATCCGCGCCCATCAATTTCAGACTGAGATAAAACCATGAAACCTTAACAACGATAGAAAGCAATAGAATCCAGAAAATCCATTGCTTCTGGCTTGGTTTTTCAAGCCATTGAAGGAATGAAATCACGTAAGGCTGCCATTGTTTCAAACGAGATAAGACGAAAAAAGTACAGAGGAGAACAAAAGCGGTCAGAAAAATAACCAGAAGCCAAGGAACCATGTTTTGGTTAATCGGTTGTCGCCTCAAAACGAAATCTTGGAAAAACCACTGGCGGGAATAAGCAAGCACGCAGAAAATAAGAAAGATAAAGCCGAATGTGGCTTTCTTCATAATGAGGACTATTATAAGGAAGCGGTAAAAGGGAGTCAACTAGCCAAAGAAGGGCAAAAAAGATACAATGAGGACACATCACATGAACATAGTAACTCAAGCTAAGGTCTATACCATCAGTGAACTCAATACGGAGGTGCAGGGATATCTGAAACAGCGGTATCCGGCAACCATCTGGGTTCAAGGAGAGATCAAGAGTTATAACCGTAACGCTCATCGGGACCATGTGTTTTTTGAGTTGTGTGAAAAGAATCCCAACAACGAGAAGGCGGTGGCTCGCGTAACCGCGGTGATCTTCGATAGTATGAAACAGCGCTTGGCAAACAGCTTGAGAAAGATCGAGGCCGGTTTTCAATTGCGGGATGATATCGAGGTGAAATTTGAGTGCATGGTGGATCTCTATCCACCGAGCGGGAGTTATCAGCTGAGGGTGATTGATATGGATCCCTATTATACTCTTGGGAAAATTGCTCAGCAGCGTCAGGCGATATTGGAAGCGTTGAAAAAAGAGGGACTTCTGGAAAAGAATAAAATTCTGCCGCTTCCTTTGGTGCCGCTCAAGGTGGGGCTGATCACGTCTTACAACAGCGCCGCTTATCATGACTTCTTAAAAGAACTGGCGGAGAGCCGCTACGGTTTTCGAGTGTTCCATATCGACGCGCGGATGCAGGGACAACAGGTGGAACAGGATGTTTGCCGCGCGATCGAACTGTTCAACCAGCAGCCAATGGACGTGATTGTCATTATCCGGGGAGGGGGATCGCGTTCGGATATGGCCTGGTTTGACAACGTTAAAATAGCCAGGGCGATTGCCTATTCCGGACTCCCCATTTTCACGGGACTCGGCCATGAGATCGATCTTTCAGTCAGTGATTTAGTCGCTCATACCTACCAGAAAACACCGACGGCGGCGGCCCAATATCTAGTGGAGTTGGTGAAAGGGTATCTGGAAAAACTGGAGCGGTACGGTGATGAAATTGCTCAGCGGAGTATCTCCATCATCCAAAAAGAAGAACAGCAATTAAGCGGACTGCGAAGAGAAGTAATTCGTTCAAGTCAGGATCGGATAAACCAGGCGAAACAAGTATTACAGAGCGCGGCATGGGAAACGCGCCAATCGCATAACCGCCTTATCCGTCAAACACTGCTCCACCTGGAAAGCGCTTCCCATAGGATTCGTTTAAAAACGGCTCTCTGGATGATGGATTCATCGAAAGCGATTGGACAATTGCGTCAATCGTTTCCGAAACTTCTGGAATCCCGGTTCAAAAACGCGCGCTCTCAACTGGAAATTTTCTCAATCCGCAGAAACGCGGCCGATCCCATTCAGGTGCTGAAGCGGGGATATACTCTGTCATTAGACAGCAAAGGGCGGACGATCCGGCAGCTTTCCGGGGTGAGAATGGGGGATGTATTAACGACGGTTTTGGCGGATGGGCAGGCAAGAAGCCGAGTGACAGAAAAACGGCGGTTGCAAAGAGAAGAGAACCCATTAGAGATTGAAAAAACATTATTGTAGGGGAGGGGCACATGAGCGCTAAAGAGATCAAATACGGTAAAGTAATGGAAGAACTGGAAACAATCTTGAAAAAGATCGAACAAGAGGAAGTTGATATTGACGATCTGGCTCAGGAAGTCAAACGGGCGGCGGAACTGATCAAACTTTGCAAGAAAAAGATTGAGAAGACCGAAATGGAAGTCAACCGTGTCGTGCGGAGCTTTGAAGCGGAGATACCTGAGGACCAAAACGAGGAGAATGGGAAATAGACTCTATTCTCTTTATTCTACTCCTGCCAATGCCTGGTGAATTTTCCCAACGATCTTCGCGGAAGGCTTGAGTGTTTTACTTCCCTCTTCCCATCGGGCGGGGCAGGCTTCGTTAGGATGTTTTACCAGGTATTCGTTGGCTTTCATTTTCCTAGTTAATTCTCCGGCATTTCTTCCCACGTTATAGAAGTTCACCTCAGAAGCGACCAGTTTCCCATCGGGATTAATAATGAAAGTTCCCCGCAACGCGAGGCCCGTGGCTTCATCGTAGATACCGAAGAGCCGGGAGACTTTTCCGGTGGGATCAGCCGCCATTGAGTAGGTCACCTTTTCCAACAACTTCTCAGACTGCTGCCAGGCAAGGTGAGAAAACTTGGTGTCGGTGCTGACCGAAATAACCTCGCACCCCAATTTTTTGAGGGTACTATACTCCTCGGCTAAGTCCTTTAATTCCGTTGGACAGACAAAGGTGAAATCGGCCGGATAAAAGACAAGAATCGCCCATTTCTTGGCGGACTTGATTTCCTGTAAGCTGATTTTGCCAAAGTCTCCTTTTTCAGGGAGATACACTTCCATCTCGAAATCAGGAACTGCTTGACCGACGCTAACGATATCAGACATGAGAATCACTCCTCCTTAGGGATTTCCTTTTTCGTTTTTTTGTCAATGAGAGGTGTCATTATATCCAATTAAAAAGGAATGAGCAAGCGATTATCTTTTGGCGAGCGCCTGGTCCTGGAGCCACCGGAGCTCCTTGGCAATTCGGTCGCAGTTCTTCACAATAGTTTTTAACGCTTCCACCAGCTCCGGATGTTCAGTTTCGTAGCGGCGGATCAGTAATTGCGCCTGGGTTGACATAACCGTAAGGGGATTATTAACAATATGGAGGACTAGCCGGAACAGCTCGACCATTTTTTGGTCTTCTGTTATTTCCTGTTCATGTTTGCCATTGCCGTTCCCGTTAGAGTGCTTTTTCCAATTACCGTTACTTACTTTAGGAGATGTGGCAGGGATAAGATCAAGAAGTTGGCCAATCTGTTCTTCCAATTGCTGAAGATGTCTTTCGGCAATTTCAAGGAAAGCGGACTGTTCCGAAGCAATTTCCCCCGCGTCCCCCTGACGCAAGGAAATGATTCTCTCCTTCGCTGATGTTAGATGAGATCGGAGGCGGTGTTTGTACCAGAGATCCAGGTAAAGAACGCCGGTTACTTCTCTTAGTTGGGATGGATCGTAAGTTCCTTCATCAGGCTGTTGCATGAATGCCTCCCCGCAATTAAATTACTTTTAAAAAGTAGTTAATAATAGGTGACAAAAAAATCCCCACTTCTATATCACATGACTTCATGAACAAAGTATACACAACGCAATCCTAATTTGTCAAGCTTTTTTTAACGACTGAAAATCTTTTCTCGTTTCCCAGAAGGCCTTGCCAAAAAGGAGTAATTAGAGTAAAGTCATTCTAGTGATGAAACTTAAAGGAAAGGTTGCGTTAGTCACGGGGAGCGCGGTTCGTCTTGGGAAAGCGATTGCGCTGGCTTTGGCGGAACAAGGGATTCATATCATTCTTCAATACAGAACTTCGGAGAAAGAAGCGCGCGTTGCCGCCGCTCAAATCAGAAGAAAAAAAGTCCATGCCCATCTCCTCCAGTGTGATTTATCGAATTCCAGAGAGGTGGAGCGATTGGCTCGTCAGGCGCCGGCGCTGTTGGGGCGGGTGGATATTTTAGTCAATAACGCTTCGGAGTTTTTCTCTACCCCCATCTCTTCTGTGACGGAAGCAGAGTGGGACCGTTTCCTGGATGTCAACCTCAAGGCGCCGTTCCTATTATCCCGATCATTGGGGATGGAGATGGTGAAACGGGGTGGAGGCAAAATCATCAATATCACGGATGTTTCCGCTTTTCGCCCCTGGGCTGATTTTATTCCCTACTCTGTTTCTAAAGCAGGCCTTGTGACGTTGACCCAGGGACTTGCCAAAGCTCTTGCTCCCAGAGTCCAGGTGAACGCGATTGCTCCCGGGACGATTCTTCCGCCTGTTACGGGGTGGACTTCCCGTCAGCGCGAACGGACATTACGGTCAATTCCTTTAAAGCGATTCGGCGCTCCAGAGGATATTGTCCGCGCCGTTCTTTTCCTCATCGAGAGCGATTACATTACAGGAACCGTAATTCCGGTCGATGGGGGAAAATCGATTGCCTGAAAATAGGTAAGTATAGTATAATTATCCCTCTATCATCAGAGTGAGAGGAGCTTTGTGTGATACCCCGTTATACCCTCCCCGAGATGGGGAGGATCTGGAGCGACAGCCATAAGCTCCAGAAAATGCTTCAGATAGAACTTCTTTCCTGTGAGGGAGCCGCGAAAATCGGCTTGATCCCTCGGACTGTCCTCCCTAAGCTGAAGAAACTCCTGAAAATAAACCCAGAAAGAATCGCCCAAATCGAGCAGAAGACCAAGCACGATGTGGTGGCGTTTGTTTCTCACCTGGCCGAGCAAGCCGGGGAAGCGGGAAAATATCTCCATTATGGAATGACCTCCAGCGATGTTTTGGATACCGCTCTGGGGTGCCAGATGACAGAAGCGGCCGATCTTTTAATCGCGCGCGCCGCCCATTTACGGAAAATTTTGGCCCACCAGGCAAAGCGCCATGCCAAGATAGTGATGATGGGACGCACCCACGGCGTCCACGCGGAACCGACGACGCTGGGGTTGAAACTGGCGCTCTGGTATGAAGAAGTCGGCAGAGATCTCGATCGGTTCAAAGGATGCCGGGACCGCGTGGCGGTGGGAAAAATCTCCGGCGCGGTCGGAACGTTTGCCCATCTGCCTCCCAAGGTTGAGCAGTTTATTTGTCAAAAATTAGGGCTAAAAGCGGCTAAGATTTCCACTCAGGTCATTCAGCGAGACCGTCACGCCGAATTTTTATCAGTGATCGCTTTAGTGGGAGCAACGCTGGAAAAAATCGCTACCGAGATTCGCCATCTTCAAAGGACCGAAGTGCGTGAAGTCGAAGAACCCTTTGAAGAGGGACAAAAGGGCTCCAGCGCCATGCCGCACAAGCGGAACCCGGTTCGGTGTGAACGGGTGAGCGGGTTAGCCCGTTTATTGCGAGGGAACGCCGTTGTTGGAATGGAAAACGTGGCGTTGTGGCATGAGCGGGATATCTCCCACTCTTCGGTGGAGAGAGTGATTCTGCCCGATTCCTGCATCGCTTTGGATTTCATGCTTTATGAAATGAGCGATATTATCGAACGTCTGCTGGTTTATCCAGAACGGATGAAAGAAAATATCGAGTCCAGCGGAGGGCTGATTTTTTCACAGCGTGTTCTCTTGGCCTTGGTCAATAAAGGGATGGTCAGAGACGACGCTTACACCTTGGTGCAGAGCCACGCGATGCGGACCTGGAAAGAAAAAATTCCATTAAAGCGTCTGTTGCTGGCAGATCCGCGGGTTCTGAATCGGCTTTCCCATTCGGAGCTCGAGGAATGTTTTGATTTGTCGTATTATTTGAAGAATGTGGATGGGATTTTGAGAAGGGTTTTTAAATAAAACGGAGGTTTCTCATGCCAACACCGGAGGCGAAGATGGAAAAGGGAGAACTGATCTACGAAGGGAAAGCCAAAAAACTCTATATCACCGACGATCCTGACGTTTTACTGCAGGAGTTTAAAGATGACGCGACCGCGTTCAACGCCCAGAAGCGCGGGACTATTCTTGGCAAAGGGGCGATCAATAACCAAATCTCCGCGCGGCTTTTTCAGTTTTTAGAAAAAGAAGGAATCAAAACCCATTTTGTGAAGCTGGTCAGCGACCGCGAGATGCTGGTGAGGAAAGTTCAGATTATCCCACTGGAAGTGACGATACGCAACGTCGTCGCGGGAGGGATGGCGAAGATGCTTGGGATTGAAGAAGGGATGCTTCTTAAGAAACCGGTTTTTGAATGGCATTATAAAAGTGACGCGCTCGAAGATCCTTTGATCAATGATGACCATATCTTCGCTTTGAATCTAGCAACCGAGCAGGAATTAGAGACAATACGGCGTCTCTCCTTCAAAGTGAACGCGATCCTGATCGGGTTTTTTAAAGAACGCGGGCTGGATCTGGTTGATTTTAAACTGGAATTTGGCCGTTTCCAGAATGAACACATTCTTTTAGCCGATGAAATTTCTCCCGATACAATGCGATTATGGGAAGAGGGAACCAAAAAGAAATTGGACAAAGATCGTTTCCGCCGGGATCTCGGCAGCGTTGAAGAAGCGTATCAGGAAGTGCTACGGAGAGTGATGGACGTTCGTACATAGAAAGTGGAGGGTGGAAAGTGGAAAGTGGAAAAGGCAAAAGACAGAAGCGGACGACGGACGACAGACGACAGACGACGAAACGAAACACGAAGATTCGAGTCGTTGTTACCTTAAAGAAATCCGTCCTTGATCCACAGGGGCAAACGGTTCAGCACGCTTTGGAATCTCTGGGATTTAAAGGGATTGCCTGCGTCAGAATGGGGAAATATATCGAGGTTGCCTTCAATGGGAAATCGGAAAACCCAAAGCAGTCAGCGGAAAAGATGTGTAAGAAACTCTTGGCGAATCCAGTGATTGAGCAGTACGAAATTTTATGAAATTTGGTATCGTTGTCTTTCCAGGTTCCAACTGCGACCACGACTGCGAACATGTTCTGCGCGATGTGCTGAAGCAGGAAGTGAAGATGCTCTGGCATAAAGAGCATTCGCTGGAGGATGTGGATTGCGTAGTTCTTCCCGGCGGCTTTAGCTACGGCGACTATCTCCGCACCGGCGCGGTGGCTCGTTTCAGTCCCATCATGAAAGAAGTGATCCAGTTTGCCCATAAAGGAGGACTGGTAATCGGCATCTGCAATGGGTTTCAGATTCTTCTCGAGGCGGGCCTTTTGCCAGGGGCGATGCTGAGAAACCATAGTTTGAAATTTATCTGTAAATTTGTCTATCTGCGGGTGGAAAATACGGAAACGCCGTTTACGAATGCGTGTGGCGAGGATGTAGGGGCACGGCGCGCCGTGCCCCTACGGATTCCAATCGCCCACGGCGAAGGGAATTATTTCGCGGATGAAGCGACGTTAAAACGTCTTAAAGAAAATAATCAGGTTATCTTTCGTTACTGTGATGAGAATGGGCAAATTACTGAGGAATCAAATCCCAACGGCTCTATCGAAAATATCGCCGGCATCTGCAACAAAGAAGGGAATATTTTAGGAATGATGCCTCATCCGGAGCGGGCTAGTGAACTGGAACTGGGTTCCGCTGATGGACGAAAGGTTTGGGGATCAATCTTAAATGAGTGGAATGATAAATCTCAATTGAGAAAATTAATCGGGTTAAGTTCGGATGGGACAAAGGATGTTTCTGTAAGACATGACGACTATTTATCAAAAAACAATACAACCTAGAGAAATCGCCAAAAACCACGGCGTGACCGATTCGGAGTACCATCGGATCTACGAATTCCTGGGACGCGAGCCCAATACCATCGAGGCCGGGATTTTTGGAGTGATGTGGAGTGAGCATTGCGGCTATAAACACAGCCGCACTACGTTGAAACTTCTTCCTAAGGAAGGGGAACGTCTTTTAGTCAAAGCAGGCGAAGAGAATGCCGGCGCGGTGGACATTGGACATGGTTACGCGGTGGTCTTCAAAGCGGAATCCCATAATCATCCTTCCGCTGTCGAGCCGCATGCCGGAGCGGCGACCGGTGTCGGCGGGATTATTCGGGATATTTTTACGATGGGAGCGCGGCCGATTGCTTTACTGGATTCGCTTCGATTCGGGAAGCTGGACAATCCTAAAGTTAAACGGCTTTTTTCAGGGGTCGTCAAAGGAATTGCCGATTACGGCAACTGCATTGGTATTCCGACGGTAGGTGGAGAAATCTATTTTGATGAATCCTATAGTGAAAATCCTTTAGTGAATGTCATGTGTGTTGGGATTGTGAAACATGAGAAATTGGCGAAGGGAAAGGCCACCGGTGTTGGGAACCCAGTCATGTATTTAGGAGCGGCGACAGGAAGAGATGGTTTAGGGGGAGCGAGTTTTGCGTCACGTGAATTGACGGATCAATCCGAAGAGGATCGCCCGGCGGTTCAGGTTGGGGATCCTTTTATGGAAAAGCTTCTGCTGGAGGCATGCTTGGAACTCTTGGACAGCGATGCCGTGGTTGGGATACAGGACATGGGGGCGGCCGGATTTACTTGCGCGACCTGTGAAACGGCCAGCCGCGGGAACAGCGGAATGGACGTGGACGTCGCTTTCGTTCCCCAACGGGAAAGCGGCATGTCGGCTTATGAAATTATGCTCTCCGAAAGCCAGGAGCGGATGTTAGTGATTGTCAAAAAGGGACGAGAAAAAGAGGCCGAAAAGATTTTTAGAAAATGGGACTTGCATGGTGTTGTTGTCGGTCATGTAAACAATAGCGGGCTCTTGCGCATTCGAGACCATGGAAAACTGGTTGCTGAGATTCCGGCCAAGTGTTTAACCGATGAAGCGCCGGTTTATAACCCGTCAATGAGTGTCCCAAAATATCTGAAAGAAGCGCAACACCTCGATCTAGAATCAATTCCTGATGTGGAGCCCCACGGGCGGAATCCTGAGCGAAGTCGAAGGATGAAAGATCCAACGGCTGTCCTAAAGAAACTCCTCTCCAGCCCGACGATCGCCAGTAAAGAATGGGTGTATCAGCAGTACGACCACATGGTGCGAACCAACACCCTGGGTGTTGGTTCGCCCGGCAAGGGGGATGCGGCGATTCTGAAAGTAAAAGAAACAGGAGATTATCTCGCGGTGAGCGCCGACTGTAACAGCACATATTGTTATCTCGATCCTTTTGAAGGAGGAAAAATTGCCGTCGCTGAAGCGGCCCGGAACATCGCCTGCGTCGGAGCAGAACCGTTGGGGGTGACCGATTGTCTCAATTTCGGAAACCCGGAAGATCCGGAGGTCTTCTGGCAGTTCCGCAAGGCAGTCGAAGGAATTGCCGAGGCCTGCCGTGTACTGGACATTCCAGTCACAGGAGGGAATGTCAGTTTCTACAACGAAAGCCCACAAGGAGCGGTGGACCCGACGCCGATGATTGGAGTAGTGGGGATCATTAGGTCACCGGTCACCGGTCACCAGTCACCAGATCACCCCCACCCCTTCCCTCCCCCCTCGAGGGGGAGGGTTAGGGAGGGGGGGGCTTGGGCTACCTCTTATTTCCAGAAAGAAGGCGATTTAGTTTTTCTGATGGGCGAAACCAAAGAAGAACTCGGTGGGAGTGAGTACCTCAAGCAAATCCATCATCTGAAGAAGGGACTTCCGCCGCGGCTTGATTTAAATTTAGAAAAGCGAGTTCATCAATTCCTGCGAGAAGCAATCGGCAATGGATGGATTCGGTCGGCGCACGATTGCTCCGAGGGGGGATTAGCGGTGGCGTTAGCGGAATGCTGTGTGATGGGCGATCACAAAATCGGCGCAGAGGTTGAATTAACAGATGGGAAAATTCGTTTAGACGCCTTGTTATTCGGCGAAACGCAATCCCGTGTTGTTATTTCCGCATCAAGGACGTTTACAGACGAATTGAATCAATTGGCAAAACGGTTATCGGTTCCGTTTTCCAAGATTGGGATTGTGCGTGGGAATGATTTAAAAATCGGGCGATGGATTCGGATAGATGTGGATGAAATTGAACGTTTCTGGAAAACAGCAATTTCTAAAACAATGATGTAGGGGCGGACCTGCGTGTCCGCCCGACCGAGGGCGCACACATAGGTGCGCCCCTACGAGGTAATCAATGACTCACGACTCACGACTCACGACTCACGAAAAAAAAGAGCACTGTGGTATTTTCGGCATCTACGGTCACCGGGAAGCGGCGAAAATCACCTATCTGGGACTCTACGCGCTCCAGCATCGCGGCGAGGAGAGCGCCGGCATCGCTTCCAGCGACGGAAAGCAAATTCATCTCCATAAAGGAATGGGGTTGGTGGGTGAAGTTTTTACAGAAGAGATTATGGGTTCTCTTCCAGGACGGATCGCCATTGGTCATACGCGCTATTCAACAACCGGCTCCAGTCTCCCTAAAAACGCCCAGCCGCTCGTCGTCAATTACTCGCGAGGGAGTATGGCTCTAGCTCATAACGGCAACTTAGTGAATGCTTCTCGACTTCATGATGAGTTAGAGGCCTATGGTTCCATTTTTCAGACGACAACGGACAGCGAAATTGTCTTGCACATGATGGCTCGTCCGCAGTACGCCTCCAGAGAGCAGGCATTGTCCGAAACAGTCAAACTGCTCGAAGGGGCTTATTCCTTTGTTTTTCTAACTGAGAACCAGTTGATGGGGGTTCGGGATCCGCTCGGGTTTAGACCTCTCTGTTTGGGAAAACTGAACAAGGCGTACGTTCTGGCCTCTGAAACATGCGCTCTGGATCTGATCCATGCGAAGTTTGTCCGGGAAGTGGAACCTGGGGAAATTATCATCATTGACGAGAAAGGAATCCACTCGTTTTTCCCAATGGGAAAATCCATCCGGCGCGCTTATTGTATCTTTGAACACATTTACTTTTCCCGTCCCGATTCGCGTGTTTTTGGCGAGAATGTGCAAGTCGTCCGTGAGAAATTAGGAAGACGTCTGGCGATGGAACATCCCGCCCAGGCGGATTTAGTGATTCCGATCCCCGACTCCGGCAATGCCGCCGCTTTGGGATACAGCCATCAGTCAGAGATTCCTTTTGCCCACGGGTTGATCCGGAATCACTATATTGGCAGGACTTTCATTCAACCCTCTCAGGAAATTCGAGACCTTAACGTGAAAGTAAAGTTTAATCCGTTAAAAGACGTGATTAAAGGAAAACGCCTTGTGGTGGTTGACGATTCCATCGTCCGTGGGACCACTTGCCGTAACAGGGTCCGGAGTTTAAGAGAGGCTGGCGCCAAAGAGATTCACATGAGGATCAGTTGTCCGCCGATACGGCATCCCTGTTTCTATGGAATTGATTTCCCAACCAGAAAAGAATTAATCGCCCAGACGCACACTGTTGAAGAAATCCGGAAATTCGTCGAAGTGGATACGCTGGGCTATTTGAGTTTGGAAGGGATGCTTTCCTGCGTGGCTGCGTCGCAGGAATACTGCACTGCTTGTTATTCAGGCGAGTACCGGACCAAAGTCCCTTCCGAAGGAGATAAGTATGCCTTAGAGCGGACTCATGGTGAGGGCGGAGTGGCTGAGAAGACATGAGTCGCTATACCTACAAAAAATCAGGCGTGGATATCGCTGCAGCGGGACGTTTCATCACAAAGATTGCTTCCGATGTTAAGCGAACTAAGGTTGCCGGAGTATTAGGAGACATTGGCGGGTTCGGCGCGCTCTTTGATGGACGTTTCTCAAAGTATCGTCACCCCATCTTAGTCTCTTCAACCGATGGAGTGGGGACAAAGTTAAAAATAGCTCAGGAACTTGGTTGTCACAATACCGTTGGGATTGATTTAGTGGCGATGAATGTCAACGACATTCTCTGTGTTGGATCAAGGCCTCTTTTTTTCTTGGATTACATTGCCTGCGGGAAATTACAACCAAAGGTTTTATCAAAGGTAGTTGCTGGTATTGCCCAAGGATGCCGCGAAGCGGGATGTGCTTTAATCGGCGGAGAGACAGCCGAAATGCCGGGGATGTATGAACCGAATGAGTATGATCTTGCTGGGTTCACTGTGGGTGTCGTCGAAAAATCAAAATTAATTGATGGCTTAAAAATTCGACCGGGAGATTGTTTGATAGGATTGGCTTCCACAGGGCTACATAGTAACGGTTTTTCTCTCGCCAGGAAAGCATTGGGTAAAAAGCAAATCCACCGGTGGACGAATCAGCTTCTGAAGCCGACAAGAATTTATGTCAAACCGGTGTTGAGTCTTTTAAGCAAAATCCCGGTAGACGGCATCGCGCATATCACCGGCGGGAGCTTCCATGAAAAACTGGGAAGAATTTTGCCAAAGGGAACCAGCGCCCGGCTCAAGAAAAACGCGTGGAGGGTTCCCGCAATCTTTTGGAAAATTCAATCGGCAGGGGTTCCTGCCGAAGCGATGTATCGAACCTTTAACATGGGGATCGGCATGATTCTTGTGGTATCACCCATGCAGGTTTCACAGGCACGGAAAATTTTGTCTCATCTTGGAATCGAGAATTGGGAAATTGGAGACATTGAAAAGGGAAATCGTAAGGTAATCGTCATGTAGGGGCAGGCCCCCGTGCCTGCCCTCAAAGCAATTGAGGTGCGAGAAATGAAGGTTTTGGTAGTTGGCGGCGGCGGGCGTGAACACGCCATCTGCTGGAGGATTCGCAAAGACAACAGCGATGTGAAACTTTACTGTGCTCCTGGTAATGCCGGCATCGGAGAAATCGCCGAATTAGTTGATATTCATTCGGAAGATGTCCCCGAACTCCTTAAGTGGAGCAAGAAGAATCAAGTTCATTTCGCCGTCATCGGGCCCGAACCCCCCCTGGTGAAGGGGATTGTCGACAAGTTCCAGCAGGAGGAGATTTTTTGTTTTGGAGTGAACAAAAAAGCGGCCAAACTGGAAGCCAGTAAAGTCTTCGCTAAGGAGCTGATGCGGGACTACCAAATTCCGACGGCTCACTTCGAGGTTTTCAGAGATTATCACAGAGCATCCAATTATTTGGAGAAAGTGGGCGCTCCCATTGTCATCAAAGCGGACGGCCTGGCGGCCGGTAAAGGGGTTTGCGTCGCTCAAAACAAAAAGGAAGCCCACGCCTTTTTGGATCAGGTCATGCAGAAAAAAATTTTCGGAGACGCAGGCGATACGGTCGTTATCGAGGAAGCCCTTTGGGGAAAGGAAGTTTCTTTCTTAGTGGTTACGGATGGGGAATTCGTCATACCGCTGGCGCCGGCGCAGGATCATAAACGGATTTTTGACGGAGATGAAGGGCCTAACACAGGAGGGATGGGGGCGTTTTCACCGTCGCCGTCACTGGTCTTTGAAATCCAACAGGAGGTTTTAACGCGGGTGGTCTATCCCACTTTAGGAGCTCTTCGCAGTGAGGGAATTGTGTATCGCGGTATTCTTTACGTCGGATTGATGCTGACGGCAAAGGGCCCCAAAGTTCTGGAATATAACGTTCGCTTTGGCGACCCGGAGACGCAGGTCATCCTGCCCCGCCTTCAGGGAAACTTTTTAGAGCTGATGGAAGCCGCCGCCAAAGGAACATTAAATAAGATCGAAGTCTCTTGGAATCCTCATGCTTGCGCCTGTGTCGTCCTGGCTTCACAAGGGTATCCGGGGCATTACGAAAAAGGAAAAGTAATCGAAAGACTGGAGAGGGCATCCCAGATGTCCTCTATTCACCTCTTTCACGCCGGGACGATTCGAAAAGGAGAAAACATCGTTACTTCCGGAGGACGGGTTTTAGGAGTCACTGCGCTGGGGGAAGATTTGTCAACTGCTGTCCGGCGCGCTTATCAAGCGGTCGAGAAAATTCATTTTGACGGAATGCATTATCGTAAAGATATTGGGAGGGAAATTCTATGAAGCCACAGGTTGGAATTTTGATGGGAAGCGATTCAGATTCTCTAGTGATGGAAGAGACCGGAAAGATTTTGAATCAATTTGGTATTACTTATGAAATGAAAATCCTCTCCGCCCATCGCAGTCCTCAGTTGGTAACAGAGTATGCTACTGCTGCGGAAGAGAATGGGATGAAGGTACTCATTTGCGGCGCCGGAGGTGCGGCACATTTAGCCGGTGTTGCGGCCGCACATACCATTTTACCGGTCATTGGGGTTCCGCTCGATAGCGCTTTGGGTGGCGTAGATTCTTTTGTTTCTACTTTACAAATGCCGGCGGGAGTTCCTGTCGCTACCGTCGCTATTGGTAAATCAGGCGCCAAGAACGCCGCTTATCTGGCGATCGAAATTTTGGCGCTTTCGGATGTGAAGCTTCGAGAGAAATTGCATGGACACAAGGCGGAGATGGAGAAGGCAGTGAAGGAGAAGAATAAATAGCGTACAGCGTTTAGCGGACAGCGTACAGGAAGACAAAAAAGATGGCAGAAATCTGGAAAATTGATCCAAAGAAAATTGACCACAAGCTGATTGCCGAAGCGGCAAAGCGAATTGACCATGGCCAATTAGTGATTTTCCCGACCGAGACTGTCTATGGCGTCGCGGTCAATCTCCTCAACGAATCTGCGTTGAAGCGAATCTATCAGATCAAACGTCGTCCAGAGGAGAAACCACTGACACTTCATATCGCTGATCGTGCGCAAGCGGAACAATGGGCGATTGTTTCTGCCGAGGCACGGCAATTAATAGATCGTTGGTGGCCCGGGCCGTTAACGCTGTTGTTGCCTGCAAGAAAGGTCATGGGTCATGGGTCATGGGTCAAGAATCTATCCTTGCCCCTTGCTACTTGCCCCTTGACCCTTCTTGATTTGGCCAAATCTTGGGGTAACAAGTTCGGTTTCCGATTCCCTGATCATCCGGTGGCGCTTGCTCTGCTTAGGCAAGCGAAAGGTCCAATTGGGGCTCCGAGTGCTAACCGCTCTGGAGAAATGGCACCGACAACTGCAATGGAGGCTTGGGAACAGTTAAGTGGGGGAGTGGATTTGATTCTGGATGCCGGTCCCACCCCTCTAGGGCGAGCATCAACCATCGTTGACTTAAGCGAATCCTCTCCAAGACTGGTTCGCGAAGGTACGATTCCGGAGAAATTACTAAACGCTAACTTTATACTAAGGTAGCTCGTATTCAAATAATGGATAAAAAACAACGGATAAGTGTCGTAATGAGTGTGTATAATTCACGGCCATTCTTAGAGGAGGCGATCCGGAGTATTTTGGATCAGGAGTTTAAAGACTTTGAATTTATTGTCGTTGATGATGCTTCAATAGATGAATCTTTGGAACTTGTCCAAAAATTGGCTCGCTTGGACGACCGAATTCGAATTCTAAGAAATGAGACAAGACTTGGACTGACCAAATCTCTTAATCGGGCTATCAGTCAAGCAACTAATGAATGGATCGCTCGGCAAGATGCGGATGATCTTTCCCATCCGGGAAGGTTTCTAATGCAGATGGAGCGATTGCAAAGAGAACCAACGGTCGGTTTGATTGGGACTGCTTACGAGGCAATCACCGAACAAAAGAAGCATCTCTATTACATGAACCTCCCGGTGACAGACACTGGAATCAAAAAGTGGCTGCCAATGATTAATTGTTTCTGTCATGGTTCGGTTATTTTTTCCAAGAAGGTTTTTCTTAGAGCGGGGGGATATCCCGAACAGTATCTCTTTGCCCAGGATTATGCTCTTTGGCTCCGTTTTGCTCCGTTGACCAAAATGGAAAATGTTCCAGAAGCACTTTACAAAAAGAGACTCCATGCACAATCAGTCTCAGTAAAGTACACTGAACGCTGGCAAGTGCTTCAACAGCTCAAGTTCGATGCAGGGCTGATCAAAGAGCAGAAACCCGTTAGGGAGTTTGTGGCAAGCGAACACTTCCAGCACGGGCGTTTTCTTATGGAAATGGGGTACTATAAAAAGGGGGTGATGAGTTTTCTGAATGGCCTTTTTTTTAAAGGTTTATTTTAAACCAAATGATTAAGAAATTTCTTTTTCAAGACTGGTTCACGAAGGTGCGATTCCGGAGAAATTACTAAATGCTAACTTTATTGTATGCTAACCCCTATGCATAAAATCCAGCGGGTTCTCTTCGTCTGCACCGGCAACAGCTGTCGCAGTGTCATGGCTGCGGGGTTCATGAAGGCAAAACTGCTTGAGAAAGGGATCACGGATGCCGAAGTAGAATCGGCCGGTATCGCCGCACCGAACGGTCTCAAAGCGACGCCGGAGACGATTCAGGTGATGTCCGAAAAGAAAATAGACGTCAGCTCGCACGAAAGCAAACTACTGACCAAAGAGATGATCGAGAAAGCTGATTTGATTTTAGTCATGGGAGAGATCCATTTAGATGAAGTTCTCTACAAAGTTCCTCAGGCCAAAGAGAAGGTATTTCTGCTAAAATCCTACGGTGTAGGGGCGGGTTTGAAACCCGCCCCTACCGAAATCCCCGATCCCATCGGCAAACCGATGGAAGTCTACGAGGTGTGCAGAAATACTATAGAGCAGGCTGTGGATAGGGTGATTGAAAAGGAGTTCTCATGAAAATCATCATCGGCGCCGATCACGGTGGGCTTGAGATTAAAGGGAAATTAGTGGGACAGTTGAAGAAACAGGGGCACCAGGTTAAAGATGTGGGGACGTTCTCTGCCGAGTCGTGCGATTATCCGGAAATCGGCGCCAAAGTGGCCGAAGGGGTCTCGCAGAAAAAGTTCGACCGTGGAATTCTTATTTGTAAGAGCGGCATTGGGTTATCCATTGTTGCCAATAAGTTCCCGCGCGTGCGCGCCGCCCTCTGCCATAATGCCGAGCAGGCGGAATTGTCGCGTGAACACAACGATGCGAATGTCCTGGTTCTGGGGGCCGAACAAGTGACAGAAAAAGAAATTTTTGAGGTCATCAAGATCTGGCTGGCGACTCCGTTTGAATCCGGCGGCCGGCACGAACGGCGCGTGAAACAAATTGACGAGATCGAGCGTAAGATCTTCGGAAGCAAGAAATGAAAACAGTCGTTCTCCTGACCATTTCCAAATTTATGATATAATAAAAACTTATTAAATTTTGCCCCTGATACTCAAGCAACAGGAGGAAAAAGTGAGTTTGCGTGAATCCGATCCAGCCGTTTATTCGGCCATCCGGAAAGAATTGTGGCGGCAGCATCAGAATATTGAATTGATCGCCAGCGAGAATTTTACCAGCCCCGCCGTCATTGAAGCGATGGGTTCGGTATTGACCAACAAATACGCCGAAGGATATCCGGCCAAACGATGGTACGGCGGCTGCGAACATGTGGACGAAGTGGAGCGGCTGGCGATTGAACGGGCCAAAGAGCTCTTTGGCGCGGAGCATGTGAACGTCCAGCCCCATTCCGGAAGCCAGGCGAATATGGCGGTCCTTTTTTCCATGTTGGAGGTGGGGGATAAAATTCTCTCGATGGATCTTTCTCATGGGGGGCACTTAACGCACGGCCATCCGAAAAATTTCTCCGGCAAATATTTTAAGATTATTCCCTATGGAGTTGACAAAAAAACCGAGCGGATTGATTACGACGCCGTCCTGGAACTGGCGAAAGAACATTCCCCCAAACTAATTCTCGCCGGCGCGTCGGCTTATCCCAGGGAGATTGATTTTAAGAAACTCCGCAAAGCGGCCGATAAAGTGGGGGCTATTTTGATGGTGGATATGGCGCATATCGCGGGACTGGTCGCGGCGGGATTGCATCTAAGTCCGATTCCTTACGCGGAGTTTGTCACTTCGACGACCCACAAAACGCTTCGCGGTCCGCGGGGAGGGTTTATCCTTTGCCGCGAGGAGTTTGCCAAAAAAATTGACGCCGAAGTCTTCCCTGGCATCCAAGGCGGCCCCCTGATGCATGTGATTGCCGGCAAGGCGGTCGCTTTTAAAGATGCGCTCACGAAAGAATTTAAACAATATCAGAAGCAGGTCGTTCGAAACGCTCAGAAATTAGCGGAAGAATTAATCCATCGGCAGTATCGAATTGTCTCTGGAGGGACCGATAATCATTTGATGCTGGTGGACCTTTCAGTGGCAGGACTTACCGGTAAAGACGCCTCTCACTGGCTGGATCAAGCGCGGATTACCGTCAATAAAAATCTCATTCCCTTTGATACCCAGAGCCCCTTTGTCACCAGCGGTATCCGAATAGGAACTCCCGCGGTGACGAGCCGGGGGATGAAGGAAGAACAAATGGAACAAATTGCCATCTTGATTGAAGCGGTTCTCAGAAGTCCGCACGACGCCGCGGTTCTTCACCGCGTGCGAGACCGCGTTTGTGAAATGGTAGAACAGTTTCCACTCTATCCGGAACTACGGGCGCAATTCGGCCCAGTTTCTGCAGAACACCCCCTCCATGACCCTCCCCCTTCCAGGGGGAGGGATGGGGTGGGGGTATCCGAGCGACGGTCTTAGAATGAGATGCCCCTTCTGTGGACACAATGAAGACAAAGTCGTCGATTCCCGAGAAAGCAACGAGTTTGATACCATCCGTCGCAGACGGGAATGCCTGAAGTGCGGCAAACGGTTCACGACCTATGAACGGACTGAAGAAATTCCTCTGATGGTGGTGAAGAAAGACGGCAGGCGAGAGCCGTTCGATCGAAAGAAAATATTGGCCGGGTTGATGAAGGCCTGCGAAAAAAGGCCGGTGGCGCTGGAACAAGTGGAGTCGCTGGTGGATGAAATTGAACGGGAACTGCTCCGGCAGGACCAGAAAGAAATCAACAGCCGTAAGATTGGGGAGATTATCATGGCGAAACTTCCCGCCATTGACGAGGTCGCGTACGTCAGGTTCGCGTCGGTTTACCGCGAGTTTCGGGATATTAATCAATTCATGCAAACTCTGAAACAGATGTTGAGCAAACAGGAGTAACCGTGTCCTTCTTTAGAGATATCAAAAACAGTATCTTCAGCTTCCCTTTCTATAAGGAAGCCAAAGAAAGGCCTGTTTCACGAGCCGTGAAATTCCTGCTGGGGCTTGTGGCGTTGATGACGGTTTTGATTTCAATCCGTCTCAGTTTCGACGCCCTCTACTGGATTGAAAAAATCGGCGCCTGGATGGGAGAATCACTGCCGGAGATTACCGTGACTGGCGGAGAAGCAAGTTCTCCGGTTCACCAGCCCTATCAAGTTGAAGCGGAGGGGAAGAATTTCGTTTTTGTCCTGGATACCACGGGGTCGATTGGGGATGTTCCCGCTCAATATCCTTCCGGTATTTTGGTGACGAAAAACCGGTTGATCTTCAAGGAGAATAATTTTCAGAAAAGAGAATACGATCTGGCGCGGTTGTCAGGGGTGGTGGTGAACAAGCAGACGATCGAAGAGCTGAAGCGAACTCTTAAAATCCTGGCGGTCCCGTTATTGGCCGTCGGATTATTCCTTTACTTTTTCTTCGCGCGCCTGATCCAAGTCCTTTTCTTCAGCTTGATCTCAGTGGTCATTAATCTCGCGGGGGAGATCGGGCTTTCTTATCAAGCCATGTTCGCCATCGGCGTTTATGCTTTGGTTCCGTGCAGTCTGTTGGGGACGTTAGTGGCGCTTATCGGTAAACCGCTTCTTTTATTTCCGGCGGTCTATCTCTCCAGCTATCTGATTTATCTGGTGATTGGAATTTTACATTCCAAAAGATGACTGGCGTCATAGTAAGAAAATGATTTTTTTGTTGAAATGAAGCGGGGCAATCGTTAAAATGGAATCCAAAAGAGGAGGGGTGAGAGGAAATGGCGAAAATTGTCGAATTCGAAGTGACGGCTCCCGGCGCCGAGCGTGTTTATCTGGCCGGAGATTTTAATAGCTGGGATCCAAACTCCACGCCGATGAGAAGAGAGCGGGATGGGAATTGGAAAACCCGTCTCAAACTGACGCCGGGCCGGTATGAGTATAAGTTCTGGGTGGATGGCGAATGGAAAGAGGATCCCAAGAACAGAATCAACAACCCAAATCCATTTGGGACGGCGAATTCAATTCTGGAGATCCGCTAGAGCGCTTTTGATGGGGGTTTTGTCGCGCAGCTGGGTGATCCATTGATTGAAGGCGTCGCTTTTCTTCTTCTCCAATAGATGTTTCTGGAACTCTGCCTTTTCCGTTTGAAAGCGGTTTTCCTCAATTGATATTTCCTTCTCAGTCCAGAAAAGGCAAAACCCGTCGTTCACCTCGATCATCGGGCCCAACTTCCCCTCCGGCGTCCCAAACGCGGCGTCCAGGAGAGAGGGTTGATAACCCATCTCGCCGATGACTTCCTTGCGCGTGAGCGGTTCGGTGTGGGCGACAGAAAGCTCCGCTTGATTGAAGGCGTCCGCCGGAGAAATTCCCGATTGAATTTTTTGCTCCAGTTCCTGATGAAGTTGATTCGCTTTCTGCCGGGCCTCTTCCTGCTTTTTCTGCGTTTCTTCAGAAATCAAAACATAGGCCATCTGGATTTTTTCATTTTCTTTTGTGTATTCGCTCCGCGTTTCTTCCTCGGATACCGATACGCCGCCGGTGGCGGTTTCCTGCAGTTTTTGCAGGAGAAGTTCCTGTCGGATCCCTTCTTCAAAAACCCGAGCCCGGTCTCCTAGAGCCTGCTGATAACTGACTGCATCAAAATGCCCCCCCTTTTGGAAATGGGAAAATTGCTCGACCCGGGCGCGCACCTCCTGATCGGTCACCTTGACCCCTCTGTTTTTAGCCTCCTGAATCAGGAGAAGCCGTGTCCATGTCAGCTCTCGCAGTAAGTTTTCAGGGGGCTGCGAGCCGAAAAGTTCTCCCAGTGAACGGGAGAGGTCAAAGTAGACGGCGCGGTATTCATTGAGCGAAACCTTTGTTTTTCCGATACTGCCGGCGTAACTGGGAGCTTTTTCCTTTTCAGAGGAGGAGCCGGCTCCCCACCAGACAAAAGGAGGAATAATGAGGATGGCGAGAATCCAAAAAATGGTTTTGTAATTCTTTCGCATAGTTTTCATCATAATGAGAATCTATTATAAAGACTTTTATCTGTTTTGACAAGAAACGAGAAACCGTGATAAAATCTGCCGTTATGTCCCAAAAACTCAAGCTGGGTTTGCCCAAAGGAAGTTTGCAGGAAGCGACGTTCCGGATGTTTCAGCGGGCGGGGTTTCGCGTCCGCAGTGATGAGAGGTCCTATTTCCCCGCCATTGACGATGAAGAAATCGAGCCTTTTTTAATCCGGGCTCAGGAAATGCCCCGTTATGTGGAGGATGGGACTCTCGATTGCGGCCTCACCGGTGAAGATTGGATTTTGGAAAACGGGTCCGACGTATTCCGCGTGACCGATTTGATCTACGCCAAACAGGGAATGCGCCCGGTTCGCTGGGTGATCGCCGTCCCGGAAGATTCTCCCATCCGTTCGGTGAAGGATTTGCAGGGGAAAAAAATCGCTACGGAACTGGTGAAGGTGACGGAGAAGTATCTCAAGAAAGAAGGAGTCCGGGCGAAGGTCGAGTTCAGCTGGGGGGCTACCGAAGTTAAAGTAGGGGCTGGCCTAGTGGACGCGATCGTTGAGTTAACGGAGACGGGGAGGAGCCTGCGGGCAAACCGTTTACGGATTGTTGAGACGATCTGCAAGTCATCCACCCAGCTCATCGCGAACCATTCCTCGTGGAAAGATCCATGGAAGAAAAATAAAATCCAGAATATCTCGCTTCTTTTGCTGGGAGCCATCGCCGCGGAGAGCAAAGTCGGTTTGAAGATGAACGTGGCCAGGAAGAATTTGAATAAGATTATTTCACTTCTTCCTTCAATGAAGCATCCGACGATCTCGACCTTGAGCCAAAAAGATTGGCTGGCGGTAGAGACTATCGTTGAGGAGCAGATTGTGCGACTGCTCATCCCCCGCCTCAAAAAGGGGGGAGCGCAGGGGATTATTGAATACCCGCTCAATAAGGTTATCGAATGAACCAAAAAAAGCGTTTCGGGCTTTTTTTGGTTTGTTGGTTCGCCGCGAATTATGTCCGCCCGTTTCCGGTCAACGCCGCCGGCGACGTGAATCATCCAGTCGTTTCTTTTCACGGGTCTGCTTCTTCCAAAGCGCAGGCCCATTTCATCGCCGGAAATTTGCACGAAAATGAGGATCGCTTAGACAAGGCGATGAAAGAATACCAGAAGGCTCTGGCTCTGGATCCGGAAAATCCCATCATCCACCAGCGGATCGGGGCGCTCTACATACGGAAAGGGGATTTTCAAGGAGCGACCCGCTGGTTTGAGAAGTCGCTGGAACTGGATCCCGGCGACACCAAAACACGCCTGCTTTTAGCCCTCATTGATCTCTCTCTGCGCAAGTTCGACGACGCCAAAAAACAATATGAGATCATCCTGGCGGAGAGCCCGCAAGATCTTAAAGCGTTGAGTTCACTGGCGGATCTTTACGTCATTCAAGGAGAAAATACCGAAGCGATCGAAATCTACCACAAAATCATCGCGGTCGAATCCAAAGACCCCTTGATTTATTTCAATCTGGGAATTCTATACAGCAAAGAAGGGAGGATTGACAAAGCGGTAGAAGTTTTTAAGGGAGCGATCGAAGTTGATGATAGTTACGCTGATGCCCACGTTGCCTTGGCGGTTATTTATGAACAGCAGGGAGATTTGGAGAGTGCCATTGGTGAATACCAAAAAGTCATCCAGCTGGAACCGCTCAGCAGCAAGATCTACCGCCATTTGGGAGGCGTTTATTATCAGCAGGGGAAATTTGAAAAAGCGGTCCGGCAATACCAGATCGCGCTGGAATTGGATTCCAAGGATATAGATCTTTACCTCGAACTGGCCTATCTCTATCTTAAAGAACAAAAAATTAACGAAGCCGTTGAGGTGTTGCAGAAGGGGCTTCAATTAAAAGAAAAGCAGGACCAGGTTTTCCTGATTCTGGGATTGGCTAACGGAGCCAAAGCCCAATACGACGACGCGGTCGCCGCCTATCAATCGGCGATTGACGCTTCTCCGTTAAACCCGAGGGCCTATTTTTATCTGGGGGCGACGTTCGAGCAGATGGGAAGACGGCAAAAAGCGATTGAAGCGCTGAAAGAATCTCTCAAGCAGGATCCCGTGAGCGCGGAGGCGCTCAACTATCTCGCTTATCTTTACGCGGAGGAAGGAATTAACCTGGAAGAGGGGCTCCGGTTCTCCGAAAAATCATTGGAACTGGAACCAACGAACGGCGCCTATCGCGACACGCTGGGATGGATTTATGTGAAACTGGGCCGTTTCGACGAGGCGCAGAAAGAGCTGGAGGCGGCCGCCGAGGCGGTTCCCGCCGATCCGGTGATTCAACAGCATCTGGGAGAACTCTATTTTCGGAAAGGGTGGTTGGATAAAGCAAGAGCCGCCTGGAAACGAGTGCTGGAATTAGACCCTCAATCTCAAACTGCCCGAGAGAAACTGCAGGCGCTTCCGGCAAAATGATGTGACGATGAAACCCCTGGTACTCAACGCCCACGCGAAGATCAATCTCTATTTGCGCGTTCTTAGAAAACGGGAGGATGGCTATCATGATATCGAGACCCTTTTTGAGAGAATCACTCTCCATGATAAGATCACGTTCTCTCCCTCCGACGATGGAGAAATTCATTTGGATTGCCGGGGGTCTCATCTCTCCGCGGGGCCTGAAAACCTTTGCTATCGGGCGGCGGAACAATTCAGGAAAAAATTCGGTATTCAAAAAGGCATTCGGATTCAATTGACAAAGAAAATTCCGATCGCGGCCGGGTTGGGAGGGGGAAGCTCTGACGCCGCCGCTGTTTTGTCGGGATTAAATCAGTGGTGGAAGGTGGGCGCCTCCCATCGGGAACTCCTTGCATTAGGGGGGCGCATTGGAGCGGATGTCCCCTTTTTTCTTTTAGGGAAACGACGCGCGATTGGTAAAGGAAGGGGGGATATCCTGGATGTAGGGGCGAGGCGCCGCCTCGCCCCTACAAAAGCATTCTATCTGATTGCGACCCCAAGAATATCTATCCTAACTAAAGATGTTTACGAGAGTTGGGACAAGCTAAATGGCTTGACACCTCCTTCCAAAAATGATAACATAAAACCGCTCGCCTCCGCCGGAGGCGGATCTGCCTCTGGCAGAGAATGGATAAATGATCTGGAACCGGTGGTGATCCAAAAGTACGAACAGGTCAGGGGATTTGCTGACCACTTGCGGCGGGCGGGTCTTTCTAAAATCCGCCTCAGCGGCAGCGGCCCGACCTTTTTTGCCGAGTTACAAAGTCAAAAAGAGGGAAAAGGGTGGATTCAGAAGATAAAAACGGTATATCCGAATTGCCAAGTGTATTGCGTGGAGGGGTGTTAATCAAGATTGGGGAATTGTGTAGCGGTAGCACAGCGGCCTTTGGAGCCGCCAGCGGTGGTTCGAATCCACCTTCCCCAGCGATGGGAGAGTCATGAGACGTTGTTCCTTTTGCGGATATCTGGAGCGTCGAGAAGAGCAGAGGCGGTTTTTTACCGGTCTTGACGGGACTTTTGTCTGCGATAGCTGTGTCAAACTCTGTCACAAACTGGTCGCCGAAGATGAAAAAGTCAGAAGCGTCTCCAGCGAAGAGTTCTGTCCAAAAGTCTCCAGCCCCGCGGAAATTAAGAAGGCGCTGGACGAATACATCATCGGACAGGAGCGCCCCAAGATTCAGGTGGCTGTCGCGGTGTACAATCACTATAAGAGGATTTTAGCGAAGAACGAACGCCCCACCGACGTGGAGTTGGAAAAATCGAATGTTCTTCTCATCGGTCCGACCGGATCCGGGAAAACGCTGGTCGCCAGGACACTGGCGAAAATTTTGAACGTTCCCTTCGCTATTGCCGATGCCACCACGTTGACCGAGGCCGGCTACGTCGGTGAAGATGTTGAAAACATCCTGGTCCGCCTTCTGCAGGTAGCCGATTATAACGTGAAAAAGGCGGAGTACGGCATTGTCTATATTGATGAGATTGATAAGATCGGCAAGACTCATGAAAATGTCTCCATCACCCGGGATGTCTCCGGCGAGGGAGTTCAGCAGGCGCTGTTGAAGATGCTGGAGGGGACTACCGCGAACGTTCCTCCGCAGGGGGGGCGCAAGCATCCCGAGCAGAAGTATATCCAGATGGACACGACGAATATTCTTTTCATCTGCGGCGGGGCGTTTGTTTCTCTGGATAAAATCATCGCTAAGAGAGTCGGC